>Ga0157379_10002214_pt1 | contig 16179 bp, 18 predicted proteins | sample S25metaG_FD_121802 | JGI IMG/M metagenome (GOLD analysis project Ga0157379, IMG submission 121802) | Switchgrass rhizosphere microbial communities from Kellogg Biological Station, Michigan, USA - S2-5 metaG | ecosystem: Host-associated > Plants > Roots > Rhizosphere > Soil | place: USA... | reverse complement strand
GCGGACGTTTTCCGAAATGAGCATGTCGTGTTTGCCGTCAACAGTGGAATGAATCAGCGCGGCGGCGCGTCCCCAATACTCATAGGATGTGTTCGAAAAGAAAATTTTCGGTACGACCTTTTCTGAAGTAGCGAGGTCAAGCAGGCCTCCGGTTTCATTCGTGACAGGATCTTTTTCCGGCAGGTCCGTGAACGGAAAACTGTCCGTTGGAAAATAAACGGACGAGGTAGGCTGCGCATCACGTGAGGGTTGCGCGAAACGGTAGTTGAAACTGCCGCGGCCCGCTCCCGCTACGTGCGCCAGTATGCCGTCCAGCGCGATGCGACCTTCTTCGTCGGCATTGAAGCCTTGATAGAGCAGATCGCGCAGAAAGCGGCCGTTCTGCGAAATACCTTCGCCGTACACGCGCAGCGCGGGAGTAATCGCATCGGGATTGTTCTTCGAATAGGTAGCAAAGTCGCGAATTGCAGCGAAACCCAGTCCCGCGACGACGGGATCCTTCACAACGTAAACATATTCGTAGAGTTTCCCCGGCTGAAAGGCGCCATTGAGATGAACGTGCCTGTCGCTTGGCACAAGTTTGCCGTCCACCACGTGCGCGAACTGCCATTGCGAAGGTGCAATAAGCGTACGTTTCGCTTCGCGCCAGTCGCGCTCTGTAAGCGTGTTGCGCGGATCATCGGGGGCGGCCACCGGATATTCCGTACCGCCAATGTTCCCGGTGATCAGATGCCCCAATGGAATTTCCTCCATCGGTTTGGATGGCATCAGGTCGCCACGCAGCAACCCGTTGATGGTCTTCCCGTTTTCCTTGACGATCGGCGCGTAGAGTCTCAGCGCATCCGACCCTTCCGCGTCCCACTGCCATCCAAGCGACACGATGGTGAATCCGTTGCGCAGCAGCCACGCATCGCCGGCTTCGCCGGAAAGATCCCACTTGCCTCCGTCCACGAGAGCGATGATGCGACCGCGGCCGCGATTGGGGACTTCCAAAATCATTGAGCCGTTTCCTTTATGAAAATCCTTCGGCCGCACCGCAATGAAGTCTGCGGAGAATTCCACTTCGCCATCCTTGAGGTTCACGGCTTTGTCGAGATCGACGATCCGACGGTTATGTGCATTGGCGACGGCCACCGAAAAATAGACTCGCCCCGTGATGCGTTCATAGGCTCCGGCATCGCCAAAGGACCGGCCGTCGAGTACATCCGCGCGCGAGATGATTTCGACACGAGTGACTCGCGCTGAAAGTGGCCCCGCGGTCAGCGCAAAGAGCATCAGAAATGATCTGAGACAACGGCGGATCTTCATGGCCCGGCAGGATAACACGCAGCACAACTATTTTCGGCGCGAGCAGCTGTTTACAGTTTCTTCCGGCGTCAAACTGGCATCCAAAGAGGGAGGCTTTCCGCTGTTATCATGATTGGAGCCTCAGCCAGGCCCCAGAATCAACGGGAATGAGGAATCAGGAAACGTGAAATCGGTTACTCGCAAACTGGGTTTATGGGTGTTAGTCCTGCTCGCATTGAGTGCTTCGGCTCAAGCGACACAGGATCCTGCTTCCGCCCCACAAGATAGCTCCGTTCCCGCCAGCCCCGCCGCGACAGCGCAGGCGGATGCGGACATCAGCGGCCGAATCGTGGACCCGACAGGTGCGGGCGTTGCGGGAGCCACAGTAAAGCTTTCGAATAGCAATCCGGGCGCCACTCAACAGGCCGCGACCGATGGCGACGGTCGCTTTGTGTTCACACATGCGGAACCGGGGCCGATTCATTTAACGATTACCGCCGCAGGTTTTGCCGCGCAGGAGTTTTCCGGGACAATTCTTTTAGGTCAAACTCTGCAGATCCCATCGATCACGCTGGCTCTCGCCACGGTAAACACCGAAGTTCGCGTCCTGCCGCCGCAAGTCGTCGCGGAAGCGCAAATTAAAGAGCAAGAAAAACAGCGGGCGCTGGGCATTGTTCCGAACTATTACGTCAGCTACATTCCGAATGCCGCGCCTCTCGTTCCGCGACAGAAATTCGAGCTGGCGTGGAAGACCATGCTCGATCCTGTCAGCTTCGGAATTGCCGGTGCGGTTGCGGGAATTCAGCAGGCACAAAATGATTTCAGCGGATATGGCCAGGGCGCGCAAGGTTACGCCAAACGCTTTGGAGCCTCCTACGCGGAGGACGCGATTGGAACCTTCATGGGTGGCGCGATCTTTCCGTCGCTCTTCAAGCAGGATCCCCGCTATTTCTACAAAGGGACTGGAAGCAAGCGTTCGCGGCTTTTGTATGCGGTGGCCAATTCAGTGATCTGCAAAGGCGACAACGGACACTGGCAGGCCAATTACTCAGCAATTATGGGATCGCTCGCTGCGGGGGGAATCTCGAATCTCTACTACCCCTCGACCGATCGCACTGGCGTCCGTCTGACTTTTGAAAACGCGCTCATCGGAATTGGCGCCAATGCTGCCGCAAATGTGTTGCAGGAATTCGTGGTCCGCAAACTTACCCCCAACCTCTCTTCTCACGATCCCGCCGGTGGCAGCGGAGGCAAGGCGCACAGCTTGGTAGGCCGCGCGTTCAGCTCGCTGGGTTCGCTGGTGCGAGATGGCGATTGAAACGCCGATTCCGTAGCCGTTTTATCCGCCGCTTCATGGCGAATCAATAAAGGATCGAAGGCAAGCACGCGCCGGTCGGCGTGTTATAGAGCCCCAGGCTCATCAGCGTCATTGGTTCCACAACGCGCAACCCGCGTTGCAGGCACCAGCGAAACAGTTCGGTGTTGCGCGAAGGCAGTAGGAAGCCCGGCCCGGGAAAAGCCGGCGACGCGCCGATCAGCGCCTGCAAATCCAGATTGCTTTTTCCAACCGTGTGGCCAAAAAACCCAACCAGCGAAGTGTAGCCTGTGATGCGGCCGTGGTTTTCCACCACCAGTGCGATGTTTTGATTGATGGCGTCGAGCAATTCGGCGGAACGGTCGTGGCCGTGCACCCGGTGGCAGAGTGCATTACAGGCGTCGAGGTCGGCGGAATTGGCGGCGCGGACGGTCAAACCTGGCGGAACGTCGTTGAGAGCGGGGCCTTGCATCACCACCAGTGGTTCGCGAATATCGAATCCCAGCTTGGCATATAAAGACATCGAGCGGCTATGAAACGCCGCCTGCACCAGGCGCACTCCGGCGAAATTTCGCTCCGTTGCGCGATTCATCACCGCCATCATCAGTTGCCGGCCGGCGCCAACGTTTTGCGCGGAGGGGCTCACGGTGATGGGGCCGATGCCGGCAATGTGAGCACGTTCGTCCAGGCAGTTGCTGCCCACGAGTGCGCCGTTCTGTTCGGCGACTACGCAAAAAAATCCCGGGTGCGAAAACATCGTGGCGAGCAGTTGCTGGCCGGTTTCCGGCGCAGGCAGGTCAGGCGGAAAATTGTGCTCTTTGTTGATGGCGGCGAACGCCTCATAGCAGATCACACCGCAAGCGCCCGCGTCGGCGGGAGTGGCGCGGCGAATCACCAAAGAGTTGGCGGTAGCAGCGGGCGCGGTCATCGCATTTCTCCTTCAACTGAAATGGCGGGGCTAGAGGTCCCGCGGATTATAAACCGCCATCCGGTCCTCAGGCGCAACACGAGAGTGAAGCGTCAGGTCGCATCCGCAGACTGGATCGTAACCATGCAAACGACATTATGCAGTTAGCCGTTTTCGACGCGCACCTTTATGTCCGAATACGCTTTTTCGATGAGCCTGCTTAGCTCTGCCTCGTCCATGGCCGTACCCGGTCTCAGCTTCACATGACGCATGAACTTTCCCGTGCCTTGCAGCAATCGAGCCGGGTCCGGCAGTGCTGCGCCGTGAAAAAACCCGACGTTTACATGCGAAGTGAATACGTTCACAGAGCCGAACGGAGCATCTCCCAGACACGCGACCGGACAGCCGTCATGCAAAAGCTCCCGGACTTCGTCGCCGCACTTTCTCATCACTTCAAACCACTGCTGTGCGACAGTTCCCAATTCGCCGGCGCGCTCTTTGAACCACGCGTCAATCGCAGCATCCCGCTCGACGGCGCCCTCGAATCGCAGCAATTCCGTCCGGATCATTGCTCGCCTTTCTGCTTTCGGGATCACTTTTCAGGCTTTACGGTCAATAGTTACCTTCCGTCCAGAAAATCCTCCCATGACCTGAATCCATGAATAAATCACTTGCATCGGTGCTGCACGTCAAATTTTTATTTGACTAGTTTGCCCATCGAGAGTATCGCTCTCCGAGTCTTCTGGAAACGTCAAAGATGTTCGCCACCGGAACCAATCCGGCCAAGCGATGCTTGCCGATCGCGGCTAGTCCCGCAGAGGCCATGCAGCCACACTCCGAGCAAACCGGTTGTCCACCAAACTGACAAGGAGCGATGCGAGTGGTGAGGTCAGCGGAAACGCAAGTGGTGGTCTGCGCGAAGATACATTCCTTGGGCGAGGCCGGCGGATGAGCATAGCCGTCGAGAACGGCAGATGGCATTTTGACTTTCGGGAAATTGTCGCGAAGCTGAGCTAAATCAGTGACTACCATCTGGCGATCCCGAGCAGTGAGCCGCTCCGGGCTTTGCTCGCCTTGTTGAGGAGTGAACAGGCTGAACCAGATGCTGTTGACCTGTTCGCAATTGGACCAAAAACTAGCAAAGTCCGCGAGATAGCCGGGGCGCTGTACTTGCGGCCGAGTGATCGTGCAATGCACGGTGATCTGATGGCCGGCAATATTTTTGAGAATGCGTTCGTAGGTGGCGGGCGAACGGCGCACATCATGCTCGGGTTGTAGGCCATCGATAGACACGACGATGTGCAGGCCACGAATGCCGCGCCACTCGACTGGAATCGGGCGAACCGCGCTGGTAACGAGTTGCACTTCAACCTTCATGTCAGCCAGCTTGGGGAGCAGAGTGCTCAACTCCTGGTGACGAACCAGCGGTTCCCCTCCCACAATCGACAGGTGCAGAGGTCTAAGGCGCCGAACCAGGGCGAGCACTGCCGCCACTAAGGCCTCGCCTTTGTAATCGCTGAGCTGACGCAATGGGCCGCTGGCGCCTAAATGGCCGGCTTCGTAGGCATAGCAGCCTGGGCAGCGGAGCGGGCATTCCTTTGTGATCTCCAGCGAGAGGAGGGGTTTGTGTCCGCGTAGAATTTTGCCCCACGCCGGTCCGATATCTCTAAGTCTCATGCAGGCAGCCTCCCCACTGATTTGATGCTAGCCAGCCTCACGCGAGTGCCAGCCCGCGGCTGCTTTTCTCATCTTTGGTCCAGGATGTTGGTCATCAGCTGACATCGGTCCGCCGCGGGCGCCTCAAAGACGGCCCGGCGTTGTGGTCTTTACGAGGGCCGTTCTTGTTTTTCGCCCATCGTCGGATAGCTCCTCGTCTCGAGTCAAACTGAAACTGCTTCTCAATTGTTTTGGCATCGCGGCGTTTGTGCATCGGCGCAACAGAGCTTTCGCGAAAATGGAGCGGGTCGCGCAGGCTTTGCAATTCGCGGTAATAGTACAGGGCGCTAGGACGATTTTGCTTGAACCGGAGGTGCCTCAGGAAATCGATTTCCTCCTCGCGGGCGTCGCCGCTCATTGCCGGATCACGAAGGAAATCCCGCAAGCCGGGTTCCTCAGCCACCGGCGTATGCGCTTCGATTTCCCCATAGCAAAGCTTCATAACGGGTGTGGATACCAGGCGCCGATTCAATGTGATCTCCAGCGCAAATGTGCTCAGGTCGATCCGCCAGGAATCAATCAGTGGATCGAGAAACGCGGAGCAATGGTCAGGCGAAACGTTGAAAACGTCGGTATCCAGAAAATCAAGGGTATTTGCGCGGATCTCTTGGTAGGAGCGGCCGAGGAGCTTTGCGATGTTTCGCAACCAGTCTTCATTATCCAGCTCGTCTTTGGCAATTTTTTTCGTCACGTCCAAAAGTTTTTGCGTCACCAAGCGTTCCAGCTCGCCGAACGCCTGTTTTTCGAAGATGTCGCGGACTTGCCGCCTTCTTTCGCGTATGCACTTCCCAATGATCAGCGTGCGAACCTCTTTAAAGAGCGGCGCCGGCGGATCCGCCAGGGTTTTCTTGAGCTCCTCCCTGCGCTGGGCGTCCACCACCGCCGAAAGCTGCCCCTTGGGAAGCTTCAGAAACGCATTCATTCTATCGTAGAGATCGGTGCGATCCACCGCCGGCGGCGTTTTCTTGCGGGTGAGAAGCTGAGAGATGTAGGACTCGGTGACCTGCACGGCCTCCGCCAAGTCCCGCTGCTCAAGTCCGAGCTCCTCAAGCCTCTGTTTGATGATCTGGCAAACGTCCACGGCCGCCTCGCTTTGCAATCATGCTTAACTATAATGGTAAAGCGGTCTTTCTACCAGTGGAATTAACTTGACAAAAATAGTAAACCAGCACACAGTGTAAGAGGGCAAAAACCAATCGGTTCTGGCAACGGCTAACTGTGCAAGCGGGCTTCTGAGCGCTACCGGAGGAACATGTATTTCTTGTTATGGTTTGTGGCGCTAGGCATCGTTGGCGGCTGGTTCAGCGGCAAAGTCATGGCCGGGAATTCTCACGGTCGTGTCATGGATGTGCTTATGGGGCTGGGTGGCGCTGTAGTCACCGGCATTGCAGCCGGTTCCCTAGTCAGGCTGGGCCTTTGGGGATTCGTTTATTCGTCCGTTTGCGCGCTGCTGGGTGCCGCACTGCTCACCGTGCTGACAGCCTTCATGAACGGCAGAAAGTACGCTTGATACGCCGCCCGCTGAGGAGCGTTCGCACGCTGGCCCTTTAAGCGTGCGGTGTTGGTCGCTTAAATTTACACAAAGCCGATGGCGAAATGGAGTCTAAGTAATGACCAAGCTCTATGTAGGAAATCTTCCTGCTGAACTTACCGGTGAAGGACTGCGCCAATTGTTCAGCTTCAGGGGATTTCTGGTTGATTCAGCGCGCGTTGTCTGTGATCGGGAGGGCGGCCGCTCACGAGGATTTGGATTCGTGGAGATGGGATCACCCGAAGATGCGGAAAAAGCGATCACTATTTTGAACGGATTCAACATTAGCGGCCGAGCCTTGCAACTAAAGAACGCACACCCAGGGAATGCCCGTGACAACCGAGGTTAGTCCCGGTGTATACGGAATTAAGAAGTTTGCCACCATTCCAGCACTGAAGCCCGCGGACGGCATTCTTGCAAACGCAGGTCTGGTGGAAACCATATGAGCGACAGCCCCATTATTCAGTACGTCGGCTTCAGGGTGACGCCCCTGGTGCGCGAATATACGTTCAACGTGCGCGAAGCAGCGGGTGCGCGCGAATTCATTCTAAACATAACGAATGAGGCGTTTGTCTCTCGCCGCGCGCGCTACCAGGATGCTCCGGCGATCTGCGCTCTGCGACTGAGCGCAGAACTGGCGGCACACTCCAACCATCCGCAGGAGTCTCATTTTGCAATAACTATGTCTGAGCTCGACAGCTATCGGCAGTCGCATGGACCAAAGCCCTCCGGACACCTATATGGGCGCAAACCGCAAGAGCATTTCTAAGCAGGGCAATTCCGAATAGGTCACAGCGGCATCCGTCTTTTCCAGAATCGCGCGGCGGAAACGATATCCAGACGCCGCCGGTAACGATGATCGCGGTCCCGCAACCCCCGCAGGGGCTGCTTCTACACTCTTGGCACAGAAAACCGGGCATGGCACTCTCAGGCGGCATGCCTTCCGCAAAGTCCTTCTTACCTTGAGCGGGCCGGACCTCCTCGAAGAGTGCTTGCCACGCATCCAAAAAACGCCCTTCGTAAGTTCTTTCGTTGCCATACATCCGCTGGAACCATAGGGGTGCCTGCCTCCGCCCGCTGGTTTGCTAGAATGAACGGCTCAGCTTCACATAGGAGACTAGGCAGAAATGTCCACGAAGATTGCAAAAGTCCACGCCCGCCAGGTGATTGATTCGCGCGGAAATCCCACCGTTGAGGCAGATGTCATTCTGGAGGGTGGCGCGTCGGGCCGTGCGGCCGTTCCCAGCGGAGCTTCCACCGGTGAACACGAAGCGCTCGAACTGCGCGACGCCGACAAAAGCAAATATCTCGGGAAGGGCGTCCTTAAAGCCGTCGCTAACGTGAACGGTGAAATCGCCAAAGCCGTTGCGGGTTTCGACGCCACCGATCAGCGCGGCCTCGATCACAAAATGATCATGCTGGACAACACGCCCACCAAATCCCGCCTGGGCGCCAATGCGATCCTCGCCGTGTCTATGGCCGGCGCACGCGCCGCAGCCGCCGCCACCAAGCAGCCGCTTTACAAATATCTTTCCAAGTATTCCAGCGATCGCAGCGCCAACCTGCTCCCCGTCCCCATGATGAACATCCTGAATGGCGGCGCACACGCCGACAACTCCGTCGACTTCCAGGAATTCATGGTCATGCCCATCGGCGCGCCGAATTTTTCCGAAGCGCTTCGTTGGGGCGTGGAGGTGTTTCACGCACTGAAGGCCGCGCTGAAAAAACACGGCTACTCGACCGCGGTCGGCGACGAAGGTGGCTTCGCCCCCAACTGCAAATCGAACGAAGAAGCGATTCAAATCGTATTGGAAGCCATCGGTGCAGCGGGTTACAAGCCGGGCGAGCAGGTCAGCATCGCTCTCGATCCCGCGTCCAGCGAGTTCTACGACAAGGCCAGCAGCAAATACGTTTTCAAAAAATCCGACAAAAGCGCGCACTCGTCAGACGCAATGGCCGCTTACTGGACCGGCTGGGTGGAAAAATATCCCATAGTTTCCATCGAGGATGGCATGGCGGAAGACGACTGGGCGGGCTGGAAGTCGCTCACGCAATCCGTAGGAACGAAATCCTCCAAGAAGAAAATTCAGCTCGTCGGCGACGACCTTTTTGTCACCAACACCGAACGCCTCTCGCGCGGCATCAACGACGGCATTGCCAACGCCATCCTGATCAAGCTCAACCAGATTGGCAGCGTCACTGAAACCATCGACGCCATCGAGCTCGCCCGCAAGGCCGGCTACAACTCCATCATTTCTCATCGCTCCGGTGAAACCGAAGACACCTTCATCGCCGATCTCGCCGTCGCTACCGGCGCCGGACAGATCAAGACCGGGTCCGCCTCGCGCACCGATCGCATCGCCAAGTACAACCAGTTGTTGCGCATCGAGGAAGAGCTGGGCGGCGCCGCCCGCTTCCCCGGCAAATCCATCTTCGCCTGAGCTCCGTGTGGGCATGTCGACAAAAATGAAAACTTTTATCTTTCTGTTGGCTGCAGTCCTCGGACCGCATTCCTGTCTTGCGCAGAATGCCGCAGCACCCGGCAAGACGCTAACCGCGCAGGAAGTGGTGGACCGCATCAAGGCCCATGTCGGCATTCCGTGGCTTGAGCAAACTCGAGACACCTTCAAAGCCGGCGATCCGAAAACTCTGGTTACCGGAATCGCGGTGACCATGATGGCCACTTACGCGGTCTTGCAACGCGCCGCAGCGAACGGGCAAAACCTGATCATCACCCACGAACCGACGTTTTACGATGATCCCGACAAGGCCGAAACCGTTGCGCAAGGCGAACAGGATCCGGTTCTGGCGGAAAAGCGCGCCTTCATCGAAAAGCATCATCTGGTTATCTGGCGCTTCCACGATCATCAGCACCGCATGCAGCTGGACCAGGTGGAGCAGGGAAATGCGCGCAAGCTGGGTTGGGAAAAATACCGCGATCCGGCGAATCAGTACTTGTTTACGTTGCCGGAAACTACCGTGGGCAAGCTGGCCGAGGAAGTGCGATCAAAATTCGGAGCTGCCACCGTGCGAATCGTCGGCGACCGCGACATGAAAGTGACGCGCGTCGGACTGAGTCCTGGCTTCGGTGGGGCGAAGAAAGAAATTGCGGCGCTGGAGATGCCAGACTTGCAGGTTTTGTTGGTTGGCGAAACCCGCGAATGGGAGACCGTGGAATACGTGGCTGACGCGGTGAGCCAGGGGTGTCACAAGGCGCTAATTGTGCTGAGCCACGTGCCGTCGGAGCAATCGGGAGCGGAGGAATGCGTTCGCTGGCTGAAGCCTTTCGTGAGCGAAGTGCCGGTGGAGTTCGTTGCGACGCGCGATCCGTTTAAGGACGGCGCTCTTGTGGCAAAGCCGTAAGGGATAGCACGCCTCGCCAACTCTTTGCGGCTTGCCCGCATCCACTTGCACTAGGATAGGGATGGGTCCAGCCATGCTCCGCCGCTATTTCTTTATCGCAGTTTTCTTTGCATCGATTGCTATCGCCGCGAATTCGCCTTGGGACAAGCCGCCGGAACAGTGGACACAAGCCGACGTTTTCCGCATTCTGCGCGACTCGCCGTGGAGTCCCGCGAAATTCGCGATCGAATCCGAATACCGGCAGCGTTACAAGGATCCGCAGTCGCGGGTTATCGTCGATAGTCCTGTTCAAGCCCAGCGCGCCGATGTGTGGGGAATTACCGTTTCGCGCGCCCATCCGCTGCCAGCCGTCACGGTTATTTGGTGGTCATCGCGGACGATGCGCTTGGCGGAGAGCAAGCGGCTGGAATCGCGGTCAGGTGCCACGCCTCCGAAAAGACAAATCGACACTGGCCCAACTCCGGATTACGTGCTAGCCGTCGAAGGCGACGAGCCGCTTCGCATTCTGCGCGATGCCCGCGAGGATCTGCACGACACGGTTTTCCTCGAGCTGGAAAATGGAGGCACGCTAGACTTCACTACGGTCAAGTTTCCCGATGAAGCGGACGCCGAGACGCTGCGGACCGAATTCCACTTTGATCGCCTGCTTAACGGCGAGCCGGCGATCAACCCGGAGTCAGAACGGGTGATGTTCCATTGCCGGGCTAATGCGAATAAGGACATGCCCGGCCGCGACAATTCCTTGTCGTTCCGCGTCGAGTTCAGTCCTCGAGCGATGAAAGCGCAGGGGAAACCGGATTTGTGATGAAGCGGAGCCGGTTTCAGGCCAGCGCCGCTTCGATCTTCTGGATCGCGGCAGCTTTAGCTGCGGGGGCGAGATCGGGCTTGCTTTGATTCTCTGCATGGATGAACGTGACGTCGGTAAGTCCAAGGAAGCCAAGCAGCCGCCGCAGATAAGGCTCCTGAAAATCAAGTTCCGCTAGCGGTGTGCCGGGGCTGTAGGCGCCGCCGCGCGAAGTCAACACGTAAACCTTCTTGCCCGAAAGCAGTCCCTTTGGTCCGGAAGCTCCATACGAAAACGTCTTTCCTGCGCGGACAAGCTGATCCAGCCACGCTTTCAGCCGACCAGAAACGGAAAAGTTGTGCATCGGGTCGCCGATGACGATCACGTCCGCATCCTGCGCTTCGGCAATGACGGTATCGGAAAACTGCAGCGCCTCGCGGTGCGCATCCGTATGCTGCTGCGGATTCGAAAAAGCTCCTTCGATCCAATCGTTGTTGATCAGCGGAATCGAGGTCTTCGCCAAATCACGATGAACGACGTCTCCGTCCGGAAAATGCTTTTTCCAATTTGCCGCGAAATGAGAGGTAAGCTGGCGCGAAACGGAGTCGCGCCTGGGGCTGGCATCTACTTGCAGAAGTTTCATAAGTATTCTCTCCAAAGAAGGTGACCGTGCTGATGAGATGTTCAGGGCACGTCGATAGTTACAATAAATAACTACTAGCTATTTGAAAGTAGGAACTTTAAAATAACCAAGTGATGCCGAAGAAATCGAATAACCCGATTCGCCCTTCCACATCGGCAAAGTGCGGCGAAACCCCTATCCCTTGTGCAATCAACTGTTTACTCGAGACTCTTACCAAGCCGTGGATCATGCAGATTCTGTGGGTATTAGGTAATGATGGACCCACGCGCTTCGGTGCGTTACGGCGACGGGTGGAAGGCATATCGGCACGCGTGTTGGCAGAGAGGCTCAAGCACCTGGAAGAGCGAGGCTTCGTTTACCGGAAATACGAACCGACCATTCCGCCCGCCGTAACGTATGGACTGACCAACCGAACTTCAGAAATGGATCCGGTGCTGAAGCAAATGGCGCAGCTGGGGCAGAAATGGTACGAAGAGGATGTGCGCTCGGGCCGAGTACGACTTGCGCGCTCCGAACAAGCCTCCGCGGAGCTTGAGCCGAATGCTTAAGACAATGCCTAAATTCACCAAACACATTTTTATCTGCGTGAATCAACGCGAGGCCGGTTACCCGCCGGCCGCGGCGATCCCGTTGGTCAGTGCGAACAGCAGCGCCTCTTCAAGGTGAAACTTGCGCAGCGGGTACCGCTCGCGGAATAATCCTCTGCCCGATTCTCTGCGCAGCAAGCGCGGTCGGGGGCAACTATGAATCCGCCCGTAGCTAACTTGTCTCTTCCGGTTCCTTCTTCAGACGATCGCAGCAACGCGCTGCTGATGCATATCCTGGCCATTTTTTCGGGATTTCTGGCGCCACTGCTGTTCTTCATCATCAAACGCGATTCGCCTTTTGTGAAGTTTCATTCTCTGCAGGCTCTGATCTGGTACGCCGCGTACGTGGTGGTCTTTGTGATCGGAATGCTGATCGCTTTCAGCACCATGTTCTTCACTCTTGCGCAACATCCTCATCCCGCGCCTGGCGAAGCCCCGCCGCTGGCCTTCTTCGGCATTTTTGGTTTTGTTTGGTTGTGGGGAATGGGCGGCTGGGTGGTAAACGTGATTCTGGGAATCGTTTACGGGATCAAATCGAATCAAGGCGAATGGGCGTGCTATCCACTGATCGGCAAGTTTGTCTTACGCCAGATTCTTCCGCAGCAACCGGTTTCTTGATTTTTCCAAGGGGGTCTATGAAACGCGTAGTCATTTTGTTTGCCTTGTTCGCACTAGGTGGCGCGGCCTTGCCGTGGCGGCACTCCAGTTTGTCCGATGAACCGGTACTGGCCGGCTTCTCCGCCGACTCTTCACGCACCGAGCGCCAGTGGGAAGAAAAATTCAAAGCCATTCCCAACCCGCAATTGATGCGCGATTACATGCAGCGCCTGACTGCACGGCCACACAACGTCGGCGCCCCCTATGACAAGGACAACGCTGAATGGCTGCTCGCCAAATTCAAGGAGTTCGGCCTCGATGCGCACATCGAAACTTTCGATGTGTTGTTCCCCACGCCAAAGGAACGCACCCTGGAACTGGTCGAAGGCGGCCCGAAATTTACCGCCAAACTTCAGGAGCCGGCCGTCGCGCAAGATCCAACTTCCAACCAGCAAAGCGAACAGCTTCCCACCTACAACGCGTACTCCATCGACGGCGACGTTACCGCGCCGCTGGTCTTCGTCAACTACGGCATCCCGGAAGATTACGAACAGCTCGCGCGTCTCGGCGTTTCCGTGAAGAATGCGATCGTGATCGCCAAGTACGGCCGCTCCTGGCGCGGGATCAAGCCCAAAGTTGCCGCGGAACACGGCGCCGTCGGTTGCCTGATCTATTCCGATCCCAACGAAGACGGCTTCAAGGTCGGCGAAACTTTTCCGGCCGGGCCGTATCGCCCGCGCGACGGCGTACAGCGCGGCAGCGTCGCCGACGATCCCATTTATCCCGGCGATCCGCTGACTCCCGGCGTCGGCGCGACCAAAGACGCCAAGCGCCTCGACCTGAAAGACGTTGCTGTTCTCACAAAAATTCCCGTGCTGCCGATTTCCTACGGCGACGCGGAGCCGCTTCTAGCCGCGCTGACTGGGCAGATTGCTCCGCGCGCCTGGCGTGGCGGACTCGGCCTTACCTATCGCGTTGGTCCCGGCCCAGCCAAGGCTCATTTGAAAGTGAAGTCCGACTGGGGCTTGAAGACGATTTACGATGTCATCGGCAAAATCCCCGGAACGACATCTGCTGATCAATGGATCATCCGCGGCAATCACCACGACGCCTGGGTGAACGGTGCGGAAGATCCCATCTCCGGTCTCATTGCTGTTATGGAAGAAGCTCGTGCCATGGGCGAACTCGTCAAGCAGGGCTGGAAGCCCAAGCGCACCATTATTATCTGCGCGTGGGATGCGGAAGAGCCCGGTCTGATCGGTTCCACGGAATGGGCCGAACAGCACGCCGACGAGCTGAAACAGCACGCGGTCGTCTACATCAATTCGGACGTGAGCACGCGCGGCTATTTCGGCGCGGAAGGTTCGCACACGCTGGAAAAATTCATCAACGATGTGGCGCGCGACGTTCAGGATCCCGAAACCAAGCTTTCCGTATGGAAGCGCGCGCAGCTGCGCCAGATCGGCCGCCCCGACGATATTTCCGAACGCCAGGAAGCTCGTTCCCGTACGGATCTTCGCATCGGCGCGCTCGGCTCCGGCTCCGACTATGGCGCATTCCTGCAGCATGACGGCGTGGCCGCGCTTAATCTTGGTTTCGGCGGCGAAGATGGCGGCGGAATCTACCACTCCATCTACGACGATTTTTACTGGTATACGCATTTTGCCGATACCGACTTCGTTTACGGCCGCGCCCTGGCGCAAACTGCAGGAACCGCGGTTATGCGGCTGGCCAATGCCGATCTCTTGCCGTTCGAATACACCAACTTTGCCGAAACCATGCAGACTTACGTCAAAGAAGTGAAAACGCTGGCGCAAAAATCTCGCGAGGAAATTATTGAGCGCAATCGTGAACTCGACGAAGGCGTTTTTGCCGCCATGACCGATCCGCGAGTCAAGTCCGTTCCGCCGCCGCGTGAAGCCGTGCCGCCATTCCTGAATTTTGCGCCGCTCGATAACGCCACCGATGCCCTCAATCGCGCCGCAGCCGAATATCGCAAGGTCCTCGACAAGGCCGTCGCCAACGGTGGCGCCGCTCTGGCGAAGGCTTCTCTCACCGAAGTAAACGCCGCGTTGATGGCCAGCGAGCAGAAGCTCACGCTGGAACAAGGACTTCCCGGCCGTCCGTGGTTCAAACATTTTGTAGACGCGCCCGGCCAGTACACCGGCTATGAAGCGAAAACTTTGCCCGCCGTGCGCGAGCCCATCGAACAAAAGCAGTGGAAAGATGTGGACGCGCAAATCGTGGTCACCGCCCGAGTGCTCGAAGCCGAAGCCGCGCACATTTCCTCGGTCGCGCAAAAACTCGACGCCGCGGTCGGAAAATAATCCGCCGAGAACGAGGCTGCCATTCCTCTCTACAACCTCGCCATCGTCGGTTTCGGCAACGTTGGCCGCGCGCTGCTCCGGCTGCTCATTGCCAAGGAAACGGAGTTGCGCCGCCGCTATGATGTTCGCTGGCGCCTCACCGGCGTAGCCACGCGCCGTGCTGGCTGGGTGGCCGATGCCGACGGCCTCAATCCTCTCACGCTGCTCAACGGGCATTGGCCCCAGCGCGCTCATCTGGAGGTTTTGTCCAACGTCACCGATTGGCTCGACCGCTCCCGTGCCGACGTTTTCTTTGAAACCAGTTCGCTCGATCCGCAAAGCGGCCAGCCCGCGACCGATCATCTGCGAGCTGCCCTAAATCACGGCTCCCATGCCATTTCCGCCAACAAGGGCCCTGTCGTTCACGCCTACACGGAGCTCATGTCCCTGGCGCGCGAACGCGGCAAAAGTTTTCTCTGCGAATCCACGGTGATGGATGGCGTGCCGATTTTCTCTCTGTTCCCCGCTGGCTTGCCTGCAGTGGAACTGCGCGGTTTTTCCGGCGTTCTCAATTCCACCACCAACGTGGTCCTCACTGAAGTCGAAAAGGGTTTGTCCTTCGAAGAAGCGATTCGCCGCGCGCAGGCTCTCGGTATCGCGGAAACCGATCCCAGCAACGACCTCGACGGCTGGGACGCCGCCGTAAAAGTCATCGCACTCACTACCGTGCTTATGGGGATTCCCGTCAAACTCGACCAGGTGCAGCGCACCGGTTTGCGCGACCTAAGCGCCGAAAAAATTCGCAGCGTCCGCGCCGCTGGCATGCGTTACAAGCTGGTTTGCCGCGCCGAACGTCGCGGCTCCGGCGTCGAATGTATGGTCCGCCCCGAACTTCTGCTGGCTACCGATCCGCTCGCCAATCTCGAAGGCACCAGCTCCGCGATTCGATTCGACCTCGATGTCTTCAGTTTTTCCATCGTTGAACACAATCCCGGCATCGAAGCCACCGCCTACGGCCTGCTTGCCGACTTTCTCCGCGCCGTGCGGCCCTCAGCTTAAACTCCGGAAATTTTTGGCATAACACGGCGTCGCAATCCCCGCATCGCACCGCTCATCCCGCACCGGCGCCTCCACTACCATTCG
>Ga0157379_10002211_pt1 | contig 16189 bp, 18 predicted proteins | sample S25metaG_FD_121802 | JGI IMG/M metagenome (GOLD analysis project Ga0157379, IMG submission 121802) | Switchgrass rhizosphere microbial communities from Kellogg Biological Station, Michigan, USA - S2-5 metaG | ecosystem: Host-associated > Plants > Roots > Rhizosphere > Soil | place: USA... | reverse complement strand
TACAGACGAATGGGGAATAACCAAAAAAAGGATCCCTCGATATGTGACCGGAGGTAACGCTGCAGCGATGCATAGCACGGGGCTAGCGGGCAATCTGCTTGCAGAGCGCTCGTCAATTCAACAGCAAGGAGGTTTGTGGGGTGAGGGTGGTGGAATTGAAGTTGGGGAAGGGATTTTGGACGTTGTTTTCGAAAGTGTTGGAGTCAGAGTTGTTGAGGATGTCAAAGGAGAAGCCCATAAGGTCAATTACCTCATTGGAGGGATTATTGTTGACCCCGGCGGGGGTCTTCTTGTTTCAGTTACGGCGGTGGAATGACTTGTTGGGATGGCGCCTGCCGTTGGACCTTTGGTGCTTGAAGGGGTTGTACTCGAATAGTTTGCTGAAATGATGGGGGTTCTGGGTGTGTTGGTAGGGTTAGGTCGGGGTTCCGTTGGATGGGGGACCGAAGGGGGATTGTCCAAACGAGGGGTGATGAGCCGCCAATGCTAATTGGGTGTTCATGTTGCAGGTGCTCGCCTCAAGTTCATCGATATGCAAGCGGGTTTTCTCCATAGCGATTTGCTCAAGTCAAGCTGTTGCGAATGGTGAGAAGCGTGGCGGAGGGCGCGCGCGCGTGCATAGGACCGAATGTGGAGGACGAGGACGACCTGGTCTTCTTGGTGAAGTTTGGTGGCTTAGAATGCTTGTCGAAAGAAGGAAGCGTCTTCTTTTCAGATACGGATGCGGGGTTCGGCAGGGATGTAGTGATCCTTGCCGCGTTGACCTGTCGTTGGGTGATGGGAGCCACCTTGAGGCGACGTCGAGCATCTCCTAATGAAGTCGGGTAGTTGTTCTGGACAGCCCAGTCGGCGTAGCCTTGTGGCACTGGGTTGTCGCAATTGGTATCGTTGGTCGCCGCGTTCATGAGCGATGCAGCGTGAGCGTAGAAGCTAGTGGTGGAAGACATATTTTGAGATGGGGGGATTTGGGGACTGTAGAGTCTCTCTTTTTTGTATACTGGGGGTAGAATGGTGCAGCGATGAATGAATAAAATGAAGAGTTGAGTGTACTTTTCACTGTATTAAGTTCTCCTAAACCGTCTCCGATTAAAATGGTGCACAGATTTAATGATGCTGGAGGAGCACCCGTTCCATTCGGGAGATTGGCTGTGCGCGAAATGCCTAATTCTTGGAAATAGTCCTGTAATGCGGATAATTGCCGTTTCACGGCATATGGTTCCCAAGATAGTTCGTTACTTGCCTATTCCACTTCAAACCAGGCACTTGTTCCTGTTCCTGAGTAACTCCGAATTTTCTGAACTTGCCATTCGGCGCTGTCGTCAGCTATGCCTGTAGTATGTAAACGTGAGCGCGAGGGGAAGCAGATGTCGTCGTTTTGGATATGAATTCGTAGGAGTGAGGCATGGAACACGGGATGTACCCCTCGGCGGCGCAGTTCTAGGGGCAGGTCAATTTTGTATGTCGCCCCTGGAGTAGTTTCTTCAAGAATTCTGTATGGGCCAATGAATTTTGGTACTAACTTTCTGTTACCACCTTTAGGTAAACTTAAATGTACAGTAGAGATGTAAACAAGGTCGTCCTTACTGAACGGTGCGGGCATCTCCGGCGATTAGACACTTGTGTCTGTTTGATACGAGCTTCGAGAATTGCATCATGGGCTTTTTCAAGACCAATCTGCATCCTATTCAGAAAAGTACGTACTCCTGGTAACGAGTTGTCGTCGATCTGCCACGAGAATCCACGAGGATGTCTACCAAAGTTGAGAAAAAATGGGGAGTACCCTGTTGTGGCCGATGTGGCGCTGTTGAACGCGAATTCGATAGCAGGTAGCTTCTGTACCCAGTCTCGCTGCTCCGGAGCGATGCTCATTCGAAGCATCTGTATTACTGTCCTATTGGCGCGTTCCGTGACACCATCAGACTGAGGGTGGTAGGCGGAGGATTTATGGAGAGATACCCCTATCATAGACTGCAAATGGTCCCAGAAATTGCTTGTAAATAGGGAGTCACGATCTGAAATGATTCTATTGGGCATACCGTAACATCTATACACTTCGATAAATATGATATCTGCGATATCTTTGGCTTTGTAGTCCTGTCTAGAGGGTATTAAATACACCATGCTCGTTGGGCGGTCAATTATGACACATAACATATCGAACGAACCTAATCTGTGTGTTGCAAGCGGTAGTGACCCTACGAAATCAATCCCAATTTGTTCCCAGGGTGGTGTGGGCACAGGGAGAGGGTGGAGTAGTCCCCACGGCTTCTGCGTCCTGGATTTTCCAGTAGCGCAGATCTGGCACTGCTCGCAATATGTAAGGTTCTCGGCGCTAGTATTAACTAGCGGTCCGATAATCCTCAGTGTGCGAGATGAACTTAAATGAGACGAGATTGACCGTTGTAAATACTCTGTAATTCTGAGTAAACTGACTATCTAAGTCCTAAATACAGCGTTATTTATACTAATCCGTAGCTAAACTGAGTCATCGAATAGAAATCCCTTTAAGATTCTAATACGTTCCAATACATTCTGAAAGATTCAACATTGTTCTACATAATAGTCGTAAGAGTCATTAGAAGCATAATTAGATAATGACTGTGAACTCCGGGCCAAGTTCTCTGAGAAATGGATTGCTGACGGAGTCAGCATCCAACCGTTACACCCGCCCTCCGGGCCCCGAAGGGAGCCCAACTCGTCTAAGTAGTTTCTGTCTTCACCTTTCCCTTCTCCCTGCCTTCAGCACAAGATTTACCTTCAGTCTTTCCAAACGGAATCCCCCCTATCAACCCCTCAATGTATGCTCCAAGTCCCAGATCGCCTAAAAGTGACTTATTGCTGCTTGCTGCAGCAGTAGAGTCCTTGCTCGTCGAACTGCTTGATGAGTCCGTAGTCAAAGTAGATGGTAATGGAGGAGATCAAGGGGATCAAAGAGGGCTGGTTGGTGTAGTCATATCAGGTGAAGTCGGTGAATCCAAGACACGCTTATGAGTTCGTTCTGGAGCAGTTCTCCAAGTAGGTTTATGAGATCCACGGTGAGTGTTCCGTATTGCGAATGTGTGGCCTTTCCGAGCAAATGGGCGTGCTTTCAGGCTGTCTGTATTCCCTCTGACCTCGTTGTACGCCCCTAGCCCTCTAGATCTTCTCCCGCGGCGATTCTCCCCTTCCAAAAACTTCCCTTCTGTCCTCTCATATCCTCTTCCTTCCCCATAACCCCTTTCAAACTCCCTCCTCCTGTCATAATTACTGTTCTAATCCCTCTCTACATTCCTGTCCAATGACTGTCTCCAGTTGTTGTTCCCAATTGGTGACCTGGAATAATTGCGATGGCCGTTATATTTCTCCCTGCCTTGATAACTGGAGTCCCTAGGGTGAGTGCGATCGTATCGTCAAGGCTGGTGTAAGACTGTGCATATGTAAGACTGCGCTCTGCCGTGGGTGCAAACAGAGGAACAGAATGAGTGAAGTGAGGGGGGGACTAAAACTAATGTATTTGTTCGACTTTGAAGTATATATACAAAATTGAACAAAGTAATGATAAAGTGGCCGAGAACAAAGGTTTGTTCTAAAAATAGAAATACTTCGAAAACGCCGTGTAGGGAGTGTAACTCCTTTACACCGGATGTGTAAGTGACTAGCAATAGTGGTGAGTAACGGAATAGCCATCTCAGTGGCATAATGTCTGTAAAGGAGAAGTCAAAGATCTGGGTTTTACATGGTTTTTGTGAGTATATTTTCAGTCAGTAAAGAAAAGAAAGAATCAAAGTTGATATTTACAGATAGGATGATTAATATAAATTGATGCCCAGGATGTCTTGATTGGGAAGGGGATGGCAAAGGAACTGGGGAATCAGGCTGCTGTGCAAAGCAACAGCTCAGTCTTAAGTTGCTAATATAACTGTTGCAATTTAATTCATTTTTCTCAAGTATCCAACCCAGGATACCTTGGCACTTATTCATTACCCATAGAATGCCTCTGATCTGAAATATATTGAGTTAGCAGTCATCTTGAGAGCATATGGTGATCCAAATGGATTCTGCTGGCATGGCATGACCAATATTTTTCAGCATAACTTGTCCATCTGAAAGCCTCATCCAGATTGATCTCAACTATCACCTTCAGAAAAGGAAAGGGAATCAGTTTTTCCATGCAAAGCAATAGCTCAGTTACAGGTATCAAATATAGTTGGAACCAATATGCCAGGCAAAGGATTGGCCCATTGGTTATTTCTACTTTCACTTCATTACAGTCTGACATTGGATTCGATAAACCTGTACAATCCCATTAGGTCTGTTATCCACCTGATATTATATATTTCACTGCATGACCATTTCCCATTTCCTATGCTCAATCTCTGTAATGCTGGCTTTTCGTTCCTGTCCAGTTGACCCTTTTCACTCAGTCTTTTCTTTTGTGCTTTTCCAACCCTGTAGTTCCAGTGAGATTATATTCTCGATGTATGCTTACATTGTTGTATCTTTTTTGCTATATTTCATTACCTTTATTTTGTATTTGTCCAACTAGGTAGCTTATAAGCTTGTAGCCACAATCTAGTCCACTCAGTTGTTTGTCCTACACATGAGGTGAGCTATCCGATATGCATCAGATTCTTCTTTTACTTAGTTGTTTCTCCTGACAGCACTGAGTCCTGTTTATTAGTTGCTATCTTAACATCTAAGAGCTCCAGTTAGGGGATAAATTTGCATGTAATCATAATACAAAGTCTCATGTTCTAATCTGCATTGGCCAATGAGATGTAGCAAAATCTTTGCATGGTGGTGCAAATGCACTTGAATTCTCTAGATACTTTGGGTAATATTTTCTCCTATTATTCTTACTAATATTCATTCATGTATCTACTATAAAAGGTCACCTTTCAAGCCTCTAATCTACAGTTTAATTTTCTAACAGAACTCACTGGACTGCTGTGTAAGCAAGTTGCCAACAATCAAGACAGGTGACCATGTGACTTCAAAACACTAAGCATCACAAAAATGCTGCTAGAACTGCAAGTAGTATCAAGCCATTTAATATTGTTGAGCTCTTGCAACATTTTTTATCTGGGCATCATACTGGTCTGCCACAGCATGGAGGGTGCTCCCTAGGGAATTGATTTGTCAATGTCTGAAGATGTTGTAAATTACATGTCATGTATGAAACAAAAGAATCAGCAATTAAATTTGAATATTGACATCTAATCATCCACCCTCTCTTGACCTATATGTTACAAATAGAAAAATAAAACTATTAACACAACCAACTGTAAAGGAGCCAATTGTAGTACATTAAAGTATATTCCTAAACTGAAAAAAAGGATCTGACCAGCATATCCATTCCATCAAATTGAGACAACATCCAGGATCGTCAAGTCACCATAGCCTGCCTTCTTGACATCAGAAATGACTGTGTCAATCTCCTGTATAAATGTAGCAAAACCACCCATGCTTGTCCCTAAAATAATCCCAGAAGGCTTCTCTAGTCCCTTGGTGTTCCCCAGAACATCAATGTTATCAGGGGAATGTGTATAGATGATAGCACCTGCATCCCTGCACTCTCCAAAAAGCTCGCCATTGAATCCTAAGACTGCATAATCAAATTGACAGAATACATGACCATCTTGTGGAAGTCAATAAATGGACTTCACACCATTTACAATTCCAGATGTACACCCAGTGGAGTGTCCACGTTTTGGAGATGGTGAGAAATGGTGAGAGAGGGAGGGTGTCAGGTGTCTTTGAACCACCAAATTTGGGAGACCAGGGCTTCAAATTCTGCTTCCTGATATTAGTTATGGTGCTGACAGCTGTTTTACAAGTGATCTTCAGGATAGCCCAATCATGGGATGGACATGCTTCCTTCTCTCTCTGAATGGTGAGATATGTCTTTGTCTCACAGTCAAATATCTTCCCCAAATGTATGTTCTGCCAGTGGTCAGGGATAAGGTTGTGCAAAGATGCAAAATATTGTGCAAACTCGAATGTCCCTTCATCCTTCTTTCTCCTTAGTTTTAGTGGGTCTCTCTGGTGACTGTCCCTTTGTAAGACCTCTCCAAATATTTGGTTTTCCTGCTCATACAGTTTATCACAATTGGTGGGATTAAGTTGTGTGACAATTGTATCCTTCACTGCCTTGATCTTGGCATGGTTTAGCCCCAGATCCAAAGGGATCATCAGCACATAAATGGTGTTAGGTGATGAAATCAATTGAACATATGCTCCAATAGTAAAGGTGTGGTGAGGTTCAAACACGAGACCACACAACACACCAGTAAGTGGAAGTTTAGATTGAACTGCTGCACCCTTTGCAGGGGACATCGATCAATCATTGTCTGTGACGGAAGAAGATGAAGCAGGAAAGGAACTGTAGAGATGAACAGGGAAACTATTGATGATCTTGACCAACATTGCCTCTACCACTTTAGGCTGTGGCATGCCTATAACAATGACTGGCTGCAGGTCTTCATAGGAGTCCTTCCACATCTGAATGTCATCCAGCCACCCTCTAAGTGAAGGCATATGGTCATATTTAAGAGGTAGACGAAATAGTGTGTGCTCGTGGATGTACCCAAATAAATGTATTTTGTATGCAAATTCCTTTGGGATGATCCTCTCGACATGTCCTGTAATTGTGTGCATGGTGACAAGTCCCACATTTGTTGTGTATCAAGTTTCAGGAATAGGTTGATACATATCCTTCATCCAGGGGATATCTCTTCCAATAACTTTGAGCATGATGCTTGTTAGGACATCTGGTAATGTAAGTGGCACTTCTTTGAGAACTAGAAGAGGGATCACTGCTCACTAGCTGTTCCACCAACATACTGTCCACATTGAAGGAAATTCGAAACAAGATATACAAGTGTGGTTGAAGGTAAAGATAAAGGCTTTTTGGATGTGGAATGGTGGTAATATTCATTCCTTGGCCAATGAGAACATCCCTGGAAACCTTTAGCTTCTGCAATTAACCAGAATTCTATTGTGGGTGTGGCCCACCTAAAATAAAATGAAACTATGCAGGTGGTACAAAGGCATCAGAAAGGAAGACTCAGAAAAGGCCTTTTAGAAGTGAACATCCCTTTTTCATGGCTCTTTTTAACAGAGATAGGGTTAAAGTACATACAGCAGATGGTATTCAAGACTAGTGTTGTTGCAATGGTCTTGTGAAAGGAAGCAGATGCTGGTGAGACAGCAATAGATTCAGGTCAAATTTACCACTCCTGCTAAAGCCAAAGTTATTTGTGAAAGCCAAATGTATTATTATCCCATCACTTTGTATTTCCCCTCCTATATGTATTTTGATGCCATCATATTGTATTTTATATTGTCCTATATGCTTAGTGGCCCAACTCAGTCTAACCTCTAGCATAGACCAAAAGGGCATGTCATGTCCATGGCTACGACCCATCATATAGGGGGCTCCATTGTTGCATCTCCAACAGACCCCATTGTCAGTTTCTGCCCACTGTCTACTATGGCTTGCACCTCCACAACCTCTACTCTTGTCCATGCATCTCTGTACATCATCCACCCAAAATACAATGTTTATTTACCTTTTTAGAGCCTGTAGTGCACCTCCACAATTCCCCCACCCCTCACATGCACCTCCACTGTTAACTCCTATATTTTAATGCTTACTCTCCCTCACATACCTCTGTATATATTCTTAGCTTATATAGTTCAATGTTCATTCTTCCTCACACACCTTTGTAAATTGTTTCCCCCCTTACCCTTGTAATACATCCCCAGCAGTGTCATGGTTCTGAAGGAACAGCAGATGGTAAAAACAATGTTTATTCTCCTTCAGGGACTACAAAGAACTACTCCATACAGCTGAAGGCTGCAGGCTCCTCCAGTATTATTCCCAATTAAAATGTGCTGTTACACTCACCTCCAGACCCATTCTGCAGGAAGGACTTGTTGGGGTACCCCTGTGGCACCTGTATCTGCCCTTTTTTTTGGGTGTTGTTAAATACACTGACTGAACATGCACCTTATACAGTAAGAAATTCCCATGCATCACGAAAATTGCTGTTTATGAATATTTCAGGGCAGAGTTACACAATGTTATTTGTAATTGAACTTAAGTACATAAAGTCCTTGTGGTGGAGGGTAATGAATGGGTCTGTTGATGTAGGTGTGAGTTCAATTCTCCTTTAATTTTTTTTTTATGTCTTACCAGAATCTCTCTAACATTTACCCAGTAGAAAGGTGAAAAAAAAAAAATTCTTGGATTTCACTTTTCCCAGTTCCTGTAACACTATTTGTCTGCAGAACATAGTCCTGATGGTATTTGAGGGTCCAAAACTAGAGTACCCTAGCTGAGATGATGAAGAGAGAGAAAATTTGGGATATATGCTAGCATTTGACCACCATAAATGTATGTAATTTATGCTAAATTTATTTTCATGGAATACATAGAAGGAGGATGACCACTCTGGCTCCAAAAGATTGAAATGGACCAATTTATCCTAGAATGGTCTCAAAATATTCAGGAAACACATTCTGCTCAATTATGGTCCTTGTTAGGACCTGATCCTGGAGTGAGGCCAGAATAGGGTCGGAGTTCAGATCAGAACGGAGTTATCAGATATCAGAAGAGGGTAACAGAATAGAAATTGGCTTCAACTTATGTGTTGCACTCACTCATATGATATGCGGGACCATTGCAGGTATGTCCTATAATTTCAGAACAGTTGTCAGAGACCGGAGTCAGACAGAGGTTGGACAAGGGTTGGACAGAGGTAGGAGTACAGAGTGAATAGAAGATAGTTTGAAGGGTAGGATGAAGTAAACACAATGAACAAGATAAACGAATTATACACAATAATCAGATTGTCTTGTATTGAAGGAAATACAAGGCTTATATACAGGAGGTTCGGGTAACAGAGACTGGGGCTAGGTTAGAACATAAATGGGAAACAATAAGAGAACAATAAGACAAATGGGGCTAAGTCGACACATGATACCAGAACATGAAGTGTTACTTAACATCATAAGACTAAACATGAAGGGTCAGATGGAATAGTAAATCAGGGGTGAACAGAAACAGAACAAAGGATAAGAAAATCGGAGAAGGGATAAGAAGTCAGAATGTTATCAGAATAAGAAATAAGGAATATCGGAGGTATTGGAAATGATCAGAGGTGAAGAACAGAACAGGACTTAACAGTACTCCCCTCTTATGGCCAAGTCCCTAGGAGGCCAAGGAAGTCCTTGGAAATGAAGGTGGAAAAGCCTTCCATAATCAGAGCCAAAATATCAGAAAACCAGAGGATAAAAGTCTGTCATTGGAGGGCGCTAAAAGTTCACAACTTGCACCACTACCACCACCAACCCCCTTCCTTCATCCTTATTTTCTTGATCACTATGACCAACATGTCTGCCCCCATTCTGGTTGTTCCAATGGACGACCCCCGATGATTTTACGATGGCTTTGCACCCCACCTGCCATCCCTGTTGAGTCCACCAGTATCTTGTATGCCATGGAGGGCAATCTATTCGAATGGTCCCAACATTGGATCAACATTTATTGGATGGAGGCCAACACAATGATCAAGGGTATGAATGAGGAGCTGGGTCTGAGGGTTGGAGAGAAGCAGAAGGGGTTTAGAGGGACCAGAGGTGAAATGGAGAGAAAGAAGTTGAAGGTAAGTATTAACTGACTGTCCCTTGAAGTTACTGATGATTGTAGTTCGACCCTGATGACCATATTGATGATGAGACACATGATATACTGTGCCAGAGGTGTCAGAAGAAGGGTTGGCCTTGTGTTAACCAGCCAGGGAACAAAGCCAATGCAACAGCTTGTCTGGCTTGCTACTGTTACAAGGTGACATGTGTTCCGGTCGGGCAAGAATCTCCTTGGAAGTGTTGTGTGTGGAAAGGTCAGAGAACCAGAGAGGTGTCAGAGGCAGAGTCAGAGTTAGAGGAGGGGAAGAAGGGAGTGGAGTCAGAGTCAGAAGTGGAGAAGCCAGAGAGAAAATGGTGTTGAGAATCAGAGGTTCACATCTACTGCACTCTCAAGCTGCTACCCTCTCCCTTATCTTCAGAGACCTCACCATCCTCTGTGTCAACATCCTTGCCCCAGAAACTCTTCCACTCGACATGCTAGTCTTCTCCACAACTCTCACACTCCTTGATAGAATATGTCTCCACAGCCGTGGATGGCCCAATGCGGGCAAGATCCAACTCCTCCTCCATCAACCATTCCTCCTCCTCCTCCTCCTTCAATTTCAGGGTTTTATTTCCTGATGGTTTGTTCAGGAAGAGCCCAGATCACGAAAGGGAGGCTGCCATGTCTGAATATCACTCAATGAGGCAAGCAGCACTAAATGCCAAAGCTGACATTCCATGAGTGTTTCCCAGTCGTCATCCCCTTCACATTTACCAGCTCATTGACTTGGTAGTGAATTTCAGGCCCAGCGATTAATTTCACAGGATATTAGTTCATCTTCATCTGTATGTTCTATTCAATATTAGCTTGGAGATTTCACTGAAACATGTTTATTCAGAAAATTAAACCCACTCTCCATGCGAGGAATATATGCCAGAACCTACAGAGTTCTTGCCCATGCCATCACTTTTGCCTTCACCACGTTGCTACTTCAGTCCTCTGCCTTGGGAAACACCAGGTGCTCAGAAGTATACAGCAAGGGCTAGGGGAACCTCTACTCCACCAGAAAACATAATGGCAGTCCATAAAAAGTTCACAGACATTCTTAGATTGTCTAGCCCACTCACCTCACTCACTTCCCAAGCCTCTGCACACTCACAGTCACCTGAGCAAAACAACACTATCCCTGACTGTCACCCTGCTGCAGAAAATACACCACCATCCGAATTTTCTTGAGGCTAGCCCCTTCATTGCGACTTCTCCTCGCTACTATTTAATCATTTCATCAACCAGAAGGGGCCAAACTGGGATATGACATAATGCGAGCACTTCAGAATGCAGCAACCAGTCAAAAAAAGTAGGGAATTGATAACCTGCTTGTCATCAGAGGTGACATGTCGACACTATTGCAATTTCTGAAGTCCCACAGTTGGATTGAGGCTGACACCGAGTTGGTGAATGAATTTTCAACTCAGGAACTGTTCAGACTCTCACACACTCTGGGAAATCATCTGATGAAGTGGCTCGATGGATTGCATCTGCAGCTGGAAAAGGGGGTGAAATTGTTGCTAGCTTCCTGTAATTTCAACTGTCCTACATTCTACATTATAGAAAACTGTGTGTTGAATCTAAATTTGGCCTTAAACAAACACAATGAAATGGATGACAAATTTTAGAATACATAATACCACATTAGATCAGGGTTGTATAAATATTTTCTCCCAAAGTTGGGGATGCATGTGTTCACACATATTACAAGATAACATATATATTACATATATTCTGATCTCCAGGATTTCTCATCTACCCCTCTCCCTACCGAGGGATGTAGTGTATTACTCTATAGTCTTTTGGGTAACTTCTATTAGACATGCTGTATGTAATGTGGCCTATACACCGGATGGTGCTGCGTCAACGCATGTTGCAAGCTAAGACATATATTGGAGTCTCCCTCTTTTCTCAGCCATCTCACTACCTATAGGTCTACGTAGTGCATTACAAGAGACCTGGAGAGGTTGCTTAGATGAAATATATTTGAGGTAAAATGACTATAGAGTGGTCGGGGTTGCGTCAACCCACCTATGTCCGGTGTTGTTGTGAGTTGGCTTTAGAAGACAGCTGTTACTCCTCTTAAACACAGAAAACCTGTTCTTCAAGCATTTTAAGAGACTTTAATTACCTATTGGAAACATATTTTAGTGAGGGGATACACCAGGAATTGTGTGTCGGCTGCATTGTGCTAAAAGGGGTTGAACAGCATGTGGAATTTGAATGGAACCTTATGTCAAGAAATTGAACGATACTACAACATCCAATTTGAAGGCTTTGCAGTTTTGTAATTTAAATGAATGAAAAAAAGTACATCATGTCTATCTAAATCCATAGAGTAAATCCAATCCGAAAGGGTTATGGAATTAAGACACTGGGAGCTTAGAAGTGTTGCGTCAACAGTACGGATACTCAAATTCCGGTGTCTATACTACCTCTTCATACAGAAGGTGTTAATATAGTCGAGGACTACATCATGCTTTGAAATCTCATTTCTACAAGCTCTGGAAAAGTCCTATAGCCAAAATTATTACTTTGGATATTTCTATGCTGCATCAATGGCTTTGGTAGGGTTATCTGTCCCAGGTGATTGTGCTAGTCTTAGGTAGCCGAGTCTTCGTTAATTATCTGTTAATAAAGGAGGATTTAACTTATACCAGCCCTTTATCGTCTAAAATAGCTATGCTGTCATGGCTTTCTGCTAGTTTCTTCCATTCTCTAATTAACCCAGGTCTTCCTTCACTGAATACTATGATTCGGGGTTTATTATAGTACGGAAGTAAATTAAATTTGAAGTGTTTCTCAAGGGGAACTTCTTTCAGTCAGTTATTTCATCAGCAGAGCTAATTGATGTTGATGAAATTGATGCTCTTGATGCAACAGTGTTATAGTACTAGTACCGGATATCTATTGCTTCCTAATATGTTGCAGGGCAGGTGCTCAGCCTTATTGGAGGCATTGGTTGGTCAGAGGATCATCAAAGAAAATTGATGTAACATATGGTTTGAATTGATTTGTTAGATAATTGTCGAATAAGACAATGAACTTAGATATTTATTTTGACTGATGAGTCTGAGTCAAACCTGCGAGTTTGACCCTCAAATCAGAACTTCTGACCTGGACTCAGATGGATCTGAACCCACCGAAACAATTATATAGACAAGTCCAAAACCCACAGTTCTTCCCACGAATGCACTCGCAAGTACCTGTGGGTATGCCCGGACTCGTGGCATGCCCTATTCCCTAACCATAGAGGAGTTTGTAACCAGTCTCTCAACCCCTGCACCAAGGCCATCAACTCTAGAAGAGGCTTGAGGACACTTGGAGACACAAATGGGCATGATCCATGGCCTGCAACTGGACACCTGGGGGGTGTTCTGTCAGAGTGCGAGGAGGCTGAGGCAAACAGAAGCAGAGGAAGAAGAAGTGGAGGCATTGGAGGAAGAATTGGAGGAGTTGGAGGAGTTGGAGGACAGAGAGTATGAGCTGTCAGAGGAGTCAGGGGAGGAATTGGGTCCGGATGTGGAGGAAGAGCTGGAGTTGGAGGTGAGGGAGGATACACCTCCACTGCCTGAGCTGGTTTTTGAGAGTGGGTTGGAGGACTGGGACTTGACCCTAAGAATGTGACAGGGTCAATGTAAAAGTAGTATAGTTTCTTAACTGTATAATCTTGAATCAGAGTGATTGGAGTGAACTGGAGTGATATTGGAGTAAGCTGGAACCAAGAAACTTGAGACTGAGTGAACACATAGAATGAAGACTTAACGAAAATCATGTCTTCTTGAGTTTCGTAAGGGGTCCGGGCTTATTGGGATAATGCCAATGGAATTCTTCAATAAGGTCCAGAGCATTCTCACATAGACTAGTGTCAGTCACAAAGTCTCTTCAGGGTCCCATCATAGCCTTCCCATTTAACGAAATATTGAAGTGGACAAGTCCGGCAGCAATCGATCTTGGAGTCCAAAATGGCTTCAATGATAAATTTGGGTTCACCATCTATTTCGATAGGAGGCGGAGGGTCCTGAGTCTGATTCAGAATGGAGTTCAGAGTGATAGGTTTGAGCATAGAGGTATGGAAAACTGGATGAATTCCACACAGTCCTGGAGGTAACTCCAGGGTGAATGAAACTGGACCAGGCTGAGTGATGATCTTGAATGGGCCATGGTTTTTAGGGCCAAGCTTTCATGAGGGCTGAGTAGTTTTAATATACTTAGCTTTGACCATAACCATTTGTCCAATCTGGAAGTCTGGTGCCAGAAGTCTATTCCGATCAGCAGAGATCTTGTAATGTTCTTGTGCTTCAGCCATAGCAGTGTGGAGTTCCTGGTGTAGTTCATCCAGGTCATTAACAAAGTCATGCACCCTAGCAAAGGCCAGGTTGTGTTCCAGATACATGGAGATGTTCAGATGATAACCTTTGTTAGCGAAGAAAGGGGTAACACCAGTCATGGCACTCAGAGCATTATTGTAAGCGAATGTCGCAGAGGGAGGAGTTTGGACCAATTGTCCTGCTGATAGTTGCAATAGACTCAAATATATTGTTCCAAGATTTGATTCATTTGTTCAGTTTGTTCATCAGCTTCAGGATGATAACCAGAGGTGAAGTGGAGTTTCATATCCAAAGCTGTTCCGAGAGATCAGAAGAAGTGGGATACAAACTCGGAGCCTCGGTCAGAAGTAATGTGAGATGGAACACCATGCTTAGAGAATATGTGCATAACAAATAACTTAGCTAGGCCATGGGAAGTAATCGAGTCATGCATTGGGATGAAGACACCTTGCTTGGACAGTCAATCTACAATAACGAGGACAGCAGTAAACCCATCAGAGGGAGGGAGTTGTTCAATGAAATCCATGGAGATTGAATTCCACAGACGTTCCAGAACAGGAAGTGGTCAGAATAACCCATAAGGATTGTGACATGGAGCTTTTGAATGCTTGCACTTGATACAAGAGTCACAAAAGTGCTTGACAAAGGATTGGAGTTCCAGCCAGACATATTCTTGTTGGACTTGCTGGAGAGTCTTGTTCTGACTGTAGTGTCCTGATAGTATGTGATCCTGCTTGTACCGTAAGACTTTGAGGCATAGATCATTAGCATCTGGTATGTAGATTCTATTATCGCACTGGAGTAGACCATCGTTGTCAAGTTTCCATTGAGGGTTAAGATCTGGGTTTTCAATATAACGGAGGGCAAAGGATCAGAGGAAAGGGAGTTGCAGATGTCTTTGTGAAGGGTTTCAATGTCCATAATTGTGGAGGATCAGAGTACCAGAATAAGGAGTGAAGTTGCTCAGAGTGAATCTCAGAGTTGTTTGGATGTAAAAACTGGGCAGAAATTGTGAGGATTAATGCTGGTGTAGCCACTACTCCCCACTTTAGGATAGACATCCCAACAACGTGTTAAAGTGTCAGGCTTTGCTCTGAGACGTCCCAGACAAAATCAGGTAACCATATTGAATTGAGATAAGAATTCAGACCAGTGGGCCTGACATCAAGTTAAGATTTTAGTAGTAGAGAAATATACCAAATTCTCATGGTCGGTGACCACATCGACCAGAAAAGCAGAGCCTTCCAAGTAATGTCACCATTTCTTGAAAGCCTCAAATATGGCTAGTAATTCCTTATTGTGAACATCATAGTTGAGTTTGGTCAAAGTAAAGGTTCTGGAGAGAAATGCTACTGGGTGAAGTTCGTCATTAATTGTGATAGAAAGGATAGCAGCAAGAGCATAATTGGAGGCATCAGTTTCCACCACAAGTTGATGGTCCAGAAGCCAATTATGGAGGACCAGAGCTTGGGTAAAAGCCTCCTTCAATGTTTCGAAAGCAGAGTGGCATTTGTCGTCAAAGATCCACGGAGCACCCTTCTGGGTGAGCCTAGTTAACAGAGTAGTAATACTGGAATAGTTATCAATAAAGCATCAATAGAAATTGGAAAACCCTGAGAAATATTGTATGTCCTGGACCTTACAGGGTCTGGGCCATTCAAGGATAATTTTGACCCTGTCAGAGGCCATCTTGAGGCCATCTTGAGGCCATCTTGAATAAGAATGAATCCAAGGAATTCCAATTCGGTCTTGTGGAATTCGCATTTGTCTTCATGTGCATAAAGTCCATGAGCCTGGAGTGATCAGAGTACTTCCTTGACATGCTTCCAGTGATCTTCCATGTTATCAGAGTAGATAAGGACATTGTCCAGATAGACCAGTACTGAAACATCTAACATATCAGCAAATATTTCATTGACAAAATGTTGAAATGTTGCAGGGGTGTTAGTCAAACCAAAGGGCATGACAAGCCATTCATAAGACCCATAGCATGTTCTAAATGCTGTCTTGTGTTTGTCTCATCTGGCGATCTGAACAAGGTGGTAAGCATGTCAGTGGTCAAGGTGAGTATAAACTCGAGCTTTCTGCGGAGCATCCAAAAGCTCAGTAAGAAGGGGTAACAGGTAACAATCCTTCTTGGTTATCTTGTCAAGGGCTTGGAAATCCACACAGAGCCAGAGTGAACCATCCTTTTTTC
>Ga0157379_10002206_pt1 | contig 16206 bp, 14 predicted proteins | sample S25metaG_FD_121802 | JGI IMG/M metagenome (GOLD analysis project Ga0157379, IMG submission 121802) | Switchgrass rhizosphere microbial communities from Kellogg Biological Station, Michigan, USA - S2-5 metaG | ecosystem: Host-associated > Plants > Roots > Rhizosphere > Soil | place: USA... | reverse complement strand
TGCCGGGCCGCGTATTGCCGGACTGTCTCCAGCAGCCGGTACCGGGCTGATCCGGCGCCGGTGTCGTTGAACTGCACCAGGCTCTTGTCAACCAGCGCGCCGAGATGCCCGATAACCTCGTCCAGGAGAACATCCTCACTTGTGGTGACCGCCTCGGCGGCGGCCAGGTCGAACCCCCCGGCGAACACCGACAGGCCGGCCAGTACCTGCCGCTCGGCACCGGTCAGCAGCTCCCAGGACCAGTCGACTACAGCGCGCAGGGTCTGCTGGCGCGGCAGCGCCGCGCGCGAGCCGCCGGTGAGGATAGAAAAACGCTGATCCAGCCGGGCATCCAGCTCGGTCACCGACATCAGCCGGAGTCGGGCCGCGGCCAGCTCGATGGCCAGCGGCAGGCCGTCCAGCCGCCGGCAGATCCGGCCAACGACCGAGGCGGTCGGTTCGTCCCAAGCCAGCGGCACCCCGTGCTGGGCAGCACGGTCGGCGAACAGCCGCACCGACTCGCTGCCGCGGATCCCCTCCACGTCATCGTCGGCGGCTGGGGTGCCCAGCGAGGGGACCCGGTGGACTCGCTCGCCGTCAATGCGCAGCGGCTCACGGCTCGTTGCGAGCAGCGTGATGTTCGGGCACGCCCGCAGCAGCGCCTCGGCGAGCTTGGCGCAGGCATCGATGACGTGTTCGCAGTTGTCCAGCAACACCAGCAGGCTGCGTCGGGCTACGGCGTCGATAAGCATGTCGATCAGGGGCTGGCCCGGGTCCTCGCGGATGCCCAGCACGTGCGCCACGGTGACCGCGACCAGATCCGGGTCCTGCAGCGGGGCCAGATCAGCGAACCACACCCCGTCACCCGACCCGTCCAGGAGCCCGGCCGCGGCCTGGAGCCCGAGGCGGGTCTTGCCCGCCCCGCCCGCGCCGGTGAGCGTGACCAGGCGAGAGCCTGTGATCAGGCGGCGGACCTCGGCAAGCTCGGCGTCGCGGCCGATGAAGCTCGATACCTGCGCCGGGAGGTTGTTCCGCAGCATCGGACTGTCCAGCGACTCAAGCGGCGGGAAATCCGTCGGCAAGCCGTCAGCCTCAAGCTGGAACAGCTGCTCGGGCCGACCGAGATCCTTCAGCCGGTGCAGGCCCAGATCCTTCATCGAGGCGCCCGCCGGCAGCGAGTCGCGCAGCAGCTCGACCGTCGCGGCCGACACCACGATCTGGCCCCCGTGGGCCACCGCCGCGATCCGGGCAGACCGGTGAACGTCCAGGCCGACCAGTCCGGCCGGCGTCTCGGACGCCTCGCCGGAGTGCACGCCCATCCGGACCTGGACTCTCTCACCAGCTGGCCACAGATATGAGACGAGCGCCCGTTGCATCTCGATCGCCGCAGCCGCGCAAGCACTGGGCGAGGTGAATACCGCGAAAAACGCGTCGCCTTGAGTGTCGATCTCCTTGCCGCCATGCGCGGCCAGGCCGGCCCGGATCAGCCGGCGATGAGCGGTGAGGACCTCTGCGTACGCGCCTCCCAGCCGCCGCAGCAACGCCGTGGAACCCTCGATGTCGGTGAACAGGAAGGTGAGCGTCTGCGTGGCCAACGGCTTCAGGCTTCCAGTCGAGGTTGACCCTGACCGCCCCGGATAGAAGGCCACCAGCCTCCTCAAACACGCGGCGTGAACATCATACTTCCGCCCCCGCGGCAACCCTGGATCTCAGCAAAGCGGTCCTCATCCACGGCAGGCCGGAAAGAGCTGAGTCAGCGACATCACGGAGTCGGCGCGGCTGGCGAGTGGTCCAGTCGGGCCCGGTTAGCGCGCGGAGCGCCCGGGTCTGGGCGATTGGAAGTTTGGGGGCTGGATCCTGCGGCCTGTGGCCAACGGCGGTTGCCGTAGCCGGTCTGCCGGCAGCGCAGGGCGTTCGGTTGGCGTCTGGTATCGGGCGGGCGATGTGGTGCGGTGGACGCACCCCCATAAAATGGCCGGGATCCTGCCGGCAAGCGGCGGTCCGGCGGCAGCCGTGCAGTGAGGGGAACCGATGGCAGTGACGGGATCCGCAGCTCAGCTGACAGCCGTGCGCAGAACAGCATCAGGCCCCGCCCGGCGGGCCGCTAGAGGCAGCACATGACTGCCGTGCCAGCCGGGATCACCGGGCTGGACCGGATCGCGCAGGTCAAGCTGCCGGTCACTGATCTTGCCCACAGCGTGAGCTGGTATCGCCGGCTCCTTGACCTGCGGTTGTGGACCGAGTTCGTCGAAGACGGCGTGCTGCGCGGCGCCGGGCTGATCGACCCGCAGGGCCGGTTCAACATCGCCTTGCGGGACCGGGCGGCGTGTGCCAGCCAGCCCAGCCTCGACGGCTTCGATGTGGTCGCCTTCCTGCCCGCCTCGCGGTCTGTCCTGGAGGACATCGCCGCCCGGTGCGACCGGCTGGACATCGCGCACAGCGGCATCTACGAGACCGGGGCTGGGCCGCGCCTGGACGTACCCGACCCCGACGGCACCGTCGTGCGTTTCTACTACTACACCGGCCCCACCGACGGGTTCACCGGCCTGGAAATGCGCGACGGCCAGGTGGTAGGGACCTACCACACCCCACAGCTGCAATAACCCGGCCTCCAAGACCGGCACCGGCCCGATCCCGGGCGTGGCAGGGCGTGCATTCCCGGCTCCGGAGCTGGATGCTCGCTGCTGAGGCAGGGCCTGGGGCTGGTTTCCGTCGTTGCGTAGTCAGCAGGCCCCAGCCCACGGTTGTGATCAGGAAGGCGGCGAAGATGAGGCGCAAGGGCTGGGCGCCGACGTGCGATGCGATCTCTGCGCCAATGGGCACGGTCAGCGCTCCGAAGGAGCCCACGGCGGCCGCCTCATGCAGCCTGAGCGTGTCAGTCTTGTGGTGGGTGAGCGCCCCGATGACCCAGATGGGGATCAAGGCGAGCAGCGCGGTGCCCTGAGCCGCCTGCTGCACGAGCCCGAATCCCAGGACCAGCGCGGGAACCAGGAACGTGCCGCCGCCGGTGCCCAGCATTCCGCTGGCCAGCCCCGCGAACATTCCCAGGGCACAAAGAGTGACCACCGCGGTTGCCTCCGCGGCGATCTGGTGGACGCTGCCCTGGGGCAGCGCGATGAGCAGGCGGACCGCGGTCGCCAGCAGCACCAGATTGAACAGGCTGCGCAGCACCGGCGCCCGCACCCGGGCCGCCAGCAGGGATCCGATGATCACGCCCGCGGCGGCCCCCGGAACGATCGCGGAGGCTGCCCGGACATCAACGTTATGCAGCCCTGCGTACGTCACCGCAGCCACGACGGAGACCGGAAGTACCGCCGCGATCGTCGTGCCGCTTGCCTCCGCGCGAGTCATCCCGATCCTGCGCGAGGTCAGCACGGGGACGATGACCACCCCACCGGCCACACCCAGTAGCCCGCACAGTATGCCCGCTACCGCGCCCGCAGCGCCCAGGACTGCGGTGCGGCGATCCACCCGGCAACGCCTGATCCGCGCCGCGAAGCCGGTCCGCGAGCCCTGTGGCGCCATGGTTCCCTCCGTACGGGCGGGCCGGCGCCGTCCGCCGGAACGCCGTCACAGGAAGCCTGGCCGATCGTGGTTGCAGCTTGTTTGCAGTGGCCACTGCTCCCGCTGGGCATCCCTTGGCTACATCTCCTGGGCCGCGGGCAGCACAGGCACGGTGCGCGGCACCGTGCCTGTGCTGGCGCGGCGCGGCAGCCACTACCGCCGCGAAGATCTCAGAACAGCTCGCCGGTCACCTGCCGCAAGATCTGCGGCCCGCCTAGGCAAACTGGTCACGGTTCCGCCAGCTGAAGAGCGCCGCGGCGTTCTCCTTATCATGGCCTCAGCTCGGCGACCAGCCGGTCGCCTCTTTGAACCGCGCGTTCGTCACACGCTCGCCGTCGCGGACGACGTTGTAGAGTCCGGCCGGCGCGTGCAACGCGGCCACGATGGCTCGGCCAGCGTCTTCGGCCGACAGCGTCGCCCCGAAGGCCAGGTATCGCTCGGCCGGCATGTCGCTTTCCGCACCCGGGCCGTACAGTCCGCCGAGTCGCAGGACCACGCCCCGGCCCCCGCCAGCGCAGAACCGCGCGACGTGACGCTCGCCGTCAACGGCGGAGCGGCCTATCTCGTACACGTCCTCGGGCAGCGGCGTCGACTCATCGACCGGTCCGGACGGTGGGTAGATGAACGCGAGGCTCGGGAACATGAAGCACTCCACCCGGGCAGCGAGCGCGGCGTCGACGAGGATCCCGGTCGCCTCACGGCGCAGCCGGTCGTTCTCGAGCCACGCCTCGCGCCGTCCCTGGGCTTCCTTTGGCGGGATGTGCGCGGCCAGGTGCAGTACAGCCGCGGTTCCGCGCACATGGGCCGCGACCGCCGCCGGATCGAACAGGTCGAGCTCATCGTGGCGTGGCGCGTCGATCAGGTGACCGGCCTCAGACAGCAACGGCCTCGATGCCCGGCCCAGTATCCCGGAACCACCGGTCATCAGGATCCGCATTCATACTCCGTCAGGTCGCGAGCCGGAACCTGCGTACTGCCCGCTCATCCCATTTGATACCACAGCCAGCCCGGTCCGGAGAGACCAGGCGGCACGCCGTGACAGCAGTTCATGCAAGCGTGCCACCGGTACCAGACGGCGCTACGGCCCACGCGACGGTAACGTACCCACATGGCCGGGAATGAGCAGATGATGACAGGCAACGCATCACAGCTGTCCGGGCTCTTCGGTGTCTATCTGCAGGTTGGTGACCTTGACCGCTCGCTGTCGTTTTACCGTGACGTGCTGGCGCTGGAGGTTGTGTGGAACGACGGCATGCTGGCGGTGTTGCACAGCCGCCGGGTCCCTGCCGACTCGTTGGTGATCCGGGAGATCGGCAACGCCGCCCGGCATAAAACGGGCGAAGCCGGGGTAACGCGCGTCCTCTGGCGTGTGGGGGATCCCGCCGAATTGGACAGCGCCGAGGAACTCCTGACCCGACAGCAGGTGCCTTATCACCGGCATCGCGACGCGGAAGTCGACGGCATAACAATGCGCGATCCCGACGGGCTCGAGATCGTGCTCCTGTGGCTCGGCGAGAAAATCCCCGCCACCGGGCCACCAGCATGGCTCTACTGGTACAACTGAACGCCAGGTCGCGTTCGCGGCGATCCGGCCAGCGCCATCTGGCCGGGGAACGCCCGGCCTCGTGGTCGGTGCTCAGTCCCGCAGGACCCACAGGCACTGCGCGTCGCCCTCTCCCATGTTGCGCCAGCCGTCGATCCCGCGGCGGGAGGCGAGGAGCGTTTCGCCGCGGCGGAGGACGGGACGGCCCGAAGACAGCAGCACCTGGACGAGGCCGCTGACCACCCCGACCAGTTCGGCGCCCTTATGGGCGAAGGGAGCCTCGACGGTCGCCGACCGCGGCAGGGAGACGAGGTAGGCGCGCATGCCCGCCTCGGCGTCGTCGAGCAGCGGGAGGACCGAGCCCGTGGGAGCGTTGCCGAGGCCGTGACGCCTGCCGATCCGGTAATCCGGGGTGACCTCACCGCCGAGCAGTTCGTCGAGGGTGACGTTGAGGCGCACGGAAAGGCCCATCAGCGTCTCGAGGGAGAGCCCTCTTTCACCCCGCTCCACCTGGGAGATGGCGCTGGGGGAGACCCCGGCGAGGCGTGCGAGATCGCTCTGGCTCAGATCCCGGCGCATACGGTAGGCGCGCAACGCCGCACCGACGCGCGCCGCTGCCTGGGCCGGCTGCAGTTGCAGCCGCCCATCCTTGACGGAGTAGCGGAACAGCTGGCCCTGAGCTCCCGGCGGGCGCCCCTCGGCCTTGGTGATGCGCAGGCGGCTCTCGCCGACAACAATGATGCACTGGGTAACCTGCTCGATCTCGCGGTGCATGGCCCGGTACTGACTCGCCCCCGGCACCGACCAGTAGGCGATGGCGCCGAGGTCGAGCAGCATCGGGCAGCAGTGCCCGAAAAAGCCACTGGCGATCCGCATACCCCAGCGGTCGGCCAGCGGCGCCAGCGAGTCGAACAGCAGCAGCGGGCGGGGCGCTCGGGCGCAGAACTGGTGAATCGCATCGAGCAGCTGGCGCGGGCTGGTGACTGGCGTGCCCGGCCGCGCGTCGAGGATCTCGATCCAGGGCCACCGCCCCGTTACCTCAGCGGGGTCGGTTGAGGCGGCGATGTACCCCACGGCGCCGAAGTCATCGCGGCGCTGGGCGATGGCGTCGTAGAACAGCTGCTGGTGCGGCTCGCTGCCCTCCCAGATCCACACGACGTTGTCCCCCCAGTACAGGCCATCGAGGGCTCGGTCTAGCTCGGCTATACCGGTTCCGGTCGATTCGTTAGCCATGCTTCCAACCATATAGCGAACTGGAAGCCAGAGAACAGCTACGACGTGGCTGATGCCTGCTCCGGGACCGGCTTCAGCCCGGTCCGGCGACGGTGGCAGCCGTACAGCATTGCTATCAAGAAGTTGGGATTTGTTTCATATGCTTTACGCTTGCTGGGTGCGAGCCGCCCTGGAAACCCAGAGCCGGGACGGCAGGAACAAGGAGCCTCACATGACGAGCAAGATGCCGGTTGACGACAAGGTCCTGGTGGGCGAGACGCAGAACACGACGCCGCCTCTCTACCAGCGGGTGCTCATCGCGATCGCCGATGCCAGCCAGGTAGGACCCGTAGCGGAGCTGGCCCGCCGGGCCGGCGTGCGCGAGGCGCGCGTCCTGCACCTCAACCTGCGCGAGAGCTACGGCGGCCGGCGCTTCCCGCTCGAGACGGACGCCGCGGCCTCCTACGCCGCCGAGGCAGCCGTCTTTGAGCTTCGCATGGCCGGTATGGCCACCTCGGGGCTAGTCCGCCACGCCCTGATCGGCAAGGCCGCCGAGGAAATTATCGCCGAAGCTACCGAGTGGGGCGCCGACCTGCTGATCCTCGGCCCTTCACGGCGCGGCGAGCTTGCCGCCCGGCTGCGCGGTAGCGTGACGCTGAAGGTGCTCCAGCACGCGCCATGCCCGGTTCTCGTAGCCGCCCCCGCGAGCGAGGCCGACGTTCACCGTGATGCCGCGGCGGAGCCTGCCGCCGAGGCTCGCTGACAACCTGATCAGCTTCATCTGGAGGCCGGCCTCTCCACCCGAAGGCCGGCCTCACCGCATCGGCCATGTGGCGAACGATCCCGCCGACGGCCAGACCCGCCGCCAGGCCACATGAATCCGTTAGGATTTCCCGCCCACCAGCTCCAGCGTCGTCCCGTCCCGCAGCCTTCGCCTGACAATGCCCGTTAGCTCGCCCTCGATGATCCGGCGGACGCCCGTCGCCGTGGGCGAGTCCATGACCACGTAACGCACGTTGCGCGCCCGCGCCACCTTTGCGATCATCCGCCCGGCGCTGCGGGTAGCCGCGACCTGGCCATCGACGGCACAACCCCGTTGCTCCAGCGCGTTGATCGCCCGCCGGACGACCGTGAGCTGCTCCTCCCGCTCGCTACGAGTCGGCAGGAGACCGGGATTAGGCAGCCCGAATTGAGAGCCGTAGATCTTGAGAATCGAAAGCACGGCCACCGGCTCACCGGCCGCCAGCTCGTACGCGCGGCGGACCGCCGCCCGGCTGAAGGGCGCTCCGGACGAGGCGAGCAGCACCGCCGCCGGGGATGTTGGCTGCGGGTCAAACCGACGCCGCCCGAGAAGCATTCCCGTGTGATCTCCCAGCTACCGGGCGGTCGGCGGCTCGCCCGGTGACGGCTCGGCGCCGCCGACCGGGTCGGCCACGCTGCCGTCGCCAGCGGCCAGCCCCGCCGCGGCGGGCACGGTCTCCAGCAGTTGGTCCTTGGCGGCGAGCCGACGGTCCTGCCCCCGCCGCCACCAGTACAGCGGAGCATACAAGGCGACGATAAGCAGGCCCAGCAGGTAGAGCCCGGGACCCTGACGGGGGTCGGCCAGCACGATCTTCGGCGAGTTCCAGCCGCCGAAGAAGTAGATCGCCGCCCAGACGATGAACACTGCGAGCGCGAGCCACTTCATCCAGGTCGGCAGCCGGAACGGCCGCGGCGTGTCCGGGCGCAGCTGCCGGTAGACGAAGTAGCCGAGGAGGGCGAGCGAGCAGGAAAGCAGGTAGCCGCCGTTGGAGATTATGTAGATCCGCAGCGGCGAACCCAGCAGCACCAGGATCATGGAGCACACCACGTTGAAGCCCATGGCGTAGTCGGGCACGCCGTGCCGGTTCTTGTGCTGGAAGAAGCGCGGCAGCAGCCCGTCCTCCGCGGCCTGGTACAGCGACCGGCCGCAGCCCATGATCGCGTTCAGCACCGACAGCGCGAGCGCCGCGATCAGCGGGATGCCGACGAACCAATCCACCCACGAGCCGTTCCCGAAGATCTTTTCGGTGTAGGTCACATACATCGTCAGCGGGTCAATGGTGGTGACCGCCAGGCCGAGCACAGCGATGAACATCAGCGGCGTCGCTATGTAGATGAACACTCCGAACAGGCCCTCGGCGGTGAGCGCGATCTTGGCGTCCCTGGCGCCGCCGCGGCATTCGCCGACGTAGCAGGCGGCGGCCTCCATCGCGATCACATTCCACAGGATCGGGAAGAACCAGGCGGCGATGAACGTGACGGTCACGGCCACGTGCGCCGGCGCGTGGAAGCCCGCGACGTTGCTCCAGTGGATCGTGCTCGGCTTGAAGAACGGCAGGAAGATGATCACGGTGATCGGCAGCATCGACAGCACGCCCAGCACCGTCGCGAACGCCGCGCCGAGCCTGATCCCGAGGTAGGCCGGGATGAAGATCGCTATCAGCAGCGCGAAACACACCAGGATGATGGTGATGCCGATCGGTGTGCCCCAGGTGGTGCCCACCGGATCGATCGTGTGACCGGGGCTGAACTTGAACAGCACCGCGAGGTAGGACGCGGTGAGGATCACGTTGATCGGCGCGACCGGGAACCACCCCAGCCAGTAGGCCCAGCCCGATACGCCGCCGAAATGCCGGGCCGCGGTCGTACCGACCAGCGGCCGGAACGACTCCGTGGCGTAGCTGGGGATCCCGCCGGTCCGGTCCGGCCACATTGTGGCCAGCTCGGCCAGGCAGAAACAGAGGAAGCAGCCAGCGAGCGTCATCACGCCCATGAGGATGATGCCGAGCGCCCCGACACCCTGGACCACGGCCGGCGCGATGCCGGTGACCAGGATCGTCCCGGCCAGCCCGATGACGAACGCTCCCCACCAGTTGGTGCCCTTGGCCAGGCCTTGCTCGGGGTGCGCCTCCTGTATCGAGGCCATGGCTCCTCCTCGTCCCGGACCTCTAGAAGAGCGTCAGGTAACGCTCGGTCTCCCAGTCGCTCACGACGGAGTGCCAGGTGTGGAACTCCTCGCGCTTGATCTTGGCGTAGTAGTCGACGTAGTCCCCGTCGGGCGTCTTGCCCAGCGCCTCCCGCAGCACATCGTCGGTAACCAGCTCGTCGGCCGCGTGCAGCAGGGTGGGCGGCAGCACCCGGATCCCTCGGCTGGTCACCTCGTCGGCCGGCAGGACGTGCAGGTTATCGAGGTTCGGCTCGCCCGGGTCGAGGCCGCGGTCGATACCGTCGAGCCCAGCCGCCAGCTGGACCGCCATGGCCAGGTACGGGTTGGCCGAGCCGTCGCAGCCACGGTTCTCCACCCGCCCGCCCTCCGGCACCCGGAGCATCTGGGTGCGGTTATTTCCGCCATAAGTCGCGTACGCGGGGGCCCAGGTCGCGCCGGAGGCCGGCGCGCCGACCCCGAAACGCTTGTATGAGTTGACCGTCGGGCAGGTGACGGCGGCCATCGCCGGGCCGTGCTCGATCAGCCCGCCGATGTACTGGTAGGCGAGCTTCGACATGCCGAGGCCGCGGGGGTCGGCCTCGTCAGCGAACAGCTCGGCGCCGGTCTGCGCGTCCCACAGGCTCGAATGCATGTGCAGGCCGGACCCGGTGAGGTTCGCGAATGGCTTCGGCATGAAGGTGGCGGCCATCCCAGCCTGATGCGCGAGCGTGTGCACCATGTAGCGGAAGAAGATGAGCCGGTCCGCGGACGTGAGCGCGTCGGAGAAGGCGAAGTTCTGCTCGAACTGGCCGTTCGCGTCCTCGTGGTCGTTGGCGTAATTCGACCAGCCGAGCTGGTTCATATACCGCGACACCGTGGACAGGTGGTCGAACATCCGGGTCAGTCCCTTGGCGTCGTAACAGGGCGCGCCGGACTTGTCTAGCGGGTCGGCCAGCTCGATGCCGCCCTCGTCCCGACGGCGGACCAGGAAGTACTCCGCCTCGCAGCCCACGTTGTAGACGTAACCGCGCTCGCGGGCCTTCTCCAGCATCCCCTTCAGGATCAGGCGCGGGGTGTACGGCCACGGCTCGCCCTCGACCGCGATGTCGCACTGCAGCACAGCCAGCCCCGGCTGCCACGGCACGAGCGTGTACGACGCCGGGTCTGGCACCGCGATCATGTCGGGGTCGGCCGGGCTCTGGCCCATCGGCCCGGCCGCGAACCCAGCGAAGCCCGCCCCGCCAAGCAGCACATCGATCGCGGTGGCCGGGATCATCTTCGCGCACGGCTTGCCGTGCATGTCCACGAACATGGCGAAGAAGAACTCGACGCCGTCCGACTCTGCCCGTGCGCGAAGCTCAGCCTCAACGTCTGGCATTTGCACTCCCCGTCGTATCCGTCGCGGGTCTGCAGTTCTCTACCGAACCGGCTGACGCGGGGATGAACAGCCGCTCCAGCCGCGCTCCGGAAGCTCAGCACGAGAGTGGACGATGTTTACCTGCACGACACGATGCTGTGAGAGTACGCCGCAGGTAAAGAGTTGGGAAGATGCCCGTTGGCTGGCATGTTCACTGTGGCTAATCGTCGTGTATTCAGAGTTAACCGGCAGTCACAACCGGACGCCGCTGCCCCGCCGGGCCACCGCGAACGCGCGAGGTGGACCGCCCCGGCGGCGATCGCGCCGTATTAGCGGATCACCAGCACCGGCCGGTCAGCCAGGTGGATCACCTTGTGCGCGGTGCTGCCAAGGAGGGCCCCGGCAAAGTCGCTCCTGCCCCGGGAGCCCATGATGATGACGTCGGCGTCGTGCTCCTTCGCATCCGCCAGGATCTCCCGCGCCGCGTGCCCGAACGTGGTCGGCCGTATGTCACCCTCGGCGTCCACGCCCGCCTGCCTCAGCGCGCTGACCCCGTCCTTGACCGGCTGGGCCGCCTCCTGATCGGACTCGCTCGGCACATCCCCCATCTGGGCGATGACCTCCTTCTCCAGCAGGTGCAGCACCCACACCTTGCCCTTGGACAGCAGGGCCAGATTCTTGGCGGCGTCAATCACCCGGGGGGAGACTTCCGAATGGTCTATGGCGACCAGCAGTCTGTCGTACATCGATCAACCCCATTCGCTCGCGAACGCCCTCTCCGATAGGTCATTACTGTGTCTCCACAATGAGCGCGAAACGTCTGCCACTCCAGAGACCGGGCCCGGGGATTTCCGGCAGCCGGCACGCTCATGACCGGCCATCGCCCGTCCCGGGGATCCAGTCGGTGCCGGCCAGCGGGACCTTGGCCATAGCCGCTGCCTCGATGGTCAGCGCCACCAGGTCATCGGGCTCGAGATGGTGGACGTTGGACTTGCCGCAGGCGCGGGCGATAGCGGTGAGCTCCATGGTCAGTGCCTTCAGGTAGTTCGTCATCCACCGCGCGCCGGTTTCCGGGTCCAGGCGCTGCTCGAGCTCAGGATCCTGGGTGGTCACGCCCACCGGGCACAAGCCGGTGTGGCAGTGATGGCAGTACCCCGGCGCGGTGCCGATCGCGGCGTAGCCCGCGGTCGCGTCGTGGTCCTGCCCGCCCGCGCGGTAGGACGGCCGGTTGCAGCCGAGCGCGATCAGCGCGGGCACGCCGATCGAGACCGCGTCGGCGCCGAGCGCCAGCGCCTTCGCAACGTCGGCACCGGACCGGATGCCGCCGGAGACCACCAGCTGCACCTCGTCCCGCTTGCCGATCTCCTGCAGGGCTTCGGCGGCGATACGCACGGCCGGCAGGGTCGGGATCCCGGCGTGCTCGATGAACACTGTCTGCGTTGCCCCGGTCCCCCCCTGCATGCCGTCGACCACCACCACGTCGGCACCCGCCGCGACGGCGAGCTTGACGTCGTGATCGACCCGGGTGGCGCCGAGCTTGACGTAGACGGGCTTCTCCCAGCTTGTGGCCTCGCGCAGCTCCTCGATCTTGATCCGCAGGTCATCGGGGCCGGTCCAGTCCGGGTGCCGGGACGCGGAACGCTGGTCGATGCCGGGCGGCAGCGTCCGCATGTCCGCGACCCGCTCGCTGACCTTCTGGCCGAGCAGCATGCCCCCGCCACCCGGCTTGGCGCCCTGCCCGATGACGATCTCGATGGCGTCCGCGGCCTTCAGGTCGGCGAGATTGAACCCGTACCGGGAGGGCAGGCACTGGTAGACCAGCAGCCGGGACGCCCGGCGCTCCTCGGGTGTCATGCCGCCGTCGCCGGTGGTGGTGGATGTGCCCACCGCGGTCGCCGCCCGGCCAAGCGCCTCTTTGGCGTGCGCGGACAGGGCGCCGAAACTCATGCCTGCGATAGTGATCGGGATCGCCAGCTCGAGCGGGCTGCTCGCGCGGCGGGTGCCGAGCACAGTGGTGGTGTCGCAGCGCTCCCGGTAGCCCTCCAGCGGGTAGCGGGTCAGCGATGCGGTCAGGAACACCAGATCATCGAAACTCGGGACCTGCCGTTTGGCGCCCCAGCCGCGTATCTCGTACCGGCCGGCCTCCGCCATCTCGTGGATCTGGCCGATCACGGCGGGCGGGAAGCTGTGGCTCTGCTCCCTGCCCGTCCACGGCAGCTGGGGTTCCATCAGTACTTCTGGTCCTTCAGCGCGTCGAAGTTGTAGAGGTTCCTGGCGGATGCGATCTTGGTCACGTCCTGGGCGGACACATGGCTGAAGCCGGCCGAGGCCGCCATTTCCGTAACCCTCACCACATCGTCCTCGCCGAGATCCTCGACCTGTGCGTCGGCGCCGAGCGACCGGATCTTCCCGCCCACGTAGATCACCGCCTCGTAGAGCGAGTCACCCAGCGAGTCGGCGGCGTCCCCGCCGATAAGGATGGTCCCGGCCTGGGCCATGAACCCGCTCATGTGCCCCACGTCGCCGGCGATGGCGATCGCGCCGCCCTTCAGGGATATCCCGGCCCTGGACGACGCGTCGCCGTCGATCACGATGAGGCCCCCTCGCGCCGATGCGCCCGCGCACTCGGAGGCGTTGCCGCGAACCCGCACCGTTCCTGACATCAGGTTCTCGCCGACCGACCAGCCAACGAAGCCCTCGACGTCGACATCCGGGCCGTCGCACAGGCCCGCTATGTAGTACCCGGCGTTTCCCGCGATCGTGATACTGAGGCGGTTGGTCAGGCCGACGGCGAGATTGTGCCGCCCGCGCGGCTCGATGATGCGCACGGCGCTGCCGTCGGGCAGCCCGCGCAGTGCCGTGTTCACCTCGCGGACCGACAGCTCAGCGCAGCTGAACTCGACCGCCGTCACACCTGCCATGTGTAGATCTCCTGCGGCATCGGCTCGAACACCTGAGCCTTGTCCACTCCCGGAAGATCGGCAAGGGCAACATACTCCGACGCCACGGCGACGTAGTCGGCGGTCTCGGCCACCACCATCGGCTTGCAGGCAAACGAGTCGCGCACGATCGCGAGCGACTGCCCGGCGGCCACCAGCAGCGTGAAGAATCCGTCGAACACCTTCATCACGCCGCGCAGAGCGTCCGGCAGGTCCGCACCAGCCGCCATCTCCCTGGCGATGTAGCGCGCGGCAACCTCGGAATCGTTGTCGGTATCGAAGCGGATGCCATCGGCCGCGAGCCGCCTGCGCACGCTGGCGTAGTTCGAGAACGACCCGTTGTGCACAAGGGCCAGGTCGGGTGAGACAGCGAACGGGTGCGAGTGCTCGGTGGTGACCGCCGACTCGGTCGCCATCCTGGTGTGGCCAATCGCCTGGTAGCCGCCCATGCCGGTCACGCCGTAGCGGTCACACACCTCGGCCGCCGGGCCGACATCCTTGTACACCTCGATGGCCGAGCCGTAGCCGAAGAGGCGGACCGATGGGTCAATTCCGGCCAGCAGGTCCGGCCCGCGGTCTGGGCCGATCGCGGTGACGATCACCCCGTCGCGGCCGCGCGCGCGGAACTCCACGGGCACCGCCCCGGCCGCGGCCTCCAGAGCGGAGACATAACCGGCCCAGTCGTAGCCCGGGGTGGGCGCGCAGAGCGAGTACTTCAGCTCTCCCGGCGGCACGTCGCGACGGTAGATCGCCACCCCGGCCGAGTCCGGCCCGCGGGAGGCGAGCACGTCCAGCATCGGCACCACAAGCGTTCCGAGCTGCGCATACAGATCCGGATTCTTGAGCTGCAGACCGGCAATCCCGCACATCCGGCTACGTCCTGTTCTCTGATAACGCCTGATCAGCGCCTGGATGCGAGGAGGTTAACACGGCCTGCCAGTGTGGAATACGGGCCAAACTGGCATAGCCCCGCTGCCCGTTCCGGCGATTTGGGTACGGTGACGCAGTGGCCGGCAATGAGGTCGCCGCCGATCGCCAGGCCGGGCTGGCCGCAGCGGCTCAGTGGCTTGACCGATTCCTGCTGCCCCTGGTTCTGGTCTGCGCCGGGCTGGGCATCGCGCTTCCCGGCCCCGGGCGGCGGCTGGACGCCAGTGGAGCGATCTTTATTACCCTGGCGGTGCTGGTGTTCTGCACGGGCGCGTCCGTTACCTTCGCCGACTTCCGTGGCCTGCGCACGGCCTCCCGGCGTATGGCACTGATGCTGGCAGCCACGACAATCGTCCTGCCACTGCTGGCCTGGCTGGCCAGCAGGCTCGTCAGTGAGCCGGCGCTGCAAGGGGGGGTACTGGCGGCGGGTGTCGCCCCGGTCGAGGTTGCGTCCGTGGCACTCACCGGCCTGGCCGGCGGCGAGGTCGTGGTGGCGGCCGGCCTGCTTATCTCCTCCACCTTGCTGACCGTCCTGTTCGCCGGGCCGCTCCTGGGGCTCCTTGGCGCCCATTCAGCGACATCACAGATCGGGTTGCTGGCCACCCTTGCGCTTGTTGTGGCCCTGCCGCTGATCGTGGGCTGCGCGGTGCGCACCATCGATCCGTTTGGCGGGCGCGATCGCTTGCTGCTCGAGATCCTGGGAATGGCATCCTTGCTGGTGCTGCTGTGGGAGATTGCCAGCGAATTGCGGCTTCAGGCCAGCGATGTCCTGGTCGCCGCAGCACTGCTTGCTTACCTTGCCGCCGCCGGTGTGCTGGGATGGCTGCTAGCGCTCGGGGCGCCAATGCCGCGGCGCACCGCTATCATCCTGCCGACCGCCATGCGGGATTTCGCCGTGGCGGCGGGCATCGCCGCGAGCGCGTTCGGCGTCGCCGCCGCTGCTCCGCTGGGGATCTATGGGGTCATGGTGCTCGTCTTCGGTGCCATCGTCGTATACATATCCAAACGACGCTGACAGCTCGCCGAGGCGGCGGCTGGGAGAACACGCCTACGCCTGGTTGCCCAGGAAGGCTGCCATGGAGTCGTCGAGTTCTTGCCACCAAGGGGTGTGGTGGACCGGCGCGATGGTTCCGGTGCAGGGTGAAGAGAAAGACCGGTCCCGGTATCCGGTGATGCTGGCGTTCTTGTCGTGCTCCCAGTCCTTGAAGTGCGTACGGGTCAGGTCAACGTCATAGCTGGGGTAGTCGACATCCTTATTCAGGTCCACCACGTAGTTGGCCTGGAAGTCGATCTCGTCGAGTGGCCCCGCGCACGTGGCCAGCCGGCCGCGCCACTGCGCGATGTCGGCGGCCATCTCCTCGCGCGAGGGGAGCGGGATCCGGCCGAGCACGTAGTCCCGCGCATACCACGCCTCCGCGTCGAACATGGTGAACGTGTAGTACTGGTCCTGCATCCCGAGGTACATGAGGTCGGGGTTGGCGAGCCAGAAGATGCCCTTGTAGAGGTTGTCGGGGTACAGCACGTTCGCGGTGCGCAACCGCAGCTCGTCGGAGATGAACCCGAACGAGTGCTGATATCCGGTGCACAGCACGATGGCGTCCACATCGCGCGCCGTCCCGTCAGTGAAGTGCGCGGTGCTGCCGTCGACTCGGGAAAGCAGCGGCACCTCGTCGATGCCCGCCGGCCACGGGAAGCCCATGGGATCGGTCCGGTAGGAGATGGTTACGGAGCCGGCACC
>Ga0157379_10002203_pt1 | contig 16219 bp, 7 predicted proteins | sample S25metaG_FD_121802 | JGI IMG/M metagenome (GOLD analysis project Ga0157379, IMG submission 121802) | Switchgrass rhizosphere microbial communities from Kellogg Biological Station, Michigan, USA - S2-5 metaG | ecosystem: Host-associated > Plants > Roots > Rhizosphere > Soil | place: USA: Michigan... | reverse complement strand
CGGAGCCATAGTGAAGCCAGAAGATCAGTGTTTTGTCGAATCCGAATAATTGGAGTGTCGAATCCTTACGAGCGAATCACCCCGATACTCGACTTGGCGCATCGGCAACGGTCGAAAAGCCCGTCAGTGCCTTGCTGTCTTGATCTGCCTCCTTTTCTCGCCTGCCCGTCTTTCCAGTTCGGCTCCGACCGATTTGGATCACCTTCAACAAGCAGCGGAATTGATGAACGCAGGTGATCTGGCTGGAGCGGAAACGGAAGCGAAATTGGCCCTTCGCGACCCTTCCACCCGGCCCGTGGCCACAGCAACATTGGGAGCCATTCGAGTTCGTCAGAAGCGCTACACGGAAGCTACCGAGTTTCTGAATACAGCTCTGCGGCTCAATCCCGGTTTGGTGAGTGCCCGGGTCACCGTGGGCGAAGTCTACGTCCTCACCGGAAAAAAGGCTCTTGCCCGGCAAGTATTCAACAAGGTGCTGGCAGTCGAACCGGATAATCGCAAAGCGCGTTTTGCTCTGGCGCAACTCGAAACTGACAGCCGCAACTTCCGGGCTTCTTTGAAAATAGCCGAACCTGTTCTCAGCGATCTCCGCCGTTTCCCTGATGGCATTCTGCTGCTGGCCACTGACTACGCTGGCCTCGAAGAGAAAGATCTCCTCCTTTCACTCGTGCACGACTGGGAAAGCTTGCCACAGGCTTCCGCGGCCCCCAGCACGGCGTTTGCGTCGCTACTTGCAAAATCTGGTTTGACCCAACCGGCCCTCGCGGTTCTCGAGAAGGCGAAAAGTAGCGGCCAGGTTTCCTACGACATGGCTTTGGCACTCGGCAATTTGTATCTCACGAATGGCGATGCGAGCCGAGCCTTCGGGAGTTACGAAGCTGCGCTGAGCCTGAGCCCAGGTTGCCTACACTGCTTGCTGCAAATGGCCAAAATAGCCGAACAGCAAAACGATCCAGAAAAGGCTCTGGCCTACTTGATCAAAGCAAAGAAAGAGCGACCGGGCAATCCCGACGTGCTTTTCGAGTTCGGAAAAACTTGTCTCCAGTTGGACCTGCCCGACGACGCGATCTCGGCGCTTCAAACGGCGGCACACCTCCGACCCGACAACGATTCGTACGCATACGTGTTGGGGTCGGCTAACGTTGCCAAGAAGCAATATGAACCCGCTGGCAAACTTTTCCAGGCGTTGTTACGCAAGCACCCGAATGACTCCACGCTGAACTATGCGATGGGTTCTCTGCTCTTTCTTGAAGTAAAACTCGGTGAGGCAGCGAAGTACCTCCGCAAGAGCATCGACCTTCAGCCCAATCAAATCGCCGCCTACTATTACCTGGGCCTGGTCGCCGAAGGAAAGGGCGAAAATGATGAAGCGATCGCTACCCTGCAAGACGTGCTTCGCCGTGATCCTGACTATGGTCCGGCGTACGAAGCTATGGGCGGACTACTTTTGAAACAACGGAAGTACGCGGAGGCCGAGCAGGCGCTCCAGAAGGCGGTTCAACTAAACCCGAATTCGGTCAAGGCCCACTATCAACTCGGCATCCTGATGGGTCGCACTGGCAGACAAGAGGATGCGAACAAGGAGTTTGGGATCGTTCACCAAATTAATGCCGAGGAGGAAAAGAGGTCAGGCATGCGCCTGCGCATCCTGACTCCGCAGTGAGTTCGTTGAAATGCCGTCCCGTGTGAACTCGCTGAGAGCCGAAATTGCAGCGCTGTGAGAACTGAGGCAAGAAAATCTCGTACAATCCGCCAAGCCAAGGGGCGGCGCCGATGCAAACCAGTATTTTCCTTAGGGATCAAATCCTTAAGGGGCAAAAAAGGATGGGCCGGGTCGGCCTTCTCGTCGCCGCCGCTGTCTTGACGAGCGGGGGATCGGGCCAGGTCAACCCAACGCCGCTGGGAGTCGATCACTCCCCTCATCTTCCCGTCTTTACCGATATCACTCGCCAGGCCGGATTGGCGCGCAAGATCATCAACGGGGACAAACTGAGCGAGTATTTGATAGATATCAATGGCCAGGGGGTTTGTTTCCTTGACTACAACAACGACGGTTTTCAAGACATTTTTCTGGTAAATGGCACGTCGCGAAAGTTGGAGGCGGCTCACCAGCATCCCCACGACTACCTGTTCAGGAACAACGGTAACGGAACCTTCACCGACGTAACCTTCGAAGCTCATCTGGGCGACAGCGGCTGGCACAGCGGATGTGCCGTTGGCGACTACAACAACGATGGGTACCTCGACATCTACGCAACCAGCTTCGGACCGAACAAGCTCTATCGCAACAATGGCGACGGCACGTTCACCGAAATGGCTGAGGCCGCCGGCGTCTCCGATCCTCATTGGCCCTTTCCCAAATGGAGCATGGGGGCAGCCTTTGGCGACTATGACGGCGATGGTTATCTTGATCTATATGTCACAAACTTCGCCAAGGTGGACCCTCAACACCTTCCTCCGCGGCCGGGCGAGCCCGGCGCCTGCATGCTGAAGAGTGTCGCGATAGCCTGCCCGCCGGATAACTACGAAGGCGAACAGGCCATTCTTTATCACAACAACCGGGACGGAACGTTTACCGATGTGAGCCAGTCGGCTGGTATTGTTCGTAAGGACCCGGGTCGAGGTTTTGGCGTGGTGTTCGGTGACTTCAACAATGATGGCCGCCTGGACATCTATCAGGTAAATGATTCCGGCCCGAACTTCTACTACCTCAATAATGGCGACGGCACCTTCAAGGATGCCAGTTGGACCTCTGGACTCGCTGTGGATTGGGCGGGTAATCCCCAGGGCTCCATGGGTGTCACCGTCGGAGACTACAACAATGACGGGCTGTTGGACATATTCGTAACTAACTGGATCGAGCAGAACAATACCCTCTATGAGAACCAGGGATCGCATCAGTTTATGGATCGCACTTCCGTCCTCGGCCTGAGCCCGCTTGGATTCGAGTACTGTGGCTGGGGCACTGGGTTTGTTGACTTCGATAATGACGGATGGCTTGACCTGTGGATCAGCTATGGGCACACCAATGAGCAACTAGAGATACGAAATCAGTCTCACAGCTTTGCCGAGCCCAACTTCCTTCTGCGGAATCTCGAAGGCCGCAAGTTTGCAGATGTCTCTGAATCGGTGGGATTACGAAAATTGCCCCGGCGGAGTGCGCGAGGTGCGGCCTTTGCCGACATCGATAACGATGGCGATGTCGATGTGCTGCTGATCAACAAGAACGATCTCCCGACGTTGCTGCGCAACGACGGCGGCAATACCAGCAACTGGCTGGTAATCAGGACGGAAGGAGTGCGCAGCAATCGCGCCGGTATCGGAGCCCGCATCGCAGTAACCGTAGCGGGCAAACGCCGCATCATGGACGTCAGGGGCAGCGAAAGTTACCTGTCAGGCAACGATTTGAGGGTACATTTCGGCATGGGAAATCACACGCGCGCTGATGCGGTAGAAATCCGATGGCCGAGTGGCCAAATTGACCACTACGCCGACGTCCCGGTGGACTCCTTCTATTTGGCCCGCGAGGCCGACGGGTTGAAACCGGATCCGTGGATCAAGCCCGCCCACCATTCCGAGAATCAAGCAAGACCAGGCACGCCGTTACTGCAAAAATCCAAATTGCGCTGATGGCGGGTCGAGTGTGGAACCGGCTTGTCCAGCCCACTTTTCCGAGCCGCCCGGTCGGCTAGCATCTTGATGAAAATGCCTTTCACCACGGAGCGCGCCTGACAGGCGCGGTGTTTTCCCGTGTCGATGGCGTAGAAATCGGCGAGAGGAAGGCGATCGGGGTTTCGTTGGTGAACTTGTTGCGGGCACAAGAAAACTCACGAAATCGGCTTGGTTGTCCGTTGGGTGAATCAGGAAACGAGCAGAACCACTCCCCCCTGTAAAAGCTGGTCCGCATGTCAGCTCAGGACGGTCTTCTTTCAGTTTTCAGTACAGCTGGGGAATAGAAAGTTAGCGGTTCTCGCGCATCTTGTCTTCAACCAGCTCCTCTGCATGTTTGAGTTCCTGGAAGCTCTTAAGGGCCGCCAGGCTTTCCGGCTGCCTACCCAAGCTCCGATAGACCTGACTCAAGACATAGTAGTACTGGGCCGAAGATGGATTGAGACTGATCGCGTTACGCAACGCCTCCGCCGCGCGGCCCCACTCGCCCTGGGACTGGTATGCCCTCGCCATTTGGTAGTAACCCAGGTCACTCTTGGAGTTCAGCGCGATCGCCTTTCGGGCATATTCAAGCGCCGGGTCCGGCTTATTCAGACGATTGTAGTATTCGCTCACGTTGATGTAGGGGGCATCGAACTTTGATCCTTTCTGCTCGGCGATCTGCATAGCCTTCATATAGGCTGCAAGAGCCGCCGCATCGTCCCCCAGGGACTCTTCTGTGAAACCTAATGCGTTGTAGGCTTCAAAGTACGAGGGATCATGTTGAATAGCCGCTGTAAACTCCGACTTTGCCTCTCTTAACATGTCTCGACCGGAATAGACCTCTCCCAGGCTGTAATGGATCTCGGCGGACTCGGGTTTCAATCGCGTAGCCTGCTGCAATTCAGTTTGGGCGTAATCCCACTTCCCGATTACGACAAAGTCCTTGGCAAGAATCTTGTGGGCTTCCGGATTGTCGGCATTCAACTCCAAAGCTTTAGCTAACTCCCTAATGGAATCGCCGATGGTGCGCATCCGAAACAAAACGTACCCACGGATGTAATGGGCCCGCCATGAATTTGGATGGTCGTTGAGATAAGCGAGCACAAGAGGTTCGACCTCGTCAATTTTGTCCTGCCCGATCAAGGCCTCGAAATTCTTTATCTGGTCGAGATCGTCGCCATCCGTGCCTGGAGCCGGCTCACGGGCCGGGAGCGGCGGCGTCAACGAGGGCAAACCCGTCGGAGTACTGTTGGCCGTCTGCGGAGCAGCAGTTTTCTTGAGAATTGCGTCGAGATTTTCCCGGGCAGCAACATCCTCGGGATTGATCTCCAAGGCTTTTCGAAACGCGGCCGCCGCGCCAATCGTGTCTCCTTCATGATTCAGCGCTAAACCCAACTCGCTGTAGGCTTCGGCCGACGAAGGTTGCAGGCGGACGGCCTCACGGAATTCCGAGGCCGCATCCGCGGGATTCCCCTTTCGCCGCAAGAGTTGGCCCAACCCGAAGTGCGCCGCGTAGAGGTTGGGCTGGAGTTCCAATGCCCGCTTGAACTCAGCCAGGCTGCCTTCGACATCGTTCAGCTTCGCCAATACCTGAGCCAGTGCGAGATGACTCTCAGCATGATCTGGCATCAGCTGAACCACCTTCCCCAGATCGTCCGCCGCCTGCTGAGTTTCTCCCTTATCCAACTCTAGTTTCGCCTGAGCCGCCAGGGCGTTCGCCTTCCGGGCGCTTTCATCATTCGCCGTGAGCTTCAGTCCCTTATCAAGTTCCAGCTTGCCTTCGTCGGTTTTATCTGTCCTTGAAAGCACCAGACCCAGTTGATAATGAGCGGGTCCCGACATCGGATCGAGACTTATCGCCTGGCGCAACGGTGGAATCGCTTCTTGAATCTGACCCTTCTGCACCAGCGCCTTCCCCAGAGAGTAGTAGGCCTCGGCGAACTTCGGGTCCATCGCGATTACCTTTTGCAGCTGCTGGATTTCCTTGTCGACACCGTACTTCTGCAAGTAGGCCATCGCCAGATTGTATTGGGGTTTTATCGAAGTCGGGCGCAGGCTGATTGCCCGCTCCAGTTCGCCGAGGGGCTCGTCATCGTGGTTCGCTATGAGTGTCGCGCCAAGATTGGCATGCGCCTCGGCATAGTTCGGATTGAACCGCAGCGCTTCGCGAAATTCTTTCGCCGCAGCCTCTTCGTCTCCGGTCTGGACCAGGGACATGCCGAGGTGGTTGTGGGCCTCGGCGAAACTAGGACTAAGCTGAATAGCCTTCCGAAACTGCTCTATCACCACCTGCGGGTCTCTTCCCGCCTTACCCAACAGCAGTCCCAAAGTGTCGTAGGCCAGGAGATCGTCTGATTTCTGCTGAATCGCCTGCTGTACCGCATCGATGGCAAGTTCGAGGTCTGGAGTCCGGTCAGCCTGCTCTATGTTTCCGTCCTCGTTGACCACCGACTGAAATTGTTCGAATGCCGCTTTGGACTGGCCTGTCTTGAGAAGGATGATACCGAGATCGATATGCGGACCCGGCAGATCGGGATTCAGACCGATGGCGCGATTGAGGTATCGGCGCCCGCCATCCAGGTCGCCAGTCTGCCCGCAAGCCATGCCGAGAAAGGAGTATGCTTCGCCGAGCGCAGGATCTAACTGCAGGGCGGTATGTAACTCTGCTATCGATTCCGATCTTTGCCCCCCATACCAAAGCGCGACGCCTAAGTTGTAATGAGCAGTCCCCAGCGTCGGGTCCAGTCCGACGGCCTTGTGCAGGTGACTGATTGCCCCCGGTAGATCGCCCGACTGGCCAGTGACGAAACCAAGCAGGTTGTGAGCTTCAGCCCAATTCGGATCGGCCAAGACGGCCTTTTCAAATTCCTTCTGCGCGCCCTGAATCTCGCCCTTCGACAGCAGTTCACTACCAGCATCGTAGCTGTCCTTGGCTCCCCTCTTGGGCACATGTCGCTGATGTACCTTCTGCTGAGTAATGAGCCTCGCCGAGTCTCCCTGCAAGGCCAGACCCAGGTTTTGGTAGGCCCTCGGCATACCCGGCCTCAAGGCAAGAGCTTTCTCCGACGCTGCCACGGCGTCTTTGAAATCACCCTTTTGCTTCAGGATCTCAGCTATTTCGCATTCCAGATCAGGACTGTCATTGTCTTTCAGAAGGGGTCTCAGTTCGTTTAACGCGGCGTCGAGACTGCCTTTGCCTCGCAAGGCGCGGCTCAGGTTCAGGTGCAGTTCCGCGTTTTGTGGGGCCAGCACAAGCGCAGAGCGGAATACCCGTACAGCTTCGTCGAATCTGCTTACCCTGGCGAATGTGGACGCAAGATTATTGTAGGCGTCGAGATACTCTGGGTCGATATCGACGGCTTGCTGGAATTCGGCAATGGCGTCGAGGAGTTGATTCTTCTGTGCGTGAGCAACCCCAAGCCAATTGTGCGCTTCAGCCGAGCGGGGATCTTCCTTGATGATTGTCTGGAAAAGTTCGACAGCCTTATCCGTCTGTCCGGCATCTTGAAATATAGACGCTAAGGCAAACTGGGCGGCCCCATAGTCGGACCTAAGCTTGACCGCGGTGGTCAATTCGGAAATAGCCTGGTCAACGTCTCCCGACACCTGCAGCCATAGAGCTAGGTTGTAGTGCGCTTCGGCATAGCCGGGATCGATTTCAATCGCACGCCGAAATGCCGCCAATGAATTCGTTTGGTCGCCCAGCTTTCCCAGCGCGACCCCCATGCCGTTTTCCGCGTCAGCGCGGCCGGGATCCAGCTTGAGAACTTCTTCAAAAGAAAGCACCGCGGATTTCCATTGCTCCTGCCTCAGGGATTGCACCCCCTGGTCGTAGTACCGGTCGGCAGGGTTTCCTGAACCGGTTGCTGCCCTCGCTTGCCAGCAAACCAGCAGCGACAGAAGCAGGCATGCGACAGCCTGAGGCCAAACGTGGCGGATTCGAACAGAGACTTCAAAATCCATGGGGCAGGAGACTTCAGACCTGATCTTTTACCCTATTAATAGCGATATAAAGCATTTAGAATCAACAATGTAAACGGCTGCAGTAATCAAACGCCCAGTACAATAACACATCGACCAGATTTGTGGAATCCACCGGTCGTACGATTTTCTGCCAGCGCGGCGCGATGCTTTCTTCAGGTGTTTCGTCCGCAAAAGGACTCTAATTAGAGGTGTAGAATGGCATCGATTTCCCGCGAACTTGGGGAGGCCAAGACTCGCTCATCGCTGTATCGGTATTCAGCTAGAACCCGGATCAGAACTAAGGGGAACAAGGCTCGAGTCTGTGAAGACGGCAAAACACACGTTCCTGACTTCCCTTCTTACGTTCATCTTCGTCGCGGTTGGCTTAACGCAGCAACCGAAACCAGCCCGAAATACCACAGCGTCAGATGCTTTTCAGAATGATTTCTCGACCCACCACCCGGTCAACACGCAGAGCGTTGAGGCGCAGCGGCTGTTTGATCAGGGACTGGAGTTAATTTACGCCCTCGACTACAGCGGAGGGGCCAACACTTTCCGGCGCGCCGCAGCCGTTGATCCTAAAATGGCGATGGCTTATTGGGGCATAGCCTACGCCACGGGCTCAGATTATTACTATTCTACGGCGGGGGACCCGGCGCGTGAACTGGAAGCCTCGAAAGCCTTCCGGAGCGCCCTCACTTTGTTGGCACACGCGCCCGCGGTCGAGCGCGCCTACATCAACGCATTGAGCAAGAGGTACTGTAACTGCCCAAATCCACAGCGCCCGCAACTGGCAATCGAATTCAAGAATGCCATGCGCGATCTGGTGAAAAGCTATCCGGATGACCTCGATGCGGCCACTCTTTACGCCCAAGCCATGATGAACCTCAGCCCGGCGGGATTGTGGAACGACGATGGTACGCCCGGAGAAAACACACCGGAGATCCTTTCTGTGCTGGAATCGGTACTGAAACGTGACCCGCGTCACCTTGGAGCGATCCACTATTATTTTCATGCTGTCGAAGCATCGCCCAGGCCGGAGCGAGCCTTGGCATACGCGAGTGTGTTGCCCTCGCTGGCTCCATCCATCGGTCATGTGGTGCACATGCCCGCGCACATCTACATCCGGACGGGGGACTACTTAGCCGCGGAAGATGCCTGCGTAAGAGCCGCTCAAGTGGACGCCACCCATATTCGGGACACTTCCAGGCCGGGCATGTTCACAATTTTGTCTTATATCCATGACCTGTATTTCCTGGCCGCCGCAGCCAGCATGGACGGCCACTTCGCAATCGCCAGAGAGGCCGCGAACAAGCTGGCGGACCAGGTAGCTCCACATGTGGAGGAAATGCCGCCGCTGCAGGCGTTCCTCACCGTGCAACCAGCCGTACTGGTGCGCTTCCATCGGTGGGACGATATCTTGAAACTGCCCGAACCGAATGTGAGCCTCAGACTCACAACCGCAATGTGGCACTTTGCCCGCGGCATGGCATTCGCAGCAACCGGGAAGCTCACAGAAGCGGAAGCTGAACATCAAGCCGTCACGAAGGGTTTGGAGAGTACTCCGCCGAATGAACTCTTTGCCATGTCGTTCAACAAAGCGCGCGACACTCTGACCATCGCTTCGGATGTGCTGGCCGCAAGACTGGCAATGGCCAGGAACGAAAGAACTCAGGCGATTGCCCAACTTCGGGACGCGATTGCTATTCAGGACCGTCTGAAGTATGCCGAGCCTCCGAGCTGGTTCTATCCTGTGCGCGAGTCTCTGGGCGCGGCATTGTTTCTGGACGGACAAACCTCCGAAGCCGAGCAAGTCTTTCGCGAAGACTTGCAACGCAATCCACGGAACCCGCGCTCTCTGTTTGGACTCCTCCAGGTCTTACGATCTTTCGAAAGAACCTATGACGCGGGATTTGTGAAAGCCCAGTTAGAAGCTGCCTGGAAAGGTGATCAGCAGCAGCAGCTTAATCTGCGTGATTTCTGATTCCGACAGCCACGCATGGGAGCCAAGATCAGCGGAAGCATGACAAATCCGGGGAGAGCAAAGTTGACGCGCCGGGAGCTGCTGAAGGCCTCCCTGACTGCGAGCGGCATTGCGCTTGTCGGCTTTCGCGATGTGGGGTTGGCCAACTTTGCTGGAGTTTCAACCTCAACAAGGGACGCTTTCCAGGGAGGCCAAAACCTCGGAATAATCGAATTCGTGGGAGAGGGGCTCGTACCCATGGAAGTTCCAATGGGGACTGGTCTCGATGGACGCCTCTATACCGACCTGTCCGCCGTGGCCCTGGACAATCCGATTATTCCGAACGACAAGTTTTATCTGCGCACACGCGCTTCCGAGCTCCTGGTTGAGGGCCAGCCCTGGGCAATCAAGGTGACGGGGCTGCTTAAACGACCCATGCAAGTCAGCATGCGAGACTTACAGAAGATGTCGAGGCCCGCTGGTTTGCATTTGATGGAGTGCTCCGGCAATGTGAGTTATGCGCACTTCGGAATGCTCAGCGTTGCCGATTGGGCAGGCGCGCCGGTGTCTGACATTCTCGACTTCGTGAAAATGGAAAAGGCCGCGAGCCACGTATTGATCTCTGGTTTCGATGATTACCCGATTGCTTCTACGTCGTCCTCGCCGGGTGCGAGCTGGATATTCACCGTCGACGAGATCAAGGCATCAAAAGCTTTTTTCGCCACGCAGATGAATGGAGCTCCTTTACCCAAAGACCATGGCGCTCCCGTTCGCATGATTGTGCCCAATTGGTACGGGTGCACCTGCATCAAATGGGTCAACGAGATCAAGCTATTGGGCGAGGGCGGCGCCACTACTTCGCAGATGCGAGAATTCGCCAGCCGAACCATGCAGCAGGGCGTGCCCGAAATGGTGAAAGATTACCACTCAGCCTTCATTGAACAAGCCGCGATGCCCATCCGGGTCGAGAAATGGCTGATCGACGGAAAAATCAAATACCGTGTGGTTGGCATCGCATGGGGCGGATCCCAGCCGGTGAGCGGCCTGGAAATACGGTTCGGTTCAGGAGAAGATTTCGTCCCAATCGATGTCTTTAAGCAGACCACCAACGACCCCTGGAGTTTCTGGACACATCGTTGGACACCGATGAAGCCAGGAATCTATTTCATCCAGCTCCGAGTCAAGGACACGTGGGTTCCCACCCGCCGATTGGACGCTGGTTACTACATTCGCTCGGTCAACGTCTTGGAAATCTGAACCCTGCGGTTGACTTCGAAAGTGATGTTGACTGCCGCCTGCGTCTGTCCAGTAGCGGACACCGATCAAAAGCTCGACCGCGGCAAAATCCATTTGCTGATTGCTCACGATCTGACAAACCCCCATTCTGCACCGAACCTTGCTGCTCAGTGTGGTGCTGAAGCTTGGGCTTGGGATGCCCATTTTTTCCAGAGATCCGGAGCGGCGATCAACGGAATGTACACACCGCCCACCACGGAACGCGCTTGAAACCCGGATTGTTTGGCATCGGTTGTTGAATACCAGTCAGTCATCGGAACGCGGCTTGGCGTCTGGTTGACGAACCGCTGGAGCGGAGCAATCAAAGTGTTGAATTGCTCGCGATTCTCCGCAAGGGTCGCCGTCCAAACCTCCCAATCGAGCTTGGTGTAGTCGCGCCGGTTGTCGAGCGGAAGACCGAAACGGTTCAAATGGGCCTCGTAGAAACGAATCTCGGTTTGCACAACCTTTGCCGGAATCAGGTTAAGACCAAGAATGCGGTCCCACACCAGATTGTATTTTTGGCTCCAGGTGCCGGGTCTGTCGAACGCGAGCCGGTAGTGATCGCCATCCTGCGCCATTTGTTCCCACCGATTCGCCATATCCTGGGCCAATTGGCGGTACGTAGTCGCCTCTGCTTTTCGTCCCGTCATGTCCGCCAGTACCGAGTAGCCACCTAACGCAAGAATCGCCTTGATCGACAAGTTGGCGTTGTGCGCAAGGTGACCGGCGAAATCGTCGGTTGAGAGCTGATTCCCCGGGTCCATTCCCTCCTTGCGAAGAAATTCCGCCCATTGCTGCAATTGCGGCCAGTAGCGATTCGCATAGTTAGCGTTGCCTTCGATTTTTGCCAGCGCCGCGAACATCAGCAGCATGTTGCCGCTTTCTTCGACCGGCATCTGATTTTCGATCGTCCTTTCGCCTCCGCCGTAGACCTGGCCGTTGGCTTTCGGATACGTACCCAGATCATGAGGCGCAAATGGAAACCGCCACCGGCCGGTCTCGGTGTATTCCATCAATGGATCCAGTTGCGCTTTCAAAAGTGTCGGATTGAACAGCAGGAAGAAGGGTGACGAAGGATAGATGACGTCTACGGTCGCAATGCAGCCGTTGCTGAAATTCTCTTTAGGAAAGAGCATCGGACGCCCATCTACGTCTGCCACGAGCTTATGGGCCGCAATCGTCTCGCGAAACGCGAGTTCCGCGACTACCGCGTACGGTTCTCCTCCGACACCGCGCAGATCTCGACCAATTTCATCGTCGAATTGTCGGGTTTTCTGATCGAGGCTGCTGTATTCCCGTTCTGCCTTCTCCAGCAACTGCCCAATCGTCATCCCATTGCGGCGCCAGTAGGGACGCATCCACCGGTTCAGGAATTCGATGGAATAGACATCGTCGTAGGCGAGCAGCAAATGGCGCGATGATCTGGTAGCGCCCACCTGCCCGAGATCAAACATCGAAGCCAGCTCGGTGCCACGATCGGCCCGTCGAGGCATGTCCATGTCGTCGAATGACAATGCCTTACCCTCAGCGAATTGGGACTCGACGTCGCCGCTCAATTGGGTGGACGCGCTCGCACCCGCCTGATCAGGCATCGCCAACAGCAAAGATCCCCAGTCAATGCGAAGATCGTCGCCGGATTTTTGCAAAACCGGTTGTTCGAAGTCTGATGCCCGCAAAACTGTCATTGCCTTGAGCCGAGAACGCGACCAAACGACTTCCTGTGTGCCGGTGTCGACGGCCAGAGATAGATCTGCCGCGAGCAACAATTGAACACTGTGCGGGGTGGCGTCCTGAGAATGCGCCGTCATAGTGATGTAGGTGACGGGCCGCGACATAACCTCAGGGTCACTCGGAAGCACCGGAGACAGGAAATCTACTTCCAGTGACACGCCCTGTCCCGCAAATTGATAGACCGAGTGCGTGGCGGTCAGCTTCAGACTCGTTTGCGGCAGTGCGGGCACGCTGCGGGGGGAGTCTCCCATCCAGCGAAACACATTCCCGTCGATGCGAACCAGTCCGCTGAGGCGTTGCGCCTTGCCCGTCCAGTGGCGAGTGGGACTGCCGTTCAGATCATCTGTTGTGGACCAGACGCTGAAATACGGATCATGAGTAACCAAGGGAACCGCAGGCGGCCGAAATGTTTGCGCCAGAGCGAACGTACCGAACAGGATGACCGCAGCCAGAATCTTTCTTGAAAGGCAGTAACGACACATGGGGAATAGGTCCTCCTCGTCGGTTGTTGAGCGCATGGGCGCCACGTCCTCTGGAAACTACAGAGATCCAGGGCAGCTCTGTGCGGTTTATGGGAACTCCGCCGTAAAACGTTTACTTTTCGCCTTAATTAAAAATTGGGACTAACTTGCTCCACTCCATCCAGTGGGCAATCGTATTCAATCATCGGAGTTGAATGGCCTCGGATGTGACGCTCAGAAATATAGGGTGACAATGGCAGCACTGGCGGCAGGCACACAAACTTGCCATTTATCTCCAGTTCTGCTGACCTCTTCCACTTGGGCAGGCTTCCATAAACCGGCGGAAGACACGGCTGTTCCGCCCAAAGTGACGCCGGACTTACTCTCCAGCGCAGGCCCCAAGAGTCGCATCAGCGACCCCCTCCGAAAAGATGCGGATGCACCTGCCACTATGACCATCATCGCGTCGTAGGACCGCTCCTTATTAATAAGAGTGACAACGACACGATCCCTGCCCGGTTGGGTTGCGTAGGTCTTGACGTTTCTGTCTCCGGCATCGATGGTGCTCCCAAGCATGCGTCCCGCGCCCGCCTGTGCAAATGCCAGCATGCCGTAATACTCGGGCGCGGCCCAGTAATGCGCCTGCTCGTCGTCGCCGATCGGCGAGTACGAACTGACGAAGCCGCGTTGGTTGACCCCTGTTTCCATGTTCACACCAGCGCAGCCTGCGGAAGCCAGTGTAAACATGAAGTCGAGCACCCAGAGAGCCGCGGCGAGTGTGTCGCTCACCCCGGGCTTGCCGCCGCCAGAAAACGAGTTTGTCTCACAGATGCGGTAGGGTAAACCCCAGGACCCCGACGCGGCCCTCATGGCCGCGAGAATAGGACCGAGCTTTGGATCGGTGTGCAGAAGCTTTTCAATTGTGCTGGTAGGATTCTCGCCTTCGCGGTAGTAGTGGTGGGTCAGAAGCCTGATGTCCTTGCCTTCGTCACTGCCAAACTTTGCCAGCCAATCGGTCGCGCCCGCCACGTCCGGCCCGGCGAAAGCAATATCCGGGATGGCCTTGCGAAGCGCGTCCCGCCAAGTGCGATACTCACGCAGGTAGTCATCATAACCGTAGCCGGGTTGGCGATGACCCCCGCGCAACGGAAAGAGGTCAGGTTCATTGCCGATTTCAAAGCCCAGCAGATGCTTTTTCGTTGCCGTGGCAACAGCGTTCGCCTCTTGAATCGCGTTTTCCAGCGTGCCATTGCCGAGGTTCAGTCCCCAAATGAGTTTCCATCCGGTCGCATCGAGAAAGGCGCCAAGATCGCGCAGCACCGCCTGGTTGACGACGGACCCCGCCTTCCCCTCAGGCGAAGAGAGGGGCTGCCCGGTTTGGTCGTAGGAAGCATAGTCCGAAGTATTTCCACCGACGCGGATGACACCCTCTGCCCCCAGCGTCCGGACGAGTTGGACATAGACCGCGTTTTGAGCACTGAGGAGACCTCGACGCGCTACCGAAGAGATCTCGTAGCCGAGACCCATGAAGTCCGGCGGGACAACTGCAAGAGTCAGCGCGGGATCGACTGTGACCCTTGCTTCTAGTCCGCTCGACGCAGCCTGGAGTCCGGCAGTGAAGCTCGACTGAGCGATCGCGGCGGCGACCACACTCGTTGCTCGGCTCAGAAACTTGCGCCGGTTCATAGTTTTCAGGCCGAAACGATTCCAAATAACCGCAGTCTCCTTACAACCGCGCCTGGGGCGCTTCACTGGGGCGCGAACTCGTGTTCCCATGAGTTTGACCGACCGGCGAAAGAGTTGCCGGCTTCGTAGAGCTAGTCCAGATTCTTGCCGGCAAAAACGAGATCGGTGATGGCTCGTTGTTCGAAAGAGTTCAGGATTCTGGCGCCGCGGCTATTGACTTCACAGAATTGAACGCCGCTCGGAGTCGCGAAATAAACCTGGCCTGCGGAACCTTCGATCGCTCCCTGGACGCCACTCGTCCATCCCGCTTCTGGCATTTCCAGACCATGGTAAGGGTCGCGATTCATAAGCGAACCGTCAGGCGCGATCTGAAATGACCAGCTGAATCTGGGCCGAGTGCGTAGTCCTCAGCATAGACCACGGCCGCTACAAAGATTAACGAGCTTTTTGCTGTAGCTCCGCGATAAAGTCGTCGGCGTATTTCTGCATCGCTGTGCCACGGGCCAGTTCCGATGCGCTCTGGAGTGCGGCGATGGCCTCGGAGACATGCCCTTCGCTGGCGTAGGCTTCCGCCAAGCGATAATAGTATTGGAAGGTCGGCTTACTGGTCGAGGAAATAGCGGTTTGGTATTCCGCCACGGCCTTCTCGAAATGTTCGTATTGCATCTCCTCCATACCCAGGGCGAAGTGGGCATCCGCGGCAAGGGATCCTTTCCGCGCCCGGAATTGTTGGTCGGTCTCATCCGGCCTCTTCTGCAACTTCTCAAGAAGTGCCAGGGCTCGATTGGCGTCCGTCGCTGCCTCCGAGAGCCGTGCCGCAACTTCATTTGCGCTTCCCTTCAGCAACTTGGGTTGGGGCAGAACCAACGCCATAATGATCAAGGAAAAGGTGTTGTCCGGATCGAGCTCTAGACTCTTCCGGCAGTATTGGACGGCTTCGTCAAGCGCGTCGTTCTGTTGTTGGGCTTTGGCTGCTTCCGTGTAGACATAAGAAAGGAGTGGACTGCTGGGAAATTTTTTCTCAAATGCATCCACCATTCGAAGGCGGCGGTCAGGAGCGCCCTCGTTTTGAATTTCCTCCAGGGCCATCGCCTCCCCGGCAGAGGCCTGCACATCAATACCGGTCGGACTGGTCAAGAGCGCCCTCATGCGTGCCTTGCCGCTCGGTGTGACCTTCCAAACGTCAACGATTAGCTCGTCATCCGCCCCTGCTTTTCGCAGTTTTTTCGCGACCTTTTCTTCCACTTCAAAGGCAACACCTCGTTCCGCAATAGAGGAAGCTACCGACTGCGCATCGCTCTTTTTCTCTTTAATCAGTCGTATGACTTCATCCAGGGTCAGAGGCGAAGGGGCAGATTGAGCGATCGAAGCAGATTGATTCGATTGAGGATGAGGAGCACGTGCTACCAGCGGGGAAACGAGATTTCCAACCAATAAGACGGCAACTGCAAACTTTTTGAGCACACTACCATCCTCTATTGTATTT
>Ga0157379_10002201_pt1 | contig 16220 bp, 13 predicted proteins | sample S25metaG_FD_121802 | JGI IMG/M metagenome (GOLD analysis project Ga0157379, IMG submission 121802) | Switchgrass rhizosphere microbial communities from Kellogg Biological Station, Michigan, USA - S2-5 metaG | ecosystem: Host-associated > Plants > Roots > Rhizosphere > Soil | place: USA... | reverse complement strand
TTTTCTGCGCCTCGGGCGGGACATACTCGTCCTTCGCCGCGACATGCAACAGCAGCGGTTTCTTGATTTTCGCTGCCTCGCCGAGCTTGTCCTGGATGTTCACGCCATAATATCCGACGCAGCCATCGGCATCGGTGCGCGCCGCGGTCAGAAAGGCGAGCAGGCCACCAAGACAATAGCCGACCGCGCCGACCTTTCCCGTGCAGCCGGTGACGGAGTGGCGCAGGTAACCGATGGTGGATTGAATGTCCTTGACGCCGGCGTCCTGATTGAAGCGGCCCATCAGATCGAAAGCGCGCTTCCACTCTGCATCGCTGCGATCGCTGAGTTGCACGCCCGGCTCGAGTCGCCAGAACAGATCCGGCGCCAGCGCAAAATAACCGCGCGCGGCAAAATCGTCGGCAATCTGGCGCATGACCTTGTTGACGCCGAAGACTTCCTGAATGACGACGACGCCCGGTCCGCGCCCTGACGCCGGTGAGGCGAGATAGGCGCCGAATTCGCCGTCGGGGCTGCTCTTGATCCTGACATCTTGACCGCTCATCTGCCTGCCTCCGGTTTGTGCCAAGGTTAGCGGTTCCAGCCGCGGCACGACAATCAGTCCGGTGACGGTCTACTGCGGCAGCGAACCGGCCTGCGGGCGCTGGGGCAGTTGCAGCATCTGGGACAGCGTCACCGGATTGGTGATGGGCGCGGAACAGGTTTGCCGCTGGCAGACATAGGCCGTTGGCTGACCGTTGATCATCGTCTTGCCGTGCATGGGATGGTCCGCCGGGAAGCTATCGTCCGGACTGATGACACTCAGACAGCGATTGGGCAGCGCCCGACCCAGGATCGCTGCCGTCAGCTCGTGTGTCTTGGGATGATTAAGGGGTCCCACCACGACCAGATGCAGATCGGTCAGGGCATATTCCAGGCCGTTGAAATACGAGCCCATCGACATCCAGGCCCGCGCCGCCTCGCCGGCAAAGCCATTGAGCATCGTATTGGCGCGTTCGGCATATTCGCGCATGCCCGTCGACATGACGAGACGCGAGAGCACCTGAAGCATCGTACCGTTGGCCGACGGTGTCGGCTGGTCGAAGACCATCCGTGCACGGACAATCAAGGGATCGACATCGTCGGCCGTATAGAAATAACCACCATTCACCCCATCCCAATAATGTTCGTTGAGCGTACGCACCCACTTCTTGGCATGCTCGAGATAGCGTTTCTCGCCGACGGTCTCATACAGAATGAGGGCCGCGCGCGCCATCTGGGCATAGTCGTCGGCGAAACCTTGCTCGCTGCGTTTGCCGCCGCGCCAGGAATGAAACAGCCGGTCGCCATCGCCGAGCGCTTTGACGACGAAATCGAAGGCGCGGATCGCCGCCGTCGTCCAATCGGAATTCTGAAACACGGCGCCGGCATTGGCGAGCGCCGCGATGGCAAGCCCGTTCCAATCCGCCAGCACCTTGTCATCAACCGCGGGCGCGACGCGCGCCTGGCGGGCCTTCAACAACAGCTCGCGCTGCTTGGCGAGCAGAGCTTCGTCGGCATCGGACTGCGGAAACGGTGCCGGGGAGTTGATGCGATGCAGGATGTTCTTGCCCTGGAACCCGCCGTCGCGCGTCACATTATAGACTGTCTTGAACTTCGCGACGAACGTGCCCATCAGGGCTGCGTCGATCTCCGCTTCGGTCCAGACATAGTACTTGCCCTCCTCGCCTTCGGTGTCGGCGTCGATGCTGGCGGCGAAGGCGTCGGCGCTGCGCATGTCACGCAGCAGGAACTTGATGGTCTCCTCGACCCGCGCCTGGCAGAGCGCATTGCGATTGAATTGCCACACGCTCGTCATCAGCTCGATCAGCATCGCATTGTCGTTGAGCATTTTTTCGAAATGCGGCACCAGCCAGCGTTCGTCGGTGCAATAGCGCGAGAAGCCGCCGCCGACATGATCGAACAGGCCTCCGAGCAGAATGTTGTCGAGCGTGATCGATGTCAGCTGCATGAATTGGGGCATGCCGGTGCGCAGGAACGCGCGCCACAAAACTTCGACGAGCACGACGGCGGGAAACTTCATGGAGCCGACCTGTCCGCCGAAAAAGATGTCGTAGCGCTGCGCGATGCGCAGGGCGCCGGTGTCGAGCAGCGAGCCTTCCAACGGACCGCGCATATCGCGGTTCCACAGATTGGCGAGCTGCGTCGTGGTGGCGGCTGTTGTCTGTGCCACCTCCTCGCCCTTTTCGCGGTAGATGCGCGCCACGTCGTTCAAGACCGTGCTGAAGGCCGGCTGGCCGAGGCGCTCTTCATTGGGAAAATAGGTACCGGCGAAATAGGGCTCGCCCTTCGGCGTCAGGAACATGGTCAAAGGCCAGCCACCGGCGGAGCCCAACATGTTGGCGGAAGCCTGGTAGAGCAAATCGAGGTCGGGACGTTCCTCACGGTCGACCTTGATGTTGATGAAATTCTGGTTCATCAGCGCGGCAGTTTGCGCGTCGGCGAAACTTTCCTTTTCCATCACATGGCACCAATGACAGGCGGTGTAGCCGATCGAGAGCAAGATCGGTTTGTTCTGCACCTCGGCCGCCGTGAGCGCATCGGGGCCCCAGCTGTACCAGTCGACCGGATTGTCCTTGTGCCGCAACAGATAGGGGCTGGATTCGGTCGCAAGACGGTTCATGTCGCTTTTCCGTGGTGACGCGGGTGCTGCCCGGTATCGTTGCATTCGACGGCTTGATCGGGGGAAGCTTCTAGCGGTGGTCGGCGCGGCTCACAAGCGCCAGGGAAAGAGTGGGTTACCGCGATGAAGATGAATATCGAGATCGATATGACGCCGGAGGAAGCGCGCAAATTTCTCGGCCTGCCCGATGTCGCGAAGGTGCAGGAAAAGATGATGCGCGAACTCGAAAACCGCATGAAGGCAGCGATCGACGTGAACGATCCGGAGGCCATGCTGAAGGCCTGGCTGCCGCTGGGCGGGCAAGGCTTCGAGCAGTTCCAGCGTTTCATGTTCGACAGCGCACGGCGCGCCACCGGCGGCGCGGCCCGCAAAGAGGCGGATAAAAGCAAGGAATGAGTGACACGATCTTTGCGCTGTCCTCGGCACCGGGACGCGCCGGCGTTGCGGTGGTCCGCGCCTCTGGGCCGCAGGTATTGCACTGCATCCGCCTGCTGGCCGGCCTGGTGCCGGTGATGCCGCGGGTTGCCACGCTGCGCCGGCTGCGTGACGCAGCCGGGGCGGAGATCGACCAGGCATTGGTGCTGTGGTTTCCCGCGCCGGCCAGCTTTTCCGGCGAGGACATGGCCGAGTTTCATATCCATGGCGGCGTTGCGATTGTCGCCAAGGTGCTGGGTGCACTGGCCGGGCTCGCTGGTTGCCGTCCGGCCGAGCCGGGCGAGTTCACCCGCCGCGCAGTCGAAAACGGCAAGCTCGACCTGACCCAGGCAGAAGCCGTGGCGGATCTGATCGAGGCTGAGACCGAGGGTCAGAGGCGCTTGGCGTTGCGCCAATTTGGTGGCGGGCTCAGGGATCTCTACGAGGATTGGCGCGGTCGGCTGGTCACCGTTTTGGCCTGGGCGGAGGCCGCCATCGATTTTTCCGACGAGGAACTGCCAGTTGATCTCCGGGCTCGTTCCCAACTTCTTGTTCACGAGATACTTAAGCAAATACAGTTACATATTGAGGATGCACGTCGCGGAGAGGTCATTCGCGAAGGGCTCTACTTAACGGTGATCGGTCCACCGAACGCTGGTAAGAGCTCGTTGGTGAACGCGCTTGCCAAACGTGACGTAGCGATTGTAACCGAGGTTGCAGGTACAACCAGGGATATCATCGAGGTGAAGCTCGACCTCGGTGGTTATGCGGTCATCGTGGCGGACACGGCAGGCCTGCGCGATACGTCCGAACTGGTCGAAGGCGAAGGTGTCCGGCGCGCGATGGCGCGAACGAAAGCCTCGGATCTGGTCCTGCTGTTGTTGGACGGCTCCGCTGCGCACCCGCTCTTCGGTCTGCCATCAGAAGCGATTGCGGCCGCCTCCCTCACGGTCTGGAACAAGGCTGACCTTCCCTTTCCCTGCGATCGCGCCGGACTTCGCCTGTCACTCAAAACCGGGGAAGGCTTGGACGCTGTCTTGGCCGCGATCGAGCGCCAGGTGGTGAGCCGGCTGGACCGGAATCGGGAATCGCCGCTCCTGACGCGCGCGCGGCATCGCCATGCGCTTGAGCAGGCCATTGCGGCCCTGACTCGGGCATCGACCGCAACGGCGAGCGAGCTTTTCGCCGAAGACCTCAGGATGGCCGTGCGGGCGATCGGACGCATCACCGGTCGGGTCGATGTCGAGGAGCTGCTCGACATCGTCTTCGCCGATTTCTGCATTGGGAAATAGTCCCGTCGGCGATTGTTTCACGTGAAACATCAAATCGCCTGCAGCAGCCCCCGTTGACCACTTGAGCGCCGCGGCACCCTCGCCTATTGAGCGTCCCATGGACCAGTTCGATGTTGTGGTCATTGGTGGCGGACATGCGGGTTGCGAGGCAGCCGCCGCCGCGGCGCGCTATGGCGCCAAGACGTTGCTGCTGACTCACAAGCTCGAAACCATTGGCGAGATGTCTTGCAATCCGGCGATCGGCGGTGTCGGCAAGGGTCATCTGGTTCGCGAGATCGACGCGCTTGACGGACTGATGGGGCGAGTCGCGGACCAGGCCGGCATTCAATTTCGTCTTCTCAATCGCCGCAAAGGTCCCGCAGTGCGCGGACCGCGGGCTCAGGCCGACCGCAAGCTCTATCGCCACGCGATGCAGGCAGCGCTCGGGGCTAGCGAAAATCTCACGATTTTGGCGGCCGCCGCGGAAGACCTGGTCATAGACAATGGCCGCGTTGCGGGCGTGATCACCGCGGACTCGAAAACAATACGTTGTGGTGCGGTCGTGTTGACCACCGGTACGTTCCTGCGCGGCCTCATTCACCTCGGCGAAAAAAAGATCCCAGCCGGCCGAGTCGGCGACGCCCCCAGTATCGGACTCTCGAAGAGGCTCTACGCCATGGGCCTCGCCATGGGTCGGCTGAAAACCGGCACGCCGCCGCGCCTGGACGGGAAAACCATCGCCTGGTCCGGACTCGAGGTGCAGCATGGCGATGACCCGCCTGTACCATTCTCATTCCTCACCTCGGCGATTTCGGCGCCGCAGACCGTCTGTCACATCACGCGCACCACCCTTGAGACGCACGAGATCATCCGGGCCAATTTGCATCGCGCGCCGATGTATTCGGGCCAAATCGAAAGCACCGGGCCGCGCTATTGTCCCTCGATCGAGGACAAGGTCGTGCGTTTCGCGCAACGCGACAGTCACCAGATATTCCTGGAGCCGGAAGGACTGGACGACGACACCGTCTATCCCAACGGCATTTCCACCTCGTTGCCCGAAGATGTTCAGTTGGCCCTGCTCGCCACCATCCCGGGCCTTGAGCATGTGGTTGTGCGGCGGCCGGGATATGCCATCGAGTACGACTATGTCGATCCGCGTGAGCTGTCGCCCTCGCTGGAAATCAAGAAAACACCTGGACTGTATCTGGCCGGCCAGATCAATGGCACGACCGGTTACGAGGAGGCGGCAGCACAGGGACTGATTGCCGGATTGAACGCCGCGCGCGCTGTCGGTGGAAGCGGGCCAATTATCCTCGACCGCGCGGCCGCCTATATCGGTGTTTTGATTGACGACCTGGTGACCAAGGGCGTGACCGAACCCTATCGGATGTTCACGTCGCGGGCCGAATACCGGCTCACCTTGCGGGCCGACAACGCCGACCAACGCTTGACCCCCGTCGGCGAACGCGCTGGCTGCATCAGCTCCAGCCGGGCCGCGACTTTTGCCTCCAAAATGCGCCGCCTCCAGCAGGCGCGCGATATGATGCACGCCCGCAACCTCACGCCAAATCAGGCACAGAAGTTGGGATTGGCCGTGAGGCTCGACGGTGTGCGGCGCTCGGCCATGGATCTGCTGAGTCTGCCGGGCGTCGATTTGCAATTCTTGGCCGGCATTTGGCCGGAAATCCACGGCTTCGCGGCTGACATTGTCGAGCAGTTGGAGGTGGATAGTCAGTACGCCGGCTATCTGGATCGCCAGGATGCGGACATTCTGGCATTCAGACGCGACGAGGCGCGCACGCTACCTGCTGAGCTCGACTACGCCTTGATCCATGGCCTCTCCACGGAAGCCGTCGTCAAGCTTGGCCGGATTCGCCCTCACACTCTCGGCCAGGCGGCGCGCATCGACGGTGTGACCCCCGCGGCGCTGACTTTGGTGCTGGCGCATGTGCGCAATCGCGCTTCCTGAGGTTTTTGGACCGGAAGAGTTTGCGGCAAAGACCAATGTTTCACGTGAAACACTGGGCCGGCTCAAAACCTATGTCGATGTGCTGGGCGACTGGAATGCGCGCCACAATCTGGTTTCGGTTCGATCGCTGGAGGCGGTTTGGCACCGCCACATGTGGGATTCGGCTCAGCTGGCGGCGTTCGTTCCGCCAACTGCAAACAGCCTGGTCGATCTGGGCAGCGGGGCGGGCTTTCCAGGGCTAGTGCTGGCTGCAATGCTGCGCGGCCGGACATCGGTCACGCTGTACGAGGCGACACGAAAAAAGGCAGAATTCCTGGGAGCCGCGGCGCAGTGCATGGGCCTGAACGTCGATATCCGCAACATCAGGATCGAAGCGGCTGGTCGATGCGAGGCGGATGTGGTGACCGCCCGCGCGGTGGCTCCGCTAAACACCTTGTTGGGTTATGCCGAGCAATTTAGTGCACCCCATACGGTGTGCTTGTTCCTCAAGGGACAATCTGTAGCGTCAGAATTGACCGAAGCCCGTAAATCTTGGAGTATGAATATCACCCAGCACAAAAGCGCGACCGACGCGTCTGGCGTCATTCTGGAGATTCGAAAGCTTGGCTCTATTGCCCGAAAATCAGGCCGAAAAAGGCGGTAAACCGCGCGTTTTGGTTGTGGCCAACCAGAAAGGCGGCGTCGGCAAGACGACCACCGCCATCAACCTGGGAACGGCCCTTGCGGCGGTCGGCGAGTCCACCTTGGTCATCGACCTTGATCCGCAAGGTAACGCGTCGACGGGTCTCGGCATTCCGCGCAGCGAGCGCCGGCTCACGACCTACGACGTGCTGATGGGCGAAACCAAGATTGCCGACGCCATAACGCCGACGCGAATTCCTGGTCTTTCGCTGGTGCCCTCGACAGTGGACTTGTCGGGCGCCGAGCTCGAACTGATCGACCGACAACGGCGCAACTTCATCTTGAAGGAGGCCCTGGCGGAATACTCCGCATACGGAGGATCGTCGTTTTCCTATGTGCTGATCGATTGCCCGCCATCGCTCACGCTGCTGACCGTGAACGCGATGGTCGCGGCGGACGCCGTGATCGTGCCGCTGCAATGCGAATTTTTTGCGCTCGAGGGTTTGAGTCAATTGCTCAAGACGATCGATCTGGTGAAGGTGAATCTCAATCCCGGACTTGAGATCCAGGGCATCGTCCTCACCATGTTCGATCGACGCAACAAGCTCTCCGACCAGGTCGCCGCCGATGTGCGCGAAAATATGGGCGAGAAAGTCTATCGCACGATGATCCCAAGAAACGTGCGTATCTCCGAAGCACCGAGCCATGGCCTGCCGGCTCTCGTCTACGATCTGCGCTGTCCGGGAAGCCAAGCCTATATCAAGCTGGCCGGCGAATTGATTGCGCGCGAACGCCAGCGCCTCCAGGCGGCAGCGTGATGACGGCGGAAGAGCGCCCACGCGGCCTTGGCCGCGGTCTATCGGCCCTCATCGGCGAGGAGGCGGTTCCGACGCGTGGCGAAAACGCGGCCGCGCGCGCCACCCACAAATTGCCGGTGGCATTCTTGCGGCCCAACAAGCTGCAGCCGCGCAAGAGATTTGCCAGCGAGGAACTGAACGACCTTGCGGAGTCCGTGCGCGAGAAAGGCATCCTGCAGCCGATCCTGGTACGCCCGGTCAAGGGCGAGCTCAACGCCTATGAGATCGTGGCGGGCGAGCGCCGCTGGCGGGCGGCGCAGTTGGCCAAGCTGCACGAAGTGCCGGTCGTGGTGCGCGACATGGGGGATTCGGAATCTCTCGAGATCGCGATCATCGAAAATGTGCAGCGCACCGATCTGAACGCGATCGAAGAGGCGGCCGCCTACTACGAGCTGATGGAGCGCTTCAAATTTACCCAGGAAAGGGTTGCCAAAGAGGTGGGCAAGAGCCGCAGCCATATTGCCAACACGCTGCGCCTTCTCACTCTGGCCGAGCCCGTCCGTGCTCTCGTTCGGGAAGGCAAGCTGTCGGCGGGCCATGCCCGGACACTGGTGGGCCTGCCAGATGCCGAGAAGCGCGCGCTGGAAATCATTGCTGGGATGGTCAGTGTTCGACAAGCTGAACAGCGTTCAAACAAGAAGAGAAGGGGCTCTGACGCTAAAACGAAAGACGCGGATACGTTGGACCTGGAAACAAGGCTTTCCAACGCACTAGGACTGAAAGTTAAAGTTTTAGATAAGGGGCGCCGGGGCGGAGAGGTGCGGATCGCCTATAAAACGCTCGAGCAGCTCGACGAAATTTCCCGCCGTCTGGGCAAGATCTGACAACTAAACAGCATTTACCAAGCGTAACGCCCGGGCGGCGTCGAACTTGCCGTCATAAAGGGCGCGCCCAATCACCACCCCTTCGATGTTCGCTTCGCCCGTCGCGAGTAGCTGTTCAATATCCGTGATGCCGCCCACACCGCCCGACGCGATCACGGGAATTCGGACCGCGCGGGCGAGCGCGAGCGTCGCTGCCACGTTCACCCCCTGAAGCAGCCCGTCACCATCAACATCGGTGAACAGGATCGCTGCAACGCCGGCATCTTCAAACCGGCGGCCGAGCTCTGCCGGTGCGAGCGCTGAGATCGAAGCCCAACCTTCGGTTGCAACCTTGCCGCCACGGGCATCGGCAGCGACCACAATTTTTCCCGGAAAGGTTCGCGCGGCCAGTTTCACAAACGCCGGGTTGCTCAGAGCGGCCGTGCCCAAAATCACCCGCGTGACGCCGGCGTCGATCCAACCTTCAACGGCTTCCATGTTGCGAATGCCGCCGCCCAGCTGCACGGGTAGATCGGTCGCTTCCAAAATCGCGCGGATCGCTTCGCCATTGGCCGAGCGCCCGGCGAACGCGCCGTTCAGATCGACACAGTGCAGCCACTTGAATCCCGCCGCTTGAAAAATTCGTGCCTGCGCCGTCGGATCGTTGTTGAAGATCGTGGCGTGCTCCATCTGGCCGCGCTGCAGCCGTACACAGCGCCCGTCCTTCAAATCGATCGCGGGAAACAGGATCACGGCCGCCAACCCAGGAAATTGCCGAGCAGCGTCAGGCCGACCGCCTGGCTCTTTTCGGGATGAAACTGCACCCCGCAATAGTTGTCACGCGCGACAGCAGCCGTGACAGACCCGCCATAGTCGGTGGTGGCGACCATGTCCGCCGGCCGCGCGGGCCTCATGGCATAGGAGTGCAGGAAATAGACATGCGCACCGCTCGCGATACCGGCAAAGATCGGATGCGTGACATGGACCCGCAGCTCGTTCCAACCCATTTGCGGAATTTTTAGAGCCGGATCGTTGGGCGCCAGCTTGACGACCTCGCCCGCGATCCAGCCAAGACCGGCATGGTCGCCGAATTCACGGCCAACGCTGGCCATGAGCTGCATGCCGACGCAAATGCCAAGGAACGGAACGCCGCGCTCCAGTACGGCTTCGCTGAGTGCCGCAACCATGCCGGGCAGGGCGGCAAGGCCCGCCATGCAATCGGCAAACGCGCCTACTCCCGGCAGGACAATCCGTTCCGCGTCGGCGACGATCTGCGCCTCGGATGTCACCACGATGTCGTGTCCCGTCGCATGCTCGGCCGCGGCGCGCGCCAGCGCTTTCTCCGCCGAACGCAGATTGCCCGAGCCATAGTCGATCAAGGTCACGATAGGACGCATACGGAGTATCGGTTCAAAAAATGCGCGCGGACCGTCCGCAACGTGACGATCCTCTTAAAGCAATCGGACTGCGTTTAGAACTGGCGCGGACAAGGCTGCGGCGGTTCGCCGGAGCGGGCGGGATGCAAGTGCACTCCGAGGATCACCCAGTCGCGCCACAGCGATGCCGACGGTGCGATCAGCGCTTCGCCACGCTTCAACGCGGCCAGCATTCCCGCACAATGCCCGTTCACGGTACCGACCGGCTTCCACAGTTGATTGGACCCAAGCTGCAATATCGTGCCGGAAAAATACGTGTCATTGCCGCTCGTCAGGACGAGCTCATCGTTTCCGTCGCCATCGAGATCGGCATAGAACGCGTCGCACTTGGCTGCCGCGGTCGTTAAACAGGCTGGCGCGTTGGCGATCCGCGACCAATCCTGCAACACGAAACCGCGCGGCAACTGGCGCGACGGCGGATAGACCGTGACATTGCTTGGTATGTCGACATGCGCTTGGCCACTTGCCACATTGCCATATCCAGCTAGAGCGGCGCGGGCCAATTTTCGGATCACGCCGGTGTGTGGACCGAATTCGCCGGCGACCAGCTGGTGCAACGCCAAATGTCCATAGCGCCCACCCTCGGATTTGAGATAGGCATAATCGAAAGCTTCGGGGGTCACTGTCCCGCTCACTAGCCGCGCGACTTGGCTTTCTACCGATAGACGTGCCGGATCACCGAGTTGCGAAAACAAAATCAGCAGCAGCGCCAGAATCCCAAAGGCGGTCGCGACATTGACTGTCTCTAGTCGTTGCATCCAACTCCCTTGGCGCAACGAAACGATCGCCGCCGTCGCGTAGCCAAGGGCGTAACCGAGCGCAACCAGAACGCACGCCGCCGTGGCGATGCGCTCCACGGTCAGGCCATACTGATCAACGCGCAGGGCCAGCGCATAACCCGCCAGGATGACGATCGGTACCAGGATGAGACTGGCCGCGAATTCGGCATAGCGCAGCACGATAGCGGCATGATGTGACGGCTCGCCGTTCTGGTAAGCGGCGTTGATCAGCACCACGAGTGCCGCTGCGGCCGCGAGCAAGATTGCGCTGGCCGAGTGTGTGGCCAAGAGCGGCGCCAAGCCGGTGAAAGGAAGGCTCAGCGTGAATGCGATGGCGATCAGGGCAAGAAGTGGCAGGAGCCAGGAAAGCAGCGTGAGGACGATAGCGCGAATTCCGGCGACTAGGCTGGCGCGCACGTCGGTAAGATGTAGCGCTGCGGCAATCGCCAGAGTGGTCGCGGGTATCGCGAACCAGGATCGTTCGATCAGGGTTTCGATGAAGCTGAGATTGATCAGCGTGAACAGGATCGCGCCCAGCCACAACACGGCCCAGAACACCGCGAGGAAGGCGAAAGTGAGTGTAAGCTGTACCGCGAGCTTCCAGGCGACGTCGAAATATGCGGGATAACGGGCGATATATTGCCGCTCGGCGTCGCCGGCCGTAACCAGGGCCTGGCCGATGATCAGCCCGGCGATCGTAAAGACGATCAGGGCGAAGCTGAGCGAGGCGGCACTGATCGGCGCGCCGTCCGACTGGCGCCAAATGTCGTGCCAGGCCAACAGGGCGAGGAGTAGCGTCGCCCCTGCCAGCCACATACCCAGCGAAAGCACGCGCATGCTGCCGAATGCTTGAATGAAAAGCACCGGCACGAAAATGAAAACCAAGGTCAGCGCCGCGCGCCAATAGGGATCGGTCGCCGGCCAGACATGCCCATCTACCGAGCGGAACAGGCCATAGAGGATAATGCCTTGTGCGAGTCCCGCGATCAGGCGGGCAATCCCTTTTGGGCCCAGAGCATCTAGAAATGGCGGCAGCGCTGGCGGCGTGAGAACGGAATCGGACGTCATGAACCCCCCGAACGAAAGGAGTTTACGCCGATTTGCGGCCGATCTGCGTCAAATTCGATAGGCAACGAGGATTGCGCCTGCGGCAATCAGCATCACGCCGAACCAGTTGGCGGCATTCAGCCGCTCGCCCAGGAAGATCACCCCGAACACGGCCACCAGCACCACGCTGAGCTTGTCGATGGGCGCGACCCGGGCGGCATCGCCGATTTTCAGTGCCCGGAAATAGCACAGCCAGGACGCGCCGGTTGCCAGCCCGGACAGAATGAGAAACCCGTATGAGCGCGGTGAAACCGAGCGCAGGCCCTGCCATTCGCCGAGCAGGGTGAGAATGAACGCCAAACTCACCAGAATGACGATGGTGCGCACGAAGGTGGCAAAGTCGGAATTGACGTTCGTGACGCCGAGCTTGGCAAAAATCGCAGTCAACGCCGCAAATGCCGCGGACAACACGGCCCAGAACTGCCAGTTCGTGGCGAGGGTTTTCACCGAACTCAATCCTGATCCATCTTGAGTGCGGCGATGAAGGCTTCCTGCGGGATCTCGACCTTGCCGAATTGGCGCATCTTTTTCTTGCCCTCCTTCTGCTTGTCGAGAAGCTTGCGCTTGCGGGTGATGTCGCCGCCATAGCATTTTGCGGTCACGTCCTTGCGCAGGGCCGAAAGGGTTTCGCGCGCGATGATCTTGCCGCCGATGGCAGCCTGGATCGGAATGACGAACATGTGGCGCGGGATGAGCTCCTTCAGCTTCTCGCACATGGCGCGGCCGCGACCCTCGGCGCGCTGGCGGTTCACCACCATCGACAGCGCGTCGACTGGATCGCCATTGACGAGAATCGACATCTTGACGAGATCCCCCTCGGCGTAGTCCTCAATGTGATAGTCGAAGCTGGCATAGCCGCGCGACACCGATTTCAGGCGGTCGTAGAAATCGAAAACCACCTCGTTCAGCGGCAGCTTGTAGACCACCATGGCACGCGTGCCGGCATAGGTGAGCTCGACCTGGCGGCCGCGGCGGTCCTCGCACAGTTTCAACACCGAGCCCAGATAATCGTCGGGCACCAGGATCGTCGCCCTGATCCACGGCTCGTCGATGTGTTCGATCTGCATGACATCGGGCATGTCGGAGGGATTGTGCAATTCCTTCATCGTGCCGTCGCGCAGATGGATGTGATAGATCACGCTCGGCGCGGTTGCGATCAAGTCGAGATTGAATTCGCGTTCCAGCCGTTCGCGCACGATCTCCAGATGCAGCAGGCCGAGAAAGCCGCAGCGAAAACCAAAGCCCAGGGCAGCGGAGGATTCCATTTCATAGGTGAAGCTCGCATCGTTCAGATGCAACCGGCCTAGCGCCTCACGAAGATCTTCGAACAGCGCGGCGTCCACGGGAAACAGGCCGCAAAACACGACTTGCTGCGCCGGCTTGAAACCGGGCAGGGCGATGGTGGCGCCTTTTTTTTCATCGGTGATCGTGTCGCCGACCTGGGTGTCGGCCACCTGTTTGATCTGCGCGGTCAGAAAGCCGACTTCGCCGGGTCCCAACACGTCGACAGTTTCCTGCTTGGGCGTGAAAACGCCGACACGCTCGACCTGATAGACCGCATCGGCCTGCATCATGCGAATCTTCTGGCCCTTCTTCAGTTCGCCATCGACGATGCGCACCAGCACGACGACACCGAGATAGGCGTCGTACCAGCTGTCGACCAGCAACGCCTTCAACGGCGCGGTCGCATCACCCTTGGGCGCCGGCAGGCGCGTGACGACGGCTTCGAGTACCTGGTCGATGTTGAGACCCGTCTTGGCCGAAATGCAGACGGCCTCCGACGCATCGATGCCGATCACGTCTTCGATCTGCTGGCGGATACGCTCCGGTTCGGCGGCCGGCAGGTCGATCTTGTTGAGTATGGGAACGATCTCGAGATTGGCGTCCATGGCCTGGTAGACATTGGCCAACGTCTGGGCCTCGACGCCCTGGCTGGCATCGACGACGAGCAGCGCGCCCTCGCAGGCGGCCAGGCAGCGGCTGACTTCATAGGCGAAGTCGACATGGCCCGGCGTGTCCATCAGGTTCAGCACGTAATGCTGTCCGTTCTTCGCCTTGTAGGCGAGGCGAACGGTCTGCGCCTTGATGGTGATGCCGCGCTCGCGCTCGATATCCATCGAGTCGAGGACCTGGTCCTTCATCTCGCGATTGCTGAGCCCGCCGGTGAATTGAATCAGCCGGTCGGCCAGCGTGGACTTGCCATGGTCGATATGGGCGACGATGGAAAAATTGCGAATGTGAGACAGATCGGTCATCGGTTTCTTTTATGGCCGGGTGTGCACTGCATCGGGCCGAGGGCGGGGTATAGCGGCGGTCCCGGGCGCGGTCCACCCTGTCGCGATCCATAACAAACCGCCAATACTACGTTGTGCTCATGGTGAGTTTGGACTGGCGAAGGGGTGGCTGCGGCGCCAGCGGGCCGCTAGGTTCGCCGGCAATGGCACGGCACATGGCACAAGGCGCACGGCGCGGCGGCAATCCTCGGCAAGCGATCGGCGAACTTTGGCCGGGGCAGTCCGTCGCTCTGCTCAAGGCCCTGCACATCCTGACGCGCGACGGCGCGATCAACGCGGATTCGCGGCGCAAGCTCAAGCAGGTGCTGCATCTGGCCGGGCTCATCAAGCCCGCGCTCGATAAGGTTTTCGCGGCGCCGGGCGAGCCGGTGCTGGCCGATCTCGGAGCCGGAAAGTCCTATCTCGGTTTTGTGCTCTACGACCTCTTCTTCGCCAATCGGGCGCAGGGCCAGATTATCGGCATCGAAGCGCGCGACGAACTGGTGCAGACCTGCCGGCGCATCGCCGCCGAAAGCGGCTTTGCCCGCATGTCGTTCGTTGCTGCGCCGATCGCACAGGCCGAGTTGCCCGGCGGCCACGCCGATGTCGTTACCGCACTGCATGCCTGCGACAAGGCGACGGACGAAGCCATTTTGTTCGCGTTGCGCCACGCGGCGCGCTTCGTGGCGCTGGTCCCATGCTGCCAGGCAGAAATCGCTTCGACCTTGGAGGGGACATCCGGCCCCTTGCGGCAATTGTGGCGTCACCCGATCCAACGGCGAGAATTCGGCGCCCACCTGACCAATGTGATGCGCAGCCTGTTTCTCGAGGCACAGGGCTACCGGGTGCGGGTAACCGAACTGACCGGTCTCGAACACTCTTTGAAGAATGAATTCATCTTTGCCGAGCGTCACCAGCGCGCCAATCCGCAAGCCAAGGCAGAATTTCTTCGTCTGGTGGATCAGTTCGGCACCGCGCCGGCTCTGCTCAGGAGCGCGCTATAGCGCGGATGGCTGCCTGCAACGGCACGAGCGCCAGCAATTGGGCGATGATCGCGACAGCAATGAGCGCAGTGAGCGAGCGGTCATACAAGATGCCGAGCAGAGCGCTGCCGGCGAACCAGGACGTGCCAAACAACGCGGAAAAAATCCCGTAGGCCCGCGCCCGCATGCGCTCCGGTACGAGCTTGGCGACCGCGGCCGACATCAATGCGTTCTGCGTGCCCATCGCCGCGCCCCAAAGTATGGTCCCGGCGAGCGCCGCACTTGCGCTTCCGAGGAAAGCCAGCGGCGTCGCGGCCACGCCGAGCAGGATGACCGGACGCAGGACGACAAGGCCGCGGCGATCGAACAGCAATCCGAATACCAGCGCGCCGGCGCCGGACGCGCCCATCGCAACGGCATAGAAGACCGGAACCAGCGGCCGCGCGACGATGGCGGCCTGCGTGAAGTGGAACGCAATGAGCGAGAAATCGGCGAACCCGAAACCGAACAACGCCGCGCTCGCGGTATAGAGCCAGAAGGCGCGCGAGAGCTCCGGCGGCACTTCATCTGACGTGGCCGGAGCAATGTGGCCGGCGAAATTGTAGCGCACGGCGATAGTCGCGACGCTGAGCAAGGTCAGCACCGCCGGCACGCCCAGCCAGCCATAGGCGGCGCGATAGTCGCCATGGCGTGCCAGCACGAAAGCGGTGATCAACGGCCCGATGATCGCGCCGGTCTGATCGAGCGCTTCCTGCAGTCCGAATGCCCAGCCCTGGCCGATGTGATCGCCAGCGCGGCTCTGCATCGTGTTGGTTGCCGGGCTGCGCAAGGCTTTGCCAGCCCGCTCCAGCAAAACGAAGAGCGCTGCCGTCTGCCAGTTGAAGACAAACGCCATCGCCGGAACCGACGCCATGGTCACGGCATAGCCGCCGATTGCGAGCGGCCAATAGGCGCCCGTGCGTTGCGCCACACGTCCGGAAACCAGGCGCAGGAGATATCCGACCAGCTCGCCGCCGCCGGCGATCACGCCGACCGCCGCCCCGCT
>Ga0157379_10002199_pt1 | contig 16229 bp, 16 predicted proteins | sample S25metaG_FD_121802 | JGI IMG/M metagenome (GOLD analysis project Ga0157379, IMG submission 121802) | Switchgrass rhizosphere microbial communities from Kellogg Biological Station, Michigan, USA - S2-5 metaG | ecosystem: Host-associated > Plants > Roots > Rhizosphere > Soil | place: USA... | reverse complement strand
GCCGGTCACGGCGTAAAGCGTGGAGTCATTCGACCCCTGGTTCGAAATCCAGAAGGGGCTGGTGGCGCTGTGCGAAAAACCCCACGGGTTCACGAGCTGCGGATCGGTGATGGTCGCAAGCCCAGGAATGTTCGAAACCAGATTTGTCTGGACAAAGGGGTCGGCGAATGCGGGCGCCGCGAGGAAAAGCAGCGGCGCGGCGATTATCGCCCCATTACGCAGGGACGTTTTGAGAACGGACAACATGAAAAGGCCTCCCACAACCATGGAAAGCCCCAAGCGCACGATTAACTATGCAAGTTCTCTGCCGGGATAGAATTTTCAGTCGGAACAAAGGGATGGTTTGGAGACGAATTTGACAGTGTCAACCTTGTTTACAAAAATATCGCTTCGGCCGGGGGGCAGCCATCATTTCCTCGGCGCGGGCGCGTTCTTCACCGCCGACTGCCTGACCGGCGCGCCCTTGGCCTTGGCATCGGCCAACAGCGGGGCGCAATTGGCGTCCTTGGCCAGGCCCGGATCGATGAAGGCCAGGATAGCGGCAAAGGGATTGAGCAATCCCAGCGCCGCGCCGATGCCACCCTGTGCCACCGCTGCGCCGGCGTTCACGCCCAAAGCCGGGTGCGCCAGGCTTCCCTTGACGGTGATGGGCGCGCGCAGGCGCACGAACTGGAAGCTCTTGGGCTTGCCCTGAAGCTCCATGTTCAGGGTCTCATCGCGCATATTGATGGTGCCGCCGCCATCCACCCGCACCGGATCGGTATCGATCACGAATTGCTGGCTGTTCAGCACACCGTCCTTGGCACTGAAACTCGCCACCGCGCAACGCAGATTGGTGTTGGAATTGTCGCCGCTGAGATTGAGGCTCAAGGCGGTCAGCACATCCACCCCGGTCCATTCCGCCAGGCTGTGGCGCATGCCGCCCGACGGTACCACCGCCGTGAAAGTGCCGTTGGCGGTCGAAGCCGCAGCATGCACCGAATTGCCGGTGCCGGTCAGCACGGCGCGCGCTTCCAACACGCCGCTGATCGGCTTATCGGCGCTCTTGATGAAATTCTCGGCGCGCAGATCGGTGAGCCGGGCGTCAACGGTGCTGGTGGGAACCGCCTTGCGCGCATCCACCTTGAGTGAACCGGCGAGCTTGCCCTGGGTGAAACCGAAGGTCAGAGGGTTCAGGTTCAGCACTCCACCCTCAACACTGATGTGGGTGGCAAGGCCGGTGAGCGGGAAGTCGCGCGACTTGATGGTTGCGGCGCTATAGTCCACTTCCGCATTTGTCTGGCGCAGCCTTTCGGTATGCAGCACCGTTTCGGGCAACAGATATTTGCTGGTGGCCGGCGCCGCCTTGCCGCCGCCCACCAGCGGGCCCAGGTCGGGGAAACTCAGCACCCGCGAAGCCATCTGCCCGCGCAGCATGGGAATTTTCTGCGCCGCATCCACCGTCAGGTTGCCGCGCAGGTCCGTTACGCCCATCACCGCATTGATATCGTTGAGGCGATAGAAGGCGCCGTCACGCACCACCGACAGGGTCATGTGATAGGCCGGGGTACGCGGCAGTACCAATCCCGTGAGAAAATAGAGATCGGCCATGGTCGGCCCGCTGACGGTAATCCCAGCAGTAAAGCGGTCCAAATGGAAAGGCTGGGTGATGGCGCCATTGACCAGGGCGTGCGTGGCGCCGGCATGGACATCGGCGGTGAAGTTGTAAGGCTTGGTCTCGTCCACATTCAGCAGCGGCCCGCCCTTCACATCGGCCAGGAACTTGTTCTTGTTCAGACTGCCGTCGCCAACAAGGGTGAAAGCGGCCTTGTTTGAACCACCGCCGAGGGCATTTTCTTCCGATGTGACCGTGCCGGTGAAGTGCAGCTTGCGCACGGCATCGTCGATCCGCACATGGCCGTCATTGACCAGGAAGCGCTGGATGGGCGGCAGCCGGATGGCCTGGTTAGGATTTTTGCCGCCGCTGTCCCAGTTGGTGCGTCCCGTGGCATCGCGCACCAGCAGAATGTCGGGCCGGTCCAGCTTGACCAGGGGCACTATCAGACGACCGAAGATCAGCGGCACAAGCCTGACTTCGACACGCAACGCATCGACCTTGGCGGCCTGCGGCGTCCCCACCCACCCCGGATTGCCGACATAAATCCCGGCCGCATCCACACTGGGCTGCCAGGAAAACAGCTTGACCCCAAGATTGCCGTCGATGCGCACTTCGCGCCCGGTACGATGCGACAGATAGTGTCCCAAAGGCCCCCGCATCTCATTCCAGTCCATGAAGTAGAGCACCAGAAAAGCGCCCAGCAGCAGCGCGAACAGGGTGACGGCAGTCCATTTGAAGAAGCCGTACCAGGTGAAGGCAAAGTCGCGGAAATCCGAGACGACACGCTCACGCAGTGCGTCGCGAGACCATCCATCCTGGTATCGATGCGGGGTAACCGACATGCCAAATCAACCGCTTAACAAACCTCTCCCTTCGCTAACGCTGTAAAGCGCTGTGGGCTTCACAAATGTGCTGTGAAGAAATCTGCGGTGGCAGGGAACTTTCACGGATGCAACTTTTTTCGGGACTGCTAGGTTCTGGGAACCACACGCATTCGGGAACCCATGCCTCCGGCAACAAAAGGCCGACCCTTCACCGCCTGGACGTTGATCAAGGAAGGCGTCGGGGCCTTCATTGACGACAATGCTTTGACGCGCGGCGCGGCCATCGCCTTTTATGCGGTCACCGCCATAGCGCCGGTCCTGTTCATCGCCACCGCCATCGCCGCCCTGGGTTTGGGCCAGGATGCCGCCAGCAGCGCCGTACATATCCAGCTTACCCGCATCATGTCGTCGGAATCGGCGGACCTGGTGCAGCTCGCCATCCTGCGGGTGCGCAGCGGCACCCACACTCTGGCGGGCAGCCTGATCGGCATTGTCGCCCTGGTGGTCACGGCGTCCGGCTTCTTCACCGAGATCGAGGATGCGCTCAATGTGATCTGGAAAGCACCGCGCCATGAATCCTATTTCTACCAATTGCTGCGCGGGCGGGTGCTGAGCCTGGCCCTGGTGATCGGACTGGGCGTGCTGCTGCTCGCATCCATGGTGCTGGCCACCGGCATTCGTCTGGTGGGCCATGTGCTGAACCGCTACACCGACATCTCCGATACGGTGGTCGCGATCCTGAACCTGGGATTCAGCTTCATCACCGTCGCGCTGTTGTTCGCCGCCATCTACAAGGTCCTGCCAAACATCAGGCTGCTGTGGCGCGACGTGCTGGTGGCGAGTTTCGGCACCGCGCTTCTGTTCGAGGCGGGCCAGACGCTGATCGGTTATTACCTGGCCAACTTCATCACCGCCAATATCTACGGCGCGGCGGGCGGCATCATCGTGCTGCTGATCTGGGTCTATTATTCGGCGCAGATTTTTCTTCTGGGCGCGGAATTCACCAAGGTCTGGGCCAGCCATTATGGCAGCCAGAGGGAAAAAGCTGAAAAAGCCGCCCAAGAAACGATTCCCTGAGACGATCGGCACAGTCTCTTTTTTGCCCCAATGCCCTGGTGAAATTTCGTGATACCACAAATCGTCGGGCTGTCGGGGCTGTGGGAATTTGAAGAGGGAGTCCCGATCGTGAAACAGACTCTGCGCGTTTTGACCGTCTTTTCGCTGACCGTGTTACTCGCAGGATGCGGCACCTCGCCGGGTGATCGCGGATTGTCCGGCGGCTTATTGGGCGCGGGAACCGGCGCGGCCATCGGGTCGCTGGCCGGATCGGCAGCGACAGGTGCGCTGGTGGGCGGTCTTGGCGGCGCCGCGATCGGGCTCCTCACCTCGTCCGACAGCATCAATCTGGGTCAGCCGGCCTGGAACCGTTCGGCCTCATCCCATCATCCACGCCGGCATTCCCCCCGTTATGCCCGCAACGATTGCTCGACCCGCGAGACCGCGACTGCACGCGTCACCACCTGCCGAAAATAGCGGACGATCTGAATCGCAAGGCCGCGACGTTTACTCCAGCCCCGGCACGGCGCGCAGGGCCTCGCTGATCGTGCCCTGCAACTGCCGGTCCGACACCGGCTTGAAAAGCGTCGCAAAGGGATGGTCCAGGTTGATCCTCTGGATGGTCGCCTGCTCCCGCGAGCCGGTCACGAAGATCACCTTGGAGCCCACGGTCTTGTGAATGACCATGGCGGCATCGACGCCGTCTTCCTTGCCTTTCAGCCGCATATCCATCAGCACGACCGCGGGCCGGTGGGTCTGCGCGCTGGAGATGGCCTCGGCGGCAGTTTCCACACTGGCGCATACCGCAAGGCCCATATCCTCCACCCGCGCGGCAAGCGCCAGCGCGATCAGATACTCGTCCTCCACAATCAGAACACAGCGCGACAAGTTGGTTTTGGGGTCGGTCATGTCGCTGCTCATGTCACGCTGGCGGCCGGAAAGGAGATTTCGCTGCGGGTCCCGTTTGCGATCTGGACGGTCATGATTGCCTTAAGTTGCGCCACCAGTCCACTTATGATGCCCGTCCCCAGACCCTGCTTCTCCGGCGGCGGCTCAGCCGTCCCCACCCCGTCATCGGATACCACAAGTGCAATGGAGCCGTCCGGCCGCCGGTCGAGCACCACCTCGATATTTCCCTTCCCCGCGGGGAAGGCGTGCTTGAGGGAATTGGTGACCAGCTCGGTGACCAGCAGCCCCAAGGGAATCCCGAAATCGATGCCGACATCCAAGGGGATGGCGCGCACGGCCAGATTGATCTCATGGCCGGCGCTTGCCTCGATGATGTTGCTGGACAGCTCCTTGAGGAAGGGCGAGACATCGAAAGTCTTGAGATTCTGCGAGCTCATCAACTGCTGATGCACCAAGCCCAGCGCCAGCAGCCGGCTGCGCAGGCTTTGTAGGGAGGCTTTGGCTTGGGGGTCGGAAAGCCGGCGCGCCTGCAGCATCACGATGCTGTCGATGATCTGCAGGTTGTTCTTGACCCGGTGATAGACCTCCCTGAGCAGCAGGTCGCGTTGAGCCAGCGTCTCGATCAGTTGTGCATTGGCCGCGGTCAACTCGGCGGTGCGTTCCGCGACCCGCTTTTCCAGATCCAGGTTGGAGAGCCGGACCTGGGCCTCGCTGTCCCGCAGCAGTTGGGCGGTGCGCTGATGCTCCTGGATCTTTGTCTCCAGCTCGGCGTTCAGCCGCGTAAGCTGGCCGGGAGACGGCAAGGTCACCAGCTTGGGAATCAGCGGCCACAGCAGCACCGCGGTGGCGATGGAAAGCGCCGCGGTGATCATCTTGATGATTCCCTCCACGCCATAGACGGGCGACCACAGGGTGAGGATGGACATCAGATGGGTGGTGCCGCAGGCCAGGATGAAGGCGACGAACAGGTTGATCACCCAGCGGTATTCCAAGTCCTTGCGCTGCCGGACAAAGGACGCCAGCGCCAGGGGGATCGAAAAATAGGCCAGCCCGATCACCGCGTCGGATGCCGCATGCATGACGATAAGGCCTGGTGCCCATAGCAGGCAGAAACCATGCGGCGTCAGCCCGGACGGATTAAACAGCCAATCCCAGATGGACATGGCGCACCTCCCCCTCTACCCGGATGCGGTATCGGCTATAGCAAACAACGAGTCCGGCCCGCTTGTCTGCCGGGGGGAGAAAGATTCCGCGCCGCCCGGCATGTTGACGCCGGTTTCCCCCTAGGGGCCGATCAGGCGGTGCTAAAGAGTGTTTGCCTCTGGCAGCGCCGGCAGCGGCGAAAAGTTCAGCGCTGCAGTGTCGGCCAGCTTCACATCCGCCGGCGCCATCTCGGTCCGCAGGAAATCCACCCGTTCCTTGGAGGGGGCATCGCCGGCCATGGCGGCGATGACATACCATTTCAGGGCCTGCTTGAGGTCCTGCTTCACGCCGCTACCGCGTTCATAGAGAACCGCCAGATCGAACGCAGAATCGACATAACCGCGTTCGGCGGCGCGGGTGAACCATTCCACTGCCTTGGCCTCGTCCTTCGCCGTCCCAAGCCCCTGCGCATAGGCGATGGCCAGATTGTGCATCGCCTTGAGGTTGCCCTTCTCCGCGGCCCGCGAGAACCAGGCGAACGCCTTGGCGGGATCCACCGGCACGCGATCGCCCTGCTGGTACATCACGCCCAGAAGATATTCCGCCATCGGATTGCCCGCTTCCGCCGCGGCGCGGCTCCAGAGCAACGCGGCGTTGGCGTCTCCCGCGGAGCCCTGCCCGCGCAGATACGCCAACGCCAGCCGTGCTTGGGCGCGGGCATCGCCCGCGTCGGCCAAAGCCTTGGTCTTGCTCAATCCCGTGTTGGCGACATTGCGATGGGCCACGCCATCGCTTTCCTGCGCCGTGGCGCTGGCGCCAAACAGGCCTTTGCCCTGCAACCCGATATAGAGAGACAGCACTGCCAACGTCACCAGGCCAGAAAGGGCACCGATCACCAGCCAGCGCGTGCGCTTGCCGGTATCCTGGGGCGGCGGCGGCTTCATCGGCTCCGGGGTCGCGGCTGAGCGCGCCTTTTCGCGAGCGCTTTGCAGCACATCGGCCATTTCTTCCTTGCTGATGGTGGCCGGCGGCTGGGGCGGCGGCACGAACAGCACGGGTTGCGGCTTGGTCCGCATCTCTTCCGCCGGCGCCACTTCTTCCTGCTTTACACAGGCCTGCTCGACACGATGCTCAGTCGGCGCCTTGACGGAAGACTGAGGCGGCGCCACCAGACTGGATTCTCTCGGAAGGTCCGGCGCCTTGACTTGCATGGCTGCGGGCACTCTTGGCGCGACTGCGGATTCTTCTTTTGCCGTGGCGGCCGCGGAGCCTGTCTTAGGGAACGTAGTGTGGACGGCGCCGAGCTTTTCCTCCAGCAGCGCAATGGCCCGAGCCTGTTCGCGGGCGGTGGCTTCCGCCTTGGTCTCCAACGCATTCAAGGCGCGCTCGAACACCCTGAGGCGGCGTTCGAGCCAGGCATCGGTCGGAGCCGGCTCGGCTTCGGCCTTCACCGCTTGCTGGGGGACCACAGGCTGGGGGACTGCCTGAGCGATTGCCTGAGAGACTGTCTGCGGCATGGTGTGGAAAGCCGGTTGCGGGACCGGTTCCGGAATGGGTTCCGGCTTGGGCTGCGGAACCGCAACCGCGATGGGCGCGCTCGCCGCCTGGCTGTGCATCAGGGCGGCCATCACTGCGGTCTTGCCGGTGAAATGCATGCGGAAGATCGCGCGATCCACACCGGCTTCGGTGCAAAGCGCCCCGATGGAGAATTTGCTGTCGCCGCGCAGAACCATGGCCCTGGCTGTATCCAGCAGCAGGCTGCGGATCTCGTCCGCGCGCGGGTAAAGTTCCTCCATGACAGGTCCCGATATGCCCCTGCATGGAAATTAACCGCGCGGCTCTTACCATCGCCGTTCCGGAACCCGCGCAATTTGATGCAATTTATGCTTGTACGCTTCGATGCTTGCTTGGTTGAGGTGCATTCACCAACCGCATCAGGATCACGATCATCCCAATGGTGGCGCCATAGGCGATCAATTGGGCGCCGTTGGGCGCTTGGCTATAGCCGATCAAAGTGTGCAGCAGCTTGCCGGTGATGCTGTCATCGCGGATCAGCCAGGAGGTGTCCCACACGGTGTTGGTGAAGAACTCCAGCCAGCCGCCATTTTGCAGGAAGATCACCGCCTGCGCCGCCATGCCTGCCGCCAGCAAGGTGATCAGGCCGGACGTGACCTGGAACAGCTTGCCGGCCGGAATGGTGAGAAGCCCGAAATACATCAGCGCCGACACGGCCGCGCCCGCAATCAGCCCCATGCCGCCGCCTGCTACCATGGCGGCGGCGGAAGTACCGCCCTGGGCGGCAATGCCATACAGAAACAGCACGACTTCCGAGCCTTCGCGCAGCACCGCCACCCCCACCACCACCGACAGAGCGGTCAGGGTACGTTCACCGCTGCGCACTTGATGGCCGGCGGCCTTGAGTTCGCGCGCCATTTCGCGGCCGTGGCTGGCCATCCAGACATTGTGCCAGGTCAACATGCCGACCGCGAGCAACAGGATGGAGGCGTTGAAAAGCTCCTGGCCCGAACCCTGGAACAGGTTCGCCAGTTCGCCCGCAAAACCCGCCACCAGGCAGGCGCCCAGCACACCCGCCACCACCCCCATGGTCACGGCCCGGCCACGCCCCGGCACACCAGTGGTGGCCGCCAGCACGATGCCGACGATCAATCCGGCTTCGATCACTTCCCTAAAGACAATGATAAGCGCGGCAATCATTCGGCTATCACCACACCCTGCGCTGTCGCCGCGTGGAATTCGCCCATGAAAGGATACTTGCCGGGCGCCAGCGCCCGCACGCGGATGTTGGCCTTGTTGTGGCCCGGCACCACCCGCTCGATCTTTAGCGAGGAAGAATCGAACTCGTCGGCAGAGTCATCGTCATTGTAGAGGATAATCATGCTGGGCTTGTTGGCCTTCACCTTGATCACCGAGGGCGAGAATTTGTGGTTCTTGAGATGCACCGTGATTGGAGCGTCGGCGAGAGCCGGCGCCGCGACCATCGCGGCGGCAATCAGAAGCAAAAAGGCCAGGCATTTTTTCATGGAACATTGTCCGGACAGCGGAGGGCCCCTCTATAGATGCGAATAATTCTCATGTACAGAGCTAGAGAGTGGCCGAGGATTAAATTCCGCCAATCTCACCCACTGAAACCGCCGCCGGCGCCGCGGCTTTGCTGGGATTTCCCCTGGGCTATGCTCGCCCGCGCAAAACAGGGGGAACTGCCATGCAGACGCTTGTCGAAAAGATGCTCAACGACTTTGAACGGGGACGGCTCACGCGCCGGCAGCTCGCCGCCACCTTGACCGGACTGGCCGCAGCCGGCGCCGCGCCCGCAGGCTTGGCGACCCCGGCCCTGGCCGCGCCCAGCCTCAAGGCCATCTCCCTGAACCATGTCACGGTGCGGGTGCCCGACCTGCAGAAGAGCTCCAAATTCTACCAGCAGTTCTTCGGCATGAAACTGGCGCAGCAATCCGAGACCATCCACATCCTGTCGGTGGGTGAGAGCTTCTTTGGCCTCGAACAGAAGCCGGGCGGCGCGGCGCTGGATCACTTCGACTTCGGGCTGGAAGGCTGGGACGCCAAGGCGATGCGCGCCAAGGTGGCGGCGCACGGGCTTCAAATCACGCCGGGCTCGCGCGGCGACGATGAAAGCTTCAAGTTCAACGATCCAGACGGTTTTGTGGTGCAGGTCAATGGGCCCAAATATACCGGCCATGTCGGGCCGGTCGTGCCACCCAAGAAAGCGTGACGCGCGCCCGGAATTGACACCCGATAATTGACAATGCACAGCGCGAGGAGAAAGCTCCGGCCCAAAATTTGAGGAGGCACGGATGAAATTCTCATTGGCTGTGATGTTGGGCGTGGCGCTGGCGGTGCCGGCCTGTGTGACCTCAGCCTTGGCGGCGGACCAGACCCAGAGCTTTTCCACCTCGGCCGGCAAGGTCGAGATCACGCCGATCTATCACGCCACCGCCCGGATCACGGCAGGCAGCGACACCATCTATATCGACCCCGCCAAGCCGGCCAAGGTGGAAGGTGGACCCAAGGCCGACCTGATCCTGATCACCGACATCCACGGCGACCATATGGACGCCGCCGATGTGACGGCGCTGTCGAAGGACGGCACCACCGTGATCGCACCCGCCGCGGTGGCGGCGACGATCAAACAGGCCAAGGTGGTGGGCAACGGCCAGACCACAAGCTGGAAGAAATGGAAGATCACAGCCGTGCCGATGTACAACATCAATCACAACCAGCCGTCGGGCCAGCCCTATCACGACAAGGGCCGCGGCAACGGCTATGTGCTGAATTACGGCGGCAAGAATTTCTATTTCGCGGGCGACACCGAAGGGGTGCCGGAGATGCGCGCGCTCAAGAATATCGACGTCGCTTTCATTCCCATGAACCTGCCCTACACCATGACCCCGGCGGAAGCCGCCGATGCGGTCAAGGCCTTCAAGCCCAAGGTGGCGATCCCCTATCACTATAAGGGTCAGGACGTGGAAGTGTTCAAGAAGGCGCTGGAAGGCTCCGGTGTCGAGGTGCGGCTGCTGGAATGGTACCCGCAGTAGCGATCTGATTAGGCGGGGACATAGGTCAGCCTGACCGTGTCCTCGCCGACGATATCGCTGGAAACAAGCCGCAGCGGCGGCCGCGGGCCGGCGAAGAACGGCGTGCCGCGCCCCAGCACGACGGGACGGAAATAGAGTCGATAGGCATCGACAAGGCCAAGCTCGGCCAGGCTGTGCGCCAACTGTGGTCCCGATACCGCGACCCTCCCAGCCAGGCGGGCCTTGAGGTCACGCAGGGTCGCTTCGATGTCATCCGAAACCAGCGTGGCATTGGGGCCGACGGACTTTAAGGTGCGCGACACAACCCATTTCGGTTGGCGCCGCCAGGCGGACGCGAATTCCTGGTGCTCTCCATTCCACTCGGGCCGGTCTTCATCCCAATAGCGCATGATCTCGTACATGCGGCGGCCATACACACTGCCGGTCACGCTGCCGACCTGCTCTATCCAGTGACGAAACAGCGCCGGTCCGGTCGGCATTTCCTCGTGATCGACATAGCCGTCCAGGGACAGGTTCATTCCAAAGATGAAATCCGCCATGCGCGCATCCTCCAAGGCCAAAGCCGGCGGTTCGCTCCGTGCCGCCGGGGACTTCACTATAACCGGCGACCGATCCACGATATAAGCCAACTTGACCAACGCGCGGACACCGCAGACATCATAAAATCGGGGGAGACATGAAAAAAATTGCTCAACTCGCCGCCGCGCTTGCCTTGCTGGCCACGCCGGCGCTAGCGCAGTCCGATGCCATCACCCTTAAAGGCGCCATCGATATCCATGTCCATCAGGATCCCGACAGCGCCCCGCGCGCCATCGACGCCGACGATGTCGCCCGCCAGGCCAAGGCCGCCGGCATGCGCGCCGTGGTGCTGAAGAACCATTGGGAAGACACCGCCTCGCTGGCCTATATGGTGCGCAAGATGGTGCCGGGCATCGAAGTGTTCGGGGGCATCACCCAGGACATCGCGGTGGGCGGCATCAATATCGAAGCCGTCAAGCATATGGCCGACATGAAGGGCGGCTATGGCCGCATCGTCTGGCTGCCTACTTTCGACGCCGAGAACCAAGTCAAGGGCAAAGGCCCGGAAGTCAAAGTCTCCGAGAATGGCAAGCTGCTGCCCGGCGTCCTGGCATTGCTGGATTACATCGCCACCCGCAAGCAACTGGCGCTGGAAACCGGTCACGTTTCAGCCGAGGAGGCGCTGATGGTGTTGCGCGAAGCACGCGCGCGCGGCATCCAGCATGTGGTGGCGACCCATGGCATGTCGGGCCCCACCAATCTTTCGGTCGCCCAGGCCCAGGAATTCGGACGGTTGGGCGGCTATGTCGAATTCGTCTATGGCGGCACTTTGGAGAAAGGCAGCAAGCTGACGGTCGAAAAATATGCCGAATGGATCAAGGCGGTGGGACCGGAGCACTGCATCCTGTCGACCGATCTTGGCGGCGCGCGCGCCTATCCCCGCCCGATGCCGACCGCAGGCATGCTGGAATTCATGCAGCGCTTGAACAAACTTGGCCTATCGGTGCCCGACATCAACCTGATGGCCAAGACCAATCCGGCAAAGGTGCTGGGGCTGGAGCCTTAGCGATCCAACTTGCGCCGCAGCTTGCCGCCGTGCTTCTCCGCCCAGTCATCCATCGCCATCAGGACGGGCTCCAGCGACCGTCCCAGCGGCGTCAGCCGGTAGTCCACCCTCGGCGGGATTTCGCCATGGTCCCGGCGTTCGACCAGGCCGTCGGCTTCCATCTCCTTGAGCTGCTTGGCCAGGGTGCGGTGGGTGATCCCGGCCAGGTCGCGCTGGAGCTGGTTGAACCGCCGCTCCCCCTGCAGCAGCCAGTAGATCACCATCACCTTCCAGCGGCCGGAGATCACATCCAGGGTGGTCTCGGTCGGGCAGCTGACCATTTTGGCGGACTTATTGGTTTTTTGGCGGGGCATAGGCGGTATCCTCGAGGACCGTACTTGCGCATGGATCGTACCATCCCAAAATACCGTGCCGGGAGAAATCACCAACGGCAAAGGCCCCTTCCCCCTCCAAGGGCCTTTCGGAGACACGACATGAAGAAGATCGCACAGGTCATTCACGCCCATGGCGGCCATTGGGTCGGCGACGGCTTTCCCGTCCGCACCCTGTTTTCCTATGACGGCGATGCCCAGGCGCTCAGCCCCTTTCTGCTGTTCGACTATGCCGGCCCGCATGTCTTCCAACCCTCAATGCGCCCGCGCGGCGTCGGCCAGCATCCCCATCGCGGCTTCGAGACCGTGACCATCGTCTATGACGGCGAGGTCTCCCACCGCGACTCCACCGGCGCCGGCGGCACCATCGGCCCCGGCGAGGTGCAATGGATGACCGCCGCCGGCGGCATCATCCATGAGGAATTCCATTCTCCCGGCTTCACCAAGACCGGCGGCCCGTTCCGGGTGGTGCAGTTGTGGGTGAACCTGCCGGTCAAGGACAAGCTGACCAGGCCGGGATACCAGTCGATCACCAATGCCGACATTCCGGTGGCGGAGCTTGCGAATGGCGCGGGCCGCGCCCGGATCATCGCAGGCGACTTTGGTGGGACCAAAGGACCGGCCCGCAGCTTCAGCCCCATCAATGTCTGGGACCTGCGCCTCAACCGCGATGCCGATCTGACCCTGGACCTGCCGCAAGGCCACACCGCCATGGTGGCGGTGCTCACCGGCCATGTTGTGGTCAATGGCCAGGGCGCCGGCGAAGCCGAGATCGTCCGCTTTGAGCGGGACGGGTCGAAAGTGACCATCCATGCCGACAGCGACGCCATGCTGCTGGTCCTGACCGGAGAACCCCTGGGCGAGCCGGTCTATGGCTATGGTCCCTTTGTGATGACCAACCAGGCCGAGATCCGCCAGGCCATCGACGACTTCAACAATGGCCGTTTCGGTCAGGTGGCGCCGGTCGCATCCGGCGCCTAGGACCGGTGCGACACGCTGGACAGCGGCCCGAGGAACTATTTTTGGGGAGGTGCGTAGTACCGCTTGGTTCCCTCACCGTTCGTACCAAGTAAGGAGGCCGAGATGCAGAATCCCTTGATCCGGAAGCTGGATCACCTGTGCGGCCTTGAGCCCGCCGACCAGGCCCGGCTGGACTTTGGCCCCGGCCGTCCCGTGGCGGCCCATCACGACATCCTGGCGGACGGCAGCCAGGTGTCCCATACCAGCCTGCTTATCAGCGGCATCGCCTGCCGCTACAAGATGATGGGCAGCGGACGGCGCGCCATTGTGGGCTTCCTGTTGCCCGGCGACTTCACCAACCTTCTTTTTGCCGATCGCCAGAAACTGGATTTTGGCGTGGCGGCGCTCACGCCCTGCGAAGTGGCAGATGTGTCCTGTGCGGCTTTGCAGGCTCTGGCCGGCGGCAGTTCACAGCTGGCCCGGGCGCTGTGGACTTCCACCCAGATGGAGCAAGCCGTCCAAAGGGCCTGGCTGGCCAACATCAGTCAGTGCACCGGCGACAAACGCATGGCGCATCTGCTCTGCGAACTGCGTCAGCGCCTCGCGATGGTGGGATTGGCCGACGGCGAGAGCTTCCGTCTTCCTATCACCCAGCAGGAGCTGGCCGATGCGCTGGGACTTTCCACCGTCCATGTCAATCGCGTGCTGCAGCACCTCAAAGAACTCGACCTGATACGGATGATGGACCGCACCGTCATCATCCCCGATCTCGACCGGCTGGAAGCGTTCGCCGACTTCGACCCCGGCTATCTCTACCCGCAGAAAAGCAGCGACATCGGCAAAGCATTTCCCGGTGCTGTCCGGGCCGCACATACGGGCAATCCCGCATTCACCGCAGCCTAGCCCTTTCGCGCATTATTGCATCGCTTCTTTGAGGTGAACGGCGATGGCGGCTTTCTGGGTCTGCACGGATGTGCCCATATCCATCTGATAGACGCCGCGCAGAAATCCCGTGTCGGCTGCGGTCAGGGCCTTGACCGGCACGTCCTTGCGGCAATCGGCGCTGGTCAAATCCAGAATGCTGGGAAGCGCCGGACAGGCCGCCTGCAGCGCGGGCTGGGCCAGCGCGACCAGCGCTATATGATCGGCAAGGGTGCCGATCTCATACTCCCCCAGCTTGTTGGGATTGGCGACAATGATGGCGTGGAAGTAGCTGCTGTGCAGCCCATCGCCCAACCGGCTGCCCGAACTGTTCAACGACTTGCCGCCTCGCGTCATCTCACCGTTCATGGTGTTGCGGCTGTCGATCACCGTGTTGCCGCGCAGATCCACCGTCTGGGTGCCGTGCCAGGCCTGGATCGGACGGCTGACGATGGCCATGCTGTCGGCCTGGGCGTTGCTGTCGAAATAGCCCAGCATCACGGGCTGCTTGGCACGGACATTATCCAGCAGCGCCTGCGGGTCTGTGGTGAAGACGATATCGATATTGCTCTTGCAGTTTTCATCGGCGTTCACCGGCGCACCGATCTGGGCGGCCAGGTCGCGCACCCGCTTGGCGATGAATTTGGTGAAGGTGGGCGCAAGGCCGGTCACCGAGGGACAAACCCCCTCCTCCCAGCGCGCAATCTTGCCGATGCGGGAGACGGAGGAATGGCTGTCGACAAAGGCGCCGATCGCCTGATCGGAATTCTGGGCAATGGCGCATGGCGCCAGGAGGAGGCCCGTTAGGACCATCGGATAGAATGCGCGCATAGAGCCCCCTCATGCCCATTTTTCCGGTATGTAGGCAAAACAGCGGGAACCAGGCAAGGCCCGTGCGAAAACTTCAGGCCCGGCTCACTCCGGCCTGAGGGCGCGGCTGAGAAAGGCCGTGAGGTTCTTCACCAGCGCCTCACGCGAACGGCCCGAGCGATGGCTTTCGCGGCTGGCCTGGTGCAGCGCGCCTGCGATGGCCTGGCCGATAATGTCGGCATCATAGGAACGGCTGGCGCTGCCTTCATGGGCGGCATCGCGCACCATCTCGGCCCACTCCCTGCCCCATTGCATTACCAGTGGCAGCGCTTCCGCGCCTTCCGCATCGATCACCCGCGCATCGGTCATGGCCGCGCGCAGCACACCGGGATGGCTGTCGGCATATTCGTAGATCGCGGTGAGCGTCGCCGCGATGCGCTGCTCCAGGCTGCCGTCGGTGTGCCGCGTCTGAACATGCTCGTCCAACTCCAGCCGCGCATCTTCGACGAAGGAGAGAAAACAGGCCCGCTTGTCCGGGTAGTGGAGGTAGAAAGTTCCATGGCCCAGTCCCGCCTCGCGGGCGATGTCCTGCGGCCGCGTTGCGTCATAGCCGCGTTCCACAAACAACTTGCGCGCAGCCTGCTTCAGGCGCGCAAGACTCTCGGGCTTGCGGCGCCCACCCTGCATGCTTTCCATAATGATGATTTGACCAGCCAACCCCGACATCACACCCCCGTGTGGACGGGGAGTCTCTGCGTGTGAAGAATAGTTGTCAATCGGCAAATGCAGGGTTCATGTATACGAATGTATACACGCGCTGATCAAAAGCGTAACACCGCCCGCTTCCATCCCGTATACAGACGCTCGCGCTCGCTCTTTTTCATCGCAGGTTTGAAGCGGCGATCCAGCGCCCAGCGCGCAGAAATGTCTTCCTGGTTTTTGAAAATCCCCGCTCCCAGGCCCGCCAGATAGGCCGCGCCCAGCGCGGTGGTTTCCGTCACTTTGGGACGTTCCACCACAAGCCCGGTGAGATCGGCCAGCCTTTGGCAAAACCAGTCATTCGCGACCATGCCGCCGTCCACTTTCAGCGCCTTGAGGCGCGCAAGCCCCGCCGATTGCATGTCGCGGCGCATCGCTTCCAGCAGATCGCGGGTCTGAAAACACACGGAATCCAGCGCTGCGCGCACGATCTCGCATTTGCCGGCGTCACGGGTCAGTCCCACGATCGCGCCGCGCGCATCGGGCCGCCAGTAAGGCGCGCCCAGACCGGTGAAGGCAGGGATAACATAGAGGCCCTCTGCCGGCTTGGCTCGTCTGGCCAATACTTCGCTTTCGGCTGCCGTGGCCAGCAACCCCAGTTCATCGCGCAGCCATTGCACCACGGCGCCGGCAATGAAGATGCTGCCCTCGATGGCATATTGCTTCCCGGCCAGGGCGGTGGCCAGCAGATGGTTCACCGACCGCGGCACCCGCGGTCCCGTG
>Ga0157379_10002198_pt1 | contig 16234 bp, 13 predicted proteins | sample S25metaG_FD_121802 | JGI IMG/M metagenome (GOLD analysis project Ga0157379, IMG submission 121802) | Switchgrass rhizosphere microbial communities from Kellogg Biological Station, Michigan, USA - S2-5 metaG | ecosystem: Host-associated > Plants > Roots > Rhizosphere > Soil | place: USA... | reverse complement strand
CGGAAGTTCCGCTGACCGTCATGGGAGAGATCCACTCGGTGCACGCGCGGGTGATCGATCAGGTGGCCTGGGAAGCGGGCGATCTCCTGATGGTCGACAACTCGCGGTTCATGCATGGGCGGCGTGCGTTTACCGACACACAGCGAGAGCATCTCACGCTCATGGGGATGGCGAATTTTGATTGAGGACGCGCCGCTCGAGCAGCCGGCCGGTAGCAGTCAGTAGGATGGATCACCGGTGTGGCCGGTCGACTTTCCCCCAGCGCCGGTGTCGAACGTCGTAGAATCACGCGAATGGCGACCGCTCGTCGTTCGGAGATTGCCTCGCTGGTCGAAATCGGCCGCCGCTTCTATGCGCGCGGCTGGGTGCTCGGCACCAGCGGCAACTTCAGCGTGGTGTCGTCCAGGCGGCCGCTTCGTCTCGCCATTACCGCGAGCTCGGTCCACAAGGGCCGGCTTCGCGCGTCAGACTTCCTGCTTTGCGATGAGCGGGGCATGCCGATCGGCCGCGCCGTCTCGAGGCCGGGCACGTCTCGAGGGCGAGTGCCGCGCGGCAAGCCGTCCGCGGAGACGCTGCTGCATCTCGAGATTGTGCGCCGGCGTCAGGCCGGCGCCGTGCTCCATACGCACTCGGTCTGGACGACCGTGCTGTCGGATCTGCACGGCGATGCCGGCGGCTTCAGCATCGAAGACTACGAAATGCTCAAGGGCTTGAACGGTGTGCCGTCCCACGAGCATCGCGAGTGGATTCCAATTGTGGACAACGACCAGGACATGCCGCGTCTGGCGCAGCGGGTCGGTGCGCTGCTCGACCAGCAGCCGGATGCCCACGCGTTTCTGCTGCGTCGCCACGGCCTCTATACGTGGGGCGACACGATCGCCGATGCCGAGCGGCACATCGAGATTTTGGAGTTCCTGTTCGAAACCGTCGGGCTCAATTTACAATTGAGGAGCGCGGGTCTCCTGGACTAGCCACCGATGAACCGATTCAAGGCATCGCTTCCGGACGCTACGTGTTGCGGTCCGGAGACCAGCAGTCGACACGGTGGGGTTCAGTGATCCTGCTGTCGCGAAGACGGGCGACGCAACAACCGTTTGCCAATGCTGTGAGGACGCCATGGCGATAGTGAATATTCCGGACGAGCAGCGGCGCATCGAGGACGCGGCGGCGATTTCGGGTTTTCTGGCCCAGCACGGCATCGACTACGAACGCTGGACGTCGGGAATCGACGTGGCGTCGGGTGCCAGCGCCGACGCGATTCTCGCGGCCTACGGCGACAAGATCGACGAGCTCAAGGCGCGCGGCGGGTACGTGACGGCCGACGTGATCGACGTGAAGCCGGACACGCCGGGGCTCGACGGCATGCTCGCTCGCTTCAATTCCGAGCACTGGCACGATGAAGACGAGGTCCGCTTCATCGTCGAGGGGCGCGGCCTGTTCCATATTCACCCGGCGCAGGGACCGGTCTTCGCGATCGAGGTCGAGGCCGGGGATTTGAACCGCGTGCCGCGAGGGACGCACCATTGGTTCGACCTCTGCGCCGATCGGCGCATCCGCGCGATTCGCCTGTTTCAGGATCCGTCCGGCTGGACGCCGCACTACACGCGAAGCGGCGTCGACCGCGGATTTCAGCCGCTGTGCTTCGGGCCGGCCTACATTCCGCACTGAAGCGAGGCCGCGGCTCTGGACCCCGAGTCGTCATGTGCGGAGCACACCCCTGGAATGAAACCACAACGTTTGAACGCAGAGCACGCAGAGATCGCAGAGTTTCACTGGGGTTCTTCGCTGCGGTCTCCGCGTTGAACTTCGTATTGCCGAGCAGATCTCAGCCGACCGCGCAAACCGCTTTGTGCCAGCATCGTGCAACGGCCCGGCCCGAACGTGCAGACCATCGTCCTTGACATCGAGGGTACGACAACCCCGATCGCGTTCGTCTACGACGTCTTGTTCCCGTTCGTGCGCCGGCGCCTGCGTGCCTACCTGCTGGATCCGCGCCGCCGGGACGCGCTGGACGAACCGCTGCGACTACTGCGAGACGAATGGGTCGCGGCGGCGGAGCACGGTCGCGAAGCGCCGCCCTGGCTCGTCGCTCCCGTGCCTGGCGGTCCGACGCGCGACGAGTCATCGTCCGCCGCAGACGCTCGACACGTGGAGTCTCCGGAACCGCTCGCGGCCTACATCGAAGGACTGATGGACGAGGATCGCAAGTCGCCCGGTCTCAAATTGCTGCAGGGCAGGATGTGGGAAGAGGGCTACCTGAGCGGCGAGTTGAAAGGTGACGTGTTTGCGGACGTGGCGCCGGCGCTGCGCCGCTGGCGGGAGGCGGGGGCCGCGGTGGCCATCTATTCTTCCGGAAGCGAGCTGGCGCAACGGCTGCTGTTTGGAACCACCGCCTTCGGTGACCTGACGCCGCTCATCGCGCGCTTCTTCGACACGGCGGTGGGCGCCAAGCAGGCCGTGCAAAGCTACCATCGCATCGCGCATGAGCTCGGCGTGCTTCCGGATCGGATGCTGTATATCTCGGACGTGACCACCGAGCTCGACGCGGCGCATGCGGCAGGATGGCACGTGCGGTTGTGCATCCGGCCCGGCAACCGACCGCAGCCGACGCATAGTCACCCCATAATCCAGAGCTTTGCTGACGTTCCGTGACAGCCACCACGGCGCGATTCGCGTTGCGCAGAAGCGCCATGCTGGCGGCGCTCCTGTTCGTCGTGCTGTTGATCATCGATCTGCGGCGGGCTCCCGACCGGCAGCTGAGTGCGATGATGGCGATACGCGCAATCCATCTCTACCAGCGCGCCTTGGCTGCGCCCCTGGCGCGCCTCGCCGGCGGTGATTGCCGATTTGCGCCAAGTTGCAGCCACTACGCGGAGGCAGCGATTCGACACTACGGCCTGTTGCGCGGTGGCGGACGGTCATTGGTCCGCATCGTGCGCTGCGGTCCATGGACGCCGCACGGCACCGTTGATCTGCCCTTCCAGAGTTACCGGATTTCCACGCCGCCCGAGTGACGTCGCCGGCCCGGCGCGGTGCGGACGCCCGAAGCTCAACCAACGCCTCCACCGCCTGTGTTAGCATCCAGATTCATGAAAGTGACTTCTTTACTCGCGGCCTGTTGCGCCATGGTCCTCGGCACCAGCCTGAGTGCCGCGACCCTCCAGATCACCAGCTCCGCGTTTGCTCCAAACGGCGCGATTCCCTCGAAATATACCTGCGACGGCCAGGGCATGAATCCGCCGCTCTCGTTCGCCTCTGTGCCGGCCAAGACCCAGAGCCTCGTGCTGATCGTCGACGATCCCGACGTCCCGAAGAACCTGATGCCTTCTGGGGTCTTCGACCACTGGCTGGTGTGGGATCTGGAGCCGACGAGCAAGGGGTTCGCCGAAGGCGACGGGAAAGGCGGCATCAACGGCATGGGCCAGGAAGGCTTCATGGGGCCGTGTCCGCCGGACCGTGAGCACCGCTACTTTTTCAAGCTGTACGCGCTCGATACCAAGTTGACCGGCGTCAAGATCGCCAGCAAGGCCGACCTCGAGACAGCCATGAGCGGTCATATCATCGAGAAGGCCGAGCTCATTGGACGCTACGTGCGGACGGGGAAGTAGACAGTCCCGCCGGGCGCTCACCAGGCCGGGCAACCAACACCACTCGAGAGGATCAGATGTTCAAGCGAATGGTCACCGCCGCAGTGATCTGCGTCGGATCGATTTCCCTCGCGGCGCAGGGCTCCGGTCAGAATCCCGGCTCGGTCGAAACGACGGCCGGCAAGGCCGCGGGCAAATCGGCGAAAAAGCCGTACGTCGTGCCGAAAACACCTTGGGGCGATCCTGATTTGCAGGGGAACTATACGAACAAGTACGAGCAAGGGACGCCCTTCGAGCGCCCGGCGGAGTTCGAAGGCAAGCGGGTCGAGGATATCCAAGGCAAGGAGCTCGCCGACATCATCCAGCGACGGCAACAGCAGGCGATTGAACGGGCACCGTTCCTCTCTGGCGATCCGACCGGCACCATCGCCGGCCCGATGGAGTTCCGCGATATTTACGAGGTGAGCAAGGCGTCGCGTCCCTGGTTCGTCACCGAGCCGAGCGACGGCAAGATCCCGCCGATGACCCAAGAAGGGCAGCGCCGTATCGCGGCGCGACCACGAACCGGCAGCAGCTTCAGCAACGGCGTCTACGACAGCTACGAGAACCTGGGCCTGTACGATCGCTGCATCACGCGCGGCTATCCGAGCTCGATGCTTCCGGCGATCTACGGCGACTCGTATCAAATTGTCCAGGGCCAGGGCTTCGTGGCCATCCGCATCGAGATGATCCATGAGACTCGCGTGATTCCGCTCGGGAACCAGGCGCACGTCAGCAAGGGCATCGCCCTCGATATGGGAGACCCGCGCGGTCACTGGGAAGGGAACACGCTCGTCGTCGAGACGACGAATTTCAGGGACCGCAGCATTTATCGCAACGGTAACCCGGAGAAGATGCGCCTGGTCGAGCGGTTCACCCGCGTATCGCCCCAGACCATTGAGTGGTCGGTCACCGTGGATGATCCGACGACGTGGACACGGCCATGGACGTTTGCCATGCCCTTGACGATGAACGACGCCGAACCGCTTTACGAGTACGCGTGCCACGAGGGCAACTACGCGATTCAGAACATCTTGAGCGGCTCCCGCGCGGCGGACGCCGCAGCTCGCACCGCGAAGTAACACGCCCTCCCGATACATCCAAATTTCCGGAGTTCTGGCCGATTTGACACTCAAATCGGCCAGAACTCCGTACATTCCCTTGACGCTAAATTTGCCAGTTCCTAATATGCCCCTGTTTGTGAAGTAGCCCGAGAAGACTACCCCACAAAGCTGGTGAATTTGGGCGCAGACAGTAGAGCGCGCGGCATCAAGGAGAACCTATGCATGTGTTGAGAAGGTTGCTGCTCGGGCTCACCTCGTTGGTGATGCTTCCGGCATCGGCGTTTGCCCAGGCGTCCATCGCGGGCGTCGTCAAGGACTCATCCGGAGCCATTCTGCCTGGCGTGACCGTCGAGGCGGCCAGCCCGGTGCTCATCGAGAAAGTGCGCAGTGCGGTGTCAGACGGCGCCGGGCTGTATCGCATCGTCGATCTTCGCCCCGGCACCTACTCGATGACGTTCACGTTGCCGGGCTTCACCACGGTCAAGCGCGATGGGGTCGAGCTGACCGGTTCCTTCACCGCCACCATCAATGCTGAACTGAAGGTGGGCGCCGTCGCGGAAACGATTACGGTCACTGGGGAGACGCCGGTCGTGGACCTGCAGAGCGCTAAGCGTGAGACGGTGCTGAGAGGCGACGTGATCGAGTCGCTGCCCGGCACGCATGCCTACGGCTCGCTGCTGAACGCCATCCCCGGCGTCACCGTTGATAACAACGGCGCTGCCAACTCGCCGACGATGACGTTCTTCACGGCCAGGGGCGGCAGTACCAATGAAGGCCGCATGACGATCAACGGCATGGTGGTCGCCGCGTCGTTCAACGGCGGCGGCGTCTCGTCGCTCGCCTACGATGCCAACAACGTCGAGGAGGTCTCGGTGGTTGTCGCCGGCGGCATGGGCGACACCGACGTCGGCGGGCCGGTAATGAATCTCGTGCCGCGCACCGGCGGCAACACCTTCAAGGGTCAGGTGTTCTGGAACACCGCCGGAAGCTGGTCGCGCGGCGACAACCTCGACGATCAACTGCGCAACCTCCAGACGCCGATCACGCTCGGCCCCGGCATCATCGGCTCCTACGATTTCAATCCCTCGTTCGGAGGGCCGATCAAGCGCGACAAACTGTGGTTCTGGGGCAGCTATCGCAAGTTCAACACCGCGCAGGGCGTCGAAGGCATCTTTGCCAACAAGTACGCGCTCGACCCGGCGCACTGGGACTACCTGAAGGACTCGAGCATTTCAGCGCGCAATGTGCAGGGCCGCGACATCTATCAGGGTCGAGTGACGGCACAGGTCACGCCGAAGAACCGCGTGATGTTCTCCCATGAATATCAGCTGCGGTGCGAGGGGTCGACGCTGACCACGAGCGGCGAGGGCTGCCGCCAGCGCGACGCCGATTGGATTGCGCTCGGCTCCGCTGGGGCCACGCCGCAATCGCCGGAGGCCAGTACCGGCTACTTCAGACTTCCGTACTACGTGACTCAGGCGACCTGGACGGCACCCATCACCAGCCGCATTTTGTTCGAAGCCGGCTTCACGCGATTCGCCTACTGGACCAACAACGGACCTGGTCAGGTGCCTCCGGACGGGACCATGGCGTTGATTCCGGTGACGGAGCAGTCGGCCATCGACGGCCATCCGGCGAACTTCGCGTATCGCGCCGTGAACACCTACTTCAACAACTGGGCGAATCCCGACAACTGGCGCACGTCGGTGTCGTATGTCAGCGGATCGAACAGCGTCAAGGTTGGATACCAGGGTTCGTACTCGATCTCCGATGCCCAGACGATTACCAACGACGCGCTGCTCGCCTATCGATTCCAGAACCACATTCCCAACCAGTTCACCTTCCGGCTGCCGATGTGGCAGGTGGGCGATCGCACCGAGACGGCATCGGTATTCATCGAGGACTCCTGGACGCGCGGGCGGCTGACGCTGCAGGGCGCGTTGCGGTACGACCGCGCGTGGAGCTTCAGCCCCGCGGAAGGCAACGGCACGACGGTCGCCTCGCGCTTCAATGCGGCGGCGATCACGTTCCCGCGCACCGACGGCGTCAACGCCTACAACGATCTCACGCCGCGCTTCGGCGCCGCTTACGACCTGTTCGGCACCGGCAAGACGGCGATCAAGTTCAACCTCGGACACTATCTGGCGCCCGCGACCAACGACAGCCGGTACACGCTTAACAACCCGGCCGCGACCGCCAAGATCGTGACGACCGTGGCCCGAACCTGGGCCGACGACAACGGCAACTTCGTGGTCGACTGCGACATCCTGAATCCAGCGGCGCAAAGCGGCGCAGGCAGGGACAACTGCGGCGCGGTCACGGGCAACTCGCTGAACTTTGGCAAGACCGGCAACAACGTCGCGACGGTCAACGAGGCCATGCTCCGCGGCTGGGGGGTCCGGCCCAATGACTGGCAGATGGGCATCAACGTCCAGCACGAACTGATGCCTCGCGTCTCGCTCGACGTCGGCTACAACCGTCGATATTTCCACTGGCGCGAGGCGATGGGCCAAGGCAGCGTGACCGACAATCTCCTGGTGGGTCCGTCGGATTACACGGCCTGGACCATCAACGCGCCCCTCGATTCGCGCCTCCCGAATGGCGGTGGCTATCCGATTACCTCCTACGTGATGACGGCGGCGGCGGCCGCGCGAGGCGCGACCAACTACATCACCCTCGCGACGGACTACGGTCCGGAACGCACCGATTATTGGCACGGCGTGGATATCACCGTGAACGCGCGGCTGCGCAACCAGCTGAACCTTCAGGTCGGCACGAGCACGGGGCGCGCGGTGACCGATAACTGCGCCACCACCGTCCTCATCGATAGTCCCGACCCGAGGAACTGCCGCAGCGTGGAGCCGTTCCTGACGACGCTTCGCGGCTCGGTGGCGTACACAATTCCGAAGGTGGATGTGCTGATTGCCGCCACCATGAGCTCGCTGTCAGGGATCGCGCTCAGCACGGCCGGGATTGTCAATGGCACGACCTTGAATGGCGCCGTCTGGAACGTGCCGAACACGGTTGTGCAGCAACTGCTCGGTCGTCTCCCGCCTGGCGCGCTCGCGACCGGCAACACCATCGTTCCCCTGCTCGACACCGACCATCGGTTGTATGGGCCTCGCAGAAACGCGGTCGACATGCGGTTCGCGAAAATCGTGACGTTTCGTACTACGCGAACCAATGTTGGGGTGGACCTCGGCAATCTGTTCAACAGCAACCAGGCGACGGCGTATCAGACGCAGTACGACTATGTTCAGGCGAACGGCGGCTCGTGGCTCGACCCGACCACGATTCGCCAGCCCCGCTTCGCGCGGTTCAGTTTGACGTTCAGCTTTTAGTGGGGCGTCGGCTCGTAAAAGAGTTGTCGGGAACCGCTAGCCGGAAGAGGTAGCTATCCAAGCGATTGGCTTCCTGGCCATATCCAACTTTCCGGATTCTGGCCGATTTGAAACCTCAAATCGGCCAGAACTTTTTGCATTCTCGTTGACCCCGATTTCACACGTTTTTAAGATTCATCTGGTTGGCGGGGTAGTCCAAAACTACTACGCCTAAAGGTTTCTGCGCAGCGCAGACAGTTGAGAATGCACTTTCAAGGAGAACGTATGCGCGTGTTGAAGGGGTTACTGCTAGTCCTGACGTGCCTGGTGATTCTGCCGGCAGCGGCGTTCGCCCAGGGTTCCATCACCGGCGTCGTCAAGGACGGATCCGGCGCCGTGCTGCCGGGCGTGACCGTCGAGGCGTCGAGCGACGTGTTGATTGAAAAAGTCCGGTCCGCCGTGACCGATGGTGGCGGCCAGTACCGCATCGTGGATTTGCGAGCGGGCACGTACGCCGTGACGTTCTCGCTCACGGGATTCAGCAGCGTCAAGCGTGAAGGCGTCGAGCTGACCGGATCGTTCACCGCGACGATCAACGCCGATATGAAGATCGGGACCTTGCAGGAGACCATCACGGTCACCGGCGAGACGCCGATCGTCGACACTCAGAGTGTCCGCCGGCAGACGACCATCTCGAACGAGTTGATCTCGAACATGCCCGCGTCGAAGTCCTACGCCGGTGTGATGATGCTGATTCCGGCGACGACGACGCAGGCCGGCGCCAACCTCGATATTCAGGTGACACCCGGGATGCTGGTATTCGGCGGCGCTGGTGGGCGCAACAACGAGGCGCGTCTGCAGGTCGACGGGTTGAACACCGGCGCGGCGTTCAACGGCGGCGGCGTTTCGAGCTACGTGCCCGATATCGGCAACGCGCAGGAAATCTCCACGACGACTTCGGGCGGCATGGGCGAGGCGGAAGTCGGCGGCCCGTCGTTCAGCATCGTGCCGAAGACCGGCGGCAACTCGTTCAAGGGCACCTTCTACGGCTCGTTCGTCACGAGCGGGATGGTTGGCAACAACTACACCGACGACCTGAAGGCCCGCGGCCTGCTGACGCCCGGCGCGTTGACCAAGTTGTGGGACTACAACGGCGCCCTGGGCGGTCCGATCAAGCAGGATCGCGCATGGTTCTTCATCCAGGTTCGCGACGAGGGCAGTCACCGCACCGTGCCCGGCATGTTCGCCAACCTGAACATGGGCGATCCGACCAAGTGGCTCTATGCCGCCGACACGTCGCGACCGGCCGTGCAGGCGGGGAGCTGGAGGAACGGCGCGATCCGCGCGACCTTCCAACCGACCGCGCGCAACAAGTTCAATGTGTTCTGGGACGAGCAGCATCCCTGTCAGGGCGCGGCCTGGCTCGGCACCAACGATGGCTGCCGCCAATCCGGCCCCGGCGAAATCATCTGCGGCGCACCCGGCTCCTCCAACCCGTCCTGCAGCGCCACTTCGGCGCCGGAGACCGGCACGTACTTGAATCCGTACGGCCAGCGCGTGCAGCAGGCGACCTGGACGTCGCCGACCAGCAGCAAGCTGCTTCTCGAGGCCGGCGTCGGCACGTATCTCAGCCGATGGGGTGGATCGGAAATGCCTGGCAACCCGACGCGGGACATGGTTCGCGTCGTCGAGCAATGCACGGCAGGATGCGCGGCCAACGGGAACATCGCCAACCTGACGTATCGCTCGGAGAACTGGGCGGCCAACTGGCAGGGCACGCACTCGTGGCGCGCCTCGGCATCCTACGTCACCGGCGCGTCGAGCATGAAGATCGGCTACCAGGGAGGCTACCTGGTCGAGAACGACAAGAACTTCACCAACAACACCAACCTCGCCTACCGCTTCAACAACGGCGTCCCGAATCAGATTACCGAGATGATCACGCCCTTCGACGTCAAGCAGCGCGTGCGCTACGACTCGATTTACGCGCAGGAACAGTGGACCAAGGGGCGCGTGACGCTGCAGGGGGCCATCCGCTACGACCGGGCGTACAGCTGGTTCCCAGAGGTGACGGTGGGTCCGACGATCTTCCTTCCGACAGCGGTCACGTATCCTGAGACGCAAGGCGTGCACAGCTACAACGACATCACCCCGCGCGTCGGTGTGGCGTGGGACGTCTTTGGCACCGGCAAGACCTCGATCAAAGTGAACTACGGTCAGTATCTGCAGGCGGCGCAAAACGGCTTGACCTACGGTGCGCTGCGGCCGACCTCGCGTTTGACGACGTCGGTGACGAGGACGTGGACGGACGCGAATGGGAACTATGTGCCCGACTGCAACCTTCAGAATCCGGCGCTCAATGGCGAGTGCGCGGCGATCAGCACGACGAACTTCGGCAGGGACGTGTTTACGAGCGATCTGTCACCGAAACTCGTGAGCGGCTGGGGCGTGCGTCCGGGGGATGGCCAGATCGGCGTATCGGTCCAGCAGCAGGTGCTGCCGCGGGTCTCGGTCGAAGTCGGATATAACCGCCGTTGGCTCACGAACTTCAACAACGTGGACAACGTCACCAATACGGCCGCCGACTTCACCCAGTTCAGCGTAACCGCGCCGTCCGACCCGCGGCTGCCGGGTGGCGGGGGCTACGTGATCTCGAACCTGTACAACATCAACCCCAATGTGGCCACGCTGCAGAACAACGTGACCGCTCTCGCGAGCGACTACGGATCGGAGACCAACACTTTCAACGGGATGCTGTTGAACGTCAGTGCACGTCCTCGCACAGGCCTGGTATTCCAGGGCGGCGTGAGCACCGGTAAGACGAACATGGACTACTGTGCGGTGAGAGCCTTGCTGCCGGAGGCGCTGAACATCTCGGGCCTGCCGGCGACACCACTGCCGGCCGGGCAAGGTCAGACGGACCCCTACTGCAACTCCACGACCGGCTGGATCACGCGCTATACCGGCCTGGGCTCGTATACGCTGCCAAGGGTTGACGTCTTGATTTCGGGAACCTTCCGAAGTGATCAAGGCGCTCCGCTCGCGGCGAACTGGGCGGCGTCCAATGCCGCCATTCAGCCGTCGCTTGGCCGGCCGCTCTCGAACGCGGCGACCAGCGCGTCGATCAACCTCATCGAGCCCGGGACGCTGTTCGGCGACCGCGTCAACGAGGTCGACGTTCGATTGGCGAAGATCCTGAAATTCGGCCGGACCCGGACCAACGTCGGGTTCGACATCTACAACATCCTGAACTCGGCGGCCGTCCTGAGCTACAACCAGGCCTTCGTGCCGAACGGGCAGTGGTTGACGCCGAACTCGGTCATTCTCCCGCGCTTCTGGAAGTTCAGCTTCCAGGTCGACTTCTAAAGTTCGGAAGGTAGGGCGGGAAGGGCAAGTGGGGCGTGTCGCCGCCTGACCCGCCCTTCCAGCCCCGACCTGCCCTTGGGGTTCCGTGCTACCCTCGCCGGGGTTCACCGGCCCCGCAATCAAAGAACCCCGGTCGTCGTATTTCTCAATCGTGTTTCTTTCTCAACACGCAATTGGCACGTGGTGCCCGGGCCCAGCCGGTTAGTACGTAGTATCCGGCTCTAGCCGGACCACGGTGGTGCGCCTGAGGCGGATTACGTACCTGTTGCTGCGTGTCCGGCGTACCCCGGACCCGCGTGGTCGTGTGTTCGCCCGATGAGGAGGCTCTGATGAATCGCTTGAAGTTCGCGTTGGTGACCATGGCGGCCGTTCCGTTGACGATGGCACTGGTGCCAACCGCACCGAAACCTGAGGAAGTGGGCCTGTCTTCGGAACGCCTGCAGCGGATCCACGAGGCGGTGCAGCGGCACATCGACGCGAAGGATGTGTCCGGGGCGGTGACGCTCGTCGCCCGCAAAGGGCGCCTCGCGCATCTCGAAGCGCACGGTCTGATGGACATCGAATCGAGGAAGCCGATGCCAAAGGACGGCATCTTCAGGCTGGCGTCGATGTCCAAGCCGATTACCGGCGCCGCGGTGATGATGCTCGTCGAGGACGGGAAGATTCGCCTCAACGATCCGGTCTCACGGTTTATTCCGGAGTTCAGGAACCTGAACAAAGTCGCGGTGCCGAAGCCAGGACCTCAGGCGGGCGGCGGTGGGCGGGGCGCGGCTGCGGCCGGCACCCGCGGCGGTGGGGCGCCGCCGGAGTTCGATACGGTCTCGGCAAGCCGCGAGATCACCATCAAAGATTTGTTGACGCATGGGTCCGGCTTGATGAGCGGGGGACTCGGAAACAGTGCGGCGCCGCAACGTTCGCCGACCGATACGCTGGCCACGTTCATACCCAAACTGGCGAGCGTGCCGCTCGACTTTCAACCCGGGACCTTGTGGCGCTACAGCGGCCAGGCGGGCTTCGACACGCTCAGCCGCGTCGTCGAAATCGCCTCCGGGCTGACCTACGAGCAGTTCCTGAAACAGCGTCTGTTCGACCCGCTCGGAATGAAGGACACGGGCTTCTATCCCAGTGCCGACGGCGCGTCGCGCCTCGTGACGCTGTACGCCAGACAAGCGGGTGCGTTGGTACGCAACCCCGATCAAGACACCGGCGTCAGCCGGGTGTACTTTTCCGGTGCCGGCGGCATCATGACGACGGCGGTGGACTATCTGCAGTTCGCGCAGATGATGCTCAACGGCGGCCAACTCAATGGCAAGCGGTTTCTGAGCCCGAAGACGATCGAGTTGATGACGTCCAACCACACCGGCGACATGGTCAACGGGCAATTCGGTCGACCCGCTCGCGGGATGGGGTTCGGCCTGAGCATGCAGATGGTGTTGGATCCGATTGCGGCCGACTTGCGAGTCGGAACGGGCACGTTCGGCTGGGCGGGCGCCTATGGCTGCAACGTCAACATGGACCCGAAAGAGAACATGGTTTCGATCATCATGATGCAGACGCCGACTGGGCCGCTGCAGCGAGATTTCGAGAACGCCACCTGGCAAGCGATTGTAGAATAGAGCGTACGTAAACCTGGAGGAGTCCGATGCGAGCAAAGCTGTCTGTAGTTGTGGTTGGAATGGGGCTGCTGATGGCCGCTGTGCCCGTCATCGCCCACCACTCATTCGCCGCCGAGTACGATGCCAGCAAGGCTGTGAAGATGACCGGCACCGTGACGTCGATGGAGTGGATCAATCCGCACGCGTGGATCCACATGGACGTGAAGAAGCCCGACGGCAAGGTTGAGAGCTGGATGGTGGAAGCCGGCGCGCCGAACGCGCTGCTGCGCCGCGGTTTCAACAAGCAGTCGCTGCTGCCCGGCACGGTGATCACCGTCGAGGGGTATCAGGCAAAGGACGGCGCGATGCGGGCCAACGGCCGCGACATCACGTATCAGGACGGCCGCAAGCTGTTCGTGGGCTCGTCGGGCACTGGCGCTCCGGACGAACGGCCGGAGAAGTGATCTGATCGTTGAATCTACCGGATCTTTACATCCTTAGCGCACGTCGCAGAGTTCGGAACCACCAAGGCCACGAAGGGCACAAGGAATTTTCTCCAGATACCTGGTGATCTTTGTGACCTTTGTGGTTCAGAAAAACTGATTCTGCAAACCGCTGGTTCGGATTCAGTAGAACCCGATTCCCCGCCCGCCCAGGCCGACGCCCGACCACAGCAGCACCGAGATGAACGCCACGATTTTTGCCGTGATCGGCTGTACGGCGTCCTTGAGCGCCACACGACGCCGAATCGTGAACGTGAAGATCATCGCGAAGAGCAGCGACCACATCTTCAGCCAGAACGCGCCGTTGTAATAACAGCGCATGGCCTCGGACGTCATGAGCATGAAGCCGGAGACCAGCATGATCAGGAGGCTTCCGACGAGCCACGGCTCGGCGTCCCTGGCCACCTGCGACGCCGGCGTCTGACGCAAGCCGAGCCCGGCCAGTCGAAGGTCGACAATCAGGACTGCTCCGCCGATCACCGCCAGCGCCAGGAGATGGACCGCTTCGACCACTGGAAAGAGATACACCGACCCGCTGATGGTTTTGCCCATCCACGACGCTTCACACCATTTGAAGAACGCCAATACCATGCACAACTCCTGGAAGGGCTTAGGGGTTGGGGATTCGGGATTAGCTGGCGTACGGTCAGGCCAATCCCTAATCCCTAATCCCTAATCCCCAACCCCTAGCGTTTATCGAACCAGTTGTAGGCGATCATGCGTCCGGCGATGACGATGCCGCTCCACAGGACGAGGGAAATGGCGCCGGCGAACCTGGCGAACTTGGGCGTCGGCACCTGCTGGTCCCATTTCGCCACCTTCCGATAGATGCCGGAATGGAACACCCAGGCGTTCACCACCGCCAATGGAAGCATCACGAACTTCACGCGCAAAAAGATGTTGGTGTAGTACCGCACCGGCGTGTTCAGGAACAGCACGACGCCACTCACCACCATGATGACCGCACCGGCCCACGTCCACGGCAGCAGCCGGTTCATCACCTCGGACACCGGGACGCGCTTCAACGCAATCCCCATGAGACGGAGATCGGTCAGCACCGCCATGCCGAGGAACAGGCACAGTCCTAGGACATGCACGCTTTCGACGATCGGAAACGACCAGATGGACTCGTGAAAGGCAACGCTTGGTGGCGTCGTCTCCAGCCATTGCATGAAGTTGAGAAGTGACATTCGCGGCCTGACCTCCTGCCGACTTCCTTGAAGGGGCGATGAACAGAATCGCGTTGATATCAGCCAACCATCAGATTGTCAAGGGCTTGACGGCAGCTTCTCGAGCTTTCAGCGTACTGCATCGAGCGATCGGTGACGGTCGACTGTACACTGGCCGCTTGTGAAAAGATGACGACGTTCAAAAGCAGGGCACGCAGAGATCGCCGGGAATTCCGGGTTCTTTTCTCGGCGGGCTCCGCGGTCTCGGCGGTTGATTTCCGCTCTCGGGCTCCGCGTGCCGGGCGGTGAAAGCTGACCTATGAACAGATGGCGTGTCGTCGTCGGTGGCGTGTCGATGAACCTCGCGCTCGGGTCGCTGTATGCCTGGAGCGTCTTCGTGCTGCCGCTCGAGAAGGAGTTCGGGTGGACCCGACTGCAGACCTCGCGCGTGTACACCATTGCCGTCGTCGTTTTCGCGAGCACGTTCGTGCTGGCCGGCCGGATTCAGGATCGGCGCGGTCCCCGTGTCTGCGCGTTCCTCGGAACCGTTCTCGTATCGCTGGGGTTTTTTCTCGCGAGCATGACCAGCTCGCTCTGGTTTCTCTACGGCGTGTTCGGAATCCTGGTGGGCGCCGGCAACGGGTTCGGCTACGCGACGCCAACGCCCGTGGCATCCAAATGGTTTCCGGACAAGCGGGGACTCGTCGTCGGATTGATGGTTGGCGGTTATGGCGCCGGCTCCGCGATCATCGGCCCGATCGCCACCAGTCTGATCGCCTCGATCGGATGGCGACCGACGTTCCGCCTGCTTGGCGTTGCTTTTTTCGTGATGGGGATGATCGGCACCTGGCTGCTGACCAATCCGCCCGCGGGTTACCGGCCCGCCGGGTGGACCCCGACGCAGGCGGCCATGCAGCGTCGCGACTATTCGACGGCGGAAATGCTCGGCACGCCGCAATTCTACGCGCTGTGGGTCGCGTTCTGCCTCGGCGCGACCGCCGGCCAGATGGCGATCAGTCAGCTCGTGCCGTTCGCGCGGAGTGCCGGGCTGGGCGCGGTCGCTGCCGCCTGGGCCCTCCCCGTCACCGCGACCGGGAACGCAGGGGGACGGATTCTGTCCGGATGGCTGTCCGACGCGCTGGGCCGGGTCACGACGCTGCGCATCATGGTGCTGGCATCCGCACTGGCAATGCCCGCGTTGTTCGTCTGGCGCGAACAGGCGGTGTTGTTCTTCGTGCTGGCCGCGGCCGTGTACTGGTGTTACGGCACGCAGTTGTCGGTCTTCGCGTCGACGACGGCCGATTTTTACGGCACCCGGAACCTGGGACTGAACTACGGCATACTCTTCACCGCGTGGGGCGCGGCCGGCATTCTCGGGCCGATGATCGGCGGACGCGTGTTCGATACGTTCGGCGATTATCGGTACGCCTTCTATGCTGCCAGCGCGCTGGCGATCGTGGCCTTCGGATCGCTGGTGCTCGTCAAGCCCCTCGCGACAACGAGGGTGAGCGTATGACGTCGGACCGTCTGAAGAGCGTGTTGAGAGAACCGGCTTCGGGCTTCGGACTACGGGCTTCGCAAGAATTTTCCG
>Ga0157379_10002197_pt1 | contig 16238 bp, 9 predicted proteins | sample S25metaG_FD_121802 | JGI IMG/M metagenome (GOLD analysis project Ga0157379, IMG submission 121802) | Switchgrass rhizosphere microbial communities from Kellogg Biological Station, Michigan, USA - S2-5 metaG | ecosystem: Host-associated > Plants > Roots > Rhizosphere > Soil | place: USA: Michigan... | reverse complement strand
CGGGTGTCGGGTGTCACAGGGGGACCGGGGCATCCGCGTGGCCTGCGCCCGGCTTCGGAGCTAGTGTGCGGGCTACGAACTGCATACCGCTGCCGCTCACACCCGTGCGGGAGAGTCCTGGCGCAGGCCGTGCCACGTCGGGACGCCGAAGGAGCAAGCTCTCCCCATAAACTCTCAGGCCCCCAACCGCCGGGTCAGGCAACTCTGGAAAGTGGGCATTCCGATGCCCCGCCGACGGTGAAAGCCGCGGCCGTGGCCGGGCCTGTCAGGCCCGGTGACGGCGCCCGGTGAAGCTCTCAGGCCAATGACAGAGGGGGAGGCCCGCCGCGGCGCCGGCTCCGAGCCGTCGTCGCCCGACCTCCGGAGCAGCTCCTCATGCCCGACGACACCCCCGCCCCGAGCGCCGTGCCGGCCCTCGCACCCGACCAGGCCCGCGCATCCCACCAGGCCTCCCCAACCGACCGGGTCGCCTCGTCGCAGCCACCAGCCGCTGGCGCCGCGTCCGGGCGAGGGTTCGCCGAGCGGCATATCGGTCCGGATGCCGACGCTCAGCGGGTGATGCTGGCCGCGCTCGGCTACGACACACTGGCGGCACTGACCGCCGCTGCCGTCCCGGCCGGGATCCAGGACTCCCGTCTGGAGCTGCCGGCCCCCCTGGACGAGCCGTCGGTACTGGCGGCGCTGCGCGCGCTCGGCCGGGCGAACCGGCCGGTGACGTCGATGATCGGTCTCGGATTCCACACCGCCGTCATGCCGGGCGTCATCCAGCGCAATGTCCTGGAAAGTCCGGCCTGGTACACGGCCTACACGCCATACCAGCCGGAGATCTCCCAGGGCCGCCTCGAGGCCCTGCTCAACTTCCAGACGATGATCACAGATCTCACCGGCCTCGCGGTCGCCGGCGCCTCCCTGCTCGACGAGCCGACCGCGGCGGCCGAGGCGATGCAGATCGCGTTGCGCCAGGAGCGCGGCGGGCGGCGGACCTACCTCGTTGACGCCGACACCCTCCCGCAGACGATCGCCGTCGTGGCGACGCGGGCCGAGGCGCTGGGTGTCACGGTGCGGGTGGTCGACCTCGCCGGTGCCACCGACCTGTCCGGTGTCGGCGCGGACGTCCTCGACTCGGCGTTCGGGCTCCTGCTGTCCTACCCGGGACCGGGCGGGGCGGTGCGGGACCCGCGGGACCTCATCGCCGCCGCGCGGGCCAGGAAGATCATCGTTACCGTTGCCGCGGACCCGCTCGCGCTGACCCTGCTGCGCTCGCCGGGTGAGCTCGGGGCGGATATCGCCGTCGGCAGCACCCAGCGGTTTGGTCTGCCACTGTCGTTCGGCGGTCCGCACGCGGGTTACCTCGCCGTCCGGGCAGGCCTGGAGCGCTCGCTGCCCGGCCGCCTGGTCGGCGTCTCGATCGACGCGGACGGTGATCCCGCCTACCGGCTCACCCTGCAGACCCGGGAACAGCACATTCGCCGGGAGAAGGCGACGAGCAACATCTGCACCGCGCAGGTCCTGCCCGCGGTGCTTGCCTCGATGTACGCCGTCTACCACGGGCCGGACGGGCTCACGGCGATCGCGCGGCGCATCCACGACCACGCAGTGCGGCTCGCGGCGGGGCTGCGCGCGGGCGGAGTCGCGGTCGGTGACGAGCCGTTCTTCGACACCGTGGTCGCCACGGTCGCGGGCCGGGCGGCGGAGGTGGTCGCTCGGGCACTCGAGCATGGCGTGAACCTGCGGCTGGTGGACGGCGACCACGTCGGCGTCTCCTGCAACGAGGCGACGGGGGAGGCGGACCTGTGCGCGGTGTGGACCGCGTTCGGCGTCCCGATCCCGCCCCCGGCCTCGACCAGCGCGACCGACGAGAGGTCCAGCGCCGAGGCAGGGGCACTCCCGGCCGGACTGGTGCGGGCAGATGCGTTCCTGGAGCACCCGGTGTTCCACGCGCACCACTCCGAGACGGCGATGCTGCGGTATCTGCGGCGACTGTCCGATCTCGATCTGGCGCTCGACCGGGGAATGATTCCGCTGGGCTCCTGCACGATGAAGCTGAACGCGACGACCGAGATGGCTGCCGTGACGTGGCCGGAGTTCGCCGACATCCATCCGTTCGCGCCCCTTGACCAGGCTGCCGGGTACCACCAGATGATTCGTGATCTGGAGGGCTGGCTCGCGGAGGTCACCGGTTATGCGGGGGTGTCGGTGCAGCCGAACGCGGGAAGCCAGGGCGAACTGGCGGGTCTGCTCGCGATCCGGGCTTATCACCGAGACCACGCGGAACCCGGCGCGCGACCCCGCGATGTCTGCCTCATTCCCTCGTCCGCGCACGGAACGAACGCGGCGAGTGCGGCCATGGCCGGAATGCGCGTCGTCGTGGTGGCCTGTGATGACGAGGGGAACGTCGATCTCGACGACCTCGCCCGCGCGGCCCGGGCACACGCGGACGCCCTCGCGGTGCTGATGGTCACCTATCCCTCGACGCACGGCGTCTACGAGGAGGGCATCGGCCAGGCGTGCGCGATCGTGCATGAGGCCGGTGGCCTGGTGTATGTCGACGGCGCCAACCTCAACGCGCTGGTCGGCCTCGCGAAGCCGGGCCTGTTCGGCGCCGACGTCAGCCATCTCAACCTGCACAAGACGTTCTGCATCCCGCATGGCGGCGGCGGTCCCGGGGTGGGGCCGGTCGCCGTCGGGGAAAAGCTGCTGCCGTATCTGCCGAACCACCCGCTGCGGCCCGAGGCGGGGCCGGCGACGGGGGTGGGGCCGATCTCGGGCTCGCCGTGGGGGTCCGCCGGAATCCTCATGATCCCGTGGGCGTATATCCGGATGATGGGCGCGGACGGCCTGCGCCAGGCCACGTCGGTGGCCGTTCTGAATGCCAACTACATCGCGGCGCGGCTGCGCGGGCATTTCCCGGTTCTCTATGCCGGCCGGGGCGGCCTGGTCGCGCACGAGTGCATTCTCGATCTGCGGCCGCTGACCAAGTCGACCGGTGTCACCGTGGACGACGTCGCGAAGCGGCTCATCGACTACGGCTTTCATGCGCCGACGATGTCCTTCCCGGTCCCCGGCACCCTGATGGTGGAGCCGACGGAGAGTGAGGACCTGGCCGAGATCGATCGGTTCTGCGATGCGATGACCGCCATTCGGGCGGAGGCCGACAAGGTGGGCGACGGCGTGTGGCCGCGGACGGACAATCCGCTTCGCAACGCGCCCCACACCGCCCAGATGGTGACCGCGGACGAATGGCCGCACCCGTATCCGCGGTCGATCGCCGCCTATCCGCTGGCCTCCCTCCGCGCGGCGAAGTACTGGCCGCCGGTGCGCCGCATCGACGGTGCCTATGGCGATCGCAATCTCGTCTGCACCTGCCCGCCGGTGGAGTCCTTCGCCGAATCCGCCGAGGATGCCGCGGCGCTCGTCGGCGCGGGCTGACGCCGGCCGGTGCGGCCGCCAAAGCGCCCGGGAGAACAGCCGGCCAGCACGCGATCGGACGGCTACTTGGGGTGATGTAGGTGGCCGTGCGGTCCTCGGCGGCCCCCGGCCGGGATTTCCGGATTCTCGCACTGTGCGTCCGAGCGGATGCCCACCGTGAGGCATCGGAACGTTCTGGCCAGGGTCCGGGACGCCGTATTTGGGTCCGGCGCGGACTCCGCTGGTTCGACTCTGCGTCGCGACTACGCAACGGTACGCGGTGGCATGTGCCGGGAACGTACCGAACTGCATTCCCGCAGTAATTCTCAGGCCGGAGTCGACGGGTACCCGCACAGGCCGTCGCGTCGAACATGTCGTTGCGGTGAACGCCTGGGTGCCATCGGCAGCCGCGGTGGCGGGCGAATCGCCCGGCTCGATATCTCACGTTACGGAAGAATTCCCGGCTGCCGTCGCGTCCGCCGTCACGGTCGACCGACGACGGCTATTGACCGTTGTTCGCACGCCCCCAATAGTGGGTGGGCAACTGGCGTGGTGGAATACCGGGTCAGGACGCTCCGGCGGATCACCGATGGGACAACGGGAGGTTGCGGCGGATGGATCCCAGGATAGAAAAACAGCTCACCCAGCTGCGTCGGAAGGCGGTCGATCTGGGGCTTGGCCCGACTCTGAAACTGGTTCGGGACAACGTCGTGCCAACGGCGCGCCGGAATCGCAGTGACGATCGGCACCTGGCGCTGCTGCTCTCCTTCGTGCTGCAGGAGACCTCGAACTGCATCGATGTCGGTGCGCATCGCGGTGATGTGCTGCGGTCCATTCTCCGGCACGCGCCGCGGGGTCAGCATGTCGCCTACGAGCCGCTGCCGCACATGGCCGCGGCGTTGCGCACCGACTTCCCCACGGTCGAGGTCCGCGAGGCCGCGCTGTCCGAGCGCCCAGGCGTCCTGCCGTTCACCTACGTGCGCAGCCGGCCGGCGTACAGCGGCCTGCGTGACCGCGTGCCCGACACGGAGGACGTCGAGCAGATCGAGGTCACCGTGGAGGTGCTCGACGAGGCGCTGCCCGCGGACTATCACCCGACCCTGATCAAGGTGGACGTCGAGGGCGCCGAGTACGGGGTCTTCCGGGGCGCCCGCAAGATGATCTCGGCCAGCCGGCCGTACGTGGTGTTCGAGTTCGGCGCGGGTGCCCGCGACTACGGCACCACCGCGGACGAGATGTACACCCTCATGGACGGCGATCTCGGGTTGCGCATCTTCGATCTCGACGGCGACGGTCCGTACACGCTGCCCAAGTTCCGGGACGCCTTCGAAACAGGTCGACATTTCAACTTCGTCGCCCATCCCTGAGGATCTCCCAGGATCTCCAGCGGGCCTGCCAGGGGCGGCCGTCCGGGGTGTGAGTACGGTCGCTGGCTTCGCGCGGACCCGATGTAGGGGAACGAGGGTCCGTGTACAACGGGTCAGCGGCTGGCCTCGGCCGACCACGGATCGCGCACATCCGAGCACAAGGATCAGACAAGGCTCCGATACGAATATGCAAACCATCATGTACGAAGAGCGACGATTGGGTACGGTTCTGGCAGGTCGCGGCGATCGACCCACCTGAGCCGATCGGACGGGACCGGTAGCGGTCCCGTTTCCCGGGCCGGTGACGGAGTTCCGGGGACTGCGGGCACGCGCGACCCGAACGCGTAGCACCCGTCAGGTCAACCGAAAGGCTGCACATGGGCCGGTCCCCCTGCGGCGGCTGTTCGTCGCCCGCCAGTGCGCCATCGTCATCATGTCCGTCGTCATCATGTCCGTCGTCATCATGTCCGTCGACGTCATGTCCGTCGTCATCGTGGCCGTCGTCATCGTGGCCGTCGTCATCGTGGCCGCGGCAGCTGCTGCCCCGGCCCGGCGGCTTCCACGCGCCGGTACCGGGGCCGGCGCCGTCCCGAACGGATTCCGCGCGCCCATTCGTCGGGTGATGCCCTACACCCCCGGACGGGTCAGGCCCGCGCCGCACCGGTCCGTCGTCGTCCCAGCCGCCGGCGCCCTCGTGGCTACTGCCTGGGTCCTGCTGCCTGCGCGGGGCGTCCTCGCTGGTCTGCGGCTTGGCGTGGAGCTCGCGATCGCGATGGCGGCGGCCGGCGCGCTGTTCGCCTTCCGCCGTCGCAGCGGGAGGTCTGACGTCCGAACGTGGCTCCTGCTCGCGGCCGGTCAGGTTGTCCACGCGGCGAGCGCCACCGCACTCCTGAGCGCATCCCAGATGGAATCGGTCACCTGGTGGACGGTGACCCGGGGCATCCTGACCGTCGCCCACTATCCGCTGACAACGGCGGGCCTGCTGCTGCTGCTGCGCTCGCGGGGCGTCGGGCGTGACCGGATCGCGCTGCTTGATGCCGGCCTGCTGCTGGTCGGGGTGGCCCTGGTGTCCTGGATCTGTCTGGTGGCCCCGGTCCTGCGGGCGCACGGCGGGTCGGGCGACGCGCTCGTCGCCGCGCTGTGTATGGGTGCTGGGCTGGGCATGGCCGCGGCGGCCATGCCGCTGCTCACCACTGGCCGCGGCCGATCGCCGGCGATGATCCTTTTCGTCGGCGGCCTGTTCTGCGGGGTGCTCGCCGACGGCGCCGGGGCATACGCGCCGTTCTGGGGTTCTCCCGTGGCCGGTGGCCTGCTCGCCGGACGGGACCTCGGCTGGTCGGCGAGCGCCCTGCTGCTGGTCGCCGCCGTGCGCCAGGCGGCCGCCGGCGGGCTCGCGGCCGGGATGCCCAGGGCCGGCGGACCGCCGGCCGCACCGGTCAGTGGCGGGCGCGGGCGCGGGAGTGGGCTGATTCTGCCCTGCGCCGTCGGTCTGGTCGGCCCGGTGGCGCTGGGAGTCGAGGTCGCCGGTGGCCACGGCCCGGACACCCTGGTGATCGCGGGGGCGACCACCTGCATCGTGCTGCTCATCATCGCCCGGATGGCCCAGTCGGAGTCCGACCAGCGACATCTGGCGATCACGGATGGCCTGACCGGACTACGCACCCGCCGGTATCTGGAGGCCGAGATGAGCGCGGCCACCGTGCGGGCGCGAGCCTCCGGCGTGGCCGTCGGGCTGCTTCTGGTTGACGTCGATCACTTCAAGTCGATCAACGACCGCTTCGGCCACCCGGCGGGCGACCGCGTGCTGACCGAGGTGGCGCGCCGCCTGCGCTCCGTGACCCGCCCCGGGGACATCGTGGCCCGTTACGGGGGTGAGGAGTTCGCGCTGCTGGCCATGGACGTCCAGGCGGACGCGCTGGCGGACATCGCCGAGCGGCTTCGGCTCGGTGTGGCCCGTGAGCCGGTGGCGATCACAGCTCTCGGCGCCGACCGCGGCCAGGACCACCCGGATCCATACCCGGATCCGGACCCACCCCCGGACCCGGATCGCGCCGACCGTGATCCACACCTGCCGGACACCGCGCCGGCCACCCTGCATGTCCCGGTCACCGTCTCGGTCGGTGGCGCGATGCTGCCCGACCACGCCGCCGACATCGCGGCCTTGGTCGCGGCGGCCGATCGTGCGCTCTACGCGGCGAAGGAGGCCGGCCGGGACCGGATCGCGATCGGCCTGGCGATACCGAAGCCGGCGTCGGAGCCGACGGGGGCCCAGCCCTCGCGCGATCTGGTGGCCCCCGGCGGTTGGCCGGACGGCGCACGCCTGGCCGTCCGGGTGGAACCCGTCCGAGTGGCCCGGCCGGGCGGCATCGCGATGGTGCTGCCGGAGAGCGTGGCGGTGGAGGCGGCCACGCGGGCCGTCACCGCGGCCCTCGCCACCGCGCTGCGGGTCGTGCCGCGCCACTCCATCGGCGCGGCGGACAGCCTGCACCAGATCGCCGAACAGGTGGACGCGTGGCATCGGCCCCGGGTGGACGGGCAGGCCGTGGCCCGCTGGCTGGGTGAGGTGCTGGGCGTGCTCGGCTTTGCAGGACTGCCCTGCCACCGGGCTCAGAAGGCGGCGCGGCTGCACAACGTGGGGAAGATCATCCTATCGCCCGAGGCCCTCGCCCGCCCGGGCCCGCTGGGCGCCGAGGAGTGGCGGCTGATCAGGCTGCATCCCCTGATGGGGGCCCGCCTGCTCGCTCGGCTGCCCGATCTGCGCGTGGAGGCGGAGATCGTTGCCCAGCACCGTGAGTGGTTCGCCGGCGGAGGTTATCCCGCTGGCATTTCCGGATCCCGGATCCGGATAGAGGCCCGCGCCCTGGCCGTCTGCACCGCCTGGGCGGCGATGTGCGGGGGACGGGGGGAGCGTGCTCCGCTGAGCGCCGCGGCTGCCCGTGAGCAGCTGAAGGCGGGGCGGGCCACCCAGTTCGACCCGACCGTGGTGGATGTCTTCCTCAGGCTGGAGGCGGAGCGGCGGGTGGGCGGCCCCGATCCGAACACCCTGGGACCTGCCCCCGACGGGCTTGCTGGTCCGTACACCGCGTGCTCGGTGGCGCGCAGGCCGCGTGTTCTCTGACGAGCCCGGTCCCACTGCGGGCCTCGGAGCCGTCCTCGTCGCTGGCTGGTCCGGTCGGGGGATGCCGTCCTGGCATCGTCCGACCGGAGCGCGGGTAGTTCCTTCCCTATCGGCCCCGGAGCAGACGCTCCGCGTGCTTGGTCGGGTACTCGCCGAAGTTGGATGTCCGGGGGACGTCGATTCCCGCGGCGCCGCGTGATCGTGCGCCCGTCTCCGCAGCGATGGTGATGCGGGCCCGGAAAGGGGGGAGTGACGGATTCGGTCGCAACGCCGATACTTTGACGCTCCAGGATCTGGACGCTTCCTGGATCTGGACGCTTCCAGTATCTGGGCGCTCCAGTATCTGGGATGTGTCGGAACGGTCGTGCCTCGAGCGCCGCGCGACGGCGGAGGGTCAGCTCGGGCACGGGGAGGTACCGGAAACGGCGGAACAGTCGACGCGTCGAGGGCGGAAGTAGGTAATCATGCGGTCATCGGGACCGTACGGTCATCGGGGCCCGGCGGTCGAAGTAGATCCAAGGACGTCGTCACCGGTACGGGGGGCTGTCCGTACCCAAGAAAGGTCACGAGAGAGGGGCGTCCGTGCGAACGCTCGAACCCACCAGCCTCGACCTCGACGCGATCGAGGCGGACAAGCTTGCCAAGGGCATCACCCTGAGTCTGCTGATCCCGGCACGTGGCCCGGAGGCGGCCAGGACCCTGGGCGAGATCATCGCGAGGAACCGCCAACACTGGATGCACGAACGCAGTGTGCTGGACGAGATCGGCGTGGTCGTCGATCCGACGTCGGACGGTGACGAGCACGACCTCGTGCGTATCGCGACGGACGCGGGCGCGAGCTGGGTCGTCCGCGGGCATTCCGTCCTGCAGCGGCACGCGGGCCGCGAGGAGGCCTCGACCGGCGGCAAGGCCGGCGCCATGCGCAGCCTCGCCTACCTCGCGTTCGGCAACCGGCTGATCTTTCATGACGCGGATCTGGAAAGTTATGATCCGTCGACGGTCGGTGTCCTTGCCGCGGCAACGACTGCCGGCAATGCCCCGCTTTTCGTGAATGGGAGCTCACGGCGGGTCACAGGGGACGGTCAGCCGGGTGGCCGCACCACCGAGATGCTGCGCTCCCTGCTGTCCAAGCAACTCGCCCGCTACGTCCCGTCGATCACGCGGACGATCCAGCCGCTGATCGGGGAGTTTGTGATCGACGCGGATGTCTTCGCGTCGCTGGCCTTCTCCCGGGGCTACGGGGTCGAGACATCCCTCAAGGTCCTCGCGCTGGACCTGCTGGACTACTCCGACAGTCTGCAGATCGAGCTGCCGATCAAGTATCAGGTCGGGCAGCACTATCACGCGCTCGTAAAGCAGTTCCATGAGATTAGTTTCACAATCGACGTCCTTGAGGCGTACTTCCAGCGCCGCCGAAGCGATCCCCATGTCGCTATCTGGCAGATCGCCGACAACTAAGCCCTGCTGTTTCCGGGACGGACATACGCGTTGCACCGCCCGCCGGGCTACGACGACACCGAGTTCATCCCCCGGATGGGTTTCTACCAGCCGCTGGCGACGGCGCCTGCCTATCAGGCGCGCCTGCCTGAGATCAAGAGTTCCCGGCGGGTGACCCTGGACGCCCTGGGCCGGCGAATGCGCACCTCCGCGTGACCCTCTCGCGCCGCACGACCCCCGTCATCCACCGGAGGCGGGGGCGTGCGGCGCGGAGCCGCCCGGGCGGTGCCCGTGCGCCGCGGGCCTGGCCCGGGTGGGCCGCATCGTGAGCACCGCGGCCGCGCTGCTCGCGGTCACCTTCATCGCGTTCGCGACGTCGTCGGTGCGGTTCATGCAGATGTTCGGGGTCGGCACCGCGCTGGCGATCATTCTGGACGCCACCCTCATCCGGGGGGTGCTCGTGCCCGCGCTCATGCGCGTCGCGGGCGGCGCCAACTGGTGGGCACCCCGGCAGTTGCGCGCCCTGCATGACCGGATCGGGCTCCACGAGTTACCAGCCACCCGCCATCCCGGCGGCCCCCGCCCAGCGGGACGGCGAGACCGAGGGGCGGTCCGAGGTCAGAACCGCTCGAAGCCCCGGCGAAGCTCCCAGTCCGTGACAGTCCCCTCGTAGCTGGCCAGCTCCACCTCGCCCGCGTGGGCCAGGTGCGCCACCACCCGCTCGCCGAAGGCCGCGTGGGTGAGCGGGCTGGCCCGCCAGCGGTCGATGGCCTCTCTCAGGGTCGAGGGCAGCGATGGCAGGTCCGGCATGGTGAACGCGTTGCCGACCCGGCCGGGCTCGAGGCGCAGCTCCCGCTCGATGCCGTACCGGCCCGCGGCGATCATGCCCGCGACGGCCAGGTAGGGGTTGGCATCGCCGCCGGGCACCCGATGCTCGATGCGCAGCCCGGAGCCCTGGCCCACGACCCGGACCGCGCAGGTGCGGTTGTCCCGGCCCCAGCTGATCCCGGTCGGCGCGAAAGCCCCGGGCGCCAGCCGCTTGTAGGAGTTGACGTTCGGGGCGAACAGCAGCGTGAAGTCCGCCATGCACGCCAGCTGCCCGGCGACGAACGACCGCATCAGCGGCGACATCCCCTCGGTGCCCCGGGCCGTCTCACGGGCGGGCGTGGGCACGGGAGCGGGTTCGGTGCCGACGCCTGTGCCGGTACCGGCACGTTCGGGGGAGGCGGCAAAGACCGGTTCGCCGTCGCCGGCCCGCAGCGAGAGGTGCACGTGGCAGGAGTTGCCCTCCCCGGCGTCGTACTTGGCCATGAACGTCAGCGCCTGTCCGGCCGCGGCGGCGAGCTTCTTCGCGGTCGTCTTGTAGAGGGCGTGGTTGTCGCAGGCACGCAGCGCGTCGTCGTACCGGAAGACGATCTCGTACTGGCCCGGATGGACCTCCCCCCGCGCGGACTCGACCGCGATGCCCACGCCGGTCATCGCCGCCCGGATCCGCCGGGTGAGCTCGTCCAGGTCCTCGGTGCCGAACAGGGCGTAGTCGATGTTGTAGCGGCTGGCGGGGGTCAGCCCCGACCAGGAGCGGCGCGCCGCCCGCCGGTAGGACTCCCGGAAGACCAGGAACTCGAGCTCGGTGCCGGCATGGGCGGTCAGGCCCGCGGCGGCGAGCGCGTCGAGCTGGCCGCGCAGCACCGTCCGCGGCGCCACGTCCACCGGCGTGCCATCGGGCCAGAAGGCGTCCGCGAGGACCACGGCAGAGGCATGGCGCCACGGGGCCCGGCGCAGACTGGTCAGATCGGGCCGCAGGCGCAGGTCACCGAAGCCGTCGTACCAGGGGGTGCGGGGGTAGCCGCCGTTGTCCGGCCGCATGTCGACGTCCACCGCATGCAGGTAGGTGCAGGCGCCCAGGCCCTCCGCCAGGGCCTCGCCGGCGAGGTGCTCGGGCGACACGGTGATCCCGACAAGCCTCCCCTGCAGGTCCACGGTGGCCACGATGATCTCGTCCACCTGGTCGGCACCGGTGAGGAGCTCCCGCAGGGCCCGCCCTCCGTCTGCTCGGGCTCCGTCTGCTCGGGCTCCGTCCGCTCTGGAGAGGTCTGCCCGGGTGGGTGCGTGGTCCTGGCTGGGCGTGGTGGGTGCCGGCTCCTCCGATCGGGCGGGCGGGATCGGTGCCGGTACCGACATCAGGCATCCTCCGTTCTGATCGCGGCCGCTGGCCCGGCAGGCACCATCGCCACCGGGTTCACGACCGTTCCGCTCATCAGGTCGAAGCCGCCGTCGCGGTCGGCCCGGTCGTGGAATCCGGCGCCCGCGAACTGCTCCCGGTTCAGGCAGACCCGCTCGAAGCGCGCGCGGAGCAGACCGACGTCCTCGACCCGGTCGCGCAGCTCGGGGAAGCGGGCGTGGTACCCGTCGATCTCGCGCCGGACGAGGCGCCAGAACTCCTCCTCCTCGACCTGAAGATGATCCGCCACCAGGACGGAGAAGTAGCGGAAGTGGCCGGCGAACACGGCCGACAGCAGCGAGTGGGCCAACACCCGCGCCGGCCAGCGGCGGCAGTGCCCCTCGGCGGGCCCGGCCAAACCCGCCCGCGCGAGCTCGACACCCTCGACGAGCTCGATGTCCGCGCCGAAGTCCTTGATGGCGATCCGGCGCGGCAGGTGCGCGGCGTCGAACACGCACAGGACGTTCTCGCCATGCGGGGTGAAGGCGACACCGTAGCGATACAGGTAGTGGAGCAGCGGGGGCAGCAGCGCGCCGAGCAGCGCGGCGAGCGACTCCCGCGCGGACCGGCCCGATCGGGCCACCAGTTCGGCGACCAGCGCCCGCCCGTCCGACCCGGTCAGGAGCAGGGAGGCGAGGCTGCGCACCCGCTCGCCGTCGTCCAGCTGGGGCTCCACCGGATCGCGCCAGAGCACGCCGAGCAGTTCATGCAGCCGATAGGGCGCCGCCGGGAGGGCGTCATAGGTCGGATGGGCCACCGCCGCGCCGGCCACCTCGGCCAGCGGCAGCACCCCGGTGACGTCCCGCAGGAACGGGTCGGACGCGCGCAGGTCGAGCAGCCAGCGCGACACCGCCGGCCCCGCCGCGGCGTCGGCCGCGGACATCCCCCGCCAGACAAGGGTGTTGCGGATCATCAGGGCGAGCTTGGTGTTGCGGCGCTCGGGCCGGTCGATGTTGGCGAGCGTGCGCACCGCCTGCAGCGGGAGGTAGCGGTCCGGCGCCTCGCCCAGCGCGACCAGCCTGCCGGTGGCAAGCTCCGCGGCGAACATCGGCACGATCACGTTCTCCCACTGCCACGGATGGACCGGCAGCCACAGGTAGTCGGCGGCGAGGCTGGCGTGGGGCGTGCCGGCCAGCGCCTGGGAGAGTGTGTCGACGAAGCGGGCCCGGGTCTGCCCGTCGAGCTCCTCCCGCAACAGGGGGGCCTGGTCGGCACGGGTGCGACCGGCGGGTCCGGTGGGGGCCGCGGTGCCGGCCGGGCCCATGGCCTCGTACACCCCGAGTGCCGGATGCACGGCCACCCAGGGCAGCCGGAACGGCGAGCGGGCCTCGGGGCTGTAGCGGTCGGCCGCGGCGCCGAAGCCGAGGCGCCCCTTGTTCGCGACGAGGCAGGGATGGCCCGACTGGTGCCCCTCGAGCTCCACGAGGGAGAGCTCGGCGAGGACGGCGGCGGGCCGGGCCGACGCCGCCAGGCGCAGGTCGGCCGCCTGGGTGGCGAGCATGTCGCGCACCACGTCGGCGAGGACGTCGTCGGGCCAGCCGAGCAGCCCCTGGGCGTCGAGCAGAAAGCGGACCGGGTCGTCCGCCAGCTCGGCGGACGGTGGGGACGTGAGCGGGTCGGCGTCGGCGGGGAAGAGCGCGGGGGAGACGGCGCGGCGCAGGCTCGCCGGCTCGATCCACCAGGAGCCGAAGGTGCCGCGCCGGGCCTGGAAGCGGTAGACGGCGGCGGGAGTCGACACCCGGTAGGCGCGGGTGGGGCCCCGCCCGATCGGGGGATGCTCCGCCGTGGCCCGGGCGGGCTCCCCGGGCTCCTCCGGTTCGGGGGCGAGCAGCTCCTCGTAGGCGAGTTCGGCGAGCAGGCGGGTCAGCAGGGCGCGGCCAGCCTGATGCCACCGGGTGGGCCTCGGCGTGGGCAGGCACGGCTCGGTCAACGGTGGACCTCGTGCAGGACGCCGTCGTTCGCCGCGGCGTCGGCCTGGCCCGGGTGGGCGACGGACGGGCTGGTGTACGGGTGCTGCGGGTCGGGGGGCGCGCCGAAGGTCGTGAACGCGGACGGCGGCGGCAGGCGGTGGGCGCGCCCCTGGGTCAGGTCGTCGAGGATGACCGCGGCCCGCCAGGCGCCCAGGCCGAGGTCCGGCGCGCCGACCCCATGGGTGTGGAGTTCGGCGTTCTGCACGTAGACCCGGCCGGTCAGGTCCGCGTCCGTCGCCACCCGGTAGCGCTCGTCGATCCGGAAGCGGCCCCGGTCGTCGAGGTCGAACCGGTCGACCACCGGCCCGAGCAGGCTCGGGCGGCGGGCGGCGTAGCCGGTGGCCAGCACCACCGCGTCCGCGGCCAGGGTGAAGTGCCGGTCCTGGTCGCGGTGGTGGCAGGCGAGCGTGATCGGTCCGCTCCGCCCGTCCTGGGACGCGTCCCGTACCTCCACGCCGGGCAGCAGCGTGGCCGCGGCGTCGGCCCCGTCGACCGTCCGTTCGTAGAGCAGGTCGTAGATCCGTGCGATCGTGCCCGCGTCGATGGCCTTGTGCAGCTGCCACTGGCCGGGCACGAGGGCGTCCCGGCGCTGCGGCGTCAGGCCGTGGAAGTAACGGACGTAGTCGGGAGTGAACTGCTCCAGCCCCAGCTTCGAGTACTCCATCGGGGCGAACGCGGGCGTGCGGGTGATCCAGGTGAGGTGCTGCTCGGCGGGCCGCTGGGAGAGCAGCAGGTCGGCGAACACCTCGGCGCCGGACTGGCCCGAACCGATCACGGCGATCCGCCGCAGGGGGGTCAGGCCCGAGCGCCGTTGCAGGTACTGGGCCGCGTGGAACACCCGGGGCGTGGCGATCCCGGCGAAGGCCGCGGGCACGGCCGGCTCGGTGCCGATGCCCAGGACGAGGTGGCGTGCCGACACCACCCGCGTGGACCACTCGGGGGATGTCGGCTCGTCGGGGGAGGTGTTTCGGCTGGTCAGGACGCGGAACAGCTCGGCATCCGGGTCCCACCGGACCGCGTCCACCCGCACGCCGAAGTGGGTGCTGGCGAGGCCGTCGGCGACCCACCGGCAGTAGGCGTCGTACTCGCGGCGCGGGATGTGGAACCGCTCGTAGAAGTAGAAGCGGAACAGCCGGTCGTGGGCCCGCAGGTAGGCCAGGAAGGACCACGGGCTGGTCGGGTCGATGAGGGTGACCAGATCGGCGAGGAACGGCACCTGCAGGGTGGCGTCACCCAGCAGCAGGCCGGGATGCCAGCTGAAGGCGGGGGCCTGGTCGAAGAACGCGGTGCGCAGTCCGGGTACGCCGTCGGCGAGTGCGGCCAGCGACAGGTTGAACGGCCCCAGGCCGATCCCCACGAGATCGTGCACTTCGTCATCCCACGTGTCGGGCCGAGCGGGCCGGGCGGCCTGGGCGACCGCGGCGCGCGGCTGGTCCTGGGGCGCTGCGGGGATGCGGGGCGTCACGGGGCGGCCTCCAGCAGTGGATTCGGGATCCGGACGTAGACCGACTGGGTGGCGACCGGCCCGAACAGCTCGTCGCGGCCGTCGACGCAGGTGCGCAGGTTGCCCTTGCAGGGCAGCGTGCCGGCGGTGAGCAGGGTGTCGACGAGCCGGAGCCGGACCGGCGGCGGACGGTGCTGGGTCGGCTCCGCACGGGCCTGCTCGCCCAGCCGGACCAGCAGGGCCCGCACCCGTCGGAGCAGCCGATGTTCGGCGGCGACGCCGGCAGCACCCAGCGCGCCAATGACGGCCAGCACGTTGTTGACGACCAGATAGTAGATCACGCGGTCCGCCACGAGGTCCTCGTCGAAGACGAGGTCGAGACCGGCCGCGAAGTCCGGGATCAGGCGTTCGGCGGCGTCAGCGGCCGAGGTCGCGAGGTAGTAGCCCTGGCTGTCGCGGTACCACCCGGCGACGGGCCAGCCGTCCGCGTCCAGTGTCAGCAGGGTGTTCTGCAGGTGCGCCTCGACTCCCACGCCGCAGTGCAGGTAGAGATCGATCACCGGGGCGACAAGGACGGCCAGATAGCGCTCGAACCAGCTCAGGGCCAGCTCCGCCACCGGCGCGTGGCCGCGGTCGGCCAGGTGGAGCAGAAGCTCGGGCAGCATCGCGGCGCGGGCCCGGCCGCGGCTGTCCGCGGCCCGATCGGGACGGGCGGAGACGAGCGCGGACAGGCCCACGGCCCGGTCGGTCGGGCCGAAGGGGTTGATCCGGACCGCGGTTTCCAGCCCGATCGCGCCAGGGCCATGCCCACCCTCGCCGCTGTGGTCGCCCGGGCCGGTCCCAGCACCGTCCGGATGGGTCACGGCCACCCAGCCGGGCTCGCCGATCAGGTGGAACGACGGGTGCCGGTTGGCGACCGGGCGGGCGAGGCCGGCGTCGAGCAGGCGGCTGACCATCTCCGCCAGGCGGAGCTCCCCCAGATGGAGGACCCGCCGGGAGTTCGTGATTCGCAGGCCCAGGGAGAGCTTGAGCATCACGGGGCTGTCCGGCCGCCAGACCGTGCGCAGCGACGTCGTGGCGTACCAGGGGGGGCCCGCCGGGCCGAGGTCCACGAGGCGCCCATCGGCGAGCAGCTCGGCGACGGCGCCGGCTCCCTGGCGCGTCACCTCCTCGGCCTGCCAGGGATGAGCGGGAACCACCAGGTAGCCGGAGGGGGCGTAGCGGGAGGGGGCGTGGCCGGAGGTGACGTAGCGGGAGGGGGCGTTGCCGGGGG
>Ga0157379_10002196_pt1 | contig 16238 bp, 14 predicted proteins | sample S25metaG_FD_121802 | JGI IMG/M metagenome (GOLD analysis project Ga0157379, IMG submission 121802) | Switchgrass rhizosphere microbial communities from Kellogg Biological Station, Michigan, USA - S2-5 metaG | ecosystem: Host-associated > Plants > Roots > Rhizosphere > Soil | place: USA... | reverse complement strand
TTATCAAATACGAATGGATAGAGTTAGACGCCTATAAAAGCTGGGCACATTTGGTGAACTACGTAGAAACTGTAATCCAGAATTACGGGGAAAAGTATAAAATTATTTTTGGTTAAATACTTATCTGCTCGCCTACGCAGGAGGCACGGTGCAGCCGGGCGATGACATGCGGGACGCGCGCTACCGGTGGTGGTCCCTCGAGGAGTTGAGCGCCACTACCGTCCGGTTGCATCCCTCGATCCCGCTCTGGATGCTGCACCGCGCCGTGGTGCTCTATCGTGTCTGGCACGATCAGCCCCCGGTTCCCCTCCAACTCGCTCTCGACCTGGGACACGGCTCTGAGGTGTAAGGTGAGACAAAGCGATGGGTGCAGGAAAATCTGGGAACACGTCTCTGTGCGCGGCAGCGAGTAATACGGATGGCCCAACTCCGTCTCACCCTCGATCACCCACGGGGCTCCACACCGGCACTTCCTTCCGCACTCTGCCTTGCGCTTATGCTATGATGGAGGCCTGCATGGATATAGAGGCTGAGCACCAGGCAGGGAGGAGACGCGGGTGGACTTTGTCACAGTGGTAGACCAGGGGCTGGCCCTGCTGCGCCAGCGCGGTCGCACGACCTATCGGACCCTCCAGCGGCAGTTTCCTGTCGATCGACTCCCCCGGTGTCACATGATCTCGTTGAGGGGAGGGCCGCGATGAGCGCAGCAACAGCGCCCAAGCCGATCGTCCATTTCGTCGGCAGCATTCCGTTGCCAGACGCCGAGACGGTGTTCCGTACCTTGGCGGCATCCGCCGCACCACACCTGAAGCGCCTGCCGGACGGCGAGACCGGCATCCGCAAAACCTGGATCCGCTTTCTGCAGCAAGTGTTGGCCGACAATCCGGCGATCGAGGTGGCAAGCGATGTCCCGGCGTTCAAGTTTACCCAGTGGGACGGCACGTTATTGCGCGAAATTCCACGCCTGCGCGTGAAGCCAGGCGCGCGGCTCGACCCGGCGACCGTCAAAACCGGCTATGCCGATATGGCTATCGAGTCGTGGAGACTGTTCGACCGTCTGCAGCAGGAAGGCGTGATTCCTGCCGGCGTCAAGTTCCAGATCTCGCTGCCGACCCCGATTGCGCCGACGTACAACAACATGGTGCCGACGGACCGGCCGGCGCTGATCCCGGTGTGGACGACGCACTTGCTCGGCGAGGTCGCGGCGATCGCGCGGGCCTTGCCCAACGACCGCATTGCGCTGCAATGGGACGTGTGCCAGGAGGTCATTGCCTGGGAGGGCTATTACGAGCCGGGGCCGGTCGATTTCCGAGAGGAGACGATCGCTGAGCTGATCGCGATCGGTGAGGGCGTCCCGGCGGCGATCGAGCTCGGCTACCACCTGTGCTACGGCAGCCCGGCCGACGAGCACGTGATCCAGCCGCAGGACGCCGGGATCATGGTCGAGATCGCCAATGCGGTCGCGGCCGGGGTGCGGCGGTCGATTGCGTTCTTCCACCTGCCGGTCCCTCAACCGCGCACCGACGATGCCTATTTCGCGCCCCTCGGCGAGCTGAAGTTGCGGCCGGCAACCGAGCTCTATCTCGGCCTCGTGCACCGCGATGACATGACCGGCAACGCGGCGCGCCTTGCCGCCGCCCGGCGCCATGCCAGGGTCGACGGCGTCGCGACCGAATGCGGCATGGCGCGCGGCGATCCCGAGCGCTTTCCGGGGCTGCTCGCCGCGCACGTGTAGACCGCCGCACTGGGAGCGCAGACCTAAGGGCGAAGAAGCGGCCACCCATACGACCACGCCCCGGCGGAAAGCTGCATCACGACGCTGAAGTGCGCAGCGGTGGCTCGCATGGAGTACGAGACGTGCGCTGCGGTCGCGGACGACCTGCTGCGGTGCATTGACGAGGTGGAGCACGCGAGGCGGCTGCATGCAGCATTGGGCTATCAGAGTCCCGTGCAGTGCGAGGATCGACGGGTCCGCCAGGGGATCAACACAGCGGGCCTGATCCTGTCGGACTCTCCTCCATGGCGGCAGGTCAGGCTGCACGCATAGTCGATCGGAGGCTTCTGGCGCTCGCCCGTGTCCGCACCGTGCAGGAATCACAAGGGGGCAGCGCCGTGGTCAAATCGCAGCGGTGGCTGGAGAACAGGTCGCGCAATTTATAGCAATTTGTCGCACGCACATACTGGCTGAGACACTATGCCACTCTGCATCGTTTTCGGGCCAATCTTGGGAAAAAAGGAGAACCTGCGAGAGGCGTATGCCTCTACCTATAGACCAACCTAAACCATCTACAAACAAGGCTCCCTCAGGCAGTGGCAAGAGGTCCCAGGCACTGGCATCGCCTTCGATACAACTCGCTTGTTCATCCCCCAACTCCGCTTCCAGCCGCTTGGCCACCTTGAGCGTGTCCATACCGCACGGTTTTGACGTCCAGGGTGCGATCAAGCGGCAGAAAGTCCTGGCGAGAGAGGACCACTTGGCTTCCATATACAACAGCTCCGGCAGCATCTCCCTGCTCTCGTTACGTGACGCAACAGGGGTAAAAGAGGAGGATACCGTAGGTCTACTATCGCTGCTTGGTTTGTCAGAGACTAACCCCATTGGTTCGTACAGAGACTATGGTGAGCACTCAGGGAGAGAGGATAGCACACATATACGCCTGCACTCCATCCCCTCTCCATGGCGGCAAGGCATGACCACGTCAGGCGCACCCGGTCAGCACTGTCGCCTTTCTGGTGTCCCTACCTCCCTCGACACGCCAGCAAAATCCTGCCACAATGGAGCGCAGGAAAGAGGGATACGAGAGGATCACGAGCTTGCGACACACTGCTATGGCATGCGTCTCGCAGGCGTATGCATGGGCACCATACCATGCATACCACGTCTGGACTGCCCCCGAGAGGAGAGAAACAACCATGGCAAACACCATTCGCACTGGCATCGTCGGCGCCACCGTGACGCAGGGCGGCAGTGGCTGGGGAGCCAATGCCCATGTCCCGGCGCTGCGCCTTCTCCCGAACTACGCGCTCCTGGCGGTCTGTACGGCTCACGAGGACACGGCCCAGGCTTCCAAGGTGAAGTTCGGTGCCGAGCTTGCCTTCCACGACATGGACGCGATGGTGCACCACCCCGAAATCGATCTCGTGACCGTGTGCGTACGGGTGCCCGGCCATAAGGACCTTGTCATGGCCGGCCTGCGCGCCAACAAGGCCGTATTCTGCGAGTGGCCCCTCGGCGCCACGCTGGCAGAAGCCCAGGAGATGGCGACCTTTGCCAAAGAGCACGGACTCAAGACCATTGTCGGCTTGCAGGCGCGCAGCGACCCAACGCTGATGTACGCCCGCGATCTAATCAACCAGGGCTACATCGGTGAAGTGCTGACGGCGAACATGAGCGTCATCACCCAGCAGGTGCTGGAGCGCGGCGCTGGCCGCATCTGGCAGGGCGACCGCACGAACGGCGCCAACACGCTCACCATCGCCGGGGGGCACGCTATCGATGGCCTGTGCTACGTCCTGAGTGAGTTCGATGCGCTGACCGCACGGCTGGCGACGCGTATCAAGGTGTGGAAGAGCACGGAGACAGGCCAGGACGTGTCAGTCGACGCGCCCGACACCATCAGTGTGGCTGGAGTCTTGAAGTCGGGCGCCGAGGTGGCGGTGCACGTGGCGGCGATCCCCTTCCACCCCAGCGGGACACGCCTGGAGATCTACGGCCGCCAAGGGACGATGGTGATCTCGGCGCCGCGCTCTTTTAACATTGGCCCGAGCGTGTTGTACGCCGCGCAAGGGGACGCCCCGCTGACTGAGATGTCGGTACCGGACCAGTACACGTTCGTCCCTGCAGACATGCCTTCCGGCCCACCACGCAACGTGGCGCAGACCTACATACGCGCTGCCCACGCCTTTAGTGCGGGTACGGGATTCGAGGTTGACTTTGATCTGGCCGTGACGCGCCACAAGCTGATCGACGCCATAGAGCGCTCGTTTGCTGGGGAACGTGTGGTGAAGCTGTAGGCGGAGTGTTGGCAGGCAGGAAATGGCGGCTCGCTGACGGCGTTGCGCGCTGCTGGACGACACGCGCTGTATGGAGCGAGTCACCACCTCCTGGGCACTATCGAGCCATCATGGTATCGTGGCACGATGGCTCGCTGACGGCTGCACCGCTTTCAGGCAAAGCCATGCTCCAGGATATCCAGGATTTGCGTCACGTTCTTGTTGGCCAGACCCAGACGGTCGAGCGTGCGGGCCTCGGCTGCAAAATCCTGCCCTGCCATGCTACACGCCAGATGCACCAGGCCATCCAGGATCGGCGTGACTACTCCCGCCGCCCGCCCCAGGGCGCTCATGGGCAGTACCCCGGTGGGCACATCCTCCGCCACGTATTTGTGCGCCAGAGAAGTCGGCGTTGGCGTGTTCTGGTACGGTCCCAGTGCATCAAAGGTCAGGCGTTGAAAGGTGGCGGGAAGCGACGGCTCACGCACCCCATAGACTCGTTCGAGCCATTCCGGCAGGCTGGGGATTGTCACCCCAAAACGCGCGGCCATGGCGAGGCGCTCGGCATCGAGCCCCTGGTAGAGGTTGACCACGGCCGGGGTGACGCCTTCGGCATAGAAGCGAAAGTCGCCACCGCTTTCTATCCTGCCAGCGTTGGCGACGCAGTTGGCCACGTGCAAGACGGCATTCATGTTGGTGAGACCAGTGACCAGAATATTCGGTGCCAGCACGGCCTCCGGGAACAGCGGACTCAGCCGTGTAAAGACGCTCTTGCCGCAGTGTCCGGGGAAGGCGGCGATTTGCAGCCAGCGCTTGCTGGTCACCAGTCGTGCCCGCGTCGGGGCGGGGCGGGCTGTCGCGTAGGGATAGGTATCCATTTCGGCAAGGTCGACATTGGCACGGCAGCCCCCCTGAGCGAGCGCCTGGCGTACGATCAACGCGCCCCCGGTATTGCCCTGAATGAGCAGAATGAGCTGCCCATCTTCCAGGAACGGGGCAATCGTGCGCGCCAGCGTGGCATGCGTGGTGCCGCCAGTGACGAAGATAATCACCTGCGCTCCGGCCACTGCCTGCGCGAGATCGGTCGTGGCCATGTCAACGGGGGCAAAGGACCGTGGACCGTTCTCTACATCAACGCCGCCATGAGCGCGTATCGCTGCCAGTTTCGTGTCGTCGAGATCGTGCAGTCGCATACCATACCCGGCACACCCAAGGTGAGTGATGAGCCCGAAGCCTCCTGCGCCGGCGCCAATCACCGTCACCGTCGTTTTTTTCTCCTGACCCTGCATGGTTGCGTTCTCCTCCCGGTGTACGCCATGTCTCCCTGCGCCATAAAGACACCTGTGGCCTGTTGTGCAGCACACTGTGAGCAACTATCGTAACGCGCGGGGATCTCGAAAGTCTAGATTCCTCTGTAGAGACAGGTAGATTTATCCCGATTTAAGCTTGCTGGGCCTCCGACGCCTGGAGCCGCGCCGTGTTCGCCCGCCGCACGGGGGCAGGGGCCGCGTTTTTCCTCCAGTATCTGCGCCCCGGGATGCGCCTCCTCGACTGCGGGTGCGGGCCCGGCTCCATCACCGTCGACCTCGCCCAGGCGGTGACACCAGGCGAAGCCATCGGCATTGACCTCCGTGAGGAGGCACTGACGCATGGACGCCAGCTCGCCCGCGACCGCGGGCTCTCGAACGTCACGTTTCAGGTGGCGAATGTCTATCAGCTGCCCTTCCCCGACGGCTCATTCGACACGGCCTTTGCGTGCGCGGTCCTGCAACACCTGGCCGCCCCACGTGCAGCGCTCACGGAGATGCGGCGGGTCCTGAAGCCGGGAGGCGTGATCGGCCTTATGGACGGGTCCTCGACGATCACCTTTCGGTATCCGACGAACCCGCTGCTGGAGGCGTGGGACAAGCTCCGCGGACTGGAGCGCGCATACCGCACGGGCTGTCCCCCGGATGCACTCCCGCTGCGTGCCCTCCTGCGCGAGGCGGGCTTCACATCGAACGGTTCAACAACACGCTGCGACAACGCGTTTCGCGGTTGGTACGCGCAGCGTTGTCGTTTTCCAAGAAGCTCGCCTACCATATCGGGGCCATTAAGCTCTTCATTTGCCATTACAACCTGACGAGAGCGACAGCATAGAGCGAGCATTACATGGATATCACTACCGAGCCAGCCCCCCCCGCCTTGTAGCGCAGATCGATCCCAGCACCCTATGGGGTGATAAGGCAGGGACGCGTGCTCGGGTGCGCCCGCCTTCGACCTGCCAGAACGTCCGGCGTGATGGCAGGAGGAGGGCAGGGTGGCGCGGCGGCTCCGCTCCCATCGCTGCGTGCGATCCACATTGCCGCGTTGCACGGAATGGATTACAGTGCGCACAGCTACCTCCTACCACAGCTCATGCCATGTGAGCAGTGGATGGGTGGGGGGCGAGGTAGCTCCCTCGTTTCAATGCCTCTCGCGTCATGCGTTTCCTCGGTCGTTATCTCTCCGAGGTGGCCGACGCCGTGATCGAAGCCAACAAACCTATACAGGAGATACCTTCGATATTGACTGCAAAGCAGCCGGCAATGGATGCAACGCGGATTGGCCGCAGCAACGTGGCGAAGGCGCCGGAGTTCCAAGAGCTCTACGAGTTCGATGCCAACGCGCTGACGTTAGTCGATGCGCTATTTCCATATGAGAGCGCGGTCCACCGGGCTCATGTGGTGATGCTGGCCGAAGAGCACATCTTGGCGGACGATGAGGCGGCCACCATTCTCAAAGGGCTGCGTCAGGTTGACGCGATGGCGGCGGACGATACGTCGCTGCGCACCTATCTGCCATACGAAGCGGCACTTATCCGGACCATCGGTCACGTCGGTGGCAAGATGCACCTGGGGCGCAGCCGGAACGACCTCGCGAATACCGTGACGCGCATGTTTCTTCGTGATCAGCTGCTACGGACCATCGAAGCGGTTATTAGCCTTCGCAAGGCTGTCGTCCAGAAGGCCACCGACCATCTCGAGACCGTGATGGTCGCGTACACCCATCGGAAGGAGGCGCAGCCGATTACCTTGGGCCATTATCTTATGGCGATCTCGGAGTGTCTGGGCAAAAACATCGACCGGTACGAGGAACTGTACAAGCGCATTAATCAATGTCCATTGGGAGCGGCGGCAACGGCTGGCACCGGTTGGCCGATCAATCGGCAGCGCACTGCCGCCTTGCTTGGCTTCGATTCTCTGGTCGTCTGCACGATTGAAGGCGTTGCTGGATGGGATCATATTGCCGAATTTGCGTTCGATAACGCCGTCTTTCTGAGTGGGGTGGGGCGGTTTGCGTCGGAAATGCAACTGTGGAGCACGGATGAGTACCACATGGCCGAGCTCGATCCGTCTTTCGCGGGCACGAGCAGCATCATGCCCCAGAAAAAGAATCCCGATGCACTTGAGCGTACGCGCCTTGCCGCCGCGGGGGCGATGGGGCCCTTGGTGGCGATCCTGACCTCTTTAAACGCCATCGAATACCAGCACAGCGGTGCCAGAGTGGGTCTTGAGCCCCGTGCGATTGACTCCCTGATCGCGACGACGCATGCGATGACCGGTGTGGTACGGACCTTGCGGCCGAATAAGGCCCAAATGTTGCAATACGCGACCGAAAACTTCGCGACGATGACTGATGTGGCCGACATGTTGGTGCGTGAAACCGGCATCGATTTCCGTGCATCGCACGAAATTGTCGCGCACGTCGTCAATGCCGCGTTGGAGGCGGGGAAGAAAGCCAACGAAATCGATATGGCCATGGTGCGTGCGGCCGCGACAGCACAGCTCGGTCGTCCTGTCGACATACCCGCAGGGGCCGTGCGCGACGCGCTCGATCCCGTGGCGAACGTGGCACGACGGACAGTGATTGGTGGTCCGGCTGCATCCTCGGTGCAAGCGATGATTGAGACAGCGCGGCATGAAATCGCAAACGAAGAAGACAATCTCGCATCGCGCCTCAAGAGGCTCGATGATGCGAAGGCCCAATTGGAAGGCATCATTGCAAAGATGATAGCTTAATCGTATCAATAGTTCGGACATTTTTTTGAAGGCTGGGGTGGTCGCATAAGTCGTCCCCTTCTAAGGTTAGGTTGAGCGACTTAACCATGAAGGGAGACCACTCATGCGACTCCTCTACAGTGTACTGACAAAGGTTCCCAAGGCCAACACCTCCCAGCGGAAGTTTCTGGGCCATCTCATTGGGTTACTCCTGATGCTACCGGGACATGCCACCTTTCGAAACTTGAGCCGCTACAGTTCGTATCACGAGAAGACCTTTGCGCGGCAGTTTGCAAAGCCCTTTGATTTTTTTGCCCTTAATAAGGCCGCTATCTTGGCCGTCGTGCCCGCCGAGCATGAACAGGCGTTGGTCCTCGATGCCAGCTTCGTGGCCAAAAGTGGTAAACACACCTCGCTCCATTTATCACCGTTTGTAGCGCGTCAATACTGGCGAAGACGCCGGGCTACGCTGCATCGTTTTCGCGCCCATGGCGTGGAAGACGGCGCATTTGAGAGCGGCATACGTCGCTCCTTATGGATCAGCTGAAACCATCTACAAATGCTGACAAATTGAGCGAGCGTTGTTGGGTGCGCTCATTGAATTGCTCGTCTGCCAAGCCCCCGGAATCCAATAAGAGCGTCCGATGGAATGTACCACTTCCGTTGTCATGTTACACGTAGCATCCCGCTTTTGCATGCCATAGATCATCAGGTAGGAGAGGAACATGACACAAGGTATTAGAGTAACGCTTGGAGTCCTGGCGCTGTGCCTCATTCTCCTCCTGATTGTAGTGAGTAAGCAGATGGCTAACTCTCGGACCCTGCGGCACGAAGTCGACACGGTGCGGCAAACTCTGACGACCTCCCAGCAAGAGCTTGAAGCTGCACAGGCGCTCGTCCAGCGTTTACAACAGCAGGTCGAACACATGCGTGTCCAGCTCACGCGCACTGAGGCCCAGCGACAACAGGCGCACGAGCAGGTAGTCCACACCGAGACCCAGCTGCAACAGGCGCAAGACATGGTGACGGCGCTCCAGAAGGAGCATGACCAGTTGCTCCAATCCAACCAGATACTACAACAACACGTCCAGCAGCAGGGTCAGGAGCACGCGGCCATGCAAACACAGCGCGACCAGTGGCAGGCAACCGCCCGTGGGTATGAGGAGCGAGCACAGGCCGTCGATGCAGAGCTTCGTGAGACGCGCGTCGCCCTGCAGGACCAACGCGCCGAGTGTGCTCCTTGGGCTGAGGAACTCACCAGCTTACGGCAGCTGGTGAGTAAGCAGCACGCCCAATTAGCGCTCTTCAGCGACGCCGACCAGCAGGTGCGGGAAATTGTCCGCCTCCAAGCTGAGCACCAACAGGCGGTCCAGCAGCGCGACATGCTGCAGCACCAGACGGCACAGCTGACCGCGGCACGTACCGCATGGCTGGAAGAGCAGGCCCAGCTGCGGCAGCAGCTTCAGGACCTGCAGAACGTCACAGACGTGCTGGCGCAGGTGCGGACAGCGCAGCAGGAAGGCCTCGCCAGTTTACAAGAATTGCGCACGATACACCAAGAGGCGTTGGCCCAGGCGCAGCAGGAGCTGGCCCAGGCCCGGCACACGCAGCAGGAGTTGCGGCAGCAGCAGCACGCCGCGCAGACCGAGGCACGACAGTGGCAGGAGCGCCACGCAGCCACCGTGCAGTCTCTGGCAGAGACGCAGACGCAGTGGCAGCAAGCCGTGGCCGCCGGAGAGGCTCTCCAGCAACAACTGCGCAGCCAGATAGCCCAAAGCACGCAGGAAAGCACCGCCTTACGCCTGCGCTACGAGCAGGCCGAGCAACAGCAGACCACGTTGCAAGCACATCTGACGGAACGGGATGAGACCATCCATCAGTTAGAAGCGGCGCATGCGGCGGTCCAAGTCCAGGAATTTGGGCACCTCCGTCAGGCTATGGGCCAGGCGCAGGAAGCCCTCCAAGTTGTGCAACAGCAACTGCATGCTGTCCAGACTGACACACAGCAGTGGCAAGCGCGCCATGCCGAAGCCACGCAAGCGCTGGCCGCACTGCAAGAACAACGCGCCGCCATGGCCGCAGACTTAGCACGGGGACAAACCCTCTATGAACAGGCCACTCAGCGTGCTACTGCTGCAGAGCAGCACAATGTCCATCTGCAAACTCAACTCCAGACGGCACTCCTGGAGCATCAACAACTACAGGGACGCGCTACGGATGAGCGTGCGCTTCTGCACAAACAGCTGGCCCTGCGGCAGGAAGAACTTGAGAGGTTACGCCCCAGTGCAGACAATGCCCAGAAGACGTTGGTAGAAACCCGCGCAACCTTGGAAAATGTGCAAGAACAATTACAGCAGGCCCGCCATGCCGCGCAACAGGAGCAAGCCCGCCATGCTGAGACCGCGCAAGCGCTGACGGCCGTCCGCACCCAGCTTGAGGTCCAGGAAGCCCAGGCCGCACAGGAACTAGAGCGGATACAGACGCAATACACCCAGGCCATGCAGCAACGCGACGCTTTACAGGTCCAACTCTCCCGCCTGGCGGACGCGGTACAACAGCACGAACAGACACTGGTCTCTGAGCGCGAGGCAGTGCAGCGGGCGACCGCTGCCGCGGAGGCGGCCCAGCAACAATTACGGGCACAGGCTGACCAGGAAGTGAAGCGCACTGCTGGTATACAGGCGCTCCAACAACACGTGAGCCAGGACCTCGCTACGGCCATTGCCCAAAAAGTTGTGACGCTGCAGACCGCCCCGGATCGCCTGACACTGCGCGTCAGTAGTGAAACGCTCTTTCGGCCCGGTACCGTCGCTCTCCGCCCGGAAAGTCGCGACATCTTGGAGCAGATTGCGGCCGTCTTGCACACGTTCCCAGACTATCTGTACCGTGTGGATGGCCATACGGATAACGCGCCAATGACTGGAGCCGCGCGTGAGCGTTTTCCCAGCCACTGGGAATTCTCGGCAGTCCGCGCGGTGACGCTGGTCCGCTTCTTCCAGGAGCGCAATATTTCTGCCGAGCGCTTGGTGGCCAGTGGGCATGCCTTTCACCGTCCGCTGGCGCCGAATACGACCCCAGAGGGGCGCGCCCAAAACCGACGTATAGAAATCAGCCTGGTACCACTGCCTGTGCCGGAAGATGGGCAGAGCGCAGATACCAACGGACGCCGCACACAATGATTCTTAAAGGTTGCACGGAAGGTGTGTCACAGGGGTGGATACTATGTGCGATGAGCCGCCCCAACTCTGGGCGATTTAACCAGTGATCAACAGCTGTGATACACTTCCATGCCGCCTATCACAGGGCCACGGCGAGACGCCCTCCGGCGTCTCGCCCAGCCCATTGCCGCCATGGGGCTCGACCTGGGCTGTCTCCTGCGGCCATGCCACGGCACGTCCCTCTGTCCAGCGTTCCCCAGGCGTAGGAGTGACTGCAGACGCGCAACTCAGCATACGGAGGGGAGGCGCATGAAACGAGTCGTAGCGGTCATTTTAGGCGGCGGGGCGGGGACCAGGCTCTATCCCTTAACGAAGCTGCGCGCGAAACCGGCCGTACCCCTGGGCGCGAAGTACCGCTTGATCGATATTCCTATTAGTAACTGTATCAACTCGGAGATCCGCCGTATTTACGTCTTGACGCAATTCAACTCGGCCTCGCTCAATCGGCATCTGGCGCGCACCTATGCCTTGGCAGGCGCCGGCTTCTCCCAGGGCTTTGTCGAAGTGCTCGCCGCCCAGCAAACGCCGGACAACCCGCGTTGGTTTCAAGGTACGGCCGACGCCGTGCGCCAGTATCTGGGGGTATTGGCTGAGTGGGATGTCGATCAGTACCTCATTTTATCCGGCGATCATTTGTACCGCATGAATTACGTGGACTTTATTCAGCGCCATCGCGAGACGAAAGCGGATATTACCATCGCGGTCGTCCCGGTAGACGCGCGGCGGGCGTCGGACTTTGGCTTGGTGCGGATCGACACCCAGGGACGGGTGCGGGCGTTCAGCGAAAAGCCTACGGGGGAAGCCTTGAAAGCGATCCAGGTCGATACCACCGTGCTCGGCCTGTCCGCGGCGCAAGCACAGGCGGCGCCCTATATTGCGTCGATGGGGATCTATGTGTTCGACAAACCGGTGTTACACGAACTCTTAACCCAAGCGCCAGCGCGGACGGATTTTGGTACAGACATCCTCCCGCCGGCGGTGAGCACGCACAATGTGCAGGCGTATCTCTTCCAGGAGTACTGGGAAGATATCGGGACGATTGACGCGTTCTACCACGCCAATCTCGCGCTCACCGCGCAGCCGGAGCCGCTGTTCAGCTTCTATGATGAACAGGCGCCGATCTACACGCGGTCGCGCTACCTGCCCCCCACGAAGCTGCTCGACGCTCATGTGCGCGAGTCCATGCTTGGCGAGGGCTGTATTCTGAAGGAATGTACGGTGACGCGCTCGGTCATCGGTCTCCGCTCGCGCCTCGACACCGGCTGTGTGATCGAGGAGACGCTCGTGATGGGCGCGGACTACTACGAATCGCCGAGCCAACGCGCGGAGCACGTCGAGCACAGGACTATTCCCCTCGGGGTGGGAGCGCACACGACGATCCGCGGAGCCATTGTCGACAAAAATGCCCGGATTGGGCGCCAGGTCCGGATTGTGAACCAGGACCACGTGCAGGAGGCCAATCAGGAAGACCTGGGCTTTGTCATCCGCAACGGCATTGTGGTTGTCATCAAGAATGCCATCATTCCTGATGGGATGGTAGCTAGTGGACCATGGCGAGACGACCCCAGCGCTGGGGGTGAAGGCGCAGACGCACAGGGGTGGTCTGCCTGTGATCACGGTGCGAAGGCTACCCACGGTCCGCTTCCCCATGCGGAGCCTGCCAGACCCTGAGCGTCCAGGCAGGAGGGGAGAATCCCACAGGTGGAGAGAGACCACATGCCACCGCATGGCGTGGTGGCAGGCCTCCACCCGACCCCATACTCTTGCCATTGGGAATGATGACGTCGCCGTGGCACAATAGTGGGTGCATTGCCTCTAGACACCGCCCAGGCTCGCGTCCGCCCTCAGCGCCTGCCAGGGACGTCCTGTTTCGCTTGCGTCTGTGCCTGGCATCAGCTTCGAGGGGCCTCAGGCGCCGCCGTGCGGAACCACCGCCACGCGAGGGCGAAAGAGATGGAGGAGTCGATCATGACTGTGCCGAATCGTCACGCCTTCCATATCCGTCCCCAGATGCGCCGGGGCCTGTGCACCGAGGTGCCTCTCCCCACCCGGCTCGTCTCCAACGAAGAATTCCCGCCGCATCCGCAGACCGCCGCCCAGCAGCAGGTGGAGCATCGGATCCTCACGGAGGCGGGGCGTCTGGCACCGCGGCTCGGGCGCAGCCGCCGCGACTTCCTGCGGAGCAGCGGCGGGATGGCGCTGTCACTGCTCGCCATGAACGCGGTCTTCGGCCGGTTCTTCGATGTCCTCCCGGTCGAAGCCGCCGATCCGGCGGCGTTGCGAGAGCGGACCGGGGAGCCTTTCTTCATCTTTGACGTGCAGGTCCATTACGTCGGTTCCGGATATGATCCCGATAACGCGGAGGCCAGTCGCAAGGGGGCGGTCTCAAAGCAGGGGCTGCTCGGGCTGCGCAAGCGGGCCCAGCGACTGAACCCGCAACTCGCGGCTGACCGCGGCACCGTAGCCGACCTCGCGTGGGAGAATTTTGTGAAGGAGGTGTTCCTCGATAGCGAGACGGCAATCGGGCTCATCTCGACCCCACCCGGGCCGTATCCCCAGGAAGCGGTGGTGCCACCCAAGGAGATGACTCATATCCGCGATGAGATCAACCGGGTGACGCAGTCCCGCCGCATGCTCGCCCACGGCCTCGTCACTCCCCAACTCGGCCAAGCCGATCGCGACTTCATGGACCTGCAGGCGGCCACGCTCAAGGTCGACGCCTGGAAGGCCTACACTGGGGCCCCGCCTAAAGGGTTCGAACATGGTTGGTTTGTCGACGACGAGAAGATCAGCTACCCCATGCTCGAGAAGGCGCGGGCGCTCGGAGTGCGGCGCTTCTGCGTGCACAAGGGCCTGCCCCTCGGGCCGGTCGAGGACTACAACCATCCGCGCGACCTGATCCGGGCGGCCACGGATTTCCCGGACATCGACTTCCTCGTGTACCACTCCGGGCTCCTCAGTGTCGGAGCGACCACCCAGTCCGCGGATGTCCCCTGGACGACTGAGTTTTGCCAGATGAAGCAGCAGGCGCCGGGCCTCACGAACATCTACATGGAGTTGGGCTCGACCTTCGGGCAGCTGGTCACGACCAATCCGACTGCCTGCGCCCACCTGCTCGGGCAGATCATCGGGGCCTTTGGTACCGACCATGTACTGTGGGGCACCGACTCCATCTGGTATGGCACGCCGCAGTGGCAGATCGACGCGTTCCGGCGCTTCGAGATTCCGGAGGCGCTGGTCGAGCAGCACGGGTATACGCCGCTCACGCGCGCGGTGAAGGAGCAGATCTTCGGGCTGAACGCGGCGCGGGTCTTCGGCGTCGACGTGAACGCCACGCGTCATGCGCTCCCCAAGGACTACCTCAGCCGGATCAAGATGACATATCTAGAGGACGGGCCCGCTCCGAGCCACCGCTGGTACGGATGGGTCACGCGATAATCGGAGCGCCGCGGGCGGTCGTGGTCAGAGCGGCCGTCCTGCGGACTGATGTTGTCGCAGCACTGACCCTGTGTGTGATATCTCCCGGTGACTTGCAACGCCGCTTCCTAAGACCAGGGGTGAGGTCGCTGTCCTGGGGCGTCTGGCCATGGTCCGCACCACCAAGGAACCCCGCTCCTGCCAAGCAGGAGCGCCCATCTCTCTGTGGCACCGCGTGGCACGGTGTGCGCCACGCCTGTCTGCCGGTCACGCCTGGCGCCTCACCATGCCAGTCTTGGTCTACGACGACCATGCTCCGGCCAGCCCATAGCTGGACTGGGAGGCGTACGAGCCCACCCGGCGCACGCTGCAGCACGGGGTGTTATGCGGTGTCCCAGGCATGCCCTCCCACGCGCAGGCTGGCTGTGGGCGGCCCGTCTGCGGCTCGGACGCCGCACGATCCCACGCCCTCCTCCCGCCACGAGCGGGGCACAGCCGGTCCCGAGAAAGGCACTATGGCATTCATGGATGACGCGGAAACCACGACGTATCGTATGCTGAAACAGGTGCTCTACAATCATTGTACGAGGCACACACTCTGTCTGCCCCATACCCTGGTCGCCTGTGGGGCGCTCGTCGCTTTGGTCGGCGCGCAGCGTGACGAGACACGAGGTGATCTAGAGCCAGTGGTGGCGCACATGCTGACGGACCTCAAACACTATACCCGGGCGCGGCAGAGCGCCCCACCCCTCGCACCGTTCCCGGCGGAGTGTCTAGACCACGATAGCCCGGCACACCTCGCCCAGAGCGAGGCGGTATTCCAAGCGCTCGCCCAGTTCCTCCACGACAGTCTCACCGCCGAGCGGGTGACCCTGGCCGGAGCCGTGCGGATTGCGCTCAGCCTGCTGGCCGATGTGTGTGCGATGCTCACGCATCAGTTTGCGCACACGGCCGCGGAGGTCGAGGCGCGGATTGACCGGCTCAGCAGCCCACTGCAGTCCCAGATCATGGCCTATCACCGCCAGCGAGACCAGGGATGCTAGCGCGCTAGTCAGTGCGGTGGGAGACACCCGTCAGCGACTACCCCACAAGGCAGGGGTGATGGTATGCACGCCCTTACGTCGTCTGGTGGCCAGGGTGGCGTGTCCCCGCCCCCCCTGGGTTCGCTGCGTCCTCGTGCTCCGTGGCGAGCAGCAGCGCCTGGACCAGCGGGTAGAGTGGCAGTCTCCGCATCGCATCGACGGCATATTCCCAGCGCCCCTCATGACAGAGGCCGCTGATACCCGCATCCTCATAGGCCTGGAGGGCCGCGGCGGTAAGACAGGCCTGTCTTACCGCCGCGGCCCTCTGCACGTGTTCATACATGAGGTCTGTCCTCCTCTCCGTCACACCCCACACTGTCAGGCGTGCCGGCATCGCTGGGTCCCGCTGCTAATGCTCCGTCACTTCGAGCAGCGCGGCCGCGAACCCGCGCACCTCCCCCAGCAGTCCCAGACTTCGGGCATGCGCAGGGGCCAGCACACTATCGGGCTCTGTCGCAACGTTGTGTTTGTGAGGGCAAATGTGAAAGTCGTAGGTCGAAAAATCAATG
>Ga0157379_10002195_pt1 | contig 16240 bp, 14 predicted proteins | sample S25metaG_FD_121802 | JGI IMG/M metagenome (GOLD analysis project Ga0157379, IMG submission 121802) | Switchgrass rhizosphere microbial communities from Kellogg Biological Station, Michigan, USA - S2-5 metaG | ecosystem: Host-associated > Plants > Roots > Rhizosphere > Soil | place: USA... | reverse complement strand
GCTGGGCCGGAACTTCCTCGGGCACGCGCCAACTCAGCCCCAGGGGATAGGCATCCGCCGAAGCCGGCTGTTCAAGCAGCCAGTCGCTCAGGCGCTTTGACTGCGCTGACTGCAGCGAGGAAAGCAGGCCGAGTGCTATGGCAAAGATGAAACCGGTCAACCGCGCCAGATAGCGAACGCCGATACCCGCCCTGCGCCGGGTGACAGGCGAAATCCCTCCCACTCTCACCGCGGGTTACCCTCCGCCGGCCACCTTTGCCAAGTGAAACAGAGATCCGCGGACAGGCATTGCTCCCCGTACACCACCTCCTCTTTGCCTCCACGCAGATCGACCGCGTAACGGGCGTGAGGCAGGCGCATGACTTTGTCGACCGCCCCGGAGTGGGACGCCGGAGTATTCATCTCGTTTTGAGATGTCTCCTCGAACCACGTTAGTTGGCGCGCATCAAACCCTTCCAAAGCGGACCGCGCCGGTGCTTGGATAGGCCGTAGGGTGAGGTTGTCGGTGATCCCATAGCGGTACCCCGGCATGACGTCGCGGCCGCGAACCCAGTGCAAAGGCTCACCGTGACGGGCCAGCACGCTCCATGCAGGCAAATCGGGCACTTTCACGTTGCGCCACTCGGCAGGCAACCCGGTCGCCCCCACCAGCCGGCCGGACTGGAAGCGCAGTACTTCACGCTCCGCGCTGTACCACACCTCGATAGGCGCCGGCGATGCCGGTTCGATGTAACCGAGGGCGAGGAGCGCTAACCGGCCGTCTACGGTGACCCGCAAATACCGAAAATTGGGATTCAGCGGAGCTTGCGCCGCGCTGGCTCCGCGTGGGACCACATTGCTTATGGTCTGCACAATGGCGCCGCCGCCAGAAGAGCAAGCGGCCACCGCCAGCGACATCAGCAGCACTAAACATCGATGGGAAAGGGAGGACGTTAAGCCGGCTCGATACATCAAGAACGCCCGAAGGCCCAAAAGAAAAGAGCCCGGCAACGCCGGGCTCTTTAATTGTAGATTGTCCTGGGTAGGAGTTCTTACCGCGTACCGGTTGTGCCCGTGGTGCCCGTGGTGCCAGCGACCGGGCTGTTGCTGTTAGCCACAGCCGCAGCAATGGCTGCCGCTGCGACGACACCCGCAGCCACCGCACCGACACCCACACCGCCTGCCGCAGCGCCCGCCGCAGCAGTGCCGCCGGCTGCGCCACCCGATGCGCCCGCGCCGGCAGTACCTCCGGCCGCACCACCCGAAGCGCTACTTCCAGTCGCACTGCCACCCGCATTCTGGCCAAACGCAGGCATGGCGAACACGGCAACCAGCGCAAAAGTCCCCAATTTCTTAAACATCGTCGTTCCCCAAGTAATTGAATTTTAACCCGATTCGCGAGTGCCGCTTATCCACGTGCAATGTGCAGATTTCGCATTTTCAATGATAGCCCACAAGAAATCAAGGCAAAGTTGGCAGGTTATCAATCAGTTCCCCAACCCATCTCTATTCGAGATGTACGGCGTCGGCAAAAGTACCGAACTTATCGGGTGCTAATACGCCCCCTCACGTCTGAATACGGCGGCAACTGTCTTCAACAAAACGACCAAGTCGTACCATAACGACCAGTTGCGCACATACCACACGTCTTGCGCCACTCGCTCCGAATAGGTCGTGTTGTTACGCCCGCTCACTTGCCATATTCCGGTAATGCCGGGCTTCGCTTCCAGGTAATAATCCACATACTGCCCGTATCGCTCCAACTCGGCCGCGACGATCGGTCGCGGCCCCACGAGGCTCATGTCTCCAAGCAGAACATTCCAGATCTGCGGCAGTTCATCGAGGCTCGTCCTCCGCAACAATCTCCCGATCGAGATGATCCTCGGATCGTCTTTCATCTTGAAATCGCGCGCCCATTCCGCAGCCGCCTCGGGGTCCTTTGCCAGGATGTCTTTCAGCACGACTTCCGCGTTGGTGACCATGGTGCGGAACTTGTAGCAGGTGAACTCTTTACCATGCCGTCCAACCCTTTTGTGGCCGAAAATGGCCGGGCCGCCGGTCGCACGAATGCGCAGGACAAAATAAACAAAGATCCACCAAAAAAAGAGCAGAAACAGTATTGAAAATGCCAGGTCGAAAAAGCGCTTAACCAACTGCATGCCGATGCGGTTGAGGTTGTTCCTCACCCGCATCAGGATAAGGTCGTGACTGAAGAAATGGGAAATTTCCATGCCGTAAAGGGGTAGCCCTCCGAGTGGAGGGATGACGGTAAGGCTGCCATAGCTCGACAAGGATTGAACTACCTTCTCCAAATCGGACAAGGAATCGGGCGCCACAACGAAGTTTGGGCGGCCATACCGGCTTAAAGTGTCTCCGGAACTTCTATCAAGGCGAATCACCGGAAGAGAACCCTGCTCGGTTTCGATGACTGAGTCGGAATATTCCTGCCCCTCTACGAGCGCAAAAGCAACGATGGGGTAGCCCATCAATCTCTCGTTGGAGAGAGCCGCGTAGGCCCGAACGGCGTTGGAGCCCGTACCAACGATGATGGTAGGCCGCTTCCACATGCCTATCCCGGAGAGAAACATCTTTATCGCAATGCGGCCGAGGCTCAGGAGCACGAGCGCCCACACCCAAGAAGCGATAAACTCGATACGTTCAAAACGGGCTTCACTCAGGAGAATCAGGAAAGCACCCTCAAGGGTCGCGGCAGCCAAAAACAGCCGCAAAACTTGTCTCTGGCCGTCCCAAAACGGCAGACGGCGCGAATAGTGGCCGTGCTCCCAGAACCAGTACAGCAGCACCACAGCGGAACAAAGATAGCCGAGCAGGTGACTTCCGGTTCCGTAAGTCAGCCATACGGAGATCCGCTGGGGAGCATTGGCGAGTGGCGCAAGTTCACGGTAGTTTGAGCCGAGAAAAAAAGAAACCACCAGACAAACCACGTCTACTGAAAATATGGCGACCTTTTCGCAAATCTCGCATGACCAACCCGGCTTTGGCGACGAAACGGCCTTTACTGCAGCGCTTGGCACGCGACTTATCCCTTTTCCAAAGCTTTCAATTAAAGAGGAGTACTCAACAACAAATCAAATCTTTTTGAGAACATTTGATTTGGCCGAAACGGCGTTGCTTTGCAGGACCCGGATTTTTTCTCCGTAAGCAGAATTTCATGGCTCGATTTAATAACCAGTTCTTGAAGGATTATCACCTTGCGCTGTTCGGAGCGAACAATTCTACCCTCCGGCTCCTCGGGGTCTTAGGGTTCTTCAACCTTCCATTTTGGATGATGGCCCATTCACACCTAGTCACGCGCCCCGTGTTCAGTTTGGATGTAGTGCTAGTCGCCTTTTTTCTGCCGATATTGGGCCCCCTCGTCGGAGGACTGCTTCTTTGTTTTCTTTGGTTGATAGATGTCGCGGTAGTACTGTCAGCCACCTACAACTTCAAACTAGCGACCGATTTTATCTTGTCCGCACGCTTTCTTGGAGCCTTGCATATTGCGTCCTTCCTCTCCTGGGAGACGACGGGTATGGTGGGCTTGTTTTGCCTTTGCATGGTGGTGGTAGTACGCCTGCTGAAAACCCCCGTTGGCTTCATTCCGACTTTGGTAGTCGGCGCATTCCTCTTTGTCGCTGACGCCGCAAACGGCTCGTTCCAAATGATTTCACGGGCCGATACTCAGCACTTGGCATCAAATATTTCCGGCAGCCCCCTGCGGGTCATCGCTGCACAAGCAAAGAGCCAATTCTTCTCCCATTCTTTAGAAAAACTGGCGCCAATACCAGAAAGCCAATCATTGACCATACAAAATGGAATCTTATCTTGGCCCATGCTCTACCGTGATCGGAGCGTCTTGGTCGTAATTGTCGAATCATTCGGGATCAACAAATACCCCGAAATTCGGGAATGGATGCGCTCTAAATTAATTACCAACGATATTCAAGAAAAATACCTCATTCTGCAGACCGCATCACCTTTCCGAGGTGCTACGGTTGATGGGGAGCTGCGGGTTCTCTGTGATCTTTCCGGCCAATTCGGCGCGATGACCACAAACGTGGGCAAGAACTGCCTCCCATCACAGTTTGCAAAAAATGGATGGGCAACTCACGGTTTTCATGGATTTGTTGGTGAAATGTTTGATAGGCGCTATTGGTGGCCGCAAATAGGACTACAGCATGTTCATTTTGTAGATGATTTACTTGGGCCTAATGATCCTCGATGCGGCGGAGGGTTTCGAGGGGCGTGCGACGCGCTCGTGGCGCACAAGCTGGTGCCCTTGCTAAGCGGCCGAAGTCAGTTCGTGTACCTACTTACATTGAACACGCATTTCCCCATTGAAGCAATCATTATCCCTCAAGATTTAGATACGATATGTTCACAAACTCATACATCCAGCGAAGCCTGTCAACATATAGCGTCAATCGGCGCGTTTCTAGTGGAGCTAAGAAAATCCATACTGGCCATTCCAACTCCCCCCGCTGTACTTGTTGTTGGAGATCATGCTCCACCATTTAGCAAGACTCGAGATCGCGAAATGTTCGACAACGACCGTGTTCCTGTTTTTATAATGACCCCCACGGATGTTGATTCAGCGCCTAATTCAGATAGCCACGGCGCCTCATAACTCAACTGTGAAGGGGTGGTGGCACGTATGCAACGAGTCTTAGTTACCGGGGCCACAGGCTTCATTGGCCGGCACGTTGTGCCGGAATTGATTCACTTGGGCTACGACGTTGTTGTCACTGGTCGTGATGGAAGCCGTGCCTCCCAATTCCCTTGGTTTGAAAAGGTCCGATTTGTTGCTTGCGACATTGACGAGCAGAACACCTATTCTGCCGAGCAGTTTTATTGTCCGACGGTGGTAGTGCATCTTGCTTGGCCAGGCTTGCCGAATTACCGCTCTCTTTTCCACACAGAGCGAAACATGATGAACAGCTATCACTTTTTGAAAGCGCTGATTTCGACAGGTGTACGCCAGGTAGCAGTTACTGGGACCTGTCTCGAGTACGGTTTGCAAAACGGGAGGCTCTCCGCAAGCAGCTCAACCTATCCGGTCACCCCATATGCACTCGCCAAAGATACTCTTAGAAAGTTATTGGAGCATCTTCAAAAAGAATTGCCGTTCGCTTTGCAATGGGCCAGGCTCTTTTATATGTACGGCAGCGGGCAAAATACCAATAGTCTGCTGTCCCAACTTGATCGCGCTATTGATAAGGGTGAGACGGACTTCAATATGTCCGGGGGCGAGCAGTTACGGGACTATTTGCCGGTGGAAGAAGTCGCTATACGTTTAGCGGCGTTAATTCATGATCAGTCAAGGCAAGGGGTGTCGAATATTTGCAGTGGCGTGCCTATTTCCGTCCGCCAGTTTGTGGAAAATCACATTGCTCGAAGAGGCGCAAGCATTCGACTGAATCTGGGCCACTACCCGTACCCCGATTATGAGCCGATGGCATTTTGGGGGGGGTAGTTTTGAATCCGGACGACGTTCGTGGATTGAATGTCTTCAGTTTGCGTAACATCTTCACCTTGATTTTCGGGAGCGTGCAGTGGATACCGTGGCCTTCGTAACTCGCCGACGCCACATCATGCACTTCGATTTCATCCCTCGTGTCACGTAAGGTGCGTTGGATTAGGTCGACTTCAACTCAGAAAGAATCAAATAACTCATCGGCCTGTTCTCAGTCGCCATAATCAGAAGGCCGCAATATCAAATGAACCAATGCAAACTTCACCTTCTAATGCCAACTTTCAATCGAGCCCACTTACTGGAAAAGACCATAGGCGCGATTCTTAGGCAAGATGCCAATCAGGAGTGGTGGAAACTCACCGTGGTAGACAACGCTTCTACGGACGGGACGCGCAGTCTTCTCGAAAGGCTCTCCTCGATCCATAGAAACTTGGATTTCACCGTTAACGAAACTAATCTCGGTCTTTTCGGAAATCTGAATCGCTGCATGGACCTCGCTCAGACCGACAAGTACATGATAATTCATTCGGATGATTTTGTTGAACCAAATCTTGTTAGCACTGTGGTTGGCATGCTTGAAAGGCATCCTGATATTAATATGTGGTTCAGTCCGCCTCGCGCTTTCTTTGAGAAGACTGGCGAAATGATTGATCATTGGTACCAGTCGAAAATCATCGGTGACCAGGCCCGATTGTTGAACCACCGCGAATTCATCTCAGCGCTTCTCCGTAGTAGTTCAAACTTTATCTTCGCGCCCACGGTAGTTTATGATCGAAATTTCTTTACCGCGGACTTAAGGTACTCGAACGAATACGGGTACACCTCCGATTTGGACCTCTGGTTCCGTGCGGGGGCGCGCCAACCCAGCGTTGGATTTATACCCACACCGTTGATTACCTGCGTCATACACTCAGAGCGTTTATCCGAGCAACATGCCCGTCAAATGCGATTGGAAGCACTATCCATCGTCCGCAAATATTCGAGGATGTTCCGGAAACATCCGGACTTTCAATTGTTCGGCAGTCGAACTTGGTCGGTGATTCAACTGAGGCTTTTCCTATTCAGCTTGGCGGTCCGCTTGAATTTGATCCCAGATTTCCGTATGCGGCGTCGTATTGCAGGGCTGATGGAAAGTATCATCCAATAGGTAAGCCTCATGAAAAAGCCAGAAGATGTCGCTGTCATTCACTTGGTTCGACTTGGAAATAAACTGGAAGCCTTCGAAGACTTCTTAAATAGCTACAGAGCGCATCCAGCGGGAACTAGCCATCGATTAGTCATTTTACTCAAGGGATTTGAAAAAGGCATTCCTACCGAAGTGGCTTCATTGCTGAATACCGTTCCCCACACGAGAATCTTGTGCCCCGATTACGGATACGACATTGGCTCCTATTATTACGCTACCGAAAGAGTCCGAAATTCCATCCTTCTGTTCATGAATTCATACTCAGTCATACTCGGGCATGAATGGTTATCAAAGATGCTGGCAGCTTTCAATATGCCAAAAGTGAAATTGGTTGGGGCCAGCGGCTCTTGGCAGAGTAAGAGTACGAGTTGTTACTATCAGGCCTTGGCTCCCTCTTCTTCGGCACTGGAGTACGGCATTGCGAAATTGAGAATAGGAGTTTCTACGATACCTCGGTTGGCTCTGTTCCCCCGGTTCCCCAATATGCATCTTCGGACAAACGCATTTATGATTCAACGCGAGCAATTTCTTCTGGCGAGACCATTGCTCATGCGAAGCAAAGTAAACGCTTATCTGTTCGAATCTGGATACAACTCCTTGACCCGTCGTGTTGCTAAACGAGGTGGCGAAGTCGTGGTAGTGGGGCGTAACGGTGCCGTATATTGGCCGGAACAATGGGCCAACAGTGGCACTTTTTGGCAAGGTGACCAAGAAAACCTTCTGATTCAAGATAATCAGACCAAGAATTACCACGATGGGGGGGCGGAGTTGAGGCGGCACCGACAGTGGTGCGCTTGGAATTGTAAATTCAGGTGGGATGGCTTGAATCCCGGGTGATTTTGCACCCTACTACGGAGTAGAACAGTACAACGAGGATCAACAAGACCACATTGTCAATCAAGCCATTGAGAAGTTCTCCATTGCGGATTAAGAGAAACAACCTTAGAAGACAAAAAGCGTAGAGAAACGAATGTAGATAACTAGGTTGGCGCTCTACCCAGAAAGCCGTTTGCTTGACTAGAAAGATCGCGACGGCATAAAAGAACAAGGGCGGTAGCAACCCAAAGTAAAGCATGGTTGTATATATTGTTACTGTGTTTCTTCCAAGGCACTGTTCTTCGCCATTCAAAACATAGTTGAAATAACAGTTCACCGAGCCGATGAGTGAGTGATCGTCAACGAGGGGAAACATGTAACTCCACGGAGAGACGATCTCCGGCTTTCGAATCCACTGCTCTAGCAGATACAATGAAAATCGAAATGGTTCGAACTCTCCGCTTAAGAAATAGGACATTGGATCATCAAGAATATCAATGCTCCTGAGAAGCATGCTCAGGTATAGACCGACACCGAAGAGAATTCCGACGCTCCATAGCAAAACGCTCCTGCGCCGCCCCCCCGTTATCGCGATGTGAACGAACCACCAAGCAACAAACAGGATGAGCATCTCTCGCCTAGTGAGGCCCAGTAGCCCAAGGGCAAAGACAGTGGCGGAAGCGGCCAAAACTAGCTTAACGGCGAGGTTGTCACTGTTGTCGAGCAGAAAGGTAGCGCCGACGAAAAAGCACAACATCGTCGTATACAGAGTCACCACGCCGTGTTCGTCAGTAAGCCGGAACGCTATCGCCCCGGGTTCAGTAAAGACCAAATTCCAGGCATCCAATCGGGTCCAGTTATACGTCATCAGGGCCAATGCCGCGCCAATGTAAAGCCATGCCACGGAAAGTGCCAACATTCGCGAGCGTGGCAAATTCAGTACTCTGACTTTAATTGGCTGAACCAGCCAAGTGGTAAAAATCATTGCGCCTGACAATAGGGCCATTGCCAGGGTAGCGATAATTGGTTGTTTAACTTCGTAGTAGCCATAAGCAAGAAGCACCCTCCCGTCAAGGCCGATCATGCCGATCACCGCACCTAAGCCAAATATGCAAATTGTGGCCACCTGCATTGGACCGCATTGCAAAAGATACGGGATTTTCGTTCTCACACTTGCTTCAACTTTTTGTGTTTAAGCAACAAAGCGGCTAACACTAGCTCTGGAAGCACAAGAGCGCCGGAAAGGCCGCGAGAACCAAAGAACTGAGACAGGATCACTGCACTTATTGACAGCGCAACCATATGCACATAGGCGAACAAGGTCGCGGTTGAAAATTTCCCCTTCCCCGTAAAGGTTAGTGCGATCTCAATATGATTGAAGTACACAATAGGGGACACGCTGACGATGATGTATATGAGCGGAATGGAGTCAGTGAAGCGTCCAAAAAAGTGTCTCACGACCAACTCTATGGCAATCGCAAAAAAAATACACGCGGCGACGACAATGAGCGCGAAGGTAAGCCAGAGTCTCTTGTCCGAAACGCGCGACCATGGCCAACCGGCCTGATTGTTGGCTGAATTGACCATCAACACGTTAGCCACTGATGGCGCAGGCGCGACTATTGTTTTTCCGATCTTTTCTGCAAACGCATAGATCCCAAGCGTGCTATCGGTCACAAGGACACCATAAAGTGGCGCGACCCCAATATTCATGACCGTTTCCTTCAACATCACTCCGGAAAGCATCAAACCATCAACTAACCTTTTTTTTAGGTTGAAAAACCGAATCTCGCGAAGTGGCAATATATGCGAGGTCCAGTTGCGGGAATAAAAGATCGAAAGCGGCACCATGGCGTAATTGAACAAGACAGCGCCAAGTAGGTAATCTGTCGGGCCTTGAATCAGCCAGAGGCACAGCCCGACAAGAATCAAGCGTGAAATAAAGTTAATTCTAAATATCAAATCCTGTCGATTCATCGACGTAAAAAACCACGCTGGAAATGTGACGCAGGTAAGTGACGGCCCGAGAAGTAAGATGGCCATTTCCGCGGTACTGGCCATCTTTGCGACCGCTGAGTACCCAACAACAAGGGAAATCAGTATGCACAGTACCAACGATAACGCCGCTTTTAAATAGAAAACCTCGGAAAAAATCAGCTTTCTATTTTCAACACATGCGGTTCTACTGAGTTGGGAAACCGCTGCGTGATTGAGTCCTAGTTCGATTCCGAGTGTCGTATATTGACAAATCCCGGTAAGGACAATAAAGCTCGAGAAGCCTGATATTCCTAATCTCTGCGCCATTATTGGCGTGAGGATAGCGGGCAAGAAAAACGCGGGAAACTGGGTAAGCGCAATCCACTGTATCTGCCGAAACACTCCAGGGTAACTCCTAACAGGAGGCTCGCTTGTTGCTAATTTCTGCCCACAACAGCTGAGAGTAACTTATTGTCAAAAGCACTCCAAGGAGGGTAATGCGACGACAAACTGCCCCCCCCAATCTCTTATGTACTTCAACTGAGAAGTTACCTCGGTGCGAAGATTCCAAGGCAATATGACCACCAAGTTTGGTCTGCGTCCAATCAAGCGATCCGGCGAAAGGATCGGGATATGAGAACCGGGCAGGAACTTCCCTTGCTTGGCCGATGCCGCATCGTAAACGACACTTATTAGATCTGACCCAATTCCAGCAAAATTTAATAGGGTGTTGCCCTTCGCCGCAGCGCCATACGCTACGATTTCCTTGCCATCACGCCGCTGCTTAATCAAAAATTCTAGCAAATCATTTTTAATCTTAACTGCGCGCTCCTGAACCCTACCATAGGTGCTGAGTTGTCTTAATCCCCCCTGCTCTTCGGCTTCAAGCACTGCTGCCACCCGTGGGGAGGTCGTCCGAGAATCTGACTCATGACAGCCGTAAATCCTAAGGCTGCCTCCATGGGTAGGAAGCTCTTCCACATCCCATATGCGTAGACCGTATGAGTTAAAGATTCGATTTACTGTGTAGAGCGACAGATAAGAAAAGTGCTCGTGATACACCGTATCGAATAGGGTATTTTGAATTAGGCACAGAAGGTGAGGAAATTCCAGTGTAATGACACCGTTTGACTTCAGTGCTTCTTTAAGTCCTCTCGTGAAGTCATTTATGTCGGGTACATGGGCAAAAACATTGTTCCCTATTAGAAGATCCGCCTTCTTACCTTCCCTGCTCAAGCGGCAACCGAGTTCAAAACCGAAAAATTCTCGCCATACGGGGACACCTACGGCCTCTGCGGCATCCGCGGTGCTGGTCGTCGGTTCGATCCCTAAGCAGGGAATTTGACGCGCGACGAAATTCTTCAGCAAATACCCGTCATTTGAAGCGATTTCCACTACAAAGCTTTGCGCATCCAACTTAAGTAGATTGGAAATGTTGCTGCAATACTTGGCCGCATGCTCCAACCAACTGAAAGAGGTGGAGGAAAAATACGCGTAGTCTTTTCGAAATAGGTCCCGCGCACTAGCGTAGTCTTCGGTTTGCACCAACCAACAACCATCACATACGTAAAGCTTCAGAGGGAAGTGTAGTTCAGCTTTTCTCAGATCGGATTCAGTAAGATAGTCGTTTGACGGTGGTGCAAACCCGAGATCTAGGAAAACATTACTTAGTGTCTTTTGACAATGACGGCAATTCACACTTCGACTCCTGAAAATTCCTCTGGCAGAAATGGAAAGTTAGCGTCCCTAGCTGAAAGGTCCCTAATGGGCAAAGGCCACGCGATGGAAACTGCCGGGTCACGCACATTGACGCCGCCTTCGGCGTTCTTGTTGTAGAAGGCGGTGTGAAAATACAGCAGTTCGCTATCTTCCTCTAAAGCCTGAAAACCGTGGGCGCATCCCTCTGGTATTGCAAGTGCCTTGTAATTGCTTTGACTAAGTTCCTCCGCGTGCCACTTCAAAAAGGTCCGTGAATTCTTTCTCAAGTCCAGAGCGACATCCCAAACCCGTCCTTTAACGCAGCGAACCACTTTCATTTCCGAGAAGGGTGCAAATTGGAAATGCATTCCACGAACAGCTCCCTTCTCCGTTGTTCTAGAATAATTAACTTGGACGATCTGTCTCTCTCCAACCACGTCCACTAGCTCTTGCTTGCAGAAGAGCCTTGCAAAGGCGCCACGATGATCGAAAATCGGAGCAACCTCAAGGATATGAACGCCACCAATAGAAGTCCCAATGACATCCATCACATCACCGTAGCTTTTCCGTACTCTGCGATTTGCTGCAAAGTGAAGTTAAGCATGTCTTCCTCGCGAAGCAATGCCTTGTGCCAATCTACTATTCGGTCTAGAGCCATAGCCAAATTCCATCGGGGAGCCCACTGAAGCCGCTCTCGCGCTTTTGAGCAATCTAACTTTAAATAGTGGGCTTCATGCGGCTGTTGGCCGATATCCAGATTCCAACCTTGCGCGTCATGACCCCATTTTTGCAGCAACCGTTCGACGATCCATTTGACGCTCTTTGCATCTTCATCTGCCGGTCCAAAATTCCAAGCTTCAGCAAATGAAGCTCCCTCGGTATAAAGACGCTCCGCAAGAGTTAGATATCCACTTAGAGGTTCTAGGACATGTTGCCATGGTCGGATGGCACCAGGTCGGCGAATCTGTACCATCTCATTTGCCGCGAGGGCACGAACAATGTCAGGCACTAATCTATCCGCGGCCCAATCTCCTCCCCCAATGACGTTGCCAGCACGTCCACTTGCCACAGCTACGCCGTGCTCTTGATATTTAGCTGGATTAAAGAATGAATTTCGGTAGGCAAGAGAAACCAGTTCCGAACATCCTTTGCTACTACTGTAGGGATCATAACCACCCATTGAATCAAATTCACGATATCCCCATAACCACTCTTTGTTGTCGTAGCACTTGTCACTGGTTACCACCACAACGGCCCGAACGGAATCCACCTTTCGCACGGCCTCCAATAGGTGAACCGTCCCCATGACATTGGTTGCATATGTTTCAACGGGTTCGCGATAGGAATAGTGAACCAGCGATTGTGCCGCCATATGAATCACGATTTCCGGGTTCGCTTCTTTCAACGCACTCGATAAAGAACCTAAATCGCGAATGTCACCGACAATGGAACGCATGCGCCGCCCTACATCCGCCACAGAAAATAGATTAGGCTCGGTTGCGGGGTTTAACGCGTAACCAATAACTACTGCGCCGAGATTTTGCAGCCACAGTGAAAGCCAGCTTCCTTTGAAACCGGAATGTCCAGTTATGAATACTCGCTTCCCGGACCAAAACCCCTGGTTCATTCCCATGTCTTCCAAGGAGCATTGCCGCTTGACCAAAGACTTTCCAATAGATTTTTGTCTCGCAACGTATCCATCGGCTGCCAAAAGCCATCATGCACATAGGCTTTGAGCTGTTCCGTTTCAGCGAGCCTCTCGAGAGGCTCGCGCTCCCAAATGGTTTGATCGCCGTCTATTAGATCTAAAACCTCTGGAGAGAGCACGAAGAATCCGCCGTTAATCCACCCACCATCTCCTTTAGGTTTCTCCTTGAAAGAATTAACGCGGTTTTCAGAATCAACATCCAAAGCCCCAAAGCGACCTGGTGGATAAGTAGCGGTTAGCGTCGCCTTAAGGCCGTGGGCATGATGAAATTGCGTCAATTTGGTGATGTTTACATTGCTAACTCCATCGCCATATGTGAAGCAAAAGCTACCCTCTCCCTGGAGATAGCGCGAAACGCGCCTTAACCGCCCACCGGTCATCGTCTCATCGCCGGTGTCCACTAAGGTTACTCGCCAAGGCTCGGCATAGTGCTGATGCACTTCCATACTATTGCGCTGTATGTCGAAGGTCACATCGGACATATGCAGAAAATAATTTGCGAAGTATTCTTTTATGACGTAGCCCTTGTATCCACAGCAGATAATGAAATCATTAATACCATGGCAGGAGTAAATCTTCATGATGTGCCACAGAATTGGCCTACCACCAATTTCGATCATCGGCTTAGGTTTAGTGCTAGTTTCTTCCGAAATTCGAGTTCCTAACCCACCTGCCAATATCACTGCTTTCATACAAGCTTCTCTTCGCAAAAAGATTTAACTGGCTTAGGTAGTTTTCAGGCGTCTTCCCACTGCTGAACCAGGGCTGGCAAAATATAAAGTCCACTGCCCGATCTCATTGCCGTTGTGCGCGGCGTAAGCGCAGATATGATTTGAGTTGAAGCAACTGTCCGGCATGTAGGGCGTTTTGCTTTGCTGCCTCAACCGCCTCAAGCACGAACGCCAGAACGGTGGCGAACATACCAGAGATCAACATCGTAAGTATGACCATTACGCTGCGAGTAGGCTTTGATTTTCTGTCAGGTTCCACCGCCTTGTCGATAACCTGCACTAGCGACGAGTCCTTGGATTCGTCGATTTTTGCAACCTCGTATTGCTTAGCTAACATCTCATACACAGTCTCATAGTACTTCACGTCTCTCAACAGCCCTAAACTGTCAATTCCGGTCTTTTTGACTTCGGCACTCTGGATTTCCACCGATTTTGCCGAACCCGCACCTTCCATCTTTTCGGCCTCTCGTTTTAACGCCTCTAGCTCCTGCTTTGCTCTTTGTAAATCTGGATTGTGGTCATTTGCGAAAGAGGACATGGCACCAATCTGAACTTCCTTGATTGCTATCTGTGCACGCAAGCGCGCAGTAGTCTCAACCATCGCACGTCCTTGATCGTCAACTTTTACAACCCCCCCTGCAAGGGCTTGTCTGGCTGAAACCTCCGCTTGAACAAGATTGTTTTTCGCTTTCACAAGTTGCCGCTCAAAGAACAGACGCCGCTGAGAAGCTTCCGTGACTGCTAGAACCGTCGTTAATCTCATCAGTTCGTCGATATACGCATTCGCAATCTCCGCTGCTCGAGCAGGGTCTCGGTCGTCAACCTCTAAGGTAATTATGCCGTCCTTGCCTGCCGTGATTGCCGTGCGGCGCTCCAACGCCTTTCGTGCATCGCTCATTAGCTTCTTATCGTAGATTTTCACAAGATCAAATTTCGCAATCAGATTGTCAGCAATCGATCGACTTTTGAGCATACCCACATACAGATCACTTGGAGACTTTATTCCCGCCGCACCTCCAACCAGCCCGCCGAGTGCACCACCAATTTGATTCAGCAATGCTGAAGCCATAGATGCATTTTGCTGTGGCGGAAGGATGCGCGTGGTCGCGGTGAAGGTGTTAGGCATAAGAAGTGAAATGCCGGCAACTACCACCGCCATCAAAAGAGGAACCCCAAGAATCAGGTTCTTGTGTTTGGCGAGAACTATGGCAAAACTGAGGAAGTTGATCTCAGACCCCTGGGTGTCAGGTTCTTGAGATTTTGGGCTTTGGATATTTGTCATTAAATCCCAAGTACATAAAGATCGTTATAACTTACGTTGCAGCTATTGCTTTTAAGGTGAGCCCCCATGGAAGAACGATTGGCGGAGGCCGAATTGGCTCAGGAGGGCCTTCACGGCCTTTCCCTCTTATTGCCTGAGAACTTTGATTGCCGCAGCTCCCAGCCCGACTTGATAGAAGATCTGCGCAATGTCCTTGAAGTCACGCATCCATGTGGTCTTATCCAATTCCTCGGGAACGATGATGCTGTCGCCCGGCATTAGCCGCGTACCGTCCAACGTGTTCAGGAAAAATCCCGACTGCCGACGGCTGACAACCGACCCATCCGCTCGCAACAGGTAAATGCTGCTCTTGTCCGCGTCCTTGGTCGGCCCACCCGCCTGGGCGAGGTAGTCCGAGAGGCGTCTGTCCGGTTTGTAGATATAGGCGTTTTCGCTGTAGACAGAACCGAAGACCGTCACCATCGACGGCATCGAGGGCACGTAGAAGCGGTCGCCGTCCTCAAGCGGCAGGTCGGGCAGATCCTTGGCCGTCGCGTCGTCGGAAAGGGCCAGCACGATGCGGCCCGTGGGATGCAGGCCCCGGAGCCTCGCCAGCAGCGATTGCTGAGCCTCGGCTTGCTGCTTGAGCGCCGCAGTATCCTCCGGCGAGGTGACGTTCTGCGCGCGGGCAACTCCGGCGCGTTGGATGTCCTGTTCCAGGCGGTTCAACGACTCATCGAGATTTTTCTGCTGCTGGACGCGCGTCGATTCGCGCCGGAACTCTGCGCCAAAAACGTAGGCTCCTGAAGCCACCCCGCCGACGCGGGTCACCAACTGTCGCAGCGTCTCGCCGGGCATGATCTGGTATACGCCAGCGGAATTGAACTCGCCCTCCAGCCGAATGTAGCGTGTCTGCTTTTCACCCGAGACGGGAATCTCTTCCTTGGAGAAGATCGTGATCACGTCGCCCGGTTGCAACACGACATTGTGCTGCGGGTCTCCCTGCAGCACTGCCCTGCCCAAATTGAAGGGGACGAGGGTGGTACGCAGGTCATCGGGCCGGATGCGTTCGATCAGCGCGTAGTCCCAGTTCACCTCCTTGAGCGAGGGCCTGATCTGGTTCACCAGCCTGCTGGGGTCGTAGCCCGGCTCAACTTGCTGTTCCGGCCGCAGCAGCGTGAGCGCGCGGGTCTCCACTTGGCGGCGACGCATTGCCTCGGCCACGGTGGGGTCGCCGCGCTCGTTTTCACGCCGCATCTGCAGGTCCGAAATCCCGAGCTTGGGGCCCGGCAGGGTGTCGGGTTGCTGGACGAGCAATCGCGAAACATTGCTGTCGAGGCCCACCACCTGGTTGCGCGCCTGCCAATAGTCGCGCGAAATGAGTGCTTCCTTGTCGGGAATCAGGTCGCGC
>Ga0157379_10002194_pt1 | contig 16245 bp, 20 predicted proteins | sample S25metaG_FD_121802 | JGI IMG/M metagenome (GOLD analysis project Ga0157379, IMG submission 121802) | Switchgrass rhizosphere microbial communities from Kellogg Biological Station, Michigan, USA - S2-5 metaG | ecosystem: Host-associated > Plants > Roots > Rhizosphere > Soil | place: USA... | reverse complement strand
GCCGGCGACGATCTGACGGTTGAGACTCATGACTGCTCCAAAGGTTGAAATTAGCCGCGCGGATTATCGGGAGCGAGCCATGCCGTGGCAACTCCAAGTTGATATTTCGACGTGCGAGCGCCACATTATCCGCATGTAGGACAATTAAGGTTTCGTTATGGAGCAAGGCAGCTCGCATCGCCAGGCAGGCTATCCGGTGCACCCGCTGTTCCTCGATCGCTGGTCCCCGCGCGCGATGTCAGGCGAGTCGCTCAGCGAAGCAGACTTGATGAGTCTTTTCGAAGCGGCGCGCTGGGCGCCCTCGTGCGGCAACTTCCAGCCCTGGCGCTTTCTGTACGCGCGGCGCGACACCGACTTCTGGCCGGCGTTCCTGGATCTGCTCAAGCCGAGCAATCAGGCCTGGGCCGTGCGCGCCGCGGCACTGGTGCTGGTGATTTCGCGTACCAATTACGACGGGGACGGCCGCGCCTGCGTCACACATTCCTTTGACAGCGGCGCCGCATGGCAGAACCTGGCCTTGCAGGCCTGGCTCAGCAAGCTGGTGGCGCACGGGGTCGGGGGTTTCGATTACGAGCGCGCGCGCCGCGTGCTGCGCGTGCCCGCCGAATACGCCATCGAAGCCATGCTGGTGATCGGCAGGCCCGGCGACAAGGCGGAGCTCAGCGAGTCGCTGCAGCGGCGCGAGCGTCCAAGCGATCGCCGGCCGCTGGCGCAAACGGTGTGCGAGGGGCCTTTCAGTCTTTAGCCGCCGCCGGACGCCCGAGCAATACCAGTACACCAATCGCCGCCATGACCCAGACGATTACCGGACTGGATGGCAGGTCGGTAAGTGCCGATACCACGAGGCCCCCCGCATAGCTCACGGCCGCGAGCAGATAGCCGATCAGCAGCTGGCGCGCGGCCGGGTAACGGTAGGTGGCGATCGCCGGGACGATCAAGGTGGTGAACACCAGGTAGACGCCCACCAGCTGAACCGAGACCGTCACCGTGACGGCAAACAGCACATAGAATCCCGTCCGCCCCAGGGCCTCGCGCCACCTGAACCACGCCAGCAGCACCACCCCCGTGAGCACCGCGGCGCGGGTCAGCTGCGAGGAGGATACCCAGAGAATCTGCCCGGCCAGCAGGTCCTTGAGGTCCTCGCCACCGTGAGGATCGTTGGCCAGCATCAAAATCTGCGCGGTCGAGGCGAGCACGAACAGCACGCCGATCAGGGCTTCCTGCACCTCGGGCCGCTTGCGCTCCGTCCACGTCAGCAACAGCGCCGCCAGCAGCGCGGCGCTCACCGCCGCCACCTGCGTGACCCAGCCCTGCAGTTCGAGGCCGAAGTAGTGCGCGGCGATTACGCCCACGCCCGCCACCTGCGCGATCGCAAGGTCAATGAAGACGATGCCGCGGGCGAGCACCTGCTGACCGAGCGGCACGTGCGTGGCCAGCACGATCAAGCCGGCCAGCATGGCGGGAGCCAGGATGCTCAGGGTCTCAGTCAGTGAACTCATTTGGTCACTCCGGTCAGGCGATTGAGTGTGTCGTCGAACAGGCCAAACAGGTCCTTGGCCGCGGGCGTGCCGCCGACCGAATAGGGCAGCAGCACCACCGGCACGTGTATGCGCTCGGACAGCCAGTCGACGGCCTTGGAATCATTGTAGGCATTGCGCAAGATCATCTTTGGCGGCGAGGCGCTGAGCCTGGTGACCAGCTCGGCGAGGTAAGCACTGCTAGGCGGGACGCCAGGCTTGGGCTCGATCGCGGCCAGCTCCTTAAGGCCCAGCCAGTGGCACAGATAGACCTGGTCGCGGTGGATGACGACCACCGGCATATCCTTGAGCGGCGCCGCCTGCTGTTCCCAGCGGGCCATGGCCGCCTTCCAGCGCGCCTGGAAATCCGCACCGCGCGCCTCGTAGGTCTTGGCGTTGGGCGGATCAACCGCCATGAGCCGGGCGGTGAGCGCGGTCGCCACCAGCGCCACGTTGTGCGGATCAAGATGCGTGTGCGGATTGCCGAGCGGATGGATGTCGCCCATGGAGCGGTCGACCGCGCTCGGTATTTCCAGCAGGTGCAGCACGCTCGTGGCCTCGAAGTAGCCGGGATTGCCGGGCTGGATGCGCGCGTTGCCCGACTCGCGCAGCAGTATCGGCAACCAGCCGATCTCGAGTTCCGCGCCGGCGGCCACGACCAGATCGGCGTTGCGGGCACGCGCCACCAGGCTCGGCTTGGCCTCGACGCGGTGCACGTCCTGGAACGCGCTGGTGGCGGCATAGACGTCGACCTTGTCGCCGCCCAGTTCGCGCGTGAGCGAGGCCCATTCGGGAGTGGTGGCCAGCACCTTGATCGCCGCCTGCACCGGCAATATGGAGCTCGCCAGCAGCAGCGCCATGAGTGTTGCGAAGTATCTGTTCATTTTTGCTCTCCTAGAATTTGTGCGCGCCGTGCGCGCCGATGCTGTAGAGGTATTGCAGCATGAGCTGCTGATCGTGCTCGATAAGGCGGGCCCGATCCCAGGCGTACTGCAGCCGCAGGCGCGAGAACTCGCTTGGGCTCCAGTCAAGCATGGTGCTGATGCGGCTGGGCGTGGCCGGCAGCAGCGCCGTGAATGCCGTCACCGGCAGCAAGCCCTGCTCCACCAGGCCGATGTTCGTGTCGCCGGAATCCAGTGAGTCGTAGCGTGCACCGAAACGCCAACGCGGCAGGAACTGGTACACGCCCTGCAGATACCAGCCGGACTGCCGGCTGTGATAGCCGCCCACGGAATTCTGGCCGGTGGTGTCGAAGGCCAGACGACCATCTTCGGTGCGCTGCATGTATTCGGCCTGCAGCTTGAAGGAATGCAGATAGGCATTGCCGTTCGGCGCCCACTTCAGCGTCGCATCGGCGATCCAGGTCTTGCTGTCACCGCTGAAGGCATCGACAACCGACGTGCCGTCGCCGGTGACATCGTCAAAGGCGCGATTCTCGGCCTGCTGCGAGAGCCACGACAAGCCGGCGCGCCAGCTGGTCGAGTCGCCGATGTCATCGCCGACATGCACCAGCAGGGCCACGCCATTGAGGCCGTTGCCGTGCAAGCGCGTGCCCGGATAGTTCTGCCCATTGCCGGTCTCGGCGCCGAACTCCATGAACATGTCGGTCGGCGCCAGCCACTTGAGCTGCACGCCGTTTTGTTCGAGCTGGCCGTTGAACATGGCCTGATAGATGAGCGGCTGGTCGACGAAATCCCAGGCGTGGCTGTGAATCTCGTTCAGATAACCGATGCCGGAGAAGAACCGCCCGCCCTTGACCTGCAGCCCATAAGGCAGCGCCAGCGTCTTGACGAAGGCCTCCTCCACGGCGATCGAGTTGTCGCCGCTGATCGATGCCGTCAGGTTCCCATAGAAGTAAGGATCGATATTCGCCGCCAGCGTCAGCTCTGATTCGTCCAGGTTGAAGCTGCGCTCTCCTGGACCGACCCCATCGCCCGCCGGAATGAAGCCGGCGATCGCGTAGGTCGCAGGATCTTGCGAAGTCTGCGTGTAGCGCCCGCCGAGAATCACCGAAACCGCCGGGTTGAAGGCATTGCCCGAACTCCCGCCGGCGGCGGGCGGGCTCACCGGTGGCGCCACTTCGGCCGCGACTGCCGCGGGCGGGGCGGCCGATGAGGGCGGCGCGGCCGCCGGCTGCGACTCGAGTTGCGCCAGGCGCGCTTCGAGCGCTGCGATGCGCGACTGGTAATCGGCCTTCATGGCCTCCAGCTGCGCGCGCAAATCGTCCACCTCCGAAGCCTGCGCCTGGCAGGCGATCAAAAGCACGATCGCCGTGGCCAGGCCACGCACCAAGAAACTACGATGAAAAGGATTCATGTCTGCACCTCAATCAGTAACCGCAAGGCTGCTGGACGCCGCTGCGTCCAGTCCCTTCAAGGCAGGTTAGGACTGAGTGGGAGGTGCGCGGGACCGGTAGGCCTGACAGACCGCGGCGTGGGTCACCGCGACGGTCAGCAGCGCGCTGACGCCCTCATGGTTGAGGGCCGGAGGCGGAACAGCGTACGAGGAGTTGCTTACGGCGGCGAGCAGCGGCGCGAAAGTGCTGCACTCGGCGCAGGGCACGGCATGAGCGTGGTGCTGGGCGTTGTCTGGGGCACTGGCCAGATGGCTGTAGGCGTGCGCCTGCGCACCGAATTGCGCGAGCAGGACGACAAATGCCAGTGCGACCGTCCAGCCCGTGCGCCGCTTGACTCTAAATAATGTCAATCAATCACCCGTCAATGGGCTGTAAGTCTAGCACTTCGCTCAGGCGGCCGGCGGACGCGCAAACAGGCCCACGTGACCGGGTTGGCCGGCGACCCGCTGCAGCCAGTCATTGACGCGCGGGAACGGGGCAAGCTCGAGTCCGCCGTCCTCGGCCACGTGGGTATAGGCGTACAGCGCGATGTCGGCGATCGTGTAGCGCTCGGCGGCAAAGTAGCGATGATCTTGCAAGTGAGCTTCCATGACGGCCAGCGCCGCGCGACCGCTCGCGAGACGCTTGGGCAGCTCAGCGCGACGCGGATCATCGGCCGGCAAATGGCGCACGATAAAGCGTGGAGTCGCGACGTAGGGCTCGTGGCTGTACTGCTCGAAGAACATCCACTGCAATACCTGCGCGCGCGCATAGCGCTCGTTGGGCAGGTAGTCCGTGCCCTCGGCCAGATACCAGAGGATGGCATCCGATTCGGTCAGGAAGCGCCCGTCACCCAAACCCAGCACCGGTATGCGCCCGTTGGGATTGATGGCCAGGAACTGCGGAGTGCGCGTCTCGCCGCGCATGATGTCGAGCTCGTGATGACGATACGGCTGGCCCAGGTGCGCCAGCAGCAGCCGGATCTTGTAGCCGTTGCCCGAATCCAGATAGTCGTAGAGCTCGAGCATCTAGCTCTCCACCGGAGTGTCCTCGCGTCCGCCCCATTCCGTCCAGGAGCCATCGTACAGAGCACCCGGAGGGTAACCTGCGACCATGAGCCCCAAGCTCAGCACGGCTGCCGTGAGGCCGGAGCCGCAGGTGGTCACGACAGCATCATTCTGGCGCACGCCGGCTTGCTGAAACTTCTCGCGCAACTCCGCCGGCGGCAGCATCGTGTGCTGCGCCGTGAGCAGTTCGCCGAAAGGCAGGTTGCACGCGCCGGGCATGTGCCCGCTGCGCAGTCCAGAGCGCGGTTCGGCGACGCGCGCATGGAAGCGATCGGCCGAGCGCGCATCCAGCATCAGCTCGCGCCGCGTGCCGAGGTTATCGCGCACGTCCCCCAGACCGCGCAGTAGTTGTGCGCGCACGGCGCTGCGAAAGTGTCCCGCGGGCGCCGGCGAAGGCGGGCCGCCCTGTATCGGACGCTGCTCGGTACGCCACTTGGGCAGGCCGCCATCCAGCACCGCCACCTGATCGTGCCCGAATAGCCTGAGCATCCACCAGGCACGAGGCGCCGAAAAGATGCCGAGCTGGTCGTAGCAGATCACGCGCGAGCTGTTTGAGATGCCGAGCGCCTCCACCTGCCTCGCGAAATAATCGGCGCTCGGCACCATGTGCGGCAGATCGGTGTCGCGATCCGCGATCAGGTCTATGTCGAAGCGGCGCGCTCCCGGGATGTGTGCCAGCACGAACTCGTTGCGCGCATCGCGGGGTGCTCCCGGCGGGTACATGGTCGCATCCAGCACGACCAGATCTGTGCTACCCAGTTCGGCCGCGAGCCACTCGGTACTCACCAGAGGATGCATGGCTCATCATCGGCGCAGCGCGGTGCTTTCCGCAACTGGCCGCGCGGATTCTCAGTACGGGCGCGCCGAGCGCCCGACCGGCGCGGGCGCGCTCTGGACCGGGCCGTGGCTGGCGGACTCGCCGCTCCGCGTTGGTGCCGGGGACAACACTCGCGACGTGTCAAAATCGCGGGTAGCCGGTTGCTCCGTTCGGCTCGTTCCCGGCGCTGTGGCAGTCGCCTGCGGAGCCGCGACTGGCGCCTGCGGGCCGTGCGTGACATACGCTTGGTGGGATTCGGCATCCCGCATCACAGGTTGCACCGATCGGTTCGCGGGTGCGGAAGCAGCCGGCTGAGGTGCCGGCACCGGAACGGTGCGCACGCTCCCCGGAGTTGGCCGGTCGAGTGCGGGCGCGGGCTCAAAGCGACCCCGTACGGCTGGACTCTCCTGCGGCCGATCGACGCTCACCACCGGAGCGAACGCCACTGGGCGAGCCGGCGGGCGATCGGCCGATTCCGGGCGCGCCGCCTCGTGCGGCGTGATTCGTGGCTGCATGAATACTTTCGCTGCCGGCGGCGCATTGGGCGAACCCACCGGGTTCGCCGCTGCAAACGCCTCGCGCGGCGCGGTTGAATATGCCCCGCTGACATTCTCGTTGACATAGCGGCGGTCCGGACCGCGCGCGCCATTGCGACGATCCTGGTCCATGTAGCGCTCAATGGCCGTGTGTCCCAAATGCGTGTTGGACTGATTGACCGTGCGCACGTAGGCGTCGCTGGCCTTGAAGGGTGGCACGTATATTTCGTTGGGCCCTAGTGGAATCCAACCGACGTGCGGGCGGTGCATGAGGTCGGGGTTGGTCTTGGGGTAACGCTCTCCCCGCCACGCGACCTGAGCCGGGGCATACACCGGTCGCGGCTCGCCGCGCGGGCCCGGCAACCAGGCCCAGCCATAAGGTGCATGCACCCAGCGGCCGTAGTGACAGGGCGCAAAACCCCACGGCTCACTCGCGATCCAGGTCCAACCCCACGGCCCAATCCAGTTCCAGTAGCCGTAGTGATAGGGAGCCCAGTTCGCAGCCACCACCGGCACCCAGACCATGCCGTAGCTCGGCTCGGACACCCAGCGCCCGTAACCGTCGAGGTCCTGATAGCCGACCATCTCGCGCGACACATAGTCGGCGGCGAGCGATTGGTCTTCGCGCCGGTCCCGATCCTGTGCCCACAGATCCAGGCTGTCGATGTTGCTGGCGGAGGTCGCCTCGATGGCCGGTTCCACGCCCGCGGCAAGCTCGGCGGATTCCTGCTGTCGCAGCGCGATCGTTCCGGACGGGCCTTCGACCTCCGCACCACCGTTCCAGATCGCGACATAGGCGCGCGCGTTGCTGTCGTCGACATCGACCCGATAGCTTCCGGGCTGCAGCAGCGCCACGTCACCTGCCGGAGTGGCAATTTCGAAGTGATCGCCGGGAGCGAGACTGCGGATGCGCACATTTACCGAGCCGGCGGTTACGGAAAATCGCACTCGTTGATCGTCCACCGCGACGACCTGCACGGCGGTGCGTGCGCCTAATCGCAGCGCGCTTGAGCCCACGTGCATCTCGGCGCGGGAGCGTTCATCAACCCAAATGCGATCGCCACCGGTCAACGGCCGGTTCAGGAGGTCATCGGTCCAGGTTTCAGTTCCGGCGACCTGCACGGAGCCGACGCCCTCGAGAAAATTGACTCTCGCCACCCGGCCGGGCGGATCGGCATCGGCGGCGCCCGCAACGCCAGCCAGCAGCCACACCAACGGAATCACCAGCCAGACAAGTCGCTGGGGGAGCGCGACTGCGAAGTTGTGATGCGCCATGACAACTCTCCTTGGCCGTCGGCGAAGGCAAGATTTCGACTGCCAGGCAGTGTTGATGGTGCCTCAAAAACAGCCCTTTGGAGCATTCCGGGAAATATATTTCGCGGCGAGCGCGGGTTAAGCGGCTGTTAAGGCTCTGTGGCGCGTGCCGCCGGCCCCTCACCCCTAAAGTGGCCTCCGGCCCACGTTTGTTGCGTCGCAAACTGCCTCTGTCGAATGCCGCTAACACCTTGGCCGGAAGCTTCGATGGCATTTCGAGGGCGAAAAAAACAGGGCGCCTTCCGGCGCCCTGTTTCGACTTGCGAGTACGACTCGCCAGCACTACCAACTTACTTCGAGGTTGAGCTCGAGGTCGTGGCAGCAGCGTCGGTCTTCGGCTTCTTGCTGCTGTTGTGGTGCTTCTTCTCGGTCGCCGGCTTGGTGGCCGACGCGTCAGCCGCCGGGGCCGCAGTCGCGGACTTGGCGGGGGTGGCAGCAGCAGCCGGAGCTGCGGCCGGCGCTGCCGTGGTGGCCGCCGAGGCGAACATCGGCGCGGCAGTCAATGCGGCAACAGCCGCGGCAACAATAATCTGAGACTTCATAGATACTCCTGGTTGGATTGCAGCCCCTTACGATCTGGGGTGTGCGAATAATGCCGGTTTCGCCCCAAAGTATCGTGAAATGCCGTTAATGGTGACGGCCTATTAATCGCTTCGCGCCCTTGGGGCGCGCTGATGCGCTATCAGGATTTACTTATATCAGCGCCGTTTGCGATCGGAAACTTGTCAAAAATTGCAGCCACCGCCGCCTTGATGCGCTGATCGGCCTCCGCGCCCTTGAGCTCTGTGACGTCGGTGTCGACATAGGCATGCCACAGGGCCTGGTGCGAGCGGGCGTCGTACAGATCGACGGTCACGCGGCCCTCGCGGTAGGTGTACGGAGATCCCCAGCCCGCGCCTCCGTAATAGCCGTAGTAGCGGGCATAACCAGGCGGCGGCACCGCGTATCCCCACTCGTAGGTCGATCCGAAGTTGTCGGCGGCCAGGCGCGATCCGAGCGCGTAGCTCACCAGGCAATCGGCACTCGTGCCCTCGGCGGCGGGAGTCAGGTTGCGGGCCGCAAGGCTACCCGCAATTGCCTCGCGCAGGCGCTGCGCGTTCACGGGGTTGTCGAAGGCGGCACTGGCCGGCGCCGCGCCCGGTTGCTGGTCGGAAAATGCGTAGCTGTGGCAGCTTGCGACCGAGTAGCGCGCATCGCGGTCAGTTTGCGCCTGCAGCGCACAACCGGCGAGCGCGAGCCAAGCGCCACTCATGCAACTGGCGGCAAGCAGTCTGCTGTTCATGGCCATGCTCTCCTGAACGGACGTCCCGACAGTTCGGGAGTCCAGTGTGACTATGCAATTTAGAGCCCGGCGGCCTTAGGAAAGTTCAGGCTGGCGCGTGCAGCGGCTAGGAGTTCATGGAGACGACGATCGCGAGCACACCGACGACGATGAGCGCGCCGATGATGGCGAATCGCATGAAGCTGTCGTTGGGATCCATACGGCCGCAAGCTTGCGGGGTGCCGGACATGCCGCGCAATGACGGCGCTCACGTAAATCATCGTGGCCCGACAGCACTCGGGAATTATGCAAATTACAGAGTTGGGATTATGTCCGTGACTCGCCGCGGAAGAGCACCAGCGCGACTCCCATCAGAATCAACAACACCGCGAGAGCCACGCTCGGAGTGATTTTCTCGCCGAGCAGTACAGCGCCAAGAATCAGCGCGACCAGCGGATTGACCAGAGCGTAGCTCGTCGCCTTGTGCGGCGAAACTTGCGTGAGCAGCCATAGGAAACAACTCAGGGCGACGATGCTGCCGAACACCGTCAGATAGGCCAGCGCCAGCCAAGAGGCCAGCGAGACCTGCGAAGGGTGCAGCGCGTGCCAGTCACCGTGCACCAGCGCCATCAGCGACAGGAGCGTTGCGCCGACCAGCATCTGCACGCAGGTGCCCGCGCTGACCTGCGCCGCCGAGACAGCAGCGCGCGATGCCAGAGTGCCGGTGCTCCAGCACAGCATGGCCGCTAGCAATGCCAGTACGTAAGGAGTGCGCACCGAACCTGAGAAGGTGTGCAGGTGCATGACGACCACGGCCACTCCGCACATCCCCACCAGCATCCCGACTAGGGAACGCGTGTCCGGCGCGCGACGGGCAAAAAACAGCCAGTTGAGCAGTGCCACCAAAATCGGCACTGCGGAGATCAATAGTGCCGCTATGCCTGAGGGCACGCCTTGCTGCGCCCAGACCGAAAAGCCATTTCCGCCGGCCACGAGCAACACGCCTGCGAGCACCAGCCGCTGCAGCGGCAAGCCTCGAAAGGCTTGCGGCCTGAACACCAGCAGGAAGATGAGCAGCAGCATGCCACCGAAGGTATAACGCATTGCCGAACCGGCGAACGGCGGAATGCTCCGAAGCATGATGGCGACCGCGAGGTAAGTGGTGCCCCAGATCAGGTAGATCGCGCCTAGGGCCATGGCCACCCGGACGCGCTTGGTCGAGGTGGCCATGATGAGCGTATCGACAGTGCGGGCTCCAGCGTCAGCCACGCTTCTCTCCGCGCACCGCTGAATAGTGTGGATCGCGCTTCAATCTAAGGCGGTGCGGGCAGGATCATTCAACTGCTGCTGCGGCAGGCCTGCAAAAGCAAGCGCACCGCGGCCTCGATGCCGGCCTGGTCCGTGGCGTCGAATCGATTGTGCAGCGGGCTGTCCAGGTCAAATACGCCAACCAGCCGCTCGCCATCGATCATCGGCACCACCAGCTCTGAGCGCGACGCCGAATCGCAGGCGATGTGTCCCGGAAACTGATGCACGTCGGGCACCAGCACGCTGGCGCGCCGCGCAGCCGCGGTGCCGCACACGCCGCGCCCCATGGCGATGCGCACGCAGGCGGGGCGCCCCTGAAAGGGCCCGAGCACCAGCTCCTCGCCGCGCAGCAGATAGCAGCCGGCCCAGTTCAGGTCCGGAAGCTCGTGGTATACGAGCGCGGCGAGATTAGCGAGATTGGCGATCAGGTCATTCTCGCCGGCGAACAATCCAGTGAGCGAGCGCTGCAGATCCGCGTAGCGGTCCGTTGCCGGTTCGGCGCCGCTGCCGGCTCGCTTCGGAATCACAGTGTTTGCCTCCTGCCGGCTCAAATCGCGCGCCTATTATGACCGACGCGCGCCGCCTCCGCAGCCTGCCGCCTAGTGACCGCCCTGCACGAAAAGCCCCTCAGCGCCCAGGGCCATGGCCAGGCGTTCCTCGATGTCGAGCGCTTCGCTGCGCGCTATGCCCTGCAGGTGCGCCGCTGGGCCTGCCAGCACTTCCAGTCCGCGGCGCAGGACGCTGCCCGCGGCCCGGATCCCGGCCTTGTGCTGATCGAATCGCTCTGCAGGCAAGTAACGCGTGGCGCCGACGTACACACCATAAGGTTCATCGCGGCTGTCGCTGTAGTCGAGCAGTATTAGATAGATGTTCGTCCCACCGCGCCGGCGTGGCACGAACCGCCCGGCCACCTCATAGGCGACCGGCAGCCACTCAATGTGGCGCATCGGCAGCCATTCCGGGAGCGATGCGGCGGCTGTTCCCCACAGGCGCTCCAGCGCGCTTTCGATGTGCACCGCGAGTTCACCGCGCATCCACAGCTCGTGGATGCAATGGGCGCCGGCAAGGCCGTCGGCAGCGGAAATCGCGGTCTCGAGCGCGAACTTGAGCCGGGCGGCCGTGAGCAGGCGCAATGGCCTGCTGGCCGGCGTACCCTTGTAGGCGAACGGCGCGTTGTCCTGAATTGCGGCGCTCATGCACGCTAGAATACGCGCCTGAACAAACCAGGAGAGCGTTCATGAAGCGGATTTTCGCACTGCTGCTGCTGTGTACCGTGACGGTCGGAGCCTTTGCCGCGACGCCTGCGGCCAGCAAGGCACCCATGACCGACGATGACAAGATGATATTTGCCGTCGGCGAGATCCTCAGCGGCAGCATCAAACCGTTTGCATTTAGTGAACATGAGATGGACCTGGTACTCCAGGGATTCGATGCCGGAATGCACGGCAAGAAAACCGGCATTGACGCCGACAGCTACCGCGCCAAGATCCAGGCGCTGCTGACAGATCGGATGACCAAGGGCGTGGCCGCCGCCAAGGCCGCCGGCCAGGCGTACCGCGACAAGGCTGCTGCGGTCAAAGGCGCGACCAAGACGCCCAGTGGCGTCATCATGACCACGCTTCGCCCCGGCTCAGGACCGAGTCCCGGCGCCGAGGACACCGTCAAGGTGGAATACGAAGGCCAGCTGATCGATGGCACCGTCTTTGACAGCTCCAAGCAGCACGGGCAGCCCTTGACGTTCAAGGTCTCGGGCGTGGTGCCCTGCTGGACCGAAGCCCTGCAGCACATGAGCGCTGGCGCCAAGATCAAGCTGATCTGCCCGCCGGATCTTGCTTACGGCGATCGCGGATCGCCTCCGCAGATTCCGGGCGGATCGACCCTGGTGTTCGACGTCGAGCTGCTGTCCTTTGAAAAGGCGCCGCCAGTGGCAGAATCGCAGAGCCCGGCAGCACCCGCGGCCGAAGCCGCCCCTGCCGCTCCCGCCCAGCCCAACGCTCCGCCGAAATAGCGTCATGAAATACCTTCATACCATGGTGCGCGTCGCCGACCTCAAGGCGGCGCGCCACTTTTACTGCGACGCTTTGGGACTGAAGGAACTGCACCACAAGGACTATGAAAAGGGCCGGTACACGTTGGTATTCCTGAGTGCCCCGGGAGACGAGTCCGCGCAGGTCGAGCTGACCTACAACTGGGACCCGGAGGCCTATGCCGGTGGGCGCAACTTTGGCCATCTGGCTTACGAGGTCGATGACATCTACGCCACCTGCCAGCGTCTCAAGGACCACGGAGTGGTGATCAACCGCCCGCCGCGCGACGGCCACATGGCCTTTGTGCGCTCGCCCGATCAGATCTCCATTGAAATACTCCAGCGCGGCGGGGCGCTGCCACCGCAGGAGCCGTGGGCGTCGATGCCCAACACAGGGAACTGGTAATGGGCGTGAAGACGGTACTGACCGCGCCGGAGGCCCGGGTCATTGCCTGTCTGATCGAAAAGCAGATCACCACTCCCGACCAGTATCCGCTATCGCTCAATGCGCTGACCAACGCCTGCAACCAGAAGAGCAACCGCGATCCGGTAATGGCCCTGGAGGAGAGCGAGGTCCAGCAACTCATCGATTCGCTGGTGCGCAAGCACGTGGCCATGGAACGCAGCGGCTTTGGCAGCCGCGTGCCCAAGTATCAGCACTGCTATTGCAACACGGAATTCTCGGACCTGAAGTTCACGCCTCAGGAACTGGCGCTGGTGTGCGAGCTGATGCTGCGCGGTCCGCAGACGCCCGGGGAGCTTCGCTCTCGCGCGGCACGCATGGCAGCATTCACCGACAGTGCTGAAGTCGAGCAGGCTCTCGAGGCCCTGAGCACGCGCGCCGAAGGCCCGATCGTGCAGCAACTACCGCGTCAGCCTGGGCGCCGCGAGTCACGCTATGCCCAGTTGCTCTCCGGAGCTCCACCGGAGGAGCTCAGCACCGTGAGCGATGCGCCGCCATCCGCACCGCGACGCGATACTCCGACCGAGGCGCGATTCGCGCGTATTGATGAGGAACTCCAGCAGTTGCGCGCCGAGGTTGCGGAACTTCGGGCCCGGTTGCTATCGTCTGCCTAGAGCCGTCCGCGACCATTCTAGGAACTCTATGGCCACCTCTACCAAGGATGCGTGGAAAGCCGTTGCCATATTGGCCGGAGACTCGGCGTGCGCAGCGGCGCGGGATATGCGCGGCAAGCGATTCTTATCCCGCACCGCCCCACGACTGCCGCTGTCTGACTGCACCAAGCAGGATAAATGCGAGTGCAAGTACAAACATCTCCCCGATCGCAGGGGCGGCTCGCGCCGCACTGGCGATGATGGCGTGTTCAGGCCGGACAGAGCGTCCGGCAAGGAGCAGCGTCGGCCCGGCGAACGACGCGCCCCGCGCCGCTAAGCTCGCAGCGCGCGCCGACTGCCGGATGCAGCCGAGCACATGAACGCCGATTGTCATCGAAGCCCCCTTAGCTCGGATCGCACCGCCACTCGCGCACAGGTCCAACGCATTCGCACTTGGGCACTCCTACTCCTGTGGTCGTGCCAGTTCGGGTGCACGGGATTCGCGCGTGATGGCGAGCTGTCGGATCTTGGCTCCCTGGCCCGATCGATTCTGGGCGCGAATCAAGGTGTCTACGTCGAATCTGCCGATGGTTCGGTGCTCGTCGCGCAGGCGGATTCCGTACCGGTACACCCGGCCTCGGTGTCCAAGGTGCCCACGACCCTGGCTCTGCTGCATCGGCTCGGACCTGAATACCGCTTCATCACGACCTTTGCCGCCACCGGCCCGGTGCGCGATGGGCTAATTGATGGCGATCTGGTGGCCGACGGCGGCGGTGATCCCTACTTCGTGGACGAGAACGCGCTGCTGGTCGCGCAGCGCCTGAACGAATCGGGCGTGCGCCGGGTTACCGGCGTGCTGCGGGTGCGCGGCGCGCTGCTGTTCAATTGGCAGGCCGATGGCGTCGCTGCGCCTCTGCAGCAGGCCCTCTCCGGCAACACATCAGTAACGGCATGGACGACCGTGCAAGCGCTGTCGCCGGCGTTGCAGGTGCCCCCCGCGGTGCAGTTTGCTGGCGCAGCACCATCAGCCGGAAGCGGGACCGGAGACGCCTTGGCCGCGAGGCCACTGGTGATCCACCGCTCGCAGCCGTTGCTGTCACTGATCAAATCGCTGAATGACTATTCCAACAACATATTCAAGCCGCTGGCCGACGCCGCAGGCGGCATTGGTTCGGTCGAAGGGCTGGCACGCCAGAGTGTCCCCGAAACCATGCGCAGTGAAATCATTCTGGGCGATGGTGCCGGCACCGATCCACGCAATCGCCTCAGTCCACGCGCCGCCGTACACCTGCTGCAGGCATTGGAGCGTGAACTGGCCGTCAGCGGTCACACTTTGGTCGATGTGCTGCCCGTTTCCGGGATCGATGCGGGTACGCTGCATGATCGCCTGAATGGGCCGGATGAATCCGGGCGAATCGTCGGCAAGACCGGAACCTTCGGCGATTATGGAGCGAGCGCACTTATCGGTGCGGTGCCGACCACCGATCGCGGCACGGTTTATTTCGCCATCCTGAATCACGGGGTGCCGGTAAGCGAGGCACGCCGGCGGCAGGATCGTTTCCTGCGCGCCCTGCTCGCCCGGCTCAGTACTTCACCTTGGCCCTACCAGCCGGATCTGCGGCCGGCGGTGGCGCGCGCCGAGGCCGTGCGCGTGCCACCGAACGGCCAGTGACGGTGCTGCGAACGAGTTGATTGCACTGCGCGGATCATTTGCGTAGCGTTGGATCGGTGACTACCGCCGTACAACCTTGTTTCGACCCCGCAACAGCCGACACCTTTAACAACGTGCCGCTGGTGGCGCACTCGCGCGAAGCGGCGGGGCCGGTGCACGCGCTCTCAGCCTCGGGAGCCCTGCACCGATCAGGCACTCTTACCGTGGAATTCGAGCTGCGCGGTGACTTGCAGTCGATACGCCTGCTGCCCTCGGTCTGCCAGCCGCGTCGCCGGGACGAACTCTGGAAACGCACCTGCTTTGAGCTGTTCGCGCGTCATCGGAGCGGACCTCGGTATTGCGAATTCAACTTCTCGGCGTGCGGCGACTGGGCGGCATACGTCTTCGAGAGCTATCGGGGTACTCGGCACGACGCCGAACAGCGTCCGCTTGAGATATCGGTACTGACCACTGCCAGGCAGCAGATCAGGCTGCGGGCGCGCATGGACCTGCGCGCGGCATACGCTGGCGGCGCGGAGGAATTTGAGCTGGCCGGCTGGCGCCTCAATTGCGCCGCGGTTATCGAGAATGCCGAGGGCACTCTCAGTCACTGGGCTGTGCGTCATCCGCGGCCTCGGCCGGATTTTCATGACACCGAAGGGTTCGCCATCTGCCTCGATGGAGCGGTGGCGGCCGGCGACCCGCAAGTGATGCCATCGTGAAATTTGGCATCGACCGCCTGGTGACCGAATCAAAGTTGCGGCGCCCGCTCGCGGGACGACGCCTGGCGCTGGCGGCGCATCCGGCTTCGGTGACCGCGAATCTGAGCCATTCGCTGGATGCGCTCGCTGCGCTGCCGAAGCTCCGGCTAGCCGCCGCCTTCGGACCCCAGCATGGCCTGCGCGGCGATAAGCAGGACAACATGATCGAGTCGGACGATTTCCACGATCCGGTACTCGGGGTGCCGGTGTTCAGCCTCTACGGGCGAGTGCGCCGACCGACCCCGGCCATGATGGACAGCTTCGATGTATTGCTCGTCGATCTGCAGGACGTCGGCTGTCGCGTGTACACCTTTATTACGACGCTGCGTTACCTGCTCGAGGATTGCGCCACGCACCGCAAGCCGGTGTGGATCTTGGATCGGCCCAATCCAGCCGGTCGCCCGATCGAGGGAACGCTGCTGGAGTCAGGCTGGGAAAGCTTTGTCGGCGCGGGAGCCCTGCCCATGCGTCATGGCATGACCATGGCGGAACTGGCCCGCTGGTTTGTCGCGACACTCAAACTCGACGTGGAACTTGAGGTGATCGAGATGCAGGGGTGGCGGCCCGCTGCGGAGCCTGGGTACGGCTGGCCAATG
>Ga0157379_10002193_pt1 | contig 16246 bp, 21 predicted proteins | sample S25metaG_FD_121802 | JGI IMG/M metagenome (GOLD analysis project Ga0157379, IMG submission 121802) | Switchgrass rhizosphere microbial communities from Kellogg Biological Station, Michigan, USA - S2-5 metaG | ecosystem: Host-associated > Plants > Roots > Rhizosphere > Soil | place: USA... | reverse complement strand
ATAGGCTTGTCAAAGCAGGACTCCGAATCAGGGGAAGAAGGTGGCGTCTCGGACAAGTCCGTAGGTGTTCTTCTCCCGCCTCGTCCAATTGGGAAGAACAGCCGTGCATATTCCAAGCCCTGCCACTCCTTTACACCCTTCTCCAGCTCAGGAGAAGGCGCAATAACATTTCTTCTTCGCGAAACCGACCAGTGAGCATGCCCATAACTGCACTGTCGCGTCCGGATGAGCCAGGCAATGGCGAGCGCGGCGCTCCAGTCGATTCCCATCCGACAGAAGATAAGAACGCGGCCCCCCTCGCGAATCGCGGCTTCTATAAAATCGACTGTCTTGTCAATGATTCCAACAAGACACCGGCTTGGGTGGGGTTCCACAAGGGTGCGATATCGGATATGAGGTAACTTTGAGAATTCCTCACGGGATTTGTCCACAACACCAACGACATCGGTAATCCCCAACTCTGTGAGAGTATCTTCGTCGGTCCCCGTAAATCGGTCCGAAATGTAAAGGGTGTCTGGGATAATTTCTGAAGTTTGGGGAAGGAACGCCGTGCCTTTCGAGGTGATGGAAATACTGGTGATATAATCGCGGGTTTGATCCTGCGAAAGCCCAGCGGGAATCGGTGTGCGAGCTAAGACGCTTTTCGCCTTTGCGTGCGACTGCTGCAAGACTTTGGTTTGTTCCATACGGAAGGAATTAGCTTCGGGAGATTGGGTAGGGGACCGAAGATTAAGCTTTGAGAGGGCCCGTGAAAGTTTGGATATCGTCTTCTCCTTTTCGAGGTTGAGAGGGGCTGGCATTATAGCAATAGAAGGTACAAAGAATATGAAGACGACAGCTGGAGAATAGAATACAGATGTGGAACAAGTCGCAACAGGCGAAGTAGGGGAGAGCTCTCAGTGACCCGGTGTCGATAATTCCATGGTCTTATACCTTTTAGTGTGCAGAATTCCCATTGAATGAACAACGCTTGTTGTGCTATGGTTAGAAGAAGGCCATACAAGGGGACAATGAACAAAGGACCCAAATGACAAAAGTGACCATGCCTTACTCGGGACAAGCGGGGTGAGCATGGTTAGATAAAACAAAGGGGAAAGAAGCAAGGTTTGGCGTCGGAGTTTGAAGTATGGGCGTCTACAAGGGTTGCGTGCTCTGCTATTAGCCGCTATTTTGACGAAATTTGTGAGCCATATATGGGATGTTTATTTATCCCTTTTAGAAGATAACAAAATTCATGATTTTTTGGGAATAATTCTTCTTATTTTCTGAGAAAACCAGGTAGTCCTTTCAACTTCTTCGAGCGCGCCTAGAGAAGAGGGAGTACCAGACATTTATGGACGCCTAAGGCTGATTTGTGACATTCCAGGACCATTAGAATCAACATGTGTTAATTTAAAAAAATATTACGATTCCTCCAAACCATCAACCAAATTTTCTACATCTCAATCACCTGAACTAACACCTTCTGGTCACTAGACAATCGCCTTCGAAATATCCAACATCAAACTTGCCAGCCTTCAATATATCACTGATGTTACAGAACAAGCCTTTGGCTCTACATGGGTAAATCGCCCGAGGGACAAAATAGCTCAAGCTCAATTTTACCTGAATTTAGACTTACAGCTAGGGCACATCGCCCTTGATAAATCTCACTGCATAGAAATACCAAAGGGGAAAGGCAATAGTCTGCGGTATGAGCGGTCGTTCCTTTTCTTCGCGTACCTTGTTTAATGTCTTTTAGAGGGTGCTAAGGGCTATTAAGATGACGTCCCATCAACGTCTTACCAGATTCCAATAGATAATTTACCTATGCGTTATTGGTGAGGATTTTGAACTGTAATTGACGTGATCATACCGGGAATTACTTAAAGTAAAGGCTGTTAACTTCTAAAGAATTCTGGAATTCGCGGGCATCCCATCACAGCGTGATGGTGACTCCAGAGTAAACAATGATTTTGATCGCCCTTCGCAGAACTAGTACACGTTTGTTTTTACGCAAGGTTTGACTAGGTGTAAACGGAGTCGGACAAGAGCACATCTTCCGTTCAAAAATAATACATCACTACAACAATTATTCTATATCACGCTCTCTAACTACTAACTAATGTACAGCACGGTGACGGGTAGAGGAAGGACGAGAGATGGAGAGCAAGAAGACACACAGCGAATGGAGGGGACAAGAAAGCGGAGGGAAATGAAATGGGAGAAGGGAATGAAGGGAAACGATCGAAACTGGAAATGGCAGATACAAATACAGATACAGATACGTCAATTTTTGTGGGTTTTTCTTTTCTTTTCTTCTTTTATGGAAAACGAGAAGAAGATGTTCGAAACAAATTGAAAGGAAAAAGAATACGAATATTTTTGGGAATTGCATGATATAAAGAAGATTGTGGTCAATGAAACAATGGAAGGGAATGAACCAATGAAATTTACAAAGGAAATCTACGAAGAAAGATACGAAAAATTATACTTATATACGACAACTGACTTCTGTGATAAAGACAGTCAATGATATTCGCATGAATACCAACACTGGGACCAAGAATAATGTACCCAGCCATCATCTTCGTCCGTTTGTTGTTGTACTTTTTGTGGATGCGTAGATAAACCGAAGCCGAACCGAAATCGGAAAAGAAGGAAAAGAAATAGATGCTGTTGTCCTAGTCGGTGGTGGCGGCGAGGGAGAAAGGGAGGGGATACCATCAATTATTCGCCCAATGAGAAGATGCCATCGTGAGCTGAGCAGGTAACGCGCTGGTGGGAGGAGGCGGCCTCTGCCAGTGTCGAGGTTCCGTATGGGTGTTGGTGTGGATGTTGGTATTGGCATTGGCGTTTGCATTCCCGGTGCTCGCGGCTCCTTGGTGCCTCTTGTAGTTGAAACGACCCCCGCCTCTGCCAGTGGTATGAGGACTTCCTCCACGGCGGTTCATTCCCTTGTTGTGGGGCTGGTGTGGAGGTTGGACATTTGCCTCGGAGTTGTAATAGTTTCCTTGACGAACTTGGGATCCAGTGGCGGCGGCCGATTGAGGTAGCATGGGCATAGGAATATTATAGAAGGAACCGGGAGCATGTGGATAGCCGACGGGAAGAGGAGGATATGTTGACGTCGCTGCAGCGGATTGCTGAGGGACGGTTGGGTATACTCCATTTGTCTGCTGAGCAGGCGGGTTCCACTGCCTCGAAGCCGGATTATTCACGCCAGGTTGGTGAGCGGGTTGACCACCTTGACCCGGAGCGGCGTTCGTGGCAGTTGTAGCGATCGAAATGCTTGGCTGCTGGTATTGCGGCTGAGCTTGCTGATGCTGCATCATCATAGCATGTTGCATCGGGAGAGGAATGGGAACAGGATACAACTGAAGATGAGGGGGAATATTCTGCCACTGGTTCGTCACTGGTGTCGCAGATTGAGCACCAGGCTGGTTTTTGTCCGAAGCTCCTGGGGCTGCTGCAGTACCAGTACCCATGTACTGGCCAAGTCGATCAGATGGGTAAACGGGGATGAAAATTCCATCTGGGTGACGTTGGATGTACCCTGACGGGCGAATAGGTGGTGGACTGAGCTCGACCCCTGGAGGAGCCTCGAACCATGGTGCATAAGGACCGGTCTAAAGGGGACAAGTCAGTATATATGAAGCATAGTAATAATTTGAGCATACCTTGTACATAGATATCCAATACGGGTTGGTCGCGTCGGCTCCAGGTTGTCCAACAGGCATCTGAGGATGAGGAGGATAATATCCATACGGCCCATACGCTCCCATTGTATAAGGAGGCATCCACCCGGGCTGCCCATAATACGGCGCCGAAGCAGTTGGTACAGACCCGCCCGCAGACGAAGGCGGATAGCTCGACGCAGCATCAAGGTTCGACTGAGGAGAAGACGGCGTAAAGTCGGGTTCAGACTGGGTGACGCCTCGGCCGCCATTGGAGGCGATGAGAGGGGAAGTGATGAGCGTGATATCTGGACCTGAAAACTCCGTTGAGCGACTGTTCTCCAGATCGCCCTCGTTGCCAGAACTCTTCCAAGTAGAGTCACGCGAAGGCGAGCTATTGTTTTGGGTGGCTGAATCGTGTGAAGGAGAGCTGTTGGGGTGGATGGACGGTTCGGGACACATATCTTCTCTGGCACCTGAACCTTCATATTCAACAACATCCTGCCCTTCAACCTTCGCGACGCGTTCTGCTTCAATCGCAGTCAACCTGGCAATAATATCTCTCTTCGGACTCTTCTCCGCAGGTGCAGAAAACCGCCTAGTAACATGCGCTTTGACCTCATCGGGCTGAGGGATCGTGTCCTCTGACGGAACTTCCTGAGGTGTCTTCGACTCGGAGGGCGGGCGGGCCTGACTCGCGTTGCTGAGGTTTCCGGGACTGGTACGACCCTGGTGATAGAAACGCCCTCCACGGCCGCGGTGGTTCCAGTGGTGTCGTCGCTTCGCCTGAGCAGAGTCTCGGAATTGGACTTTGATGGAGTGCCCTTCGTAGACACGCATATGCTACATACAAAAAAGAATCAGTGACTCGCTGAGGGAAATATGTGTAATAATGCGCACCTCTTCCTCGATAGCCTTCTGAGGTGACTCGACATCCTCATATTTGACAAATGCGAAGGCGCGCTTATGCGGGGCAGCTGGAGACGATTTGACCAGTAAATAAAATAGAATAAACACGTAAAGATAACTCACCACCATACGACGGGGTGATAAACGTAACATGCTCAATCGGTCCATACAGCCCAAACACACTCCTCACCCTCTCCTCATCCCACGACGCATTCAACCCTCCAATAAACAACTCATTCGGATCTATCGCACTCTCGTCCCTACTCTCCTCATAACCCCTCCTACCTCCATATTGCTCAGTCTCCTCTCCAGGGACATTCGGAATATTCGTATACGCGCCGGCACCACTCCCTGTTTCGAGCACGATCTGTGGAGGAGCAAGGAATTGCTTCCCCTCCTCATTCGCCCTCGGAGTTGCATTTTCACTGATCTGCATCTTCGCGGTTTGAAGCCTTTGATTGGCTCGAGGAGACCTGGTGATGTCTGAGTGGTGGGTGCCATAAGAAGGGAAGACGGGTGTGGCGGGGTAGGCAGGTGTGACGGGGGAGGAACCGTGTCCGGAGGTGAGCTCTGGTGTTTCGGGTTCTGTGAGGGTGTTGGAGTCGGTGCGGGAGGTGACGGCGGCGGAGGTGTCGAGTGGGTGGAGGCCATGCGGAGTTGGTGAGGGGACGCTGGAGCGGATACTGGAATAAATTTGAGGATAATGTGGTAGAGTAGTAGAAGGAGAGCTTACAGTCCCTTCCTGGAATTCCACTGCCCCTTCTTTCTGCCCCCTCCCTCCCTCGTCGCATTCCTATTCTCATCCTCCCCACTTAATGGGGGGAAATCTGTCTCCGTAAACGAAACAGGACTCCTCTTTCCATGATATCCCTCACCAAAACGTCTGTATCCTCCCCTTTGACCCATCCATTGACCATTCTCACCCTGCTGGCGATAATGACCACCAAGGTGGTGAATAAAATGACTGTGTGGGTCGGAGTCGGACGCGTCTTGGTAGTAGTTGAAGTTGTCACCCCGGTTGACATAACGGCCATAGGTGTGAGCCCACCAGACGGAGAGAGTTGGGATAGCTTGGAGGGCCTGGTGGGATGAATATATGCGATGAGCAACCGGTAGCTGAAATGAGGAAGAGAATATTACCTGGACGGCTGCAACAGCATCATTACGATGTGCCCATTTCGCACCCCAAATCTGAACGGAGGATTCTGTACCGGGGACGACGTTGATGAGAACTTGATTGTCAGGGCGGCCACCGACATCGTGGCTGTCGTCCGACCCGAAGGGTTGACCTGGGAAGTGAGCGGCGGGATCAAAGGGGGTGATAAATTCCAAACGACCGAACGATTTAAGAAGTAACGTGAAGGCCTGATAAAATTTAGATGGGGGAGATGGGGTAAAGAGAAACTGCTCACCGCGAAATTATCCTTTGTTATTCCGTAGGGGAAGAATAACCCCGGTCCAGAGAGGACATCTTCAGTTCGTTGTACGCCTAAGTGTTGAAGCTCGGCGGGAGTGTCAACGAGTGCTTCATCGCCAAAAGTAACAGATATGTATCTAGAAGAAAACTGCTTCAGCGATGCAAAGTATGAAAGAAAGGACAAAGCTACCTGCTGTTTCTATACCGCCTTAACCTGACGGGCTTGGCTTCATCGGAGGGTCTCCAAGAAATAAGGAGGGTGCGGAATGCACGAGCTCGCTCACAACGAATTTCTCTCTCCATAAACAAAGAGCGGTTGCACGTTTCAATAAGCTCCGATGCTTCAGTGGAATTCTGTGGATCTAAGCGTTAGCCACCTCGCTAGCGGTTTATATAGAAGGAAACGGATATAAAAAACTGGATATATGCGTAGCAGAAGTCATAGAAAGGACCTCCATAATGCACGTATTGCGAGCCGTGGGATGGGAAAAACATGGCGAGAAATTTACCTCCACTTGAACAAATGCGCAAACTGTATTACGGTTATCCTTGATGAGCTTGATATGCTTGATGGTGGCGAACTGAGCGAGGTACTCATTCAAGCGAGAATGGAGTTCTTCCTCTGCGAGGTCGGTGGGGAGACTAGAACAAAAGAGAGGCGCAGCGAAAAAGTCAGTAAAATGAGCGTCAAAGCCTCTGGACGTTGGGGCGCAAGGCGGGTGGAAAAAAGGAAGCGCAGTCGGAGACGTCTTCAACAAACCCCGTCACATGTGGATACGAGCGACGAATGGGCTCAAGGGGAACACGAGGCGGGCGAGCGCACCGCACGTGACGATTCCCGCAAGCAAAAGAGAGGGAATGTGAAACGACATACCTCGCGACGAACACGCTCGCGTCATGTGGCATGCGATGAGGGAGAGGCCCGTCCATGGCGCTGTGCTGGTCCACAAACGGAGTAGTGGGGGACGCGTCGAACTGCTCGGGGTTGGCCCGCTCTTTCTCCACCACGCCTTGAGGACGGGTCGGGTGGCGAGGGGTGGCGAGGTCGACGCCGGCACCATGTTGGGAGTGCTCGAGGGTGGGGTCGTGGAGATGGTACTCACCGAGACCATTGTCGGCCGTTGTCGACGAGTTGGTCGGATTATCGACGAGAGAGTCGTACCGGGTGCCCCAGGCGCGCCGTGCTTGGGCTGTAGATGGCATTGTGAGTGCTGTCTGGGATGTGTTTTGTTTTTGTAGGTGGAGGTGGGGGACAAGAGAAGGGCGTGGACGACGGTGGAGGGAGGGGCAAGCTTTTAAAGAGGCGGGGTGGAAAAACGAATTTATCAAAGAACTCAGGGCAATATTGGAGGGGTGTCCGATTTGGTAATTTTGGGTGAAAATTGAGATCTGTGTCGAATTTCTGGAAAATTTGGGGCGAATATCGGGGGAGAATACCTTGGGTGGCGGTGCTGAGGAGGTCATGAAAGAATTACCAGAAGTAGGACGCAGTCACACAGCCAGAATTGCTATCCGGTACACGAGTAAATACCTGGGGCGTGGTGACAGAAGGAGCCTCTGTGCTTGAGCATGCAGAGTCTCTATGTCAGAGATGAGCTTCGAAGTACGAACCAGAGCGACTGCCTGAAATCCGCAGAGAGATATACTCAAGAAGGCAGTTAAGACACCGACTTGCATAAATTCCCCGGATCGACATATGCCTCCCTTTTGTGGAGTTCATCTCTAAGGAAGAGCATCGAGATCAACGGTCTTGCAGAACTTCTTATTTGATTCCGTCTTTCGGGCAGATCATTCCTGAGAAAAGGAGCCTTCTCTGTCAAAGATAAGGAGGTTCAGTGAGCCTGTACATGGATAGTCCTGCCTAGATGGCCCGTAGCAGCGACGCCGTTGCTAACTTTTAGCTTGAATCTTGATGTCGTGGAGGGCGGTGGGCGCCTTACCCTTAATCAAGATTCAGCATGCCGCCCTGAAAACCCGCGACATAAACCTTATGCAATTCAGGTGTCCTCTAAAGGATAAAGTAAAAAAGGACCTGATTTATTGGCTGTACAATGAAGAAACAATTCAAACTTCAGCTCTACCTCCAATCACAACTGCTTCTTCGATACGTCCTGGCGCGCCTCTCGGAACTTCCATCTGCAAATCATGTCAAATTCTCATCCGCAGACAAATTCCTTACAGCTGCTGCGCTGTACAGCAGTTTGGAGGTCGCGCCGCCTCGTTACAGTTCATATGACGTTGTCATTTAATCCTCGTTTGTAACGAGGCTGAAGTAGATTAATGAGAGCAGGCTCGGAAATGTAAATCCCATGCTCTCCTGATTCGGGACGCCTCCTCGAGGGAACCACCTCCAGCTCACCGCGTCAGGCTTGCCAGCCTTTCCACACCATCCGAGTCCTCACCAAAAGCATCCGTCTAATTTCCGCCGCCACACCAAAATTACGTCTCCCGCGTTCGTAGTCATATCATATCAAAACAGCTTCTGCAATACGCATGGTCACATCTTCCACCGACACATCTATCCAGTTTCAGAAATTTGACTGTTCATTCTTAGGAGAGCATGATCCTCGATTCGGAGGAGAAACGTGTGGGCGTAACAGAAAGTTCAGAATCTCTTGTAGTCCTTGCTCCTCATCTCCAGAGCTTTTCTGGGATGTGTGATTAAATTCGCCTGGGATGACGTGTGGCGTATGAAGCGGTACGGGGTGGGTCTGTAACTTGAGACTTGGAATCAGGACCAGGACCGAAATTTGGATTAAGGTTTGGAAAGTAGTGTGCAGATAAATCAAGATGAAGAAGTCGTTGCTGAGCGCTATGTTTGCTTGGACTCCCCTTCGGCACCGGGTGGGGCAGCTTCGACAAAATCTTTTGGTAGTTTATCGTGCTGATGATCCGCCTCACAACAGCACCGGATTTCTGAAGATTTATACCAATCAAGATCCGCATTAAATCAATCAGAAATAAAGATTAAAGCCCACCACCGCTCAACCTCCTTATTTCCGCCTCAATTTCCACAATCGCAGCAGATCGGCACAAATGCTCCCCGGTTCCTATTGGCTGATCGTGTTCTAGACTAGCGCCGCTCTCTAAATTGGTCGATAGTATACCATTTCAAACTCCGCTTGATTCACTTCCATCACTCTCTTTCCTTGGACGAGTTTGCGGGATGTCAACTACGCAAGCTCCTGGGTTGAGTTACAATGGTATCTACGGAAATAATTACTTCCTTATTCGGAGTTCATTGACCACCTCAATTTTCCAGAAACAGCGCAAGCAATCGTCCAATTCCGTACGTCCTGTGTGCCACCCTCCCATCGCATCCCAAACCTAACATTATTCGCACCTCACAGTCGAAGTGGCCATCCACAACATTCTCTACGTCCGCGAAATCTACCCCATCGACATATTCACGCGTCGAAAGATATACGACACACCCGTATGGCGATCTCGACATCCGCAGTTGAATGAATATATAAGTGGGGCTGTTAAGGCTATTGGGGAGGAACTTGTTCTTGTGAGTAACTTTGTGTATTCATGTTAAATATTGATGCTAATATTAGGTACTTTAGGGGAATGTGGAGAAAGTCGTTCTAATCGTGAAAGACAAAAGGGGCATTGCGCTGGAACGATTTATCTTTTCGATACGACAGATGATTGAACTGGAGTCATATGATCGTGACCAAAAGTACGAAATAAAAATATTTTTGTGTTTCAGTTCATCAATCATAACATTGGATTGATTTCAGAATCATAAAGTCGATGAACCCCAAAACTCTCGCTCAATATTTCCGCTCCTTTCTTATAAAACTTAGTACACTTGAATCCCAACTCGGTCCTATTTGTGATGGTGTGTTCATCAGAACACCCTCCATCGCTCTCTCCATTTTACTTATTTTATTTTCCTGCAGATGACCCCTCCTTCGTGATAATCCTTGAATTACAAGAAAATAAAGTCCCCGTTGCATCCTCCCAGAAAGTAAGCCTCTTTCTCACCTCAATAACCTTACTCTGACTGAACTATACTCCTCTTCAGGGCGATCCCCCGCCCTGGACACCTGCCCAAAAGCAACACACCACCTCCGGCACATCCGAATCCGACTCTAATAACGCCGAGTTGCATTTCGTTCGTGCCGTCGATACGGGCATCATTAATGTACGTGTATTTTCCCATCGATAATGAATGCCATCTGGCCCTATGTGGATTCATGGTTAGCTTATTTATCGCGGGACTGGTAGGTTTCACTCGTGGTGCAAGAATCGAAAGAGAAATTGGAGAGGACGAATGATTGGTTAGGGGCGAATGTGAAGGGAAAAGAGAAAGAGGAGGGAGAAGAGAAGGAGAAGAGCAAGGAGAAGGAAAAGGCTGTGACTAAGGAGAAGAGTAAAGCTAAAGCGAAGGAGAGGGAGAAGGGTGCGGATAAGGAAAACGCGATCTTGCGTTGATTCCGACATTTTTTAGGATATTTTTTATTTGCTCTCTCTTTTTGATATGTATTTATGATGATGCAATTGTATTTATTGTATTTTTATAGTCATGATATTTTCGGTGTGTTACGGTTGGCGGATAGATAGTACGAACAAAAAAAAACAAGAAGGAAAAACAAGATATGACAGTGACTTCTAATCTTACAATGAGTAAATGAGGGAGCTGTGAGCGTTCTGACACACAACCTGGAAACAAACATATGACGGGAATTGCTGACCGTTTGGCAAATCCCTTGTATATGGTACAATTACATCCACTCCCATTTCTTGATCAGCTCCGCAGAATCCTTGAAACCATCGCGAAAACGCCTATTGAGGCTACTGCGATAACGGTAGGTTGGTACAACATGATTGGACTTGGGGAAGCTTGGTACGCTTCTGATGTGAAGGATACGAGACGATGGCGAATATTGGAAATGAGAGAATAGCTTGGATCCCAGTCAGATCCGGACGAGGGTTGAGGATTGGATTCGCGTTGGGGATGGGGTTTAGGAGTTGAAGAGCGTGAGTCTGATAAAGAGGCTAGACTAGGTTCAGGCGCGGGCGCGGGCGTAGGGATTGTCAAATTGATGTTGACGTCGACAGATGTGGCGGCGGCTTGGAAAAATGCTTCCTCCGCAGATGAAGAAGTAATGGAATGCGAATCAGAGTCCTTCTCTTCAGCAGCCTGCTTACTTGACTCTAAATCAACGAATATCGTCTCGATGGATTTTCCCTCCGTCTCAATTGGTGAGGGTGGTGAAATCTCGAATGAAGGGATAATAATGCAACTCGATTCCTCCGTTTTTACCTCTTCAGATATAGGGATAGGTGGTTTTGCATCCCGTTGTGTCTCTTCGGAAACAGGGACAGGAGAAATCTCGTCCGTCTGAACCTCTTCCGACGTAGTCATCTTGACTTTTGCCCCCTCGTCTTCAGGTAAACAAAATGGCAAGAACGGAATATTATCTTCCACGGATTCCAATACAGAACCCCCAGCAGAGCTCGTCGATTCGAAAGAATGCCTTGAAATGAGTGAGGTAGATCGCATCGAAGGGGAAGGCCGGATATGATTAACATGTCGGTGGGGTTTAATGGGTGTGTCCGAAGCATCGCGGGAATGGGGGGAGCCGGATGGGAAGGGGAAGGCTTCAAAGTGGGTTTTGGGCCTTAGGGGTGTTACGGGGGCGGAAGACCACTGTGCACCAAATGATTCCATAGAATCGTCAGAGGATGTCCTACCCGCCTCGAGTTTGTCAGATGGTGCCCAGGCGGAATGCATGCCGCCGTCATTCATATTAGGCCTCGGCGCCTCGAATCCCCTTCTTGTGACAGTTTCGATGGGACGTTCATCGTTGGATATGTGTGGTTCCTTGGTAACAAGATGAGGGAGTGAAGCAGGACGGGGGATCATCTTGCGTGGTTGATGTGCGGGGGTGACGGGAGCACTGGCGATGCTCTCATCTGCCGCACCTGTGCCAGTGGTAGGTGGCATGCTGATACGACGACTGATCTAAGGAATATACGAACGAAATGAGTGTTGCTCCGCGTACCACAATGCTGAGCACACTACCTCTTTTGCATCCTTCTTCGATTTGCCAAACAATGACGTGCGGATTTTGCGTATAAAAGTCTTCCTGCGACTTAGAGAGGGGTTATGATCCGCCATAGCATACAAATTCCGTTCCTCTATAAACTCGACGGATTTCCCGCTCGTGCTATGACGGCGGTGGGCCTTCTGGAATCAGAGGGTCGAAAGAGTCAGTAAAGGAGGTTCCCCTCGGAACTAGAATGTCTCTCACCGCTTCAATTGACCCCCCGCTCATGTCGTAGGAAAGGATGGGAAGTGGAACAGAAGGATGGAGAAGGCTTGAAGACATGGTAATTATACCAGGGGTAGATCCGTGACTGGTATGTAGGCTGTATCAGGATCTAACTGGGGTTGTGAGTTGCACTCCGTTTCCGGAGCGCGGTCTTATATGCCATTTCAACTGAACGAAGAAGGTCTTTATCGGTGATAATACAACGCCTCTGTATCGGAGCTTTGTGGGGTGTTGACAAGTGCAATTCAGATATGCTGTGGCATGTCAGCGGCACCGGTAAAGCCCCTTGGAGGCGTGGGTCAAGAAGTTAGATTATCTTATCTTATCGATAATGGGTCACGTGCATTTAATTAATACGTCATGGCAATATATGACGTCACTTTGCCGTGACACCGACATTTGGAGTAAAAAATTCAATATAAAAGCCCCACCCAAACTAGAGGAAAGCACAACTCTCTCAACCACTATAACTATTTTCGAATCCAATTTCAAATAACAACAATAACAACAACTATGGCCTCACACACAAACAGCTTTGCTACCAACGCCGCCACCGGGAATGTCGCATATGGTGTCGAGTATGTGTCCGATCTCGCTGGTCAGGGTTCCTGGAATTAACTTTCATTTGCAGGCGCACCAAGCAAGAGGCATCGGGCACCCAAACCGCTGCTCAGGATGCTGCTTCCTCCTATCTTGACCAATCCAAGGTTGCTGCTGATCAGGGTATCGCTGCTGCAAGGGTATGTCGTGACGTTATTGAAGTTAGATTTCAGCTTATGAGGGTTATTAGACTAATGTAGACCAGACGACTTCCGAAGTCCGTCAAGCAACTGAGCAATTCACATCCGAGGCCAGCGCAAAGACCAATCAAGCTGTCGCTGAAGGAGAGCAAGATGTTCAAGAAGCAAAGGCAGTCGGCGAAGGATATGTTGCTCAGGCCAAACAAGTCGTAAACGACACAATATCTGCTGCTCAAGTGTGTATCCTCAGTAGACTCTTCTCAAGTATATGCTCACCTTCTTCGTAGCAATTCGTTTCCTCGGGCGTAGATAACCGCGCTCCCTTCGACGGCACCCAATCCACCCAACCCGGAATCGTCAACTCCATCCAATCTACCGCCAACTCCGCCTACCAAACCGCGAAAGGATACGCCGTATCCGCACAACAAGTCGCACAACCCAAAGTCGAGGCCGCTGTCGCCGCAGTAAAGCCTCAAATCGACGCTGCTATCCAGACTGCCCAGCCCTATGTTGATAAGGCTGGAGCTACTATTGTGTCGACTCTTAGTGGTGGGTTGAATGCTGGTGTTGGCAATACGTCGAATAAGGGTGAACGTCCAGATGGAACTACTATTGTCTAGAGGATCTGGAGGATTAACTCGGACTTCTTGATACCCAAATTTTTACAAATTGTCGTCTATGGTAGATGTATTATTAATGGTAAATAGTCAACAGAATTCAAACACAATAATCAGTGATTTCCATTTGTATTAATTTTTGTCTGTACGTACTCGCTACCGAAAGTAACCGTTACGCTATTCAGTGATCAACAGTGCTACGGTTGAGTTATAGTCTAGGAATTTTTTCTGGTAGTATCTATCTAACTTTGAGTCTCCACCATATCATAAAAATGATATTTGGGCTCAGTATGAATAAATTTCGCAAAAATGAATTGTTTCGTTGAGAGAAATGGACGGCCACTAGCTTATAGTTGAAGGAATTCTCTACAAATTACCGAGTACAGTAAGTTGAGCTTTCCAACCAGTGCCATAACGACATGGTGACTTGTCTGACGTTATTTGTAGTGTAGCCGTTATGGCTCTTATGAACTGGGCTAAATTAAGTGTTTACCTAGAGGGTTTTCGGTCAAGCGTATTCACCCACCCCACTTGCAACATCCCCTCAAAAAACACGTGTACACTGTCTTTCTATCTCTATCTATAAGCACTGCAAACGTCGATTGGGATCAGGAACAATTTCCTAGTATGGCTCCTCCACAGCATGGCAGAGAAAACAAGACATTGAAACCTTGACGTCGATGTGGGGGCTCCGAGCCTGGCTCCTATTTTCTGGCTCGGCACTCCGCGACGAAGCCCATCTTCAATGCTACGGCACTGGATAATGTTTCAAGGGTATCCTATGATGTTCACCCGATATGCCGTCACTATTTGGAAGGATTCGTAAAAATTCGGGGAGGCGTTCTTTCTGCGGCTTTATTGGAGGCATTGTATTACTTTTGTTGCTTGTCATATCTTGTTGCTTATGCGTTTTAGGAACTGTATCTTGTTCGTATTTTGCTTGAAATTACCATCGCTTATCCGATATAGTTATGTGCTAAGGAAAATATCTTAGGTACTAAACGCTGTGTATGCAATAAAGTGATGATGAAGTTGTGATGAATGTCCCAAGAACGATACATCAATGTGGAACCTAAATCTATACATTGGCTGTGAGCCTAAACACATTGTCAGTTATCTTAATTACGACTGGAGATTGGGATGTACTTACAGGTCGTACTTGACTAAATCATCTATCTTAACAATAGCCGACGAAATAAGCTCCCTTGCCTCAAGCCATACCCATATCTAGATTCATTAACGCATGGCCTGCTGAAACGAGGAATCAAACGCACCTTGAGCATAGCACCAATATTACTCCTCGGCAAATCCTTCAAATCTCTCATCGCATCCTGGGTCGTCATCTGCCTTCCAAGCTGCCTCAAAATCGGTAAACTACTCTTAAATAAATCCAAATTCGGATCCAACTGCCTTCCAATTCCCTCCAGTAACAACACCGAGATAACGGTATTAATAAAATCCGCCTCCATCTTCACGCGGTGTTGCCGAACCGCCTTCAACACCTCAGTAAGGACATCCGAGATCTTGATTTTAGCAAGGGAGAACGTTTTGGCTTTCACGTTGAGGACGAGATGTTGGATTTTGAGAGCGAAGGTTTCAGGATCGACAACGAGGTCTGGGGTGCGGCAGCGTTCGACCATGAGTTTGCCAGCGCGGTATCCGTCAAATTCGGCGATGGCGCGGAACAGATCTAGGAAATTTCTTCGATCATGCACATCCAGCGTTGTAACCAGTCCTACGTCAATGAAGACCAGCTCAGGTTGATATCCATCTTTCGAGAGTTGGCTGAGTTCAGCGCGCCAGGCTTCTGGATGAGGAATGAGCGGTCGGAGGCGATCGACGATTTCGTTTTGGGCGGTTTGTTGTGCGTCGGTTATGGAGGTGTTGCCTTCGGTGTTGAATATGGAGGCGGCGATATTGCGGAGAACGAAACCGGTGGAGGGTTTGTAGAATTTGATCATGATGTTGCCAGGATGGAGATCGGAGTGGACGAAGTTGTCAAGGAGAAGCATTTTCTAAGAGCGAAATGTTAAGATAGATGTTAGTTTAGAAGACAGAAAACTCACTAAGAATGCATCCAGACCAGACTCGGCAATCGCATCATCAAATGGCCCACCACCATTCTGCAAGAACGCCTTCAAAGGCAACGCGTTCTGATACTCCTCAACCAAAACATCCTTCGTCGAGTAATCGCTCAGCGGACGCGGGAACGTAACGGCAGCCATCCTCGTCGCGAAATTCTCTTCGAACTTCTTTAAATTCTTCACTTCGTTCCTCAAATCCAGCTGTTCCTCCATCATCCGTCCAAATACCTCCACTTCTTCCGGTAACGAGAGCCATTCCATCCCAGGGAATACTGATATACATTGCGCAAAGAAAGAGATAATGCGAAGATCACGCTTGATCACGTTTGCAACGTGAGGGTGCTGGATCTTGACAGCGACATAGGCTGTTGGGACGGCTGGTGGTGGGTCTGGAGGAATTATTGCGGGGATCTTCTTGTTCCTTCTCCAGCCGGGTGGTGGGATGCGTTTGGGCCCTAGATAATCGGGAGGGAGAAGGTCGCTTCGTAGTTTGGCGCGGTATACCTGGAAAGCTGGATCAGTATGTCTCTTAGGTT
>Ga0157379_10002192_pt1 | contig 16247 bp, 13 predicted proteins | sample S25metaG_FD_121802 | JGI IMG/M metagenome (GOLD analysis project Ga0157379, IMG submission 121802) | Switchgrass rhizosphere microbial communities from Kellogg Biological Station, Michigan, USA - S2-5 metaG | ecosystem: Host-associated > Plants > Roots > Rhizosphere > Soil | place: USA... | reverse complement strand
GTCGGTCCGCTGAAATTGCCGCCGTCATTCTCCGGGCGCCAGGTCTGCTCGATGCCGCTGTCGGCCACCACCACCGGGGCATCCATGATGACACTCGCGGGCGTGAAGTCGTGCTCCAGCGCGCAGGAATACAGGAACGGCTTGAAGCCCGAACCCGGCTGGCGGCGCGCCTGGGTCACGTGGTTCCAGGAGTTGCCGAAGTAATCAAAGCCGCCCACCAGGGCCACGATGGCCCCATCGTGGGGGTCAAGCGCCACGAGTGCGCCCTGCACCGATGGGATCTGCGCCAGCTGCGCATTGCCGCGACCGTCCGCGAGCACATAGATAAGGTTGCCCCGCTGCAGGAGCGAGTCGGCCTTGCCGCGCTCCGCGTTGCCCCGCGCCCAGCTCATCCCGTCCCACGGGATTTGCGCGTAGCTGCCGCCGCGCAGGTACACGCGCGCGCCATCTTGCGCCACCGATACCACCACGGCCCCTTGCAGATTGCCGACCGGCGGCACCTCGGCCAGCAGCGTCTCAAGCTGGCGCGGGTTGTCGCCCGCCTCGAGCTTGGCCTTGCGGATCACGCCGCGATAGCCGTGGCGGCGGTCGTACTCGATGAGCCCGAGCCGGAGCGCGCGGTTGGCGGCAGTCTGGATTCGTCCGTCGATGGTGGTGATGGCCTTATACCCGGCATTGATCGCGCCTTCCCCGAAGCGCTGGACCACCTGCTGGCGGACCATCTCGGCCACGAACGGGGCCTCGATGTCGTAGCGCGGCGCGAACTCGTGCGCCCGGATTTCCTCGTGCATGGCGCGCTGGGCGGTGTCGGCGTCGATGTAGTGCAGCGCCTGCATGCGCTGCAGGACGTACTGGCGGCGCTCGGTGGCGCGCTGCGGGCTGGTCACCGGGTTGTAGCGCGAGGGCGCTTGCGGAAGTCCGCCGAGCATCGCGGCTTCGGCTACCGAGAGCTCGTTGAGGGGCTTGCCGAAGTAGACCTCGGCCGCCGCCGCCACCCCGTAGGCCCGCTGGCCGAAGAAAATCACGTTCAGGTAGGTCTCGAGGATCTCCTGCTTGGTGAATTCGTGCTCCATACGCAGCGTCAGGAAGATTTCCTGGAGCTTGCGGGTGATGTTCTTATCGCGCGTCAGGAACATGTTGCGCGCGGTCTGCATGGTGATGGTGCTGCCGCCCTGGGCGAAGTCGCCGTTGGTCAGGTCCACGTAGATGGAGCGCAGCATGCTGAAGTAATCGATGCCGCCGTGCTTGAAGAAGCGGTCATCCTCGGCCGCCAGGAACGCTTCGCGCACCAGCTGCGGAATCTCATCGTAAGTGACGGGCACCCGGCGCTGCTCGCCGATCTGGCTGATCAGCGCGCCACTGCGGGTGTACACGCGCAGCGGCACCTGCAGCGGCAAAGTGTGCATGCCGGCCGCGCTCGGGAGCGACGGGGCGAGGTAAACGTAGCTGGCCAGGAAGGCATAGATGACGCCCAGCAGCAACACGGCACACACGATAATTAAGCTAGTCAGTGCGCGCAGCGTGCGGGACTTCACCGATTAGGACTCCTGTTGTTGCGCTTGCCGGTGGCCCCATGCTGAAGTGCGAGGCTGTGACATATGCCAAACACTCTACGCATTGCTCCGGGAATGCGAAATCGCGCTCGGGCAGCGCTCACGTTGAATTTCGTGAGGCTACTCACGTTCAATTTAACCGATGGCTGATATATATTCGCACGCAGATTTTTGCGGGTTCGCCGTTACGGCGCGTATCTTACTGATAAGGAAGGGAAACTGTGTTCCTGTTCTCGCGTAAGAACCGCCAGTTGCTGGGGTTGGATATAACAACCTCCTCGATCAAGCTGATCGAGCTGGCTAATTCCGGTGGTCGCTACGTCGTCGAGTCGTACGCGGCAGAGGCGACTCCCGCGAATTCGATGAACGAAAAGACACTGGTGGACCCCCAGGCGGTCGGTGAAGCCATCCGCCGCGCGGTCAAGCGCTCAGGCGCGACCAGCACCGAGGTCGCCATCGCCATCAGCGGCGATGCGGCCATCACCAAAGTGATCCAGATGCCCAAGGGCCTGCGCGATGCGGACCTGGAGGCCCAGGTCGAGATGCAGGCCGACCAGTACATCCCGTTCCCCATGGACGAGGTGAGCTACGACTTCGAGGTGCTCGGCCCCTCGGACAAGGACGCCGAGTCGGTCGACGTGCTGCTGGTGGCCTCGCGCTCCGACAACGTCGAGCAGCGCCGCGCCGCGGTGGCCGCTGCGGGACTCAATGCCCGCATCGTCGATGTCGAGGCCTTCGCCCTTGAGAACGCCTGCAAGCTCATGACGCACCAGATGCCTGACGGTGGCATCGATCGGACCATCGCGGTGGCCGACTTTGGTGCCAGCAGCACCACCTTCAGCGTGCTGCGCAACCTCAAGATCATCTACACGCGCGATTTCGCCTTCGGCGGCCAGCAACTGACCGAGGAGATCATGCGTACCTACGGCCTGACCATGGAAGAGGCCGGCCGCGCCAAGAAGGAAGGGGGCCTCCCCGGTAACTTCCAGGCCGAAGTGCTCGATCCGTTCATCGACGACATGACCCAGCAGGTGAGCCGCTCGCTGCAGTTCTACCTGGCCTCGGGCAGCGGGCGCGACCAGCCCGAGAAGATCCTGATCTGCGGCGGCTGCGGCAATGTCTCCGGCGTCGCGGACGTGATCCAGAGCCGGGTGGGCATCACCGCCGAGAAGGGCGATCCCTTCGGGCAGATGAAGTTGTCTTCACGCGCGCGCGCCCAGGCCGTGCAGCGCGACGCCACGGCACTTTTGACTGCCTGCGGCCTGGCCCTGCGGAGTTTTGACTGACATGCCACGCATAAATCTATTGCCCTGGCGTGACCAGCAGCGCAAAGAGCGCAAGCTGGCGTTCTTCGTAGCCTTAGGCGGTGCGGCGCTCGCGGCGCTGGTGGCCGCCTTTGCCGGCTACCTGCTGTTCAAGTCGATGATCAGCTCCCAGGAGCAGCGCAACGACAGGTTGCGCGCCGAGATCAAGACCGTGGACCGGCAGATCGAGGAGATCAACGACCTGGAGACCCAGAAGCAGCGCTTTATCGCGCGCATGCAGGTCATCGAGAAGCTCCAGCGCTCGCGCTCGGAGGTCGTGCACCTGTTCGACGAGATCGCCCGCACCATGCCGGACGGTACCTATCTGACCTCCTTCAAGCAGGAAGGGAAGCACCTGAAGTTCGAGGGCGTGGCGCAGTCATCGACGCGCGTGTCGACCTTCATGCGCAACATCTCGGCCTCGCAGTGGATGAAGGATCCAGAGCTCGAGGTGGTCGAGAGCAAGCCCGGCGCCACGGTCGGCAACAGCTTCGTGCTGGATGCCGGCGAGATCGTGGCCGCGGGCGATGAGGATGACGATGCGGCGGCCAAGCCCAAGCAGCGCATCCGCAGCGGAGGTGCCAAATGAGCCTGATGCAGGAACTGCGCTCGCTCGATCCGCGCGACCCGGGGCGCTGGCCGCTGGCGGTACGCACCGGTGCGGTCGCCGTGTGCTTCGTGGTGGTCTCGCTCATGGCCCTCTACTTCTTCGTCTGGACGGACCTCAACCCGCAGCTCCAGCAGCTCGAGGACCAGGAGCAGCAGCTGCGCAACGAGTTCCAGACCAAGCATTCCAAGGCCACCAACCTGGACGTCTACAAGCAGCAGCTCGCGGACATCGAGAAATCCTTCGGCGCCATGCTGCGCCAGCTCCCCAGCAAGACCGAGGTCGATAACCTGCTGGTGGACATCTCGCAAACGGGACTTGCGGCGGCACTGGATCAGAAGCTGTTCCAGCCCGAGGGCGAGATCAAGAAGGACTTCTACGCCGAGCGGCCGATCAAGATCCGCTTCGCCGGGAGCTATCACCAGTTCGGCAACTTCGTGAGCGGGATTGCAGCGCTCCCGCGCATCGTGACGTTGCACGACGTGCAGATCACGCCGGTCCAGCACGCCGCGGGTGCGACCGTGTTCGACCAGCTGCAGATGGATTTGACCGCCAAGACCTACCGCTACCTCGACGATGAGGAAGTGGCGACGGCCGAGGCAGACCGGCGCAAGGCCGAGCAGAAAGCCAAGCGGCCCCAGGGCTGATGGCGCCTATAAGCAACGGGTAAGCGGATGAAGCAGCAGCAAAATCTGGCTCGACGGACCTTAGGTGTCCTGGCGCTTTGCGCCGGGGTGCTCGTCGGCTGTTCGGGGCGCGACGGAGACCTGACGCGCTTCATCGAGCAGACCAAGAAGGAGCCGGGCGGGCGCGTTGAGCCGCTCCCCGAGGTCAAGCCCTACGACAGCTATGTGTATTCGAGCAGCGCGCTGCGCTCGCCGTTTGTGCCCGGAGGTTCGAAAGGCGCCGCCGCGGGCCCGCGCCCCGAGGTGCAGCGCAACCGCGAATTCCTCGAACAGTTCTCGCTGGACACCATGAAGATGGTCGGCACGCTCAAGCTCGATGGCCAGAACTATGGCCTCGTGCAGGTCGCCGACGGTCGGGTGCAGCGCGTGCTCGTTGGCAATCATCTCGGCCAGAACGATGGCCGCATCACCGACATTGTGGCTAACAAGATCAGCCTGATTGAACTCGTACCGGACGGCCTAGGGGGCTACATCGAGCGTCCCGCGGCCTTGGGTTTGAACGAGTGACCGGAATGGAGAGTAAGCGAATGAAGCGACCAACCGTCAATCACCTGCGTACCGCCTTGGGGCTCATATGGGCCTGCCTGGCTGCAACGCTGGTCACGCAGGGCGCCCTGGCGGCCGACGCCGCGGGCAATACCCTGCAGTCGATCGACGTGCAGACCCTGGCCGGCAAGCAGGTTCAGCTTACCCTGCATCTTTCGGGGCCCGCCCCTGAACCGATGAGCTTTACCATCGACAAGCCGGCGCGCATTTCGCTGGACCTGCCGGGCACCACCCTGGCGCTGCCCTCGCGGCGCATCGATGTCGGCTCCGAAGGCGTGGATTCCGTGCTGGCCGCGGAGGCCAACGGCCGCGCTCGCATCGTGCTCAACCTCGAACAGCTCCAGCCCTACACCACGCGGGTGGCCGGCAACGACATCGTCGTGACCATCGGCGCCGGAGTCGCAAGCTCGCACGCCGCCGCCGTCGCCCCGATGGCCGCCGCCAGCAGCCGCGAGCTGCGCAGCATCGATTTCAGACGCGGTGACCATGGGGTCGGCCGGCTGATCGTCAAGCTCTCCGACCCGCGCACCGCCATCAACCTGGTGCAGCAGGGCTCGCAGGTCATCGTCAATTTCGCCGACGCCTCGCTCCCGAAGAAGCTGGCGCGCAGCTACGACACGCAGGACTTCGGCACGCCGGTCAGCGGCTTCGACGCGATCCGCGTCGGCAACGACACGCACATCGTGCTCAATACCACCGGCGACTTCCAGCAGCTGGCCTACCAGTCGGACGACGAGTACGTGGTCGAGGTGCAGCCGCTGACCAAGTCGGCCGCGCAGGCCGCGGACGACAAGAAGATCTACACCGGCGAGAAGCTGTCCTTGAACTTCCAGGACATCGACACCCGCGCGGTGCTGCAGCTGCTGGCCGATGCCAGCGGCCAGAACATCGTGGTTAGCGACACGGTCCGCGGCAGCGTGACGCTGCGCCTGCAGAGCGTCCCCTGGGACCAGGCGCTCGACATCGTGCTGCGCACCAAGGGCCTGGATAAGCGCCGCGATGGCAACGTGATCATCGTCGCGCCCTCCGAGGAGCTGGCCTCGCGCGAGAAGGCGGACCTGGCCTCCAAGAAGGACATCCAGGAGCTCGCCCCGCTCCGTACCGAATACCTGCAGATCAACTACGCCAAGGCGGTTGATCTGGCGCTCCTGCTCAAGGGCGGCGCCAACGCGAACTCGGTACTGTCAACCCGCGGCAGTGTCGCGGTCGATGAGCGCACCAACACGCTGCTGCTGGTCGACACCTCGGAAGGCCTCGACGCCATCCGCAAGATGGTCGCGACCCTCGACATTCCGGTGAAGCAGGTGCTGATCGAATCGCGCCTGGTCATCGTCAATGACGACTTCGAGCGCGACCTGGGCGTGCGCTTCGGCTACACCGGCGTGCACAGCAACGGCAACAACGGCATGTTCATGACCTCGGGCACCGCGGCCGGCACGGACACGGGCCTGAACTCGGCGCTCTCGAACCTGCAGAGCAACGGCACCGTCAACCCGGTGGCCGTGCCGACCGGTGATACCGCCGCCAACCGCTACAACGTCAACATGCCGGTCGCCAATCCGGCCGGTAGCCTCGCGTTCCTGCTGCTCGGGTCCGACTACATCGTCGATCTGGAGCTGTCAGCCGCCCAGGCCGAAGGCCGTGGCGAGGTTGTCTCCTCGCCGCGCGTGATCACGGCGAACCAGAAGGAAGCCTACATCGAGCAGGGTACGGAAATTCCGTACCAGGAAGCGGCCTCGAGCGGCGCGACCACGGTTTCGTTCAAGAAGGCGGTGCTCTCGCTCAAGGTGACCCCGCTGATCACGCCCGACAATCGCATCATCCTCGACCTGTTCGTGACCAAGGACAGCGTCGGCCAGGTGGTGGTGACCTCGGGCGGCGCCAACGTGCCTTCGATCGACACCCGCAAGATGGCCACACGCGTGATGGTCGCCGACGGCCAGACCGTGGTGCTCGGCGGCATCCTCGAGACCAACCGCAGCGAGACGATCAAGAAGGTGCCGTGGCTGGGCGACATTCCGGTGCTCGGGCACCTGTTCAAGAACACGACCACGATTAACAAGAAGAATGAGCTGTTGATCTTCGTGACGCCGAAGATCCTGCGTGAAGGGGTGAAGGTCAATTGACCTTCAGGAAGCTACTCGTGGGATTTACTAGAGAATCAATTGCTCAGGTGAATATGATGCGCAAATTCAGATGGCTTTCGGCACTGCTGACCCTGGCACTGGCTGCCTGCGGCGGTGACACTAACGATTGCGGTTCATCGTTTGGCCAACCCTGCGGAACCAGCGGTAACCCGACGGTGCCGGTTGCCTCGGTATTGCTGGTGTCCGACACCTCGACGATCCCGTCCGACAATGCGACCTCAGCCAATCTCACCGCCTACGTGCAGGATGCCAATAACAATTTCATCCCGGGCGTGACGGTTTCGTTTGTGCCGAGCTCGGGCGGCATCGCGGTCACCCAGGCGGTGACGGATGACAACGGCGTGGCGACGGCCACCTTGAGCACGCTGGGCGACCCGTCCAATCGCACGATCACCGTGACGGCCACGGCTGACAAGATCAGCACGTCGGCCAACATCGATGTAACCGGAACCACGCTGCAATTGCAGGGTCCGACCGCGTTGACCACGGGCCAGGTGGCGACCTACACCATCTCGCTGACCGACGCGGGCGCCAAGGGCATCGCCGGCACCGACATCACGATTACAGCTCCAGCCGACCTGACGGTGAGTACCACTACCGTGACCACCGACAGCCAGGGCCGCGCTACCTTTACTGCCACGGGCGGCACGGGCGGCGCAGGCGGACTCACGGTCGCGGGCCTGGGCCTTACGACCACGTTGAACGTGACCGTCAATGGCGATGCCTTGAGCTTCACGGCGCCCGCCGCCAACATCAACATTCCGCTCGGTGTCAGCAAGACTTTCACCGTGCACTGGGCCCAGAACAACACGGCGGTCGCCAACCAGCCGATCGACTTCGCGACCACGCGCGGCTGCATCAATTCGCCCGTCACGGCCTGCTCATCCACGGCCACGGCGACCACCGATGCCTCGGGCAACGCCTCCGTGACGATCGTGTCCAACAACGCCGGCGGCGCTACGGTCAGCGCGACCACGGCCACGGCGATCACGGCCACGCTGACCAGCCAATTTATTGCCACGGTGGCCAGTTCCATAGACGTGCAGCCCTCGGTGTTCGTGCTGGCGCCGGGCGATTCGAGCACCATCAATGCGGTAGTCAGGGACGTGAACAACAACCTGGTGACCGGCGCAACTGTGGTGTTCTCGCTCAATGACATCACCGGCGGCACGTTGACCACGGCCGCGGCCAAGTCCGACCTCGAGGGCCGTGCGCAGTCCGTGTACACCGCAGGCAGCGTGACCTCGGCTGCCGGCGGCGTGCAGGTTACCGCGACCGTGCAGGGCACCGCGGTCGCCAAGACCGTCGGACTCACCGTCGCTGCGCGACAGGTGTTCATCTCGATCGGCACGGGCAATGAAATCTCGGAGCCCAATGCCGCGCAGTACGCTATTCCCTACGTCATCCAGGTCACCGACTCGACCGGCGCGGGCGTCAAGGGCGTGGCTCTGTCGATGAGCGTGCTCTCGCAGCGCTACTTCAAGGGTCACCGCGTTGCCGGTACCTCGACGTGGGCCACTTGCTACACCATCCCGCAGGATTCGGCGAATTGCATCGTCGGCACGCCGCCCTCGGCGACTGTCACGATGGGTTGCGCTGATGAGGACTTCAACCGCAACGGCGTGCTCGATCCGGGCGAGAACAAGAACGGCAACAACCCGGCCACGATCTCGCCGGCGTTCCCGACCGGCTATCCGACGCTGGAGGCCGGCAACATCGCGGCGGTCGCGCCCACCACCAGCGGCAGCTTCACGACCGATGATTCGGGGTTCGCGTTCGCAACCGTGTACTACCCGCAGGAGTACGCTTACTACCTGCAGGTGACACTGCAGGCGCAGACCTCGGTGCAGGGCACCGCGTATTCGGCCAGCACGACCTTCCTGGTGCCGGGCTCCGCGACCGACTTTACGGACATCACCAAGGCCCCGCCGGGCCCCTTGAGTCCGTTTGGCGATAGCGCGACCTGCAGCGACATGCTCTGAGCTTTAGACCCTCAAGGTCTGCACAGCGGCCGCCTTCGAGGCGGCCGCTTTGTTTCTGCCTGCCGCCTTGGGCATGCTATGAGGGCCATGCTCGGAACCAGCAACATCTTCCTGATCGGCCCGATGGGTTCGGGCAAGACCGCGGTCGGGCGCCAGCTCGCGCGGCTTCTCGACCGGGAGTTCTTCGACAGCGACCATGAGATCGAACGCAGCACCGGCGTCGACATTGGACTGATTTTCGAGCGCGAGGGCGAAGCGGGCTTCCGGCGGCGTGAACGCGAGGCGATCGCCACCTTGAGCGCCCGCTCAGGCATCGTGCTGGCGACCGGCGGGGGCGCGGTCATGGATGCGGACTCGCGCCGCTACCTCGCCGAGCGCGGCTGGGTGGTGTACCTGGAAACCTCGGTGGCCCAGCAGGTGGAGCGTGCGGGGCGCACCCGGCACCGGCCCATGCTTGCGGGGGTAGATCCGCGCCGGCGGCTGGAAGAACTGATGCTAATTCGCGAACCGCTGTACCAGGCGATCGCCGATTACACCGCCACCACCACCCGCAAGCGGGTGGGCGCGGTCGCCGAGCTCATACTTCGCGCTCATCAGGGCGCTCACCCGCAGCCCTAAAGCGCCGAGGGTTATACTCTCGCGCCCGCTCAGCGCGCTCATATGCAGACACTCACCGTAGAGCTCGAAGATCGCTCCTACCCGATCAGCATCGGTGCCGGGCTGTTGCGCCAGCAGGCGCTTTTGCAGGCGGCAGTGCCCTCGAACGATATCCTCTTGGTCAGCAACACCATCGTGGCGCCGCTCTATGCCAAGGCCCTGACGAGCGCCCTTCCCGGCCGGCGCATCGTCGAGGTGATACTGCCGGATGGTGAACAGCACAAGTCACTTGCCATCGCCGGGCGCGTATTTGATGTGCTGGTGGCTAATCGCTTCGGGCGCGAAGCCGTGGTGCTGGCCTTAGGAGGCGGGGTGGTGGGCGATCTGGCCGGGTTCGTGGCCGCCTGCTACCAGCGCGGGATTGATTTCGTGCAGGTGCCCACCACGCTCCTGGCGCAGGTCGACTCCTCGGTGGGCGGCAAGACGGCCGTCAACCATCCCGGCGGGAAGAATTTGATCGGTGCCTTCCACCAGCCGCGCGAGGTGCTGTCGGACACCGACGTGCTCGCGACGCTCCCGGACCGCGAGTATCAGGCGGGACTGGCGGAAATCATCAAGTACGGGCTGATCTGCGATCGTGCATTCTTTGAATGGCTCGAGCAGAACATGGACTCGCTCGCGCGCCGCGATGGCGCGCTGCTGGAGCGCGCGATCTACCGTTCCTGCCAGATCAAGGCGCAAATCGTCGGGCGCGATGAGCGCGAGCTGGGCGAGCGCGCCCTGCTCAACCTCGGGCATACCTTCGGACACGCCATCGAGGCCGCGACCGGCTACGTGGAGTGGCTGCACGGGGAGGCGGTGGGCGTTGGACTTCTTATGGCCGCGAGCCTATCGCAGCGCCTGGGGTCGCTGAGCGAAGATGACGTCGAGCGCGTCAGGGCGCTGTTGCAGCGCGCGGGCTTACGCACCGCGGCGCCGCGCATCGGGGCTGACAAGGCCATCGAGTACATGAGCGTGGACAAGAAAGTGAAATCGGGGCGCGTGCGCTTGGTGCTGATGTCCTCGCTCGGCGAGGCCTACATCAGCGGCGAGTACCCGGACGCCGCGCTGGATGAGACGCTGCGCGCGTTTCTGGACAAATGAGCGCGGCGGCGGCACCCGGCGCTGCGCTGGCCCCCTACGCCGCCCACGACGAGCGCTCGCGCGGGCGGCGCTTCCCGGAACCGCCGCCGGAATACCGCGGCGAGTTCCAGCGCGATCGCGACCGCATCATCCACAGCAACGCGTTCCGGCGGCTCGCCTACAAGACCCAGGTGTTCGTCAATCACGAGGGCGATCTGTACCGCACCCGCGTCACCCACTCGATCGAGGTGGCGCAGATTGCGCGCTCGATCGCGCGCGCACTGGCGCTGAATGAAACCCTGGTCGAGGCGATCTCACTCGCGCACGATCTGGGCCACACGCCCTTCGGTCACGCCGGCCAGGACGCGCTCAATGCCTGCATGCGCGAGTTCGGCGGCTTCGAGCACAACCTGCAATCGCTCCGCGTGGTCGATGAGCTCGAGGAGCGCTATCCCGCCTTTCCGGGACTGAACCTGACCTTCGAGTGTCGCGAGGGGATTCTCAAGCACTGCGCCTTACCGAAGGCGCGCGAACTGGGCGAGGTCGGGCGGCGCTTCATCGAGCGCAAGCGCAGCGGCCTTGAGGCACAGCTTGCGAACCTGGCCGACGAGATTGCCTACAACAATCACGACGTGGACGATGGCTTGCGCTCGGGCCTGATCACGCTCGAGGAGCTGCGCGAGGTGCGCCTGGTGCGGCGGCACTTCGAGGCGGTCCAGGCTGCCTACCCGCAGCTGGCCGCGCGCCGGGCGGTGCATGAAATCATCCGGCACATGATCAACGAGGTGGTGATCAGCGTGATCCGCACCAGCGCGGAGCTGCTGCGCGCGGGGGCCCCTGCCGATATCGACGCGGTGCGCGAGCATCCCAAGCCGCTGATCGCCATGGGCGAGGAGATCGGCGCGCAGCACCTGGAGCTCAAGCAGTTCCTGCGCGAGCGCCTCTACAGGCATCATCGCGTGCTGCGCATGACCAGCAAGGCCAAGCGGGTGCTCGAGAGCCTGTTCGGCGCGTTCATGGGGGACGTGCGCCTGATGCCGGAGGAATACTGCGCGGCCGCGATCCAGGCCGAAGCGAGCGCAGGGCCGAGTGGCCGCGCGAGGATCGTCGCCGATTACATCGCCGGCATGACCGATCGCTATGCAATTTTGGAGCACCGGCGGCTGTTTGACCCGGCGGAGCGCACCTGAAGGACCGCCTGACCATGCAACACGACATCCCCAATCGCGAGCGGCTGATCTTTGCGCTCGATGTCGCCGATGCGGCGGCGGCGCGCGAGCTGGTCGAGCGGCTCGGCGAGGCCGTGCAGTTCTACAAGATCGGCCTTGAACTGTTCATGGCCGGGGAATACTTCGCACTGCTGGATTGGCTGGTCGCGCGGCAGAAGAAAGTATTCGTGGATCTGAAGTTCTTCGATGTGCCGGCAACGGTGGCGGCGGCCGTGCGGCAGCTTCGCAATCGCGGCGTCACCTTGACCACCGTGCACGGCAATCAGTCGATCATGGAGGCGGCTGCGGCGGCAAAGGGCGACGTCAAGGTGCTAGCCGTGACGGTGCTGACCAGCCTGGACCGCGGCGATCTTGATGATCTTGGTTTTCAATGCGATGTGCAGCAGCTGGTCCTGTCTCGGGCACGCCGGGCGCTGGAGGCCGGCTGCGATGGGGTGGTGTCCTCGGGGCTGGAGGCCCAGCTGCTCCGCCAGCACATCGACTCGCGGCTTTTGGTGGTCACCCCGGGCATCCGGCCAGTCGAGAACCGCCCGAGCGATGACCAGAAGCGCGTTGTATCCGTGGCACAGGCGCTGGAGTACGGGGCCGACTACATTGTCGTTGGCCGCCCGATCCGCGACGCCGCCGATCCTAAGGCCGCAGCAGAGCTCATTCAGCGGCAGATCGAGAGCGTTAACCCTCCCAAAATCCGGGCCAAAACGCCCTAAAGCTGCGCCGTTTCGACGGTTGGCAGGGGGTTCTGTCTCGCCGGCGCAACACCTTTGATGCGTTTACTCACTCCGGCCGCCTTTCTACCACATTGATTCCTTTGTCCTATTGTAATTGGAATTTTTTGTGCGCCGCGCTATTTACCCTATTGCATTGACATAAGACGGGGCTAATAGGTATTGTAAAACACTGATCCGCTTATGTTTAACCAAGGGTAACACTTGGGCCCAGGGGTAGATGTTGATGACGAGCGCACCGCGCTCCTTGAGGCAATCGAGGAGTCGCTGCGTCCACTCATGCGCGCCGCATTTGCATACGGCGTCAGTTACCAGGATTTGGTTGAAGTGGTGCGCGCGCTCTACATCTTCTCGTTACGCGAGCGCAATGAGTCTCAGGGCAGACCCACCGATCCAACTCGACTTGGGTTGATGTCGGGAGTCACGCGCGGAGAAGTTGTAAAGCTCATCAGAGATCGAGAGGAACGAGCACAACAGAGGGCACTAGCAGCCAGAAGGGTTGATCAACTCACCCAATTGTTGGGCAAGTGGCACGATGACTCGAGGTTTTCCACTCCGTATGGAGCACCACTCGACTTATCGCTGCAGCCTGAGGGTTCCTTTCGCGTATTTGATGACCTAATCGAAGCCTCGGGGACAGAGCTTGATCGCGATACCGCACTAGAGGCTCTTCGCGCAACGGGCTGCGTAGAAGTACACGCAGGAAAATTCGTTCGTTGTACTTCGCGCTCGTTTCTCCCCGCGGGCAAGGATCTCTCAAGAATCACACGAATTGGACGAGTGGGCGGCGCCCTCTATTCGACGTTTGTTTACAACCTGCTTCGAGATCCAGGAGCGCCGGTTTATTTCGAAAGAACAATGGTCGCGGACTTTCCACTTTCGGAAGTTGGACGCGATCTGATGCTTTCGCATTTCAGCGTCGATACGGAAGACCTAATTGAAGGCATGGATAAATGGGTCTCTACAAAAGCAATTGATCACATGGACGACTCTGGTCGCCGGTATGGGGTAACGGCATTCTTTTTCGAAGACAGTGCAGCGATAGGTGACGCTAGAAAACACCACCCTGAAGTTGTTGATGTCTTGGCTGATGCCCAGACGGCTCACTAGTAGCTCAGATCGCCAGTTTTAGACTACGAATTTGCGCGGGAATTTTACAAACATGAAAGTGACCAAAGCCCAATTTGCCGCATGCGGCATATTTGCATTCAGCTCTTTGTACACGCTGTCACAGGCGGGGCCACAAGAGCTGCTCCTATCCGGTCCGGTGGAGGCGGTGGATCTCAAAGCCAACAAGATTAGCGTGCTCGGACACCAAATAGCGGTACGAGATGCGAGTGCCTATTCTCCCGGCGGCAAGATCAATGTATTTGGCGACTTGAGCTCTCGCGGTGTGGCAAGAATGGAAATGGTGCAGCGTACAAATAGATATGCGGCTAGCGGCGACGCAGTAGTTGTAGTCGGAAAAGTCTCGAGCGTAGACAAATTCCGAGCTCGGGTGTCGGTCGATGGTGCAAACGTTGATTACACAGCTTTGCTTGCATCGGCGCATTTTGGGATTCCCTCAGTTGGCGACGCGATTCGGATTGTGGGCACTCAGCCGTCCGGAGAGGGCGTGATTTTGGCAACTAAAATTGTTGCAGCGGCGGGCGTGACCGGCAGCGCTTTGCTGAGATCACAAGGTGTGACCGGAAGTGCTCAAGCTGCGGGTGTCACGGGCAGTGCTCAGGCAGCTGGAGTCACGGGCAGCGCATTGCTGAGATCATTAGGTGTGACCGGCAGTGCCCAAGCTGCGGGTGTCACGGGCAGTGCTCAGGCAGTCGGAGTCACGGGCAGCGCCCTTTTGAGATCACAAGGTGTGACCGGCAGTGCCCAGGCTGCGGGTGTCACAGGCAGTGCCCAAGCTGCGGGTGTCACAGGCAGTGCTCAGGCTGCGGGTGTCACGGGCAGTGCTCAGGCAGCTGGAGTCACGGGCAGCGCATTGCTTCGAGTCGCCAAATAAAGACACTACCACCCGAGTAAGCTGAAACTGGCAACCTTGCAGTTTCCACGAATGGCGCAATAGCAATCGACTCGTTTTAGATAAGGCAAGCGCCACGGCGCCCTGAAATCCCAAGAAACTTTTCCGCTGCAAATTTCCTGCAGCCATACAACAATCCTGCTTACTGTTACTGCCTGATCTGCTAGTAGATCAGGTGAACTTTTACCTTGCAGCTCGACACTGCGGCATACCGTATCCCGGTCGAGACCGAAATTAATCGAAATATCAAAGCGGCGCAGTGGCTAGGGCAGTCTCAAGGCCGGTGGCTTCATACAATTTTCGACGCGCATTAAAAACTGGCATTCAATGTTCGTTTTCTGCTTTCGAATCGTTAGGATAACTCACGTCAATCTAGGGGACTTCACATGCCAACACCCAGATTAAGAACGGCAAGGCGAGCGCCAAACACGGAGTTGTGCGAACTCTTTGCACCCATTGCCGCATTCCTGTTGCGGGCCGGGATAACTAAGGCGGAACTTATGGCGGAATTGCGCACTGCCATTGACCGAGTGTCACGAGCCAAATCAGGTGTTCCGGTAGTGCGTATCGGCGTTGAAAACTTAGCGTCGAGCTTAGTTAGTCGTTGGATGCGAGACCCAAAGTACCTAAATCATGTTGGGCGACCCGATGACTTACCATTGAACGGAACTAGAAGCGTTGCATCTTTACTAAAGGCAGACCAAGTCAAGATTTCGCCGACAAGAGCACTATCGTTGCTGTTAGACCTAGGTACCGTGAAGAAGGTGGCGCCGGGGCGCTATAGATTGGTGCGTAGATCGATGAATTACATCGTCCCTGACTATCTGCCTTTCGAGCCAAATTTCCAGTTTCTAGTGGACGCTGCTCGTGCCTGCACTTGGGGATCGGGCCTCTCTCCAAGATCGCCACGACTTTACTGGCTCAATGCGTGCAGCACTCGAGTTGACAGTCGTCACGCACCAGAATTCTTGCGATTCTCCAAAGAACGCGGCCTTTCATTTATGCATGAGATCAATGATTGGTTGGAAGCGCATGAAACCAGATTAGATCGTGGTGGTTCCAAACTCAATAAACCCTTAAGAAGGAAACGCCTCGGAATGAGTCTATTTGGCATGTGTTCCGACGCAAGTTCTAGGACCTCATGAGTTGCAGCGAAGAAAGCCGGAGGCGGTAATTGGTTAGAAAACCGGCATTGTCCCGATCCGCCACCGCGTCACACGAGCGTGATATCCGCGCCTTGGCGCGAGCATTAGTGCCCATTGCAAAGTTATGCATGAAGAGCGGCATGGGAGCGGGAGAGCTCCAAATTGCAGTCAAGATTGCGTGCGTGAGTGTGGCCGCCGAGAGCGCAAGGCTAGGAAATCGACTAAATCATTCGAGAATTGCTGCTGCAACAGGTCTTACTCGTAAGGAAGTCCGCACTCTGTTTAGCCTCGGGCAGACAGGGCAAGTAGCGACCAACAAAGAAGTCGCCAAGCAGCGTACTACACGAGTCTTGTACGGATGGAGAACGGATCCGGAGTTCGTTGATCGACACGGGAGCCCTATCCCATTAGTAATTCGAGGGACTGGATTGACGTTTCATACATTGGTGCGGCGATATGCTGGAGACGTTACTCCGATTTCGGTACTCAATGAATTGGTTCGCACTGGTGCGGTGTCTCACTTGGAAAACGACAGGGTCGCTGTACGGAAGAGGACGCCGCGCGTTAAGGGCTATGGCTCAGAT
>Ga0157379_10002191_pt1 | contig 16251 bp, 9 predicted proteins | sample S25metaG_FD_121802 | JGI IMG/M metagenome (GOLD analysis project Ga0157379, IMG submission 121802) | Switchgrass rhizosphere microbial communities from Kellogg Biological Station, Michigan, USA - S2-5 metaG | ecosystem: Host-associated > Plants > Roots > Rhizosphere > Soil | place: USA: Michigan... | reverse complement strand
TGTTGAAAATATTGGACTGGCCAGGAATCGAACCTGGGACCATCTGTAATCTAGACTGGATGCTCTACCACTGAGCTACCAACCCTTGGTACTCAGCAGTCAAGTCAACTCTATATGGCCTTAGCATTCCCTATACACAAAGTCACATCTTTGTGGATGTAGTCACACACAAATTTTGCACTACATCAAAGCTGAGTCTAGGCTGTCGATTGACCAAATCCAACATATGGAGGGATATGGAGTGCTATAGAGACTAGGTACCCTAAGTCTCCGTATTTTATACCCACTGGCACACTTTCCTGATGCCCATCGAGGCTCAGGTGATGTATTCCCCTTTGAGCTATTACATTCTTCCAACTAATCATGCATCTGCATTTTGGAATGGGACCATTCGAAGAGTCAGATTCTGTCGACATCCTCAACATTGTAGCCGAAATGTGACCAGTGATTATAGACATTTTAAATAGAAAAAATCTCCAGAAAGTCAATGTTGGTGCCTTGGGTGTTTCTGAACTTGTGAAGAACAATCCCATAATTTCCAGTACTGGTACCAAGGTAAGTCCCTCTCACCATTGATGCTGCATATGCCAATGCTCTTTCTGTCTTCAGCACATAAGATAGATGACAGCTGCCTGTTCAGCACATCATAGCCATCCTAATATCTCTTTCTTGGCCAGTGTAAACTTGGAAAGATTTACAGGAATGGAATTCATAATATTTAAGTATTTACAGAATATACTTCCTTTTGTTTGGACACCCACACCGTTAAAACAGGAAATATTTGCCCAAGCTAGTCCATCATTTAGAAGGAAGCATTAGAGCATATTCACTGCAGGTCTGAACTGACCTTTTGATGCCCCACCATAACTCAAAGTGGAACATATGCAATTCAAAATGATGAGAATGTTGGATTATTAATTCGAGCTCTGCACAAGTGCATAGCCCCGTGCACTGCCTGATCACCAGGTTTTGTCCCCTCGCCTTTTGTTCTCCTCAATATATTCATTCTATTATTCTAAATCATGTAGTACACTTTGTATTTAATTTGCTAGTAAAGAAAGAAGCCTCTCGCGCGATTGTGAGGGTCCCTGCTATAATATCCCGGGTGAGGCCTTGAAGTCCGCCTCATCTCAACAGAGAAAGTCAAGTGTGCCGCTGGTAAGTATCCATGAAAATTTGTGCTGCTCGAATTACTTTATATCTAGAGTTACGGCAAAGCACCTCTCCAGTACCTCTATCTTTTCAGGTATAAGCTTACATGCCACTGAGCGCAGTGTAGCCTCGCTTGCACTGAAATTCCTAAATTTGGATTCTTTGGAAGCTGCCCCACCGTGGTATTAGACTTAGGAAGGGGTGGTCTAATCAAAATTAATTTTGATCACCAGCGAATATGCTCTATTGAAAGAATTCTGAAGTTCTACAAATGTCCCAGAATTAGATTTATTTGATTGATTGCCTTGTGTGGGAATTGTTAGAAGCGCCCTTTGAACTGGACAAGCGACGACGATGCAGTTGACGAACACTGGTTGGCTTGCAGAGCCTCTCTTGGGCATTATCGCTGACTGAAAGCGAAGCCGGGTATGTCTATGTCTGTTGTATGAGTTTTCAGCTGAATGGGAGATTCAAACTAGACTAGGTCGATGTCGATGTCGAGCATAATTTTCGAGGATGGACAAGAACCCTCCAGAGTTGATGAATCTGCGGCGTCTCCAGAGCCACAATCATTTAGCTATGATGCACATCGTGGTTTGGCAGAGCATGAAGATATCACAATACCACATCCTGTTTCACAAAACACCAACCGTCCCCTCAATGCGGCTACAGAGCTTCTCGCCTCAAGATTCCGAAAAGATCAGGGTGGTTTATCGCAGTCTATAGCCTCAGACCCAAGGAGGATGAGCTTCCCCGACCTTTTTTTACCATATCGTAGGCTGGGAACGCCAGTGTCTCGAAGGTCCATCGCATCGGACCGGCCAATAACCCAAGCAAGACCTCCATCACATAAGAAAATATATTATGAATCTCAATTTTCTTCCCAAGTCAGTATCGGTATAACGGAAGCCGATACCAGCAATGGATTTAATCCCCCTCAGAGAAAGCCTCCTTCAAGGTTTTGGGGGAGGGACCCACCGCCTGGAGAGCCGGACATTGGGGAGGAACTGGGCGAGAATTCCCCTATTTGGGATAAGTATTGCGAGGAAGCTCGCTGGCACGACAGAACAATGACAGACGGATGGAATAGTGACATGGATATGCTTCTTGTATTCGTGAGTTATTACAATATTATTTTGTTGTGGTTTTGTTCATCTTGTGCAGGCGGCCTTGTTTTCCGCGATTTTAACGGCTTTCTTGATAGAATTTTATCGACAGCTTAAACCGGATAATGGTGATGTTACGGTTGAAATTCTGATGAATATGGCCATCTCAATGCAATGCCTTGCAAATGGAACCGTTTGTCGCAATATGACATCCTTATCCCTGGCAGATTTTCAGGACCCCGTCTTATTTCGATGGATTGTTACTCTTTGGTTTACGAGCTTAATGCTCAGTCTATCGGTTTCTGCGGTGGCCATTCTCGTCAAGCAATGGATTCACGCTTACTATTTGGGGTTGAAGGGCGTGCCCGGAACGTACGCTACGATTCGCCAATTTCGCTATGCTGGAATTGAGAAATGGAGGATGGGTGGAATTATCAGCATTCTTCCCTCAATCATGTACTTGGCTGTTGCCCTCTTTTTCGCGGGGCTACTTCTTTTACTTTCCACCCTAGACTCCGTGGCGTATTTTGTTTCTCTGGGGATCTCGATCGTATCAGGGTTGATATATATCTCAACAACCTTCCTTCCTATCATCGACCCTAGCTGTCCTTTCCGGACCCCCGCTGCGCAATTCTGTGATAGGATGTTCCAGGTTCTATCCTATTACACTTCAAAGATCTCCCACCTCTGCTTCATCGTTCTCCTTACCCCTTTGAATCCCATTTGGAATCACTTCAAGTCGTCAACAAACCACCTGATCCACACCTCAGCTCACCGTATGGTGTCATTGAAGCAGAACTCGAGAAGGCAGTTTACGCGACCTCTTCACTTGGTTTTCCTTCATGAACGAGAACGTTTAACTATCCAGAAGGAGACGCCCATCCTCAAAGCTCGCGGCCTTTTATGGTTGTCAAATTCTCATGAGCCCGCAATACAGGATCTTGTAATCCGAGGTTTGGCTGGCTTAAACTGTACTATTGCTGCGAAAGAGTTGAATACACTATCGGACGGAGAACGTTGGGCGGCTGCTCGTCTCGCAGAAACATTCAATCATCCAGAACGGGACGCCGATTATCATTATAGACTCGGCTGCTATGCACAAGCTTACATTGTTGGCACTCTCCGAAGTCCGGAATTACTCCCAGAAGGTCGACTTGCACAGACGGCCTGTGATGCTTTGCAATGGTATCCCGCGGTTGTACCTTTGGCATGGCAAAACCCCTCGTCCACTCTTTCCTTGGGGGTGGTGACTCAAGCCGCTTCCGAGCTAGCTACAGCATTCACAATGATTATAGAAGCCGAACCTGAATCTCCCCACTTTCATATCATTCTCGATCTCTTATTAAAGGCCACTCTAGGACTTTATATCCTTTCTCAAGAAGACAAGGAGGCTCAAAGTTTAATTGTAGACATGATCTTAGAGACCCTCCAGATATGGATGTTGAAGGGGCAAATTCTCGATGCACAGCCTCGACCACCCTACGTGCTATCGCTCTGCAGCGTCTGTCAGATTCTTACCGGCATAACGCAGCCGTCTGATTTACGGGCCGTATGGTCCCTAGATGGAAATTCCAAAGATACATGGCTATTACTCCTACGAAATCTGGTCTCGCTGCCACAGGATCTCGAGGATGAAGAACGACTGGGGGAACAGGGATTCAGACATTGGCGACTTCTGCGTTATGCTCTGTTGGATTGCAGCAATTTGCTCTCTGATGACCGGGACACTCTTGATATGGTCATCGGACTTTTCATAAATGGAAAATCTATAGCCAGTGATCCAAACCTCTTTGAACACCAGTTTCGATGCCTCAATTTAATCGCGCCCATGCTAACGCATACGGATATGATTCGTATAGTGAGCTCGTTCGGGAGGCCATGGGATACCAGGACCGCATCTGAACTGTGTGACTTCCTGGAAATCTGCTGCCGTGATGTGAAGCATGCGAGAGCAGTGGTCAGCTGTGAAGTTTTATCATGGGTGGTCGCTCATCTTGAAGATACAAGGGACCGAAATGCCCTGGGATTTCTTTCCATGCTGCTTCAAACCCTTTCGAAGAGTTCGGATCAAGATATAGCTTTTATTCGACGTCATAAGATCCTCCACATCGTGAACGAAGTCCTTTGTTTACATCTGCACGGCGTTGCTCAGGAAATCTGGGATTATCACCGCGATTGGCGATTAGCCATAATTCTTGCCACCGCCTGTTTTCGCTTATACCGGAGTAACAAAACGTACGAAGATTATATCCTATCGAGTGGTATAGTGTTGACCTTGCATCGATTATCCAAGGCATTTGCGACTATCCCGGAACTGGCTGACCGGCGGGAAACTCATGCATTTATGCAGACCGTTGGAAGGATGGCAATTCGGGATGAGCAGCGTCTATACGACTGAAATTCCTGAAGGAGAACTTCTTTCTGGCATCCAGATTCCTTCCCACGAATATTTTCATCCACTTAGTTACTTTTTATGCTCAGGAAAACCTTTCACAATACCATAGTGTACTCTAGGACCATTTGATAGGAGGAAAGGAGATCGGGAAGGTTCAGAGGCGTTCAGGATATTCTGTGTAATATACCCAGATTTTGAGTCATGGTTACGCTTTCGTTACCATGCAGGAATGTATCTATGTGTGAAGTGCTGTATTTTTCATGATTTTTGAGCCTCCCTTCCCTATCCGATCAAGCGGAATCTGTGGTCCGCTCTTGGTTAAATAAATAAAATTCTAGTGTTGCCAAATACAGGGACAATGACGAGGTCGAGATCTATCATGTGAGGACCCCACAACGTTGGTGTGAATGCACTGATCTTTGTGAGGCTTTCAATTTCAAGTGCGGCCAAATGTCGCTATCTATTACGATCACGCCAACATTACATCATCCTTATCGTGCTGTAAAGTCAATCATCGTTTGAATTGTGTGGTTTCCGGTCGATAAGGAGTATTGTCTTCCAGTGGCGGCGATGCGGAGGTAGTAAACTCTGTCCCTTGATAACAACGTGTTCTAATGGTCCGGATTCCTTTCTCGGATAATTTGCCCTGACGCTGCCTTTCATCTCATCCAATGCACCGCTAAGACCGGAAAGGTTGCTCAAGTGGAGAGACTTCCCCTATCCCCGTCTTCTTGAGGTTTGATTTGATCCCTGCCCCAGCAACTTTATAACATCCCCCGAATGACTGATAAAGAATCCGGAGGTTCATGGTAACTGTGGTCTCAGACATACCTCATTCTCCTCGCTTATACGTGTGCATATATCATTACGAGGGAGGAGCTAAGCCGAAGTGGACATTCTATGACCCTCATCCATATCGTGGCTGGCTCTTCACTGGCCACCCTCTTTCTCTCATATCTATTTCAATGTGCCTCGCGTTGCTAACTTGTATAAATTCCACCAGAACGATTATTGTCTGTATCAATTTATCCTGCTCACATACAAGCACATGAAGTCGAGGAAGGGCCAATTGGCTATCCTGTTTCTCCGGTGGCGTTGTTGAGCCACCTATATAATAGGATTACAAAGCCAATTGCATCCTTACTCACTGCGGGCAAGTATATAGATCGGGCTCTGGTTCCTTTATTCATTTAGAGTGTGGCAGAAATAGAACTTTAGGGTCAACGTGGCTATAGGAGCCCAGGACGCTATTGGAGTCCCTGTAAATGTATTAAATGTAATTACATGAGGGATATTCCCCCAAAGACACTCTTTAAGTAGAAAGTGGAGAAGGGCGGAAGTCTTCCGGAAGTCTTTCAGCCACTCAAGCATCGGGTGCAACCAATGAATGGATCAAAGCAAAATACAAACTGAGAACCCGCATTTCTACCTTCTAAACCTTGGAGAGCACGGAGTGCAAACAGATATGCAGACCTCGAGAAAATGTAAACATCGGTTCAAATGTTCTCTGAGAGTCCGCAGCCCACGATATCAAAGTAGCATAGAGGATGTGTCTCTGGACCATTCAGGTTAATATTCCTTGAATTTAATTGAGACAAGTAGATGAAGGGGAGGCCTGAAATTGGCATAAGATTTAAGTTGGAAACCTTAAATATGGGATAAAACAAAGGAAACCAAGTGACATCATATGTCAGTGGCCAAAGAAAAACGTGTTCCGAGTCTTCAGCCCTCACTTGCAGGAAAGTGCCAGTCTTCCGAAATAGATATTTCGTCCTACCAGTCCAACCAACCTTTCCTTCTGAGGTTCAAGCTACAGTCGATGTCCCAAGTTCCCGCGAGTGTCCAGGTGTAGGTACCGCTTCAAGCCAAACGATGGGGTATCGATGTGCTAGAGATACTGAGTGGGAGCTTCACACGTTAAAACAGGAAGGAATGAATGGGGGAAGCGCTTTGGGATCAGCGGAAGAAGAGTGCAGGTGCGTAATCTAATTTCCCACTTGCTTCGACATTGTGCAGTACTCGGAACACCGAAGGCTTTACGATTTTTGTCTCATCCGGAATTTCGTTGAAGTGGAGTATGAATCCCGTGAGCGTTGTTCTCCGACAGTATTTCGAGAGATAAGACTAGGTGTTTTTGGAAAATGGTACGGTCAAGAGTGGGCGCGATATTCCCTGGCCAAGGATATCAGTAAATCAACATACGCGATCGGCACAAAGTGACATAGGTGAGTGGGCACTATAAAAAAAATCAGACACCTATGTATAGCCAAAGCTAACCTAGTTGTACCACAGTTGCCCCGTAAATCCTATGATTGGCACTGTCACTGTCAATAAAGAAGATGGAAATTAAATAGAGGTAGCTCACTACTAAAATGTTACTAGTCTTATTCCAGTTAATTCCATCGCATTGAATATTAGCCATCCTACGAGTTGGTAAGACAAAATCTATCGCGTTGTCCTGAATATCAGTCTTATCAGTATAATCAAGGGTAGGTTTTTATTAGCCCTTTGAATCAGGTAGACCACCGTTCTGGATTCCGGCCCTACTTGAGTGAAATCGGAAGAAGCGGGATTTGCTCAGGAGCTATATACAGACAAAATTAGTTTAAATCGGTTCAAGTATGCCTCACCGCAATGACAAAACGTACTTGGCATAGCGCTGGCAGGGTGTTCACTGATGGAAAACAAACATACCACTTTCCAGCCAATTCCTAACCGGAATTATTTTTTATTTTATTTTGCAACACATTCCTCCAGGATCCTCCTTGAAAGAGTTCTGAGAACACGTGTACCGTTCTCCTCGTGGATCTCTGTAAATATTTGGCACAGCATTGGCAGGATGTTCACTCATGGAAAGCACACATACCACTTTCCAGCCAATTCCTAACCTGAATTGTTTTTTTATTTATATTTTATTTGCAACACGTTCCTCCTTGAAAGAGTCCTGAGAACACGTGTACCCTTCTCCTCGTGGATCTCCGTAAATATAATTGAGATCGGCATTGAGCTACCTATTCATGTCCATATGAAATACCCTCTCCGGAATATAATCAAAGTTCTCAAATAGTATAGTCTACAACGAATACACCATTTCTGTGGTGCTCTCTTACTGTCTCTAATCCCTGCACACAATTGTAAAAATCCCCAAAAAATTTCCATAAATTCCAGGAAGAAAGAAGTTTCGCTCAGCCCAAGTCGCCGAATAACCTGATATAATTTAGCGCCTCACCGTCCTTTGAAGGCTAAATAGTACTTACCGGAGAGGACGTAAATTGTTGAGTTACCGAATCCGATCATCATCTGAGCCACAGATAGATCGCTTTTAGTCCACTGAATGAAAGTCAGGGCTCATAAGGGGCTCTCAAAACAAGGCGAAGAAGGCCAATAGAAGCTCTTCTTCATAATGAAGGATCTATGTCTCCGAACGGAAATATTTAGCAAGGTAAGCATAGGTCGAGTGGACGGTACTTACTCGGAAGCGGAACTCAATCAAGTCCATCGAGACACCTTTACTTTCGATAAATAAAATGCTTTCATTCAACGATTGGGAGGCCAGGGGAAGCGTTATAGCTGTGTGGCGTGCTGCCCTTGCATGGTCAAAGCGGAGTGGGGGCAAATCGAGAACAGCACCTCCCAGCTTCCCCATCAACGCTACGACGGCATCGGATTGCATCTGACGTCGTCTCCGTAAAAATGGACGTCGATGTCGTGACATATGCGTTATTCAACGTATTTGTGGACATAATCTGTTGTCGCTTGTTGATGTCGAAACATAGTCAGTCATCCGGACCCTCCCGGGCTTCCTCTTTTCTTCAGTGGAAGCTCTGATGGGTGAGCAAATCTTAACAGGACAGATGGAGTTGGGCATTGTGGGGTCGGTCGATTTAACCGATATTGTCACCCTTCCTTGCTGGTGGCCGTGCAGGTATGTGAAGAGGACCTCGTCTTCACCTGAAGTCATTTACAGGCCTTTTTCTAGTGATTATGAGCGAACCCGATCATGACAGAGCGCTTTTTGCGATCCTCACAGAGACCGTCACCTTCAAATTTGACATCGTGGGGAAGGAATATCAGCCCTGTTTCGAAGTTCGGAGTTCGACGCTTGTGAGCCCAAGCTACGGGACTGCTTCTTTGGGAATCTAAATGTAATTTGGGACTTGAGCGGGCGCCCTTCTCAGACCCCTCTCGGCGGCAAGCGTATTCTATCAGAGGCTCCTGCTCCGTGTTCTTAGACATGATCCACTATAAAACCAAGGCGCTATTCTTCTCATAGTTAAAGCTTCGCCGATTTCGATACCTCTCCAGAGGCTTCGCCATTGCCCAAATGTCCTCTTCTACTCTCCTTCGACCTATCGTCCCCGATACGCCTCTCCCGGAAATTCCGGTTATCCATGCCTCACTCAAAAAGGCATTCAAGGCAGGCAAGTTACGGGACGTCTCCTACAGACGTCATGTCCTTGCCCAGTTGGCGTACATGCTTCAAGAGAACGAGCTCGAATTTGCTCAGGCTCTCACGCGCGATTTCAAGAAACATCGAGTGGAGGTAAATGCTGGAGAAGTTGCTGTGGTGTTTCAGCGATGCTTGGATGCAATCAACAAGCTCGAGGAGTGGACTAAAGATGTGGACCTTAGCTCAGAGACACACCCCATGTACGCTGGCCTGCGCCCTGGACTCATTAGGCAAGCAAGAGGTCCTGTTCTCATCATCGGGTACGTCAAATTTATCAAATTTACGTCTCTTATTTTTCTTACTTGAATTCCACAATTTATTCAGCCCCTTCAATGCACCGTTTCTTTTGACTCTGCAACCGCTCATAGGAGCGATTTCCGCAGGGTGCCCCGCACTTATCAAACCTTCAGATCTTTCAATACACGCCTCCAGTCTTCTTGCCCAACTGATACCCAAATATTTGGACCCGGAGTGCTTTGCAGTTGTCATGGGTGGTGTCGAACAATCTACCTTGCTTCTTGATTTGAAGTGGGCTTCCAGTGCGTATGTTCCCGCCTTGATCCTAGGCCTATTTTTCTAATTAATCGCCATTCCATTTCCTGTTATTTCGCGTAGTCGTTTATACTGGTGGGATGAATGTGGGAAGAGTTGTTGCTGCCGCTGCCGCTAAGCATATGACTCCGGTTACACTTGAGGTGAGTAGAAAAGGGGAATATATTCAATTGCACACACTTATATGTGACTGTAGTTGGGAGGCAAATGTCCGGTTATCGTTGATCCGAAATATGACATGGAGCTGGCTGCAAAGCGTATTTTGTGGGGTAAAATGATCAATGCGGGCCAAGTTTGTATATCTCCCGACTACGTACTAATACCACGCGACCAACAAGATAAATTTGTGGACGCCCTGGTTAAGGCGTAAGTTTTTGAAATATTTGTACTTGTCTTTGCTCTTCATTTAACATTCACAGACATAACGAGTTCTTCCCGAATGGTTCCCTTGACTCTCCCGATACTGGCAGCATCATCAATGAACGTCATTTCCATCGTGTTCAAGATATGTTCAAGAGAACGAAGGGAAAAATTGTCCTTGGAGGCAAGAGTGATACGTCACGTTTAAAAATGGAAGTCACTATTGTGCGCGATGTCCAGGAGGGCGACTCACTGATGGAAGACGAAGTATTCGGTCCTATTCTTACTCTTCTTCCCGTCGACGTGAGTGATGCTTTCCTCAGTATATAAAATATTCTAATTTCTTCGTTGGTAGAATCTTGAGGGCGCCGTGGATTTCCTATCAGATCGTCCAGAGCCCCTAGCCATCTATGTCTTCACCGCCGACGAGAAGACGAAGCAGTATGGTGCGTTCACACATCCCACCTTTATTTCAGCATTATTGAAATAGCTTTTTACAGTCAGGGACAATACCTTGAGTGGGACACTCATTTATAACGATACGTTCATGCAATTAAATAGTATGTGCCTTGCCGCTTACCAGAGTATGCTTTGCTCACTTTTCTATAGTTGCCGAGATCCCAGTATCAGCTTTAGGAGCTTCAGGCTGTGTGTAGCTTTTTTAGTTTTGATAGTGGTTTGGAGTTCGGCAGCTAACTGCGACACAGATGGGTACCAAGGCGGCAAATTTGCCTTTGACACATTCATTCATAACCGGGGCACCATGGACGTTCCGGCAGAGTGAGTTCAGCCTTTGACATAATGACATTGATCGTTCATTCACGTTGTTCATTTCCCCTTTCCAGAGCCGAAACCCTCCTATCTATCCGTTACCCACCTTACACTGAAACCACCCTGGAAGCTTTGAGTGCGCCGCTGAAACAGCCTATCCCTCTTCCTCGAGGTTCCCCAGCGACTGCGTGATGATCTTCCTGCTATTTCCCTTTCGGTTCTAATCTATCGGTATGCGCTCCCCTCTCCGCTCATGGCTGCTTTTGTTCATGAGCGGCATGCATAATTCTTGTTTATTATCCCGGAAAGGTCTGGTACAATGGGCCGCCAGCTCACTGAATTATTTTATTCGGATTGTAATGCTTTGTACACATACTTGACTTTCACATCATGCTCTTTTTATACCGGATCTCTCAAGACGATAGATAAATATACCTTTTACGGAATTGAAATATCTAGTGTAAAATACGTCAAGGCCCGACTCTGCGCGTCATCGTGTGAACAGATGCGGTTCTGTCAGTGCCAATTTTGAACTACTTGTACGTAGTCCGAATGGTCAAGAACTCATCCACATTAAGTTATGATAGACATCCTCCGGGACTTAACCCCTCCCACTTAGTTTGATTGCACATATAGTTCGTTAGAGGCCGGACGGTGTAAGTTGTCCTGCGTCAGAGTTCAGGCGATCAGACTCTATCTGGCTTGATAAATCTTAAATGGAAGATAAGACAATTAAAGGTTAAGCATGAAGCAGCATATATGAAGAGCATAATTACTAAATATGGTTAACGGCGTAGGACTTGGAGTGTGGCCTGGGATTTCGTGAATAAATAAAAGGATACATATAAAGCATGCTGACCAAATGTTTTGAAATATTCATACTTGAGAAAATCAAATAGAAGTTTTTACTCCAAAAAACTTTCGTTCACACCCGTTGGCATTCGTCAAAGCGGGGTTTCGAAGCAGGACAGGAAATATACTTATAGAAGTGTGGGATTCTTCAAAAAATAACTTGCTTCATCTTGCGCCGATCAGAACAATCTTGGTTACGGCCTCTCGGAGACAAGCGTACTCCGCTGCTTATTCCAAGTCACCAATCGAGGGAGGGAGACTGTAAGCTTAAAGGCAGTTTCCGCATCTAATGGATTCCAAAACGTAAGCTGGGGTCGCAACGCGTTGTGCTGATTCTGCGTAACCGACACTGAGCGATACGACCAACTTCTTCGAATAATGCACGAGTGTGGGTACCATCCACTCCCTACCAACTTGAACACAATAGCTTTGTGTAAACAATCCTTGATACCGTAATGACGGAAACGGTTCCCAACATAGCAAGTTGGGGGGAAATTGGATGCGTCCAAAAATATCAGTTCGAATCATTTGGACCTCAATATCCATCCAAAATGTGAATTATATTTGTATGCCCACAGGAATTCCAATAAATAATCTGCTATAAGATATCTTGAAGTTAATTATACGCCGTCATAACTGGCGCCTCCAGCCTGGGAAAAATGTAGAAATGAAACGGAGTTCACTTAAACTTTTCAAGCACGTACCTTTCGTAAGCGAACGACTATAGCCTCCTCGTTCAGATCTTCTTTACTATTTGCAGAAACCTCTATGGAATATGCGCGAAGGACTTGCTTGACATCTGCAGCATGGACAGAAACCTAGAGGCAGTGCACGTGAGCGGGCGAACGGGAGTGATATTCACCATCCCGACCTACCTTGGCTCTTCGCATAATTTTTACGCTGGGTCCGATCCAAATAACGAGAATGAACTTTTCTCGCTTCGATTCCTTATCGTTGGCATACTGAACGCGCACATAAGCAAATGAGGCATGGGTGTCATCCAATTTCTCCTTCAGCTCTTCCAAACCACCTGTTCCAGTCGCCGTTAAGACAAGTCGATCAGAACGATCTCCCTATGCAAAATAAGTCATTATATAAACACTAACTCTGCGTAGTATGCTACATGCCTCATAATCAAGAAGAAGCCAGTTGGTTTCGGCATCTGAACGAACCTCTTGGTATGCTGTAGACATTTAGGCGAAATAAAATCTAATGGAAATGGAGATAAAGATACCTTCTGCAATTTCTAAAGCTGAAGCGTCAGCCATGGTATTAGAATGGATTTTAAAGGGAAGGAGGTGTTATTGTTGACTGCGATCCGTGGTTGAGAAGGTGATTAACCTAGACGCCCGTTGTTGCAACGTAACGCTCAAGTTTTTCGAGCGGCACATCGACGACAACATTTCAAAATGTCAGGACCACTACGCCTAATGCCTAAACCCCACATTCCCCGCGCGAAGAACTGGAAATTACCCAAATATTTGGTTTCCAAACCTTCGAATGCTGGCTCTTTTACTCCTGAAGCACCAAGACGCGCCACGAAACCACCAACGGATCCAACGCCAGAAACATTCATTAAACATCGTGAAGCAATGAAGAAAGAATTTCCTCAAGGATGGGCACCTCCAAAGAAGTTATCCCGGGATGCAATTGACAGTTTGCGCTCACTACATACCATATCACCAGAGACATTTACGACTTCTGTCCTCTCAGAACGATTCAAGATCAGTCCTGAGGCTGTTAGGAGGATTCTGAAGAGCAAATGGGTCCCCGAAGTTCAGCGGATGAAAGAGCTACAGATTCGAGACCAAAAGAAGCGAGAGGAGAAGCGGAAAACTCAACTACGGAAGGAGTGGGCCGAAGGAGTGGAAAGTGGTGTACTTAGGGTCAAGGATGAGGATAAATTGGAACTTAACTGAATACTATATTCTCAAAGGTGCGTCCTATATTGACTTGAATTCTACTTGAGTTATTGAATCAAATTTCGGTGCAGGCACCACCCGTGCCTTATACCTCTGACTGTGTATTTCATCAGAAATTCCTTAATGCTCTTCGCAATCTGTATTTGTAGTCCACTTCATTGTATCTGAAATCATACCATAGTGGTTCATATTCCATCACGCTTGAAAATCGTGTTCCCTAAAGCGGCTCCTATTGGTGAACCGATAATCCGCAGGTCTCTCCCTGGTTGCTTCTCAAACCGTGAGTCGATGTATAATTCTGGCTCGCAATAATGACCTGCGGAAAGAGGTAGAAGATCGCATCTTCATACCTAAACGCCAGTCACATTCCCGTTTCTCTTTCTCATTATCTCGGAGGAAGGCAATTATTACGTTGTTGTCGGATTTGGTATTCGGATGGATCAAACCCCAGCCTCTCTTTTTTCCATGAATACGAAAGCAATTTAACCAATCTCATTTGATCGCCGGTCTAGAGCAATTGAAGACAGAGATGTGCCCGCCGTCAAAGAATGAAGCTGGGTGCCCGCGCTGCATAGGCACCACACCCTTGTTTTCGCTGTAGTCTAGGCGGTTATTGGACCTCACCAAAGGAACTAAATCAGAAACCGATTTGATTCTGCGGTTTCGTCGAAGTAGATTCAAGGTGTCTGAAATTGCCTGCTGGTGCACTCGATGTATGATATTGCTTGTCCATTCTCGCACTTACGATAATTTCATGACGTAGCGCATCAAAAGGTGTACCAATGGAATTGGTGAACTGGAGCCTACTGCCATATTCGATTGCGTGAAGATATCGATTGTATTGAAGGTATATGGCACTAGACTGGATCTTTTACAATACCGTCTTGCGGGCAAGCCCTTCAGTCGTTAGAAGTACGTCGCCTCTTTTATGTTTCCATTTTGTGTTATAACAATATTTCTAATCCCTCACTGATCATGCTTCTAGCAACGCTATGCGGGTGCATTTCTATGGGGAACCATCATATCCAAAGCCTAAAGGTTTCAACGCTTGCATAATTATCATTGACCTATTGTTATCTTTGCAGCGTGAATTCTTTTCGCAAGTTCCGGGCCTTGATCAACATCTGTTCGTAAATTGGTACTGCGTTGAGCAGCGGATCTGAAGGTATTATTGCTTCTGGAATGCCTGGTGGCTATTCGAAAGGAGTAGCAGGCACTGTAACTGAGGTATTATATCCCGACAGCTCATGATATATTTTTCACTCTGTCTCTTCTAATTAGACCTTAATAACTTGTCGATAATGTTGACAAAGGGAGCGATAAAAACATTAGAGTCGCGTCACTACACCCCCAAGACATCAACCAAAAGACGATGTTCCTTATCCGCATCGGAAAATCCCAGTAAAATATTCACAAGAAAACGAGAAAACATACCGAGTGGCATCATATTTGAGAACATCATAATCAGAAGGAGAACCGACGACTTCGCTCGTCAGGAAAACAGGGCAATGCTGGGAGCACTAGCCATACCCAGGATGACTAAGAAGAGCTGGTGATGAATATAAGGGAGCGGTCTTGACGCCACACGGCCAAAGTGTGGCTTACATAATAATATAAACGGTAACGGAAGTTCGGAACCCATATGCTTGCCTTTTTGTAAATGACTCGTATTGATTTCAATCCGGTATTTGTTTCGTAATTTATTTGTAGACAAACACTCCAATTTATAATGTGTTATCAATGTCTTTGTAATTCTTTAGTCAGAGAAGGTCCGTTAAGTCTCATCTTGTCTCTTCTCTGACTCGCCACCGTAGATATAAAAGAAACCTATATCCATGTATTTACGATAGTTTCGTAAGAATAGACTACATTACCTACTCTACTACGTTTGAAAGTCTATCAACTACGAAATTCTTGAGGGATTAGTGTCGAAATTCTTAGCGAACCCTTATAATGAACACTAACAAGTTGCTGTTTTCCAGATTTCCTGGTGCTGGCAGCTGAAAGGCCAGTTGAGATGACCATTAGTTAATAGTAAGTCTTCAAAGATTTCTCGTTGGGTGGGAGCATTGCGATACCAGACGTTCGTTCGTCGCTCCCTCTCCTGAGTTCGAAGTAAAACGTTACTTCCTGAAAAAGTATCGAAACACGTAGAATGCTTCGATCTCTGGGATTAGTGTGACCATCAATAAACTAGCGGGTGTGTACCTCTGAGTAGAGCTTGTGGGTGTTTATTGGTTATATTGTAAATGGTAACCAAGCCCCGCGGAAGAACTGGCCAATAACCGATGGAGGAGATTACCTAATTATAGAACCTCTCCGTGGCATTCCTCCTTAAATGACAAAATGTATTTTCCATATAAAATGCGCAACCTTCCACCTAACTAACATGGGCTCTAAACAAAAGGAGAAGAAATTGGCCTAGAACAGTCAACCACTCATAGCATCATGCAATTCCTTTTCCCAGGGCGTCAACGAGACATCACACAACGCAATCTCGATCAGCAGATTCCCAACCCATCGGCATAACCATTACTATTACACGCCCAGAGGGTTCCGTTGTCCCAGAGGATATGATCCAGCGACTAGCCCTGGGGGCGTTCCTGATGGTGTCACGGAACCATCGCGAGGGATGTCCCAGAGATATCCCAGCCAGGATGTCTCTGGGGATGTCTCTGGGTATGTTTCCTT
>Ga0157379_10002188_pt1 | contig 16264 bp, 16 predicted proteins | sample S25metaG_FD_121802 | JGI IMG/M metagenome (GOLD analysis project Ga0157379, IMG submission 121802) | Switchgrass rhizosphere microbial communities from Kellogg Biological Station, Michigan, USA - S2-5 metaG | ecosystem: Host-associated > Plants > Roots > Rhizosphere > Soil | place: USA... | reverse complement strand
TCGTTCTCATGTCCGCTAATTTCGGACGACAAAAAATAGCCATTGTTTTTGTTGTTTGGGCTCCAAATCAAGCTACTGCCCTTGAGAAGAAATTCGGCGGGTTTGCAAAACAACAAGACATCGGGTGTCACGTTTGTCACGCGTGACAATTTTATTCCTCGATCTGGAATGCCGCCGCCACAAAAGTCGACGACACGGCTGCCTGCTGCTCTACTGGAACAATTTGATGGCGATTCATGTATGTACATTACCCTATGTGTATTAAATTTATTTATCTCAGTTTTTTCCCAGCTTCCCATCGTGCCAAACGTAAAAAGCCGATCGTACCTCGCAAGGAAGCTCGGAAACAAGCACGGCAAGAACAAAAGCAGCGTAAAGCGGCATTCTTTTCTCAACCTAAAGCTGAATATACCGCGAGCTTAAAACGTCCTGGAGAAGAGCAAGGACAAGGACCAGCGAAGAAGAAGCAGCGCGTCGAATCTGAACCGGTTGCAAAACCGTCGGAGGCGAGGTTAAAACCCTCGAATGGAACAGTGGACAAGACAAGTGTGAAGGTTGTGAAAGCAAAGCAAAGCAAGACAGATAAGGAGTCTAGTGTCAAACCAGAAGCTAAAGTAAAGCCTAAAACCTCGCTCGAAAAGCTCCTGAAGAAACCCAAGAAGTCTAAAGAGGTAGACCCTGAAGATGCGCATATTGCGTGGTTAGAAGCAAAGTTGGGATTGTCTGGAAAAAATGGGAAGAAGAATTCTATTGCATTTGATGATGGGTTGGACGGTAAGCGGGAATGAAGGCCAGGAGAACTGGAAGCTTATTACTTTTTGAACAGACCTTATGGCGGACCTGGATAGAATTACTCCTTCCGGCTCGGGTTTTTCGATAAAATCAGTAGGCTATGTTATATTTTATTTGGGCAGCTAACTGGATATCCCACAGGAGATTGAAGAGGAAGAAGAAAGCGTGGAATACCAGGCGTTTGAAGAGGAGTCTGGGGAAGAAGAAGAAGCGGGATCGGACGATGGAAGCGAATACGATGAAGAAGAGTTTAAAGGCTTCTCAGGGATCGAGGGCGTGTTAAAAAATGTGGAGGAAGCTGATGAAAATGCAGACATGGAATCGGAACGTCCAGGCTCACCGAAACTGAATGGGACAGCCGAGAAGACGAGCGATCCTGCCCCGACAGAGGATGCAGCACCATCAGGTATGTCCTATTTACGAGGTCGCTAGAAAATTCTGAATGGTATTAGGAAGCAAATACGTCCCGCCCCATTTGCGAAAAATGCAATCCGAGGATTCCGAGCGACTTTCGAAACTTACTCGGCAAATGAAGGGCCTCCTGAATCGGTATGTGTGAATAAGCTTGTGGGGATTCACGATCTGATGCAACTATTGAAACAGAATGAGTGAACAAAATATGGCCACCATCATTCAGTCGATCGAGGAGGTGTATCGAAACCAACGACGAAACGGTTCGTCCATTCCATATACGACGTGATAGACTCTAATAGATGTAATAGATGTAACGACGACCATAACACGCCTCGTCCTTGGAGGAATATCCTCTCATTCCTCGTTATTGGACACATTTGTCGTCCTCCATGCCGCCCTCGTCGCTGCCCTCCACAAAATCGTCGGTGTGGATTTCGGTATGTCACTTAGCACACGCATGTGAAGATTTCTAACAACATAATGCACAGCTGCCCACTTTATTCAGAGCCTCGTCGAATCCTACGAAGGATATTATAAGTCTGTCAGTGGGACGTTTCTTTCTCCAGACAACGAAGAACAAAAGGGAAAAGAATGCTTGAATCTTATCGTTTTGCTTTCTGAGCTTTATAATTTCCAAATCGTGTCGTGCGTTCTGGTATACGATATTATCAGGGGTCTTCTTGAGAACTTGACTGAATTCGATGTTGAATTACTTTTGAAGATCGCACGAAGTGAGTTTCTTTGATTTCAAATGAGGATATCTGGAGTTCAATTATTCTTTTCAGATTCTGGATACCAACTTCGTCAAGATGATCCATCCGCTTTAAAGGATATCGTCGAGATCGTACATGGCAAGGTAGCTGCGCAAGACAAGGAGACTGTCAGGTTCGTTAAACATCTCCTTTTACATCCTATCCCGTCTCATTCGCTACCTTAGCTCACGAACAAAATTTATGATCGAAACACTCAATAACCTCAAGAATAACAAAACCAAACGTTCTGCTAACCCAGATGGTCATACCGCGTCTGTCGAACAGATGAAGAAGTTCCTCTCCGGTGTTGGCAAGAAATACCACGGCACGTCTCTTTGTTGAATCACGCGGTAAGCAGTGGCTAATGATCGTTGAAGTGTTGGCACACGAGCCTCTGCGAATATCATTACAAGATTTGCGTTCCGCAGACAAGAGAGGCAAATGGTGGATCGTTGGAGCTGCATGGGGTGGCGATCCTTTAGTCGAACATGCTCGTTCTCAAGAACAGAAGAAAGAGCCTGAAGCTCAAGCTACGCAATCTGGAGATGTACTTCTCAAGCTTGCAAGGAAGCAAGGCATGAATACGGATGTGCGGAGGAGCATTTTCGTGGTTTTGATGAGTAGCGATGTGAGTCATCGGTTTCTCTCCATGTTTGCAGGTTCTTATGAATATGGTTGAAGGACTATGTCGACGCATGCGAGAGACTTGGTCAGTTGAGTCTTAACGAGACTCAGCAACGCGAAATTATTCGTGTTATTCTACATTGTCTGGGAAATGTGAACATTAGCCTTATGATCGTTCTACTTCACTGACATCCTTCACAGGAAAAGCAATACAACCCTTATTACACCCTCATCGTGCAGCATCTATGTCAACTGTCGCATTCCCACAAAGTAACATTGCAATTCTGCCTATGGGATTTCCTGAGGGATATGGGTGAAAAAGATGTTGGCGGTGCAGAGATTCTTAAAAACTCTCATGACGATTCCTATGTTGCGTTCGACACGAAAAAGATATCGTCTGTTCGTCGAATGAATGTCGCAAGGGCTTATGCTTGGTGGTTAGCGAAGAGCAGCGTTACGTTGGCCATTTTGAAGGTATGACGCCTCTAAATCTTCAAGTTTATCCATTTGACATGTATCCATATAGCCTGTTGACTTCACAATGCTCCAACCACACACTTGCGAATTCTTCCGCAACATGTTCTATCAACTTTTCGTTAGCACGCAGGTGACATCTCCTGCTGTCCCTGTCACGGCGTCTGCAGCTTCATATTTGGGCGCACAAAATCGGCAAGCTGTCGAAGAGGTTTTCATGAAAGCAACTCGCATACCAACTCTTACCCAGGGACTATTATATCTTCTTAAGGCTATCGTACGTGGAGATGACTCTTGTGACAATGGACCTGTTTTGGAAACGATCAGGCGGGCACGAGAAATAGCGCAGGATACCCTTCGAAGAGACACTGATATCGACTTGGAATAATGTCTTTTAATAATAAAATCATCTAATCTATGTATCTGCGATTGGTTTGCGGAATGCGACACTTGAGCATACGCTGCCTGTCTTGCCTCCGAAGGTGAATGTCTGGTGTCGGATACGCGAACTATAATACGATGGTTGACTTTTAGGGGCGCGTCGAAAGGAATGGATAGACGTACTGGTATTCTAGGCCGGTCTTTGGGTTGGCGAACTTCTGTTTTAGCTCGTCTTCTGTAAAGTTACAAGCTATTGGATATCAGCAGCGTAGATGGGATGAATTTGGAGAGAAAGGGCTTACAAGTAATTAAGAATAGTCCCCCGGGACGCAAGAGACGAACGACACGTCCTGGATAGAGATCAACAGGCGCAACGCCTGTGGTATCCTTTTCCGCCAAAGCAATCGCATCGTAAGTTCCCTTATCTAACAAAAGATCCCAAGATCCAATAGCTTGCTGCATCCCAGGTAAACAAGAAGGGTCCTGTGTCAGAAAGTTCAAAACCTCGAACGATATTTGGCCGACTTCTCGATGCTGAGCTATTTTTTGTGAAAGGGTTATCGATCCCGCACTATAGTCGATACCAAGGAGATTCGTGGGATCATAACCTTGTTTTGCAAGTTCACAAAGAAGGACGCCATTGCCTGTTCCTACTTCAAGGATCTTTTGTGGATGGGGAGCATTGGCCACTGTCCAGTCGACCTGAGAATAGCGTTTGGTTTATTCTCTTCATAGCATGGTGTGATGATTCACCATCTTTTCCATACTCTCTTTTCCAAACCTGTTCAATTGAGATGAATTCAGAGAGGTTATTTAGAGCACACGGCGACCATGGACATACCATATTTCCCCTTCCTCCTCAAGCTCATCGAGATTGAGGATTTCTTCTTCATAAAATTTGTCCCAGTGATCCTTAGTACCAAGTTTAGAAGGCTCAAATTCAGACATGTTCAGCGTTGGAGATGATTTGGAAACTTGGAAACTTGGAGTTGTGGCGCTAACAGTCAGCAGCGGAAGTTTCTTCCGTTTTCAACACCTCTACCTTTACCCTCACATTCGTTGAACATGGCCACCCCGTTGATTCTGGGCGTAGGTGCTCTAGCTGCGGCTATTACGGGAAGACATCTTGTCAAGACTGGTGTTATTAGGATTGGGAGCGCCAGTGCAGAAAAATGGGTTAAAGGAGGATTCAAGGCGAAGATGGATAGAAACGAAGCCATTCAAATTTTGGGGCTAAAGTATGTCTTTGATGATTCATTATCTGAGCACACTAACCTGTTACATTTAGGGATGGTCCTACAATGCGTACGAAGATCAAGGATGCGCACCGTACCATTATGCTTGCCAACCATCCGGACAGAGGTGGATCGCCCTACCTTGCGAGTAAAATTAACGAAGCGAAGGATCTATTGGAAAAATTGGACGGAAAGCATCGCCGCTAGCGTATAATATGTGAGCTAGTCAGCCCTTAATGAACATGACTGATGTTGACACTGACAAAGTTAATACACAGTACTTTCACCCCCACTCGACCGTTTTCACTGCATTGTATTCAGCATACCTGTAGATTATACCACATTATTTTATTTCCTTGCATCGCATTCATGGGTGCGGAGGTGCTAATTCGAAAAAACTCGCTTATCGAATGATATGATATGAAAATACATTGACTACGATGTGGAGTATGTATATACGACATGTGAGAGGTGAGAGGTGAGCGGTGAAAACGAGGCACCGAGCTAAAGCAGGGATTAATAGCTCTCTAAAATAGCAAAGTGGGTTGGTGCAAAGATCTAGCAAGAATCGTACGAAAACACAAAAAAAAGGAGAATGACACAAAGCAAAAGTGAAAGAATCTCCATCATTGATGCTGACATTGTTCCATCGGATCGTCGCCATCGAAATCATCTTCGTCCTCGTCGACCCAGGCTTCTTCATCATCAAGACCGAACTAGGCATTCGATGTCAATCTAATTTCAATGCAGTTCGGCAATAATAAAGGGCTTACTGCAGAAATATCACTACGCTCGAAGCGCGCTTCATCGACCACTGCTGGTGTCGGAACCAATTCGGGCTTCTTGGGTGGCAACAACTTTGCCAATTCCTGGAAGGAAGTGGGCACTTGGTACTTCAGATGATATCAAAGAATTTCCTACACTCACCTCTGTATCGACCGCCTTCAGCCATTGATCTGAGGGCATCTCAACATTCAAGACAACGAAAAGATCTCCCTTTTGATCTGGCTGTTTGAACACTGGCATTCCCTCTCCACGAAGAATGATTGTGTCATCCGGACGGATGACTTTACCTGGAGGGCTTGAGACCCTGACGCCACGACCATCTAAGTGTGTGACCAGAATACGGTCAAAGCCAAGCAGAGCTTCTGACAAGGTGATTTTGACGTGAGTCAACAAATCACTTCCTGAACGCTCGAAGGACTCGTGAGGCTGTGTTTTCAAAGCAAAAATAACATCGCCTGGAGGGACATCTGGCTAAAGAATGAATTAGTTTCAGAGCCTCGATAAGTGGTGATAAAGTCACCTCTTCATCACCTTGTCCGTGCAAGATGATTCTGTGCCTATCTGGTGTTCCCTTCTCAATGAAAATCTCGTGCGGTTTCTTTTCCTTGACGACCCGCACTCCTTTACACTTCTTACATCTGATAAAATTCCCGGTAAGGATACGGTAAGATGGAGGGAAAAATTGCTCACGTATCCTTTTCTCTGAATTTTGATCCAGTTCCTTTACACTCGCCACAAGGTACTCTTGAAACGCCCATACGACCAGGACTGAGCTATCAAATCTTTAGTAATTGATCATGCATTGATATTTTGATCCTCACCTGTGTATTTGAGAAGGTCCAACCTTTGCCCTCACATTTTGTACAAGGCTTTGGTTTTGCATTCCCTTTGCCACCGGAACTGTATGTTCATGAAGGTGAATGATTAATATAACAGATTGATGATGTAGGCTTACCCTTTACAGGTACTGCACACCACTTCTCTCTCCATCATCATCTTGACAGACTTGCCAGTGTAGAGGTCCTCGAGGGTAACATCGTAGGGTATAACAGAGTCTTCTCCTTTTCTAGGTCGCCGTGACGGACCTCCACCCATTCCAAAACCAAACCGCATGCCTCCGCCAAACAGATGCTCGAAAAAGTCTTCGTCCATGGACGGTCCGCCACCAGCACCTCGTGCCATGCCTTCAACACCTACACGATCATATTCCGCTCGAGCATCTACGTCAATTAGAATTTCATAGCTGTCACGGAATTTCAAATGTGTGGCGAATGAAAAAAGGAGTCAACATACGCAGCTGCGATTTCCTGGAATTTTTGGGCAGCGCCTGGATCATCAGGATTCTAAAGTCCACCTTAGCTCCTATTTCCTATGAAAGATAATTAAGACCGACTTTGTCCTATTAATTATTGATTAGCTGACAATAAAGTGGAATTTTTATGGGGCTAGGGACGTACTGGATGATGCTGAATTGCCTATGGAAACTTATTCAGCTTAGCACGCAACAGTATCAGACAGCAAACGCACCTTCTTGCGGTAGGCTTTCTTAATTTCGACTTGTAAACTGTGATCAAAATATGGAATAGCATCTAAATGAAGTTATTCACCTTCAGTAGCCCCGACGCTCACCTCGAGCAGGTCATAGAGGGTGGTGTCGACCACCATTTTGAGCGTGAGAATGTGGGATCGACCAAGACTCTCTTTTCTTACTCGGCGGAGTTTGGACTCTCTGTTCTTCTTCCTTCATCTCCCTTTCAGCCTTAACACATCCGACACTTTAGTCTTTCGTCCTGGAACTGTGAGTATGGCTTTCTTCAAATCCACTTTGCATGATGCTGTTTCATTTATCTTATCTACATTGTCTGCAAGCACGGGCTTGCTCGTCTTGAGGAAAACCTTAACTCCTGACCCCTCCCTTTTTTAAACCCTTGTTTTGAACTTAGCTGACCTTCAACCTTTCAGGATAATTGTGTCCTTATTGACATCCCTCGTGGTTCAGAGCTCGAGATATGTCCGTCGTGATCGTTTAGTGTAACTGGAGGAACTTTGTCCTTACATTTTGTAAATAGATAATTTGCTGCTTGACAGTTCTCCTTAATGAACTTCTATCAAGAGGCTACCAAAGTCTTAGAGCGATTGGATGCTAAGAAAGGATCTATTAAGGGAATTATTGGATCTCTACCTGAAAAGTCGAGGAAGAGGACAGCAGCCTTGGTAATTGAGACGTTGAAGTGTAGGCCCTTTCCCTCCTGGCATAGTATATCATCTTCCTGAACATCGTTGATATTGAATAGATAAAGAAGCCCTAACTCATGTCATCGACGCGACACCATTATTGAAGCAAGAACGAAAACTCATACCGTCGAGGCACTTGGCCTTACTGCTGATCCACGACCTTTTATTCGCCCGAGGTGGTATCCAAGCCAGTGATGGTCCTATAAAACAAGCAATTCTTCGGCATAAAACGCGACTTCAGGCAGAGCTCACAAAACTAAAGATTAAACAGGGAGTGAAAACAGTCCAGGAATTAGCTAGTGGAGGCGATCCAAGAGCCAGTATGTTCAGTTGATTTTATTTGGAAACATATTTCCTTAGACATTCGTTCAGGTCAGATTCCTCGCTATGTCCGAGTGAATACTATCCGATGGAACCTGAACGAGGCAATCACCTACTTGACTGCTCGGGGATTCGTAAAAGGGATAGACGCATTCGAGACGAAGTAAGCCTATCCGAAATGAACATTTTAATCAATGTTAATTTGATTGTAGAAAATCGTTTGCGATTGATGAACATGTACCAAATTTGCTCGCATTCAATCATTCTTCAACATTTCATGAAGACGAGGCCTACCAGGATGGCAGACTGATATTACAAGACAAAGCGTCTTGTTTCCCCGCCTTTGTATTGTCTCCTCCTCCTCGCGAGACGACGGTTGCAATAGATGCGACAGCTGCTCCTGGAAATAAAACGACGTACTTGGGAGCCCTCATGCAAAACAAGGGAAAGGTTGGTTGCTGGCTGAGAACTCGAACCCCTTTGCTCTACTAACATATTTCTCAAGCTTCTGGCCTTCGAAAGAGATAAATTTCGATTCGGGACGCTGAAAAAGATGGTCGCCAAAGCCAGCTGCAAAGCAGAGGTGTGCAACATGGATTTCTTAACAACCGACCCATTCGATTCTCAGTACGGACCTGTGACACACATGTGAGAGAGAGATGTTACAGGAGAGGATCAGGTTCACACTGACGAATTCCCTAAATAGCTTGTTAGATCCGTCATGTTCGGGCTCTGGGATTGTAAACCGACTTGACTATCTCTTGGCGGAAGGTACGCTTCAATTACAAACAGTGTGCTGACGATCAGTTTCCTGATCGCCCTAAAGATGAAGAAAACAAAACTGAACAGGAAACCCGCTTGGAGAAATTAGCAGCTTTCCAAGCCTCAATGATTAAACACGCTATGAAATGTAGGTCATCGGGTGTTACTTTTCGGTTTAGTAGCTGACTTATTAGTGTAGTCCCCAACGTGAAGAAAATAGTATATTCGACATGTAGTGTCCATGCGACGGAGAATGAACAAGTGGTGGTTCAAGCGCTCCTGTCTGAGGAGGCCAAGTCCGGGAATTTCAAGCTTGCCCCACGAAGTGATGTTATGCCAAAATGGCACCGACGGGGCATTCCAGAAGAGATGGGCGAATTTGCTGGCGAGTTCCGCGTGTTATCAAAAGCGAATATTGCTGAATTCTCTTTTCCAGATTTTGCAGAGTCCTTGATCCGATGTTCTCCAGGGGAGGACGCAACAAATGGATTTTTTGTTTCCTGCTTCGTCCGCCGCGTGGATCCTCAATTAGTCGACGGGATTGCTACTTCATCAAAACGGAAAGCGGAAGAAGAACTGGGTGAGAGTTCCGAAGAAGAGAATCAACCGACGGAAGTAATCAAGGGCGGAGGGATCATTAAGAAGCGGAAGAAGAAGAAGAAGAAACGGAAGCCTGAGGAAGGGTTATAGTAGGAGTTCTGTCGTTGAAGTGAAAGGCTGCTTAATTTGGTACTTCCTGGCTGAATTCACGTGTGAATACGCAAAGGGCAGGTGGTCAGTGTTCCTCATCAACCCATCTCTGGAACATGAATAATGAGAGAAATGCTCCTGAAGTGTCGCCTAGATAGATTTGCAGCCATCATATGTCAATGTCTAAATTGGTCATCTATCATGGTCAGGGAAGCGAAAAGACTCTCCTAAAGGTGATAATTACGGCATTCACAGCCTTCGTATTCTGGATGGCTTGTTGTTTTTAGACAGTAATTACAAGTAGATGTCACCGTCTGCGCCCTCCATCTGTAACATATCTCTAAACCTACCACACCATCGTTGATTCCGTCGAAAGTCTTCGTGCGATGTGTTGCCTATCAAAAAATCAGAAATTTCAAAGCCACGTTAAAGTATGATGCTTCTGTCGGTTAAAACCCTACAGTACATCTTCGTGCGTGATTGAAACATCTTCCCCTCGAATTTAATCATGGCCGTTGCTACTTACTGGTAGAATGACTCCGATTTCGTATGACATCTGCTACGTGGAAATGGAAGGTGCTACGTTGTAGAAATGGAGATGGGATTTGGAATATGTTAACGGAATAAAGTCAGTCAAAGTGCGAATTAATTGTGAGCTGTCGTCTTGGTGAGTGTTTTTGTCAGTCGGTCAGTCAACACCTTACGGAACGCCGGTCGCAGAACTTCGCACTACAGCTATACCGTCAGTATCAGTCAGTGCAGTATAACGCAGTGCAGTATAACGGCACTGTCAGAGTTAGAGGGTCATCGGTGAGTGGCTAGGTACCATCAGTAGGTGAGTACATGAAAAGCTCAGTAAAAACAATTTCAGGAAAGCTAGCCGGAATAAACCGACATAGTTATACCTGACACAACATTGCTGCTCTGCTACAAGAACGTAAAACCTGTAACAACGGGGAAAAAGAAAAATTTCGAAACAAGAATGGTCAAAGAGATGATACTTCGAAATTCCGAAGATTAAGGTGGAGATTGCTGATATTGTTGCTGATAATATTGGGCGTAAGCAGCAGAGTAATCTTGTTGACCGCCATAACCTTGCTGTTGTTGAGGATAACCTGAATAGCCAGCTTGACCACTGTAGCCTTGCGCGGAATATCCTGCAGTACCGTATCCAGAATAACCTCCAGCTTGGGGTGGGCGATATCCCTGGTTAGTAGCAGCTGGTGGAACGCCTGCTGATTGCCAAACTTCTGGTCGGCGCCAAGGGGGAAGATCAGAAGAGGCGACTTGAGGAAGGCCGGGAGCGCCAAAGGATTTGGAAGGATCATGGCTGCCAGCACTTTCCCCAAGTTCAGCCATGAGACTTGCGAATTCAGAATCGAAGGCCTTTCCACCGGATCCGCCCGAACCGCTCATAGGAGGTTGAGGGGGTCCGTTAAAGGGCATGTTGGGATCACGACGAACCGTACAATCGCGAGCCATATGTCCAGCACTTCCGCAAGTACGGCAGATAATGTTGGCAGTGAAATTGCGTTGTTCAGGACAATCGTACTTCCGATGACCAACGCCACCACAGTTCTGGCATATTTGGTTCTCGTCGTCTCGAAGAGTACCATTCAGTGCGGCAAGTTCGCGAAGCTGGTTACGCTTATGATCGTTTTGACCTTCCGGTGTCGATGCGGCCTTGACCCAATGTGAGTAAGGAATAAGCTGATGAAAATACCATAAACATACAGTTTCAATGACCTTGTTAATCATCTTCACGCAGGCAGCGACCTTATCTTCTGTTTCAGCCATAACAAGACAATGGAGATCCTCTTCACTGTCGTCAGCGAATGCATCAGGCCTGCCTTTTCCTTCCTTAATGCTGCCCTTTCCTCGAATACTGATCTTGGCGCCACTCTCCCTCTCCATCTTCTTCAAACTGTTACCACGAGGGCCTACGAGTAAACCAAAGAAATTGATTTCGGGGAATTCTTTGACGGGAATATAAACCTTTTCCTGGGGCCTCTGGGAGCGCTTCTGTTGATGGTATTCGACAGGAGGGCGGAAATTGGGGTCAGTTTTAAGGGCTCTGTCCACCAACCTAACCCGTTCGTCCTCCAATTTCTTGCGATACCGGACCTCACGGGTGTTAGTACGACGACCCTGTGCGTCATAGGTGGGCGGAGGGGATGGAGACCTAATAAAATTATTAGAGGGCGGGTTAGTATTCCAAAGTAAAAATATATTACCTTTCTTTTTCGGGTGGGATATAATCGTTCAGCCTAAGCTTACCATTGATTTCTTCCAAACGCAGCTGGATAGCATAGTTGTCGAGTTGAGCCTGGGATACACCATCCGCTGAGATGGCAGTTGGCAGCCCAGGAAGTTCGTTTTTAGTATCACCCCAACGACTACGTCTTTTCCTGGGAGCGTTAGGATCATCTATACGTGGAGATTCAGTGTTAGTACGTTAGTCAGAATGGAATCAGACGAAATAAAACGTCTAGACCATCAGAACTGAATCTACTTACTTTCCGGGGCATTGGGTGTCTCCTCGCGCTGTCTTTTGCTAGAATGTTCATGTTCCTGAGCACGAGGGAACGCTGACGGGGAGGGCTGCGCAAGTTGAACTGGAGCGCTTTCAACAGGGGCTGGTCCGAACCTCCTCCGAGTACCGAGTGGCACTAATACGAGAAGGTGAGAAGAGGACACAAAGATGGGGAAAGGTTATACATACCTTCGTTGGTTCCTGTAATTTGCTTTGTCGCTGCTTTCCACATGGATTCACTGGAATTGAGAATCTGCGATGATGATGGTGGCAGGAGAGAAGCTGGTTGGCGCTTACAAGTGCGCGCTTTGCTGAATGTGTTACAGAGGTCACTGTCACAATTTTATTTTCCTTGCCTTTGCTGTTTAAATTTGTGATTTTTTATATTTTGGAAGAAACGTAGCATATTATTGATTTATGGGAGATTATTTGGCTATTTTTCCAGTTGACCACCCTTGAACATTTATTGAATAACTTTAGATCTGTCCACGACTTCGGCTACATGTCAAAGCCAAAACCGTCCTCCCTGAATCAACCACCGCTGATGAAAACTGGCCACAATCGTCTGGAGGTCGATGAAGATGTGACGATGTCGACACGTCAATTCGGTGCCCAAAGTTCAATAAGCCTGCTTGTATAGATCTTTACAATCGTCACAGTCATGGACGGGATATTATTCATGGTGGCCTCCTTTCTGTTAATATCTCCTGGGATCGATTGGAATATCTCACTCTTAGTCATGATCTTATAGATACTGGTATCTAACCGGCATTATAGTCTGGTGAAAACGTCAACCAGAATGGTGTATAACTAGTCAGTCTTTTGCACCTGTCGGCTTGCGATATGCATTGTCTTCCGATTCATGTTCGTTTAGGCCACTTTTGTCCACGAAGATACTGGAGAAGTGATTCTTCTCATGCTCTGCGACAGTTCTTTTCTCAAGCTAGCGGCCTCCCCGCAGATAACCAAAATGGCGTCAAACAGTAGTTGCTCCTTCCCCGAACTCGGCAGATAATTTTTCAGCTTACTTAGCCCTCGGTCTTAGGAAGTTAACAGCAAGTGCCGGAGATCGGTCGACGCTCCTTCTCGTTCTGGAAGGTCTGCTGCAGGTTTGCTCAAATGCTCCATTTGCGTGTGCTAGCTGCCGCTGCTGAGACCTTGGCTCGGAAGAGTAGAAGGCAGGATTGATGAGGTCTTTCATCGAACGTATTTGGGCAATATTCGGCTTCGTTCATGAATGCCTAATAGTCTTCAGCCTTCAGGCGTAACAATTCTTGACGAATTGGAGTAAAGGATCAGCCGAGACATTTCTGTCCAAGTGACCACAGGAAGTAACGAGATGATCAATAAGAGCAATCTTAGGAGAAGGCTTCTTGAGACGACCGATTGCCTCTCCCAAATTTCTACGAGACATCGAGGAGCCGGGAGAATGCCTTCATGCAATGTTGTCTCAAGTAGATGACAGCATCTGTGAATAGAAACACTGTGACTATTCATGACAGGATCATCAGGCCAATGGCAGATCGGTCACCGGTAAAGGTCAAGATAAAGTTCATAATCGTTAGCAATCGAGTATCTACCTGATACAGAAAACATAGAGCGAGGGCGTTTTGTAAGGTGCAGTTGGCGTTTATGGAGTTGGAGAGCTTCGCTACTTTTCGAACGTTTGTTGTCTTGGATCGCTTATGAGCCGTTCCATATGGCCGGCCAAGGCGTATGCGTTGCTGGGAGGGAAGAAAGCATTTGTCAAGATAAGGTCTGAAGCTCAGGAAACTCAGCGTCAGCGCAAACTGGCACGAAAAGTCACCCTCGACTCCGCAGAAGGTTCCTTTTCATGCCACAAGGCATTAAACCAGAAGGAAGAACTAGGTGGCTCGAAGGTCGGTGTGTGTCATCGAAGTGTCAGCGCGAGTGGCAATGAATCGTAGTGAGGTGAGTAAACACCACTATTTTTCCAAGGGTAGAGAGCTTCTGATACGGAGGGGGCCGTGTTGACTTGGGGCGGAGAAACGGGGGGGAAAACCAAATCGGAATCGCTCTTCACATCTTAGGAAGTCTTCAGCCACGAAAATGAAATATCCCGCCACTAGACCACAGTCCTTTTGGGCAGCCTACAAGCAATTCATGAGCCTACATATCAATGGAACTCTATGCCATACGCACCGATGTGCGGAGGGGGATTCATTGCTTTGAAATGACCCCAAAATATATGCGTTGGTATAGGTGAGCGGTGGTCGTCAGAAGGAATGATCATTTTAAATTCCGAGAGCTTCAGGAAAGCGAGGAAAAGACTTAACCGCACGTCCCCTCCAGCGGAAGAGGGTCGTAGAATATTCCATCTGCTCCGAATGCCGCTAAGAGGCCAACGGGGTTTGGTGGGAAAGCAAGGGACCGGCGGTATTATCTGACCCCACTAAGGGGGGCCGATTCATGCGAAAGCAGGAAGCCAGACTTAGATAGCCTTGCGACGACTCCCAGCCATTCGGAAGAGAGCTTGAAAAGCCGGGAACGGTATTCTTGTCGGAGAAAGGGAGTGGGGGGGCCGTACTGAGAATCGGACAGGGAGGAAAAGGAGCCAAGCTCATTGACTCGAGACGAGACCTCCTATCTGACAAGGTGCCGAAGTGAATACTCGCTGCGATCTAAAGTCCACATCTGAGGGAAGGGATGGAAAGCGGACGGGATTCAAGAAGAATTCGGAGAACACATGATATCGCCGTTTGCCTAAGGTTAGCCAGTGAGTGAGTCTGGCTTTCTCGAGTAAGTAGACGATCTGGGAGAAGACGGCTTGATCCATGCGAGATGCTGCAGCAGAGGAGTCGATAGTCGGTCACGGTGATGGTGACTCTCATCTTTGCAGCCGCGAATTCTTGTTCACAAAGTACCTGGTGATGCAATCATCTGCTAAACCATGTTAGGTGAAGATGCGACGATTCTGCTTCTTTTGCAGAATTTAGCGACGTCTTCATGAGAGTGCACGGGCCCACATCGGGATAGCGTCTGTCCTGTCGGCGATGGCGGGATTGGATGCCGCTGGCTGTGAGGGCTTTCGTGTCTTCGTGTCTTCGTCGTTGCTAGTCCTGGCCAGACATCTGCTCTGCAGTGCTCGGACGTCGCCATGACAGTCCTTGGCAGTCTAGTCCAAAAGTCACCTTCTGCGCAATGACAGAGCATGTTAGCAGTTTTTATTTTTGGAGTTCTGCTGCTGTAATTTGTAACTACTTGCCCAAGTTTGTGGGCCAGAGTAGCTGCTCTTCGGACGCATGGATATGGTAACCCGAAAAATCTGTTTACTTGAGAGAATTACAAATTGGGCGCTGATCGGAGGCGACTGGTGTCAATGAGATGCTGAATGTATGCGGTGTAATGTTCATTAAACGCAGAGCCACTTCGAGGTGAGATGTAGAGCGCAAAGTGGAGAATATCTCTTTGATGATTGATGATGAATTCGGGATTCACTGTCTCATTCGAGCTCGAAATCTGGTCCACCTTCTCGGTCCCAGGGTGCAATCAGCAACGGATGTGAAATTCAACTCGATAGACTGTAGTATTTTTGCGTCTCGACCTTGTATTTTTTCTGCAACAATATAATACATGTATATCGGAAGTCCACAGCAAAAGAAGAGCAAGTTGTTATGCAACGGAAACTAGGACGGTTAAGTTTCTAGAATAGTAGTACAGAGTCCGAAGGAATGCGTGGTTTACCACACATGGAATTAGTTGTCAAGAAAGCAGACGAAGAGTAGAGAAAGAAATAGAAGACAAAGAAAGAAAGAAATGTCCTTTAAAGCCCTTTTGAGTTAGCATCCAATTTTCTCTATGCAAGAGAGTATTTCCGGGAGATAGTGTCCCTGTCCATCACTGGGACAGGTGGCGGGGAAGGCACACGAATGGGGTGCGCAGAAATAGACGCTCCCATGTCCGCCCTTGACCTCGGGAAGTCTGTGACGAGCGCACGGAGACTTTGAGGCTCGGTAATAGCGCGACGGTGACCGTTGGTCGACGAGTCGACTCCAGGTCCGCGCCCGTTGGGAGAGTGACGAGAATATGAAATATTCAACAAATGGTCTGATTCCCGACGCGAGAGATAAGGCGACGATTGCTGCGTAGCGCCCGCGCTCGATGGACTTGACATCGGATATTGGAAGTGGGAAAGGGGCTCTTGAGGATAGAGATGATGGTGGGCCGAGTTGGTCGAATTGTGAGGAGAATAAGAGACGGTCGGGGAATGCTCCGTCATTTCATTGAGCATGTAAACGGGGGAG
>Ga0157379_10002187_pt1 | contig 16264 bp, 16 predicted proteins | sample S25metaG_FD_121802 | JGI IMG/M metagenome (GOLD analysis project Ga0157379, IMG submission 121802) | Switchgrass rhizosphere microbial communities from Kellogg Biological Station, Michigan, USA - S2-5 metaG | ecosystem: Host-associated > Plants > Roots > Rhizosphere > Soil | place: USA... | reverse complement strand
GTTGACGGTTTGATATACGGTGGTGCTAATTATAAACATTGGATGTTCTTCGTGGTGAGAACCAGAAACTTTGGTAGAGGCGGGGGTCGCCCGATATTCCCCAAGAACCTTGACCTTCGGAAATTCGATAACGCTTGGTTCATCGCTTGAGTGTCCCAGAGAAGGGAGTTCAGCTTTAGGCGTGCGGTCAGTGACTTCAATACCTCGCAATCGTAATGTGCCACTCTCGAAGGATAAAGCCATGCGAAGATTGGAAGTTTTAATGGCCTGGTAGCTTGCCTCGACGGAAGCAGAAGGTCTCTTGACTTGAGGTGAAGGGTCTTTCTGGGTCTGTTGCGGAAGAGCAGTAATTCGTTCAATCCGCTCCTTACCACGGGTATAGACGTCGACAAGGCCAAAGACGTAGTCGACAATTGCCGGGTCTAGGTCAAGGGTAAATCCGTCGACATACGCCATTATTTGCCAACGACGAATTGCTGCGGATCTAACAGAATTGAATTCGGCTTTCATTCCCGGATAGAGGAGCTTGTTGCGACTGGGGTGGACGTGACCCTTAAACTGACTTGGACGACTTTGATCGAATCTAGCAAAAGCAATGATTATTACAATGATCACCAGATACGGCCGGACTTACCGTTTGACAAACTGGAAAGAAAGAGGGCCCATTTGAGCTTGACCAGATTCGTTATGTTTTGTAGAAAAACTTGCTGTTTTTATTGACATAAGGAAAGCTGGCACAGACCCAAGAGCGTCTACTTCGATCTCGTTCTTCAATTCCAGGGGGAATGCAATTCCTATATCTGCGACTTCTATCAACAGTCTGCGACTCTCCAAGAAAGAGGTGGTTTTATTCAAGGATGCTTTCGGTTTTTGCACATCGAATGCGCTTATGACACGTTGTGTTTTCTTCTTCATTTCTTCCAACTCCATGGCCCGTTGTTCCTGACGAAGATGCTGTTCCGCCTATAAACGAGTGAAAAGGTATTTTCCCAATGCAATTAAACAATTATTTACCTTTATATGATCGATTAAATCCCCTAATTCTCCTACAGAGTTTGGTGACATGACAGCGTGCATTTTATTCATCTGAAGATGGAGGAGTTCCTCATGTCCTTCCGTCGACAGAGACTTGGCGTGGAGAGGAAGACTACTGGCACGTACATCTAAGACCATATAAGCAGACCTAAGGTTTCGATCAAATTCGTGTTGGGGTCGTTTCATCGACATTTGATGAGAGAGAGCAAGAGCCAATTCCGAAACTCCAAAGTTCCACGACAGACCGACGTCGTTTTTGGCTGTTCCGATCATTTTTTCTGACATCAAGTCCAAGATACTCGTTGGCCCAGCCAGGCTTACACTAAAGCCACGAAGCATGAACGCAACGTCATATTTGAATGCTACGGGGAGTCTCTCGACATTCTTGGTTGCTGATATCCTCTTTCCTCGATTTTTCGTCACGAGATCAAGGAACTCATAAAAATGGGTCCCAAGATTTTGTTGAACTGCCAGGATATCATCAACATAATTTGGCTTCAATGGTAAAGAGAAGCTCTCCAGAACAGCATGGGATTTGAGCTGCATCCCATCGAAAGTACCAGATGTCCGAAAAGCAGGAAGGTGAAGCTTGATGGACTTCCCAGGAGAGTCGGGAAGATTGAAACGTTCGCCGATTTCAATCGTTTGAGAAGCAAGCTGGACACCGAATAAAAACCCAGGAAACCGCAAGCTTCCGGAGGACTTGCGGACATAAGTTAGCACGTCATACACGTCCCAAGAGAACCAGGTTCCGTGCATCACTTGAAGCAACAATCCAACTTGTTTTGTTGATATTTGGATGTCAAGAACGGAAAGGGGCGATCTCGCCTTGTTGGATATCGGTGATTTAGGAGCATCGGCGACCTTACTCTTATCCAGCTCGACGAGAAGTTCTTGTGTCATGGTATGGATTTTTCTAAATGTAATATGATTAAACAGAAAAAAAAGGTCTTCAGAAATGTTGACTTACGGCAAATACTGTACCCGCCACTCCTCCACGAGCTTATAGGTCAGGAAAGCGCTCCTAGGAACACTGGCTAAAGCGCCATCCATTGAAATTAATCCATGAACCACGGGCGGTGAATCGCCTTCCGAGTGATATGTCAAGTCTAGAATCAGTCCTCTAAGAGATAACCTTGCAAGAATATCCCTTTCTTGTCCAACGAAGGGATTCGTCTCATCTAATGCTTGACGAACCTGCATGAAGGACTCGGAGAAACCGAGGAAACCATTGATTGAGGTGATAGGTCTGGGACGAACTTGAAGTGCGACCCCTTTAAGAAGGGATGTCGTTAATCGAAGACGTGAAACACCGACCTCCAAGGCCATTCCTTCTACTGCTGCCTGCAACGATCCTCGGTTAATGTCAACGAAGACTTCCCAGTAATCATCCATCCCTTCAGTCCTAATTATAGGGGCCGTTGGCGGGTTAGTTCCAGGTTTAGATGATCGATATTGGAAGTATTTCCCATGTAATGGGAGTAATTGCTGTAGGAAGAGTATGAAACTTGGAAATATCGTGAGATCAATGGTCGCCACCACGGCGGAAAGAACATGATGCAGGGTATTTTTAGTCTCCAGCTGAGGAAAGAAAGCATTCGTTGCAATATTTCCGATTTTGCGAGGTGTCATTGTCGTTTTCGGCAATCTACGGCAATAATTGACATGGAGCGGCCCTAGAGAAAAGGTGTTATCGAGACCAGAATGATGGTCCAATGCTGAGTCGGATAGACCAAAGGAAATCAATCCCGTACGTAGTGACATAGAAGGCATTGTCTTGTGCGTGTCCGGGTTAGGCAGTATCCCCTCTTCAAACCCGCAGTATCGAAGGAATGATAATGTAGCGATCTCCTCCTTCGTCGTTTCAGTGCCCCAGTCATTAAGTCGATCCAGAAGAACGTCAACAACCGCGTCCTGACTCGGTAGTTCGAAGGTGATATCTTTGGAAGATGGAAGTCTTGATAATACCTGGCGTTGAGAGAATACAATCCATCTCAAGCAATGTCGAATATACATGAAAAGCTTCCAGGAAGGATTACGCCGAATATTCAAAGGCCTTCCTGACTGTATTAAGAAAGAAGGCTGGCTTTGAGCCAAAGGATCATCGGCACGGATGGTTTTGCCATATTGGAGAACATCCCAAATCTGCCTCTGTCTCGCGGCTTTGAAACGAGCCTGGCGACGCACGAGATCAAGACGTATATCCTGTGCCATTCGGAGGAGGTTGTCCAATGTGGCAACTATCATCTCTGAGGAACCATGACCGAAGAAGCGAGAGTCAATATCCCCCAGGTCCACGTGTAGTCTTGTCAGAGTAGAAACGGTGCGTGACTCTTTGAGGCCGATTTGGAATTTGCGGGTCGCTCGTGAAGACTTGTTCATTTGAGACATAGAATGGAACACAGAAACGTCCAAATAAGCATGGAGACCACCTATTACACCAGTAAAGGTCGTCATCGGAAGGACGGAGGGACGAGAGGTCTTGGATGATGTCAAAGATAATCCCAGAATGTTGAGAACAGCATCCGAAACAACGCGAGAATTTCGCAGGCTTAGATTGACGGGTCCGTTTGGTGTCGGCGTACTGAAAAGTGGTGACAACGTTTCATCGACGGCCATTAAACTCTGCAAAACTCGAAGATGGAAGACTGCTAGTCCAACGTCTAGGATATCTTTAGTCTTAGCTGGTTCCTTATCTTCCGCGATGCTACCAAGAAGGCTCTTGGTCATGGCGTCAATTTGTAACTCTATGCTGGGTAGCTGACATTTTGAACACGTTAATAAGGAGAAGGATTAAAAAGAAGAAAAAAGAAAAAACTGACAGAGCTATACATATCTTCTAATGAATCTTTAATGACAGACAGACAAAGGGGAGTCACCAGAACTTGTATCTCCTTCGTTCGCAACACCTTCGTACTTGTACTGTAGGTGTCATCGAATTGAGGTATTTTTGCCTGTGTTGTAGGGGACGACCTCTGTGATTGGGAGCCATCATGCGAGAAAGGAAGGGCCAGATCCTTGTTAATAAGGTTTAGATTTTGATAATTAAAGACATAAGGCTGAAGCTACCTTAACCTGAGAAAACAATGGCGTGTATACGAATTGATCACCCATGCGTGTCTCAAACCGACGAAGAATGTGCTTATAGTGACTTAAAGACGGTTTTAAAGCATTACTTTCGCCCATATCCTCTGGATTCCGTTTGTCAGCCAACAACAAAGACTATTAGAAAATGCAATTGATCTTCACCTGGAACGTCCGAATCTGAGTCCGAAATATCTCCACCCTCTGAATCTGTATCATCTGATTCGTCGAAGCTTGAGGAACTATCACGTTCGACTCTGACGACCATTGGAGTCGATGGGCGTGAATGGCTGAAAGCTTTTTAGTATATAGTTCCTGAAGATATTAAAGAAAACTTACGCTAATCGAGCATCACGGTCCGCTTCTGAAATGCGTTCGTCCTCGTCGGACTCCACAACTGATAAAGTTATCATATGTCGTAGCTTTCGCATAACCCGAGGCGAAGCTGTATTGCTGGTGGGTAGACTGCCTTTGCCTTCGTCCATTTTGCCAGGAAACTTGACCTTGGGGAGATACATGGTCCCCTGATAAGCTGTCGACAGAATGAGTGTCGGGTTTAGACACCGCCTAATAATCTTACCTGGAGTTGGTCCACTAGCTGTCTTCTCGTAGAGGAACCATGCGCGCCGAGTGGGAGCGTCTTGGAGTCTGACATACGAGTTTTGTATTCGAGCCTTCTCCTTCCAGCCTTCGGGAGCGGAATACATATCCATATGCAAATCAAATGACACACAGCCAGCCTCCAACCACAATTCCCGCCGTTGTTCCGAGTATATCAATGCACGCAAAAAGCCAGCTGGAATTCGAATTTCTGTAACCTTCTTGTAGGTCTGTCCTGGAAGATCGTTATAATCGAAGTTAAGGCCTCGATGAAGATGAAGTTGGGTGGCGGAACGGCCGAATTTCCATGCCACATCTATAGTTCGAATAACGACCTTCAGGAAAGTGACTGATTCGGAGGATTAGTAATAATTCAGAAAAAGAAGAGAAAGAAGGTACCATCTGGCTCTGATGGAACCGTGAACTCTGCAGCAGGTGCATTAACGGCATCGGTATAATTGAAACGGACCGACGTCAGACATTCCACAAGGCCTTGAATTTCTGAAGTCGTAAGTACGCCAACTACACCCCCAATATCAAACTCCCAAAGGCATAAATATGTTGATGTTCGGGGTTGGGGTCCGAATAAACGATTCGCCACGACGTTAATACCTTGGATGGTTCAATAAGAGAAATAACGATTATGCATGCATTCTTACTATCAATCTGCAGCTTTTGCCTACCCATTTTTTTATATGGTTCATACGCCAAGTCATGCATCAAATCCTGCACTACAGATACTGTAGTGGGACTGATATTTAGGGACATTTCTGATAAAAATAGTCGGGCTCTGTAAGATAGAAAATGGTTCATATATCTCACCCATCGAATAATCGTGTGACCGTAAATCAATCTGAAGCTCTGGTTGAAGCAATATTGTTGCAGTTCCGATGGATTTAGGATCGGCAGAAGGCCGTTCATCGCCTTCCGGAGAGGGATCGTTCGAATACTCGTAACCGTGAAAACTAGCCGGTAATATCATAACCGCTTGCTCGACGGAGACTCCTAGGCAAACTTCAAACATGTTCGACTGGTGGGATGGCATCAATAATTGATCGGCTGGGGAAATGAGGCAGATGAAGTACCTTTCCTTCCACCCATTTGAACTCCACTGGATCCCCAAGAGGGAGATTCCGCTTCCGCTTCGACACATATTCGTATAAAGTCGAGAAATGTGTAAAGTTACCGAAGTAATTATCCCGAACCGTCATCAAATGCCGGATGATCCAGCCCAGAGATATGAAGACGACTTCTCGGGCCTATCCAGCATGTAAATCCAATCCATCCCATACTCAAAATAAAGTGAACACTCAACTTGAATATCCAGCTTCAGACGATCGATATAATCCGGGCGAGCTTCAGAGAAGTACATGAATGAAGAATCTACTCTGACGAAACCGGCCCTGCCAAAGTCAGTAGTTCGAGAAGAGGCAAATGTGGAATGTGTGTTCCATTTGGGTAAGGTTAGAGATAACTCCACACCTGGGACTTCTATCCAGAATGGGACTGTGGTGTGCTGTGGACGGAAAACGTTCGAAGGAACTTCAACCCCAGTTCTTAGAAGGTGCCCTCGGAGACAAAGGAATGCTGTAGATGTATGTAAATATTTTAAAACACTGACAGATTCATTGGACGTACTATTGGCCTCTTTGGCATGCGGATTCGTGATGAGGTTCTGATCGTTAAGGTACAGTTTGACATCAAAATCGTTCAATGATAAATTCAAAGCATATCGGATCGGTATCCATTTGTCAAAATCATTAGGTGGACCTGAGCTCCAGTCTTTACCAAGATCAGTAAAGAGGTTAACATGGTCACGGATGAGGTGGAGAACAGGTTTCTGTAGGGAAATGTCGAAATTCCAAAGGCGATAGTCGTTCCATTTAAGAGGCGAAGGAAGTTGACATAGTACCTGAAAAGTATTCAAATATGAGGATGTTTGGATGGATAGAGAAGTAAAAGTTCCTTACCCTCGAAGACTTTGCTGACAAAACTCGAATATCATTGACACTCGTCAAGACATTCACCTCGTCTAAATGCAACTCAAGCAGCGTATCAAAGCCATCCTCCGTTGAGACCCAAGGCATGACATAATTGATCGTCGAGTTCTCCCCAGCATGCACTTCCAGCCATCCCGCTTCTCGCCGCTTTCTGGAGGAACCTGGAAATTTCGTTTCGTCGTATTGCCAATTCTAGGTAGAAATGAATGCGGAAGGACTTCATATAGAGAGTTAAAAAATACTTTTGATGGCTCCCTAAACGGGATGTAAAGAGTAGTTGTATCTCTCAATTCAACGAATATTTTCAGGGACGTATACATTCGAGTATCCCCAGGTTTTAATGCAGCAGTAGGAGTTGCGGTCTGGTAGGCTGGAGGGAAGAAGAGTCGCTGCAATTCGTATCTAAAATATAATATTTAATTGGGTGATGCTTTGATACCACAAGACACTGGCCTTTGTCGATCAGCCCATGGTCCATATCGTGCGGTACCACCGTTAATAATGAGATCTAGGCCATATTGCGGAGCGACATCCCCATTTCCAATGGTGCGCGGTTCCAACCCCTCCGAACTGGGTTTTGATTCCAGGAATGGAACCTTGCCTGAAAAAGATGAATGAAGGCAAAATTAGTCATGGCCAAGATTCTCTTACCAGGCTCATCCCAGTAATACGTAAGCTCGAGTTGCGGTGTCTCTAACACCGTTTCGACAATAGCATAATCGTTTAACAAGGGCTGATCGGCTCCCAACCGTGAGTAGCCAGCGTTGACTTTATCATCTGTTTCTGCTTCTTTCTCGTGAGTCCAGAGACGTCGGAAGGAAGAGAATGAGAGGTGCGATAAAATATTTTCTCTGAAAATGCAAGTAAGTAGGGAAGCTAGATTGGATTTAAGGAAGCCTTACCTGGCGATCCGACGAGTGGCAATTCTACCCTGGAAAACCATGGGTCCACGATGCTTGGGGTTTCTATCCATATCGAGCTTGACCTTGTAGAAACAAGCATCAACGACCGTCTTGTGCTTGTCATGGGGAGAGCGGGGCTACGATGTGGAATCTTTAGTAGGAGATAGGTGAAGGAGTTGTCAAGATAATTACTGGGACAACGTTATATGATCCATTGGCATCAAGAAAGGTAGCAACAAGAAGAGACGGAGTGGAGAAGTTGCCTAGAACAATGGCACCTCGATGGACATCCAGATCAATTGGCAGGATTTCGTGAAAATTGGGCTTGAACGTTAGGAGCCATATCTTAACCTGCTCTTTCTTCCTTGTAATCCATGGGATAATCGACCTTCGCGAAAAAGATTGGCCTTCAACAATATCTGGGTTCATCGCTAATGATAGCAAATTTAATTGACGTAAATAATGGAAATCTGGCGTTCTTACAACTAATTGTGGGTTTCTTGGAAATTGTTGTCCCTTCTGCAGGAGGAAAAGCAGCCGAGGTAGAGGAGCTGAGACCAAATTCCATATCAACTTGCTCATCTGCTTGTGCTTTACGAAGTTTGGACAGTATGTCGTCATAAGCAGCAGTCCGATTATACAGCCCCCATTCGACACCTTCAAGCGAAATATGGATTCGACTAGGTAGCTTAAAGGGTTTAGGTATGCCTAATAAAAAACCTGATAATTAACGTGTCGAGAATACTCCGAAATAACACACCTTTAAGGTCGCCTTCGCTTCCAGGTCCATTAAACCCGTCTCGAGCCCTCCAAATCCAATATCGCCAAGTGACGATACACTTCACAGCTCTGAACGACTGACAACTCCCATGATACCTGAAATCCTTGATCATAATTTTCCCGGAGAGAAGCGATAATTGAAACGTCTCTGCTCCATAAACATGAGATATTGCAATACCTATGAGAACATGTTACCCGCGTACCTAATGAGACCCATGCGCCGCCGCCCTCTTCATCCCACCAGGTCAGTCGTATAGCATAGCCAATCAATAATGCCAGTAATCTGTTGAAATAGAACAGATATCCTATTGCGAGAAATAGACAGCACAATGACGAAAACACGAGGAGCCTGAGAGGATAATGTTGTTAGTATTCAACGAGATGTTGAAGCGATCACATACCAATCCGAGGCTATGTTTGTTAAGGCCATAATGAAATACGCTGCTTGCCTCGCAGCACGCTGAAGAAAGCGTGAAGGAAGCCAACTTGACGCAGGGAAGACTGAAACTCTCAGCGCTTATGCCACGGAGTCTGAGTTCCTAGAATGGCATTTCGACCCCAAATGACAAAAATGAGAAGTGATCGCTATGCGGGGTACATTTAGGAGTACGTGTATAGTCAAAACGATAAAAGAGAATTATTCTTTCAAATGCTGGAAATACTTGATAGAGCATACATTTATCAGAAAAAAATGCTCCCTGTGAGGCTCGAACTCACGACCTTTGGATTAAATGCTCAGAAGCACTCATATCAACTATGAGACCAACGCTCTACCAGCTGAGCCAAGGAAGCACTGCAGACTGCCCCCGACTAATATCCTTGGGGGAAATACGTGAGCACAAAACTGAGGAATTAAATATAATGTGGAGTATACATTAGAGGGAATAATATAAGATCTGAAACATATTATATAACATTATTGACCCGCCTCGTCATTCTGACCCTTCGCTTCATCCTTGTCTTTCGTATCTTTCCACTCCCATTCGACACCCAATGCCCTCACAACATTGCCTAGATATTCCATATCGGACTCCAACTGCGTCTCTCCCGAGGCACTCAGTCCCTTTGGCACTCCTCGCCCACCACCTCCATCCTTCTTTATTGAAGGCAAAACCACAGTCGTGAGATGGGTCAATAACGAAAGCGTAAGTGATGTCAGCCACATAGTGGTGACCATCTCCGGCGAAAGCGGTGTCTCAGGATCCAGCTCCAAGTCCAAAGGCGGTTGACCATCCGCCCGTACAAAAGGTAACAACCCAACTCCGAAAGCAAGTGCATCGTCTTCGGCGTAGACCTCAAATAGTCTTGGCAGATTGAAAAGTCCTGCAGTCAGGCTTTGCATCGTCTGGGTAGGGCTGAGTGAGAATGTAGGGATTTTGAGGTCGCTTGCAGCGAGGGATCCGCCTCCCGTGGAAGAAGCAGACCAGTTATTCAGAGAAGCGTATGTCGTGAGATGGCGCATCAGAGGGGAGAGGAGCGTAGATGAAAGTGTAGATTGCGCAGATCTTGTCAATGATATCAACGCAGCTTGGGCAGAAGGTAGCAGGGTAGGAAGGGGTGCGGTTGGAGTCGCGACGACACCGGGAGATGGTGTAAGGTTTGCAGGAGAGATGGAAGGACTAGTAGTGACCAATGCAGAGTTTGATCGCGCAGAAAGACCTCCAGTAACATCGATCCCATCTAACAGACTGTTGAGCTCCATCGAATTTAGAGGAGACTGACTGAGGAGCAAAATCTCTCCCCGTGTTGTTCCTGGAATATATACGCCTTGTGCATCTTGCCTGCTAAGTCTAAACGCACTAGCAACTTGCACGAGAGCACCACGAATCTTCTGCGTAAGGAGGGCAATTCGATCGTTGACTGCACGACAGGCATCCAGCATATGCAAGCCATGTTGAATCGTAGCCCAATCATTCGGGGTATAATCCAAGTCTGTGAGGAGGGAATCGTCAGGAAGATTTGACGAGTGAGAGAAGGAAGAGGATGTTAAGGTAAACGAATGATCTCCTTTTGCGGCGTCAAGGAAAGCTCCAAGAAGCTTATCTATCGCCTTTAGCATCCCAGGAGCACCATACCCATGCGTGAACTCCATACAACGGCTAAGGGCTTCCTCGGCCATCGAAAATACATCGACACTTTGCGATCTAAATGCCCTAGCACCATTTTCGTTTCCGGTATCACGGTCCTTGACTGTTTTCCTCACTTCCTCCAGTCCTTTCTCCAGCAACTTCCTCTCCAACAGCTGGTATTCTGCCTGCAAATCGAGGAACGGTTCGAATAGCACTTGTTCCCATGTCCCGAGAACAATCTTGCCACTGATGGACGGTTGCGACCGAGAATTCAGTCTTCGAGACATCGACATCCTCTTCGATAACCGGCGAGAGTGGGTTGGCGTCTTTGGTGGCATATTCGAGTCCTCGATAGCTGGCGAGAATAACGCAGTGTAACCAACCTTCTCGAGTATTTTATCTGTTGCCACTGCAAATTCCTCTGCAGACCGAAAAGCGACGATGAGTTCCGGTAATGCTGATGCGCCGTAGTGTTCAACAAGACCAGAAAGCCTTTGAGATAAGGAAGGAGTGAGGGCGTCGATGGTGGATTGTACGAAAGAGGATAGGGTTTGTTGAGCATCTGGGAAGATGGAAGGAATATATGACCGTTCTTCATTGATGAGTGCGAGAAAGGCGGTAAAGAAGTTGGAAAGGAGGGAAGTGAACTTGATCGGCGCCGACTCTGAATTCGCGGGTTGTTGCTCTCCTTCCACATCTTCCAACACAGCCTCTGACCACACTGAAACCAACGATGATCTTCGTGAGCCGTAATAGTAGTTCCTGAACTCCGCTTCACGTTGAATGTTCGCAAACACGCCGTAATAGCTCTTGCATGCCCCAATATCCCGCTTGTTGATAGCAGCAACCAAGGCAGCGCTCAACGCAGCTTCTAGTTGATTCTGAAGACTCGTCATAAGCGCACGACGTGGCTCGTAAGCGGGAGTATTCTGGAAAACAGGCATGCTCCGACGAGCTTCAGCAAGACGTTCTGCGGCTTTGGCATACTGCAGCTCCGAAAGCAAGGAAGTCACTTCTGGCTCCAGTGTACTCCAGCTTTCCGCTTCCTTCAGGACATCCCGTGATGACTCCATGCGACGCTTTATGGTGTCCAGATGCGCCAAACGATCCAAAGCTTTCGTGGTTTCTTCATCAGCCAAGGAGGATGCTAGACGTGCTTGAAGAGACGATAGCCCAGCCTTGAGCGCGAGTGTTGATTCTCGAAGGAAATGGAGGTCATATGTTAGACGTGGGACGGTACGTGAAATGTCATCAATACTTTGTTCGAGCTGGCTGGAGGTGTCCTGGCAGGCAACTTCGAGACGGGTAGTGAGTGAAGTGACATCCTGGACACTACTGCGGGTATCAAGGAGACCATTAATCCAATCCGCAACGTCTGAATGTTCCTCTAATGAGGATAGAAGGCCAATATAAGATGAATGTGCAGCAGAGTCATCAACACCAATGGCAATGTCGAGCGACATGAACTTATTTGTGGGTGCCTGTGATGTCGCTGAGATTTGGCGCTCGAGTCTCTGTTTGAGTTTCCTCAGCGCATTTTCTTTCTTCGTCAACATGTCCATATCAGCTCCGACTTGTCTATTCACGAAATTGCACTACTTAAACTCGAAGTAATGACTGATTTTTCTTTTATACTCTCGTCTACCGGTATAAGTGTTCGATTTCGGAACACTTGCTCTCTAACTTTTCTTCCTTGCTCCCAAATTCGCCGTAAGTCCATCCAACGCTGTATCACTTTCGGAGTACTATACATTGAATAACAGCACGAATTTTCAGAAGTTACTCGAGAAACTTCCCCATATTTTCAGTTTCTGTGCCAGAGTTCGCCCTTACGGTACTCCGGCTACTGTACTACAGCCTTTCTACTCAATCTCAATGGATTGGGTATCATAAAGTGTTATATCATTGATATACGACTACTTTTCTGCCCAGGTTGTCACCTTTTCACTTACCCAACAAGGAATTTTAGTAATCCATCCCCAAGCGCCAACAGCTGGCTGGAGTTCTCATCCGCGACACTTGGGCCCTGACCTCTCGAACACGGAGGAAACTGCAAGATACCCTTCTCTCCTGCGGAATATGTTACGAAATGGGATTTTTCTGCTATGACTTACCTACGAGATGGGTAATACCCTCAAACAACTCTGTCAGCGACCCCTCAGCGCTACGAGGTGATCCACCGCGTATAGATCTGAGAATATGGTATAAAGGAGAAGAAAAACTCTCTCTCACTACTCATTCAGATACCTTGAAGTTATACTCAAATATGTCTAATCTCCTCGCTCTACCTCCCCCCCCCAAAACGAAACTTGGGCATTACCGCGTCTTGTCATCTAATGCTGGTGTTCGCGTCTCTCCACTCGTTTTGGGAGGCATGAATATTGGTGATAAATGGTCCCTCGGTGCTATGGATAAGGAGTCTTCTTTTAAACTCCTGGATGCTTATTTCAATGCTGGGGTATGCACTCCCGACATCCACCATTTTTATTTGTTATTTATCGGATAATTTCAGGGCAACTTTATCGACACTGCAAACAGCTACCAAGACGGTTCATCCGAGGAATTTATTGGAGAATGGACCGAGAATCGAGGAATTCGTGACCAGGTCGTTATTGCGACCAAGTATTCTAACAATTATCAGCGAGGGCGTGAGGACATTCCAATTCAAATCAATTATGCCGGGAATAGTGGCAAGAATTTGCACGTTGCTGTTGAGGCGAGTTTGAAGAGACTTAGGACATCTTATATCGACATTCTTTATGTCCACTGTTTGTTGATTTCTCTGATGTCGCAAGCGCGAGCTGACCTTCCTTCTAGGGTGGGACTATGAGACCTCTATCGAAGAAGTCATGAACAACCTCCATAACCTGGTCGCTTCTGGAAAAGTCCTCTATTTGGTATGTTAGCTTGGACTCATTTTTTTTTTCATTATTTGGACTGTAATCTAATAGCTGGTTTGACAGGGAATTTCAGTACGTATTACCAAAATTCATTGCCATTCGGTATCTAACACCCCACAGGACGCTCCCGCCTGGATAGTCTCCCAATCCAACCAATGGGCTAAAGACCACGGCAAAACTCCCTTCAGCATCTACCAAGGTAAATGGAGCATCCTCGATCGTTCCTTCGAACGCGATATCATCCCCATGGCACGTGCACACGGTTTAGCACTCTCTCCGTGGGGCGTAATGGGCAGTGGGCGAATCAGGAGCGATGAAGAGGAGAGAAGGAGGAAGGAGACGGGAGAGAACGGGAGGACGGCATTTACAGGGAGTTGGGAGAGAACGGAGGAGGAGGTGAGGGTTTCGAAGAAGGTGGAAGAGGTTGCGAGGAGTGTGGGAGCGAGGAGTGTTACGGCTGTGGCGATTGCGTATGTTATGCATGTGAGTGTTTTGGTGGCGTTCAGAATATAAATGCCTTGAATGATGTTTGGTTTAGAAAACGCCTTACGTCTTCCCTATTATTGGAGGCCGTAAAATCTCACAGCTGGAAGAGAATATCGAAGCGTTGGATATCAAGCTTACCGCTGAGCACATCGAGGCATTGGAGTCGGTTCTCCCCTTTAATCCAGGTTTCCCTCATGACATGATCGTACGTTTCTCTTTTTAATTTAATTTATGAGGGACTAAAACAGAATTATCGATGCAGGGGAACGGATCCTCCGCAAGCTTCCTCCTCAGGATGGGAGGCCAGACCGAACGTTGGGAAGGAACCCAGGCCATTCCCAAACTCCAGTAGTCCCATAACACGTTTTCTCTGCTGCTGTCCTTTCGTAAGATATCCATCAAGCAGTTTTCTGTGATTCTAACCTATTCTACACAACTAATTTAGTATGAGAAACGAAACGAAACGATGAAAAAAAGACTAGACTAGCTATAAGAGACAAGAGGAAAAAAGAAGTCCGAATCATGAGTTAATTGGAGCATTTATACACAGAGACCTTGACGGGGCATATGGGTTCTGATTCGGAAATGTAGTGTAGCGTGGTGTGGCATGCATAGGAGGAAACAGAAAGATAACGAAAAGAGAGAAATGAAATAAACGGAAATGAAATGAATAATCTTGAACACATATGGAAATGAAGCGGACATAAGCATACATGAACGTGTCAAAATAGAGCGAGAGAAAAGAAATCACGCCTTCGGCCCACCCTCCACCTTTGGCTGTTTCTTAAACCAATTATCCAACTTACTCGCCTTGATCCTCTCCGCCCTCATGCGCTTCTGCACAACCTCCCTCGAATAGACCAATCTCTTGTGTAATCGGTTGATTGTGTCTTTTGCGAAGGTGCGGTCGAGGTGCGCTGCGCGGGTGTCGACTGAAAACATAACGAGTGGGTTAGCATAAACACGAAAAGAAAAGAAAGGGAGGGAAGAAGAAAAGGACTAACCAATCCTCCCCATCAGTCTCTCCAACATCCCACAAACACTCTTCAAAACACTCTCAACCCCCTTCTCCTTTTTACCCATCTTCTCACCTTCATCCTTCCTAACCAATCCCTCCACATCCGTCAACAAAACAGCCATAACATCCACCCTCTTAGCCAGCGCTTCATAATCCGTCTCTTTATCAACTACGAACCTTTGCGCTTTCGGCGACGGGAGTGGACTAGACCGTTCGAATAAGGAAGGGAGGAATGAGATGGGTGGGTGGTCGTTCCATGTGTTTGGTGTGATAGGGTTAATGGTGGAGAGATCACCCCCTAACAAAGACCACGCAACCCATCTCCGTATCCTTGCAGCTTGATTCGACCCTCCAACTAGGAAAGCCACAATCCGCATCGCTTCTCCCTGGCGGATTTGACCCAACACCGTCGCGTAATCACAGACAGCGCTGCAGATGGCATGTTCGATTGTGGGCGATGTGATAGAGGAACTGCTGAGGATGGCTTCGAGGGCGGTGGTGAGGGATTGGCGGGCGGAGTCTTTGGCGGAGGGGGAAGAGTCGAGAGCGAGGAGGAGGAGTGTGGATATGATGAGGGGGATACTTGAGGGAGCGAGGGCTGATGCGCTGTGAAGACACCATAGGATTGGCTTTGTGAAGATGTGAAGAAGGGATGACATACCGTCCAAGCGCCTCCATCATACCCGCATACCTCGCAACCATGTCATTTCTAACACTTGGGTCGACACCAGTCATACCTTCCTCCACCTTTACCTCCAACAACTCGCACACCTCAACCTTCGCACCCATTTTCAAAAGTGGGGGTATAACCGTCTCGGCGGTGATGTTCATTGGGGTAGGGTTCGAGCCGGAGAGATATCGATAGACGGTTAAGAAGGCGTTGTAGGCTGATGTTGAGAGGGCCGGGTGGGTGATTGATAGGGCTGGATTGGAATGTTAGGTGATAAGGGTGGGGTGCGGGTGCATGGGACATACCGGTTGAGATGAGCCACCCTGTTAGGGAACCGGATATTGGGAGCTGGGAGAGGGCGCCAGAGTCGAGGAGAAGGGAGGAGACGGTGTAATCTGAAGACAAGGTTAGTCAGTTTGTTGGGGTGAAGTAGATGAGATGGACTTACCTTTACGATTGACTGCTTCGCGCAATAGGGTAACGAATGGACCCATCTCTTGAAGCAATGGGAAAGACGGCACATCATCAACATCTACCTCCCCACTCCTATTCCCACCCGACCCCCAAAACACGAAACCCAACCCCCTCTTCTCACCCCTCTCCTCCCTATCCTTCTTCAATATCTTCCCAACCGCATCACTCCCTTCCTTACCTAACAACGCATCCCTCATCTCATCCGCCATAACCGCCCCGTTATCATCCTCCTCCTCCTCCTCCTCC
>Ga0157379_10002184_pt1 | contig 16270 bp, 13 predicted proteins | sample S25metaG_FD_121802 | JGI IMG/M metagenome (GOLD analysis project Ga0157379, IMG submission 121802) | Switchgrass rhizosphere microbial communities from Kellogg Biological Station, Michigan, USA - S2-5 metaG | ecosystem: Host-associated > Plants > Roots > Rhizosphere > Soil | place: USA... | reverse complement strand
CTCGCGGACATCGCGAAGGCCCAGGGCAAGACCGTCGACGGGCTCAAGACGGCGATCACCGACGCGGCCACCAAGCAGCTCGACGCGGCCGTGACGGCAGGCAGGCTGTCGAAGGAGCAGGAGGCCAAGCTGCTCGCCGGGCTCACCTCGCACCTTGACGAGCTCGTCAACGACGTCCACGCGGGCTTCGGCTTCCGGCACGATCATCAGGGCATGCCGGGCCCGAACGGCAGCTGGGGCCCGGATGACGGCGCCCCGCCGCCCGCGGCGCCCGACACGGCCCCGGCGCCGGCCACGGCCTGATCGTTCTCTCCGCCGCAACGATCGGGGCCAGACCCCGATCGTTGCGGTCCCTCAGGCTTCGCGCGCGGTGCAGTCGGCGCACAGCCCGACGATGGGGAAGTGGCTGAAGCGGGCGTCGAAGCCGGTCGCTTCGCGGACTGCTCGTCGCACGCCGTCCAGTTGCTCCGGGGCGACCGCGCGCTGTGCGCCGCAGCGCTCGCAGACGAGGTACTCCCGCTCGCGCCCGGCGCGCACGTAGCGACCGGCACCATGCCCGAGGTGGACGTGCTGCACGAGCCCGAGGCGCTCGAGCGTCTCGAGGTTGCGGTAGACCGATGCGAGGTCCGAGGCCGGCAGCTTGCCGATGCCGTCCGCGATCTGCTCGGCGCTCAGCGGGGCGTCGGTCGCATAGAGCGCCTCGAGCACCACCCGGCGTGCGCCCGACAGCCGGAGGCCGCGCGAGCGCAGGGCCGCGACCGCCTCCTGCAGCGTCTCGGCCTCGACGCGCGGACCCGTGTGCGCGGTCGTCATCTCCCGCGAGGGTAGTGGATCGGCGCGCAGGCGGTTCGATCGCGCGCGTGTACGATCGGGCGAGATGAAGGTCGAGCTGCCGAGGCTGACGCAACGTGCCGCCGGGGGCGGGTGCGCGTGCAAGGTGCCTGCGGAGCGCCTCTCCGAGTTGCTCGAGGGCGTGCCGCGCTCGGCCGTCGGCGACGACCGCTTCCTGGTCGGCAACGACACCTTGGACGATGCCGCCGTGGTGCGGCTGAACGACGATCAGGCGATCGTCCAGACCGTCGACGTGTTCACGCCGATCGTCGACGACGCGTACGACTACGGTCGCATTGCCGCCACGAATGCGATCTCGGACGTCTTCGCGATGGGAGGCGAGCCGCTCTTCGCACTCGCGATCGGCGGCTTTCCCGGCGATCTGCCGGATGGCGAGGTGAGCGAGATCCTGCGCGGCGGGGCCGACGTGGCGCTCGCGGCCGGAGCGCCGATCCTCGGCGGGCACACGATCACGGCAGCCGAGCCGCTGTATGGGCTTGCCGTGACCGGGCTCGTGCATCCCGACCGCATCTGGCGCAACGCCGGCGCGCAGCCCGGCGACGTGCTCGTGCTCACGAAGGCGCTCGGCACCGGGATCGTCGCGAATGCGCTGCGCAAGGACGCTGTCGACGACGACGTGCTGGCCGCAGCGGTCGCCTCGATGACCACGCTCAACCGCGCAGGCGCAGGTGCCGTGCGCGAGATCGGGCCACACGCCGTCACCGACGTCACGGGCTTCGGGTTGCTCGGGCACCTGCGCGAGATGTGCGCGGCCTCCGGTGTGCATGCCCGGGTCGTCAGCACCCACCTTCCGCTCCTGCCGGGGGTCGAGGCTCTCGCCCGCGCCGGCCTCGTGCCCGGGGGCTCCCAGCACAACCGCACGGCGGCCGATGCGTTCGCGGACGTCGAGCCCGGCGTCGACCCCGTGCTCGCGCTGGTGGCCTGCGATGCGCAGACCTCGGGCGGGCTGCTCGCCGCCGTGCCCGGCGAGCGCGCCGGCACAGTCGGCTGGGTGATCGGGGAGATCGTCGCCGGGCCGCCCGGCCGGATCACGCTCGTCTAGAGCGCGTCGTCGGCCGGCAGCGTGCCGACGCGCCGGCACCATTCCCCGGGCGCCTCGCCGACCAGTTCGCCGATGCGCGCCACCAGGCGGTCGCTGAGGTGGTGCTCGAGCGTGCGCGCCTCTTCCGCGGCCTCGTCGGCGGGCAACCCGATCGTCGTCGTGATGAATCGCTCGATCACGGCGCGGCGGCGCTCCTGGCGGCGCGCGACGAGCACGCCCGAGCGCGTCAGGCGCGCTCCGCTGCCCCGGCGGTACTCGACCAGGCCGTGGGCGTCGAGGCGGCGGAGCATCTCGGTCACGGAGGGCGCGGCGATGCCGAGCTCCGAGGCGATGGCCTGGGTGCCAACTGCGGCGTCACCGTCGGCCAGCGCGTAGATGGCGCTCAGGTAGCCCTCGACGCTGGGCGTCAGGGCCGTGCGCGGGACGGGCGAGGGGCGTTCGGTACTCGGTGGCATCCGGCACAAAATCTAGCGCGCCGCACTGCCTCCATGGGGTTGCGGCCTGCCTACAGTCCCACGGATGCCGGGGACACTCTCCAGCGCCGAGGCGCAGCGCTTCGTCAGCGACGTCGCGCAGCGGATCGGAGCGAGCGACGAGGATGCAGCGCGCCTCGCGGAGTTGCTCGTGCGTGCGGAGCTCGGCGGCCATCCCGGCCACGGGTTGCGACGGCTCAGCCAGTACGTCACCGCCTGGCGCAACGGCACGATCGTGCCGTCGGCGCAGGCCGAAATCGTGCGCGACGAGGGCTCGACGCTCACGCTGGACGGCCGGCGCGCGCTCGGTCAGGTCGTCTGCACGCTCGCGGCCGACCTCGCGGCCAGGCGGGCACTCGAGCACGGTGTCTCCGCCCTCGCAGTGCAGCATTCGGGACACGCGGGGCGCCTTGCCGACTTCGCCGACCGCGCCTGCGGGCACGGCGCCGCGGTGCTGCTGTTCGCAAACGACTCCGGGGCGTCCCAGAAGGTCGCACCACCGGGAGCGAGAGAAGCTCGGCTGTCCACGAATCCGATCGCGGCGGGGGTCCCCCGCCCGCAGGAGCCGCACCTCGTGGTGGATCTCTCGACGAGCGTCGCGGCCCACGGCAGGGTGCAGGTGCTGCAGGACGCCGGGCGGCCCGTGCCGCAGGCGTGGATGCGCGATGGCCTCCTGCAGCCGCTCGGCGGCGCGAAGGGCTTCGCGCTCGGCCTGCTGGTGGAGGCGCTGGCAGGGGTGGTGGCCGGCGCCGGCGCCGTCTCCGCGACTCCCGGTCCGGACGATCAGGGCGTGTTCCTGCTCGCCTTCGACCCCGGCCGCTTCGGCGACCCCGCCGACGTCGCGCAGCGCCTGGAGGCAATGCTGGCGTACGTGCTCGGGGTCCCGCTCGAGCCAGGTGCGGAGCCGCTGCGGGCACCGGGCGCCACACTGCCGCCCCTGCCACTCGACCCGGCTGCGCGCTTCGAGCTCGCGCCGTCGCTCGCCGACCGGCTCGCGACCCTGGCGGGCGAGCTCGGCGTCGCGCCGGTCAGGAGCTGATGAAGCGGCTCCCCGGCTCGTAGGCGAAGCAGCGCGCCGTCGCGCCGCCGTCCACGGTCAGGCTCGTTCCGTTGATGTACGAGGCCTCGTCCGAGAGCAGGAAGGCGATCGACGCGGCCGGCTCCGCCGCCTGGCCCACACGACCCATGGGCGCGAGCCGGCCCTCGATGCGCAGCGCCTCGTCGCGCTCCGGCCCGTCGGGCAGCATCGAGTCGGTCATGGCGGTCAGGATCGTCCCGGGCAGCACGGTGTTGCAGCGGATGCCGCGGTGGCCGTAGTCGATGCAGACGTTGCGCGCGATCTGCACGACGCCGGCCTTGGCCGCTCCGTAGACGTAGTAGTTGGGAAACGCGACGACGCCCTGGATGGAGGCGACGTTGACGATCGCGCCGCCCCCGCCTCCGAGCATGTGTCGCACGGCGACCGCGGTGCCGTACAGCGGGCCGTGCAGGAGGACGCGCAGGGCGCGATCGATGTGCTCGGCATCGACCTCGTGCGCGCCCGAGGTCACGTCGATGCCGGCGTTGTTGACCCAGGCCCGGAGGTTCCCGGCGGCTTCCGCGGCCTCGGCCGCACGCTCGTGCGTCGACCAGTCGCCGATGTCGCCGGTGACGCCGCTCACTGCGCCCCCGAGGCTGCCCAGCGCGCTCTCGAGCGCCTCGGCGTTCCGGTCCACGCCGACGACGTGGTAGCCGTCGGCGGCCAGCCGTTGCGCGACCGCGAGCCCGATCCCCATCGCGGCGCCCGTGACGACCGCGCTCGCCGTGCCAGCCATGGGTGCGATCGTAGCGGCCAAATGGCACACGCGGCGTGTGCCATTTGGCCCCCTCAAACCCCCGATCTGGCTCTCATGTCACAGCCGCTACGTGCCGATATGCCGCGGGATGGACGCCTGTCACGCCGCCGACAGCGACCGCGAGCTCGCCTTCCTGCGCGCAGTCATCGACCACGCCCAAGCGGGCATCGTGGCCACCGATGCCACAGGTGCGATCGTGCTCTGGAACCGCGTCTTCGAGCGGTATCACGGGCGCCCGCGGCAGGGGGAGAGCGCGGACGAGTGGTTCGGGCGCTGCGTCAGCATCGAGAGCGACGCCGTCGCGGAGCTCGGCCGTGACGACGCCCCGTTCGCGCGGCTCCTGCGTGGCGAGGTCGTGAGCGGCCTGGAGCACGCCGTCATCTGCGCCGACGGCGAGCTCCGCTACCGTCGCGCGTGGTGCGAGAAGATCGTCGGCGACGATGGCGAGCTCCGTGGCGCCGTGCTGGCCTTTCACGACGTGACCCAGCAGCGCCAGGCCGAGGAAGCGCTGCGCCATCAGGCGCTGCACGACGGGCTGACCTCTCTGCCCAACCGCACGCTCCTCCTCGACGGGCTGCGCACCTCGATCGGCCGCGCTCGCAGGACGAAGCGCCTGATCGCCGCCTGCATGATCGATCTCGACCGCTTCAAGCTCGTGAACGAGACGCTCGGCCACCTCGAGGGAGACCTGGTGCTGATCGCCGTCGCCCGCCGCCTGGCCGGCGCGCTGCGCCCCGGTGACACCGTCGCGCGCGTGGGCAGCGACGAGTTCGCGATCGTCTGCGACGAGGTGGAGGACGAAGCCGAGGCGATGCAGATCGTCGAGGAGCTGCGCGCCGTGCTCGGCCGGCCGCTCTCGATCCAGGGGCGCGAGCTGCGCCTCACCGTCAGCGCGGGAGTTGCGATCGCGCGCGACGGCGATGCCAGCGCCGAGGCGCTGCTGCGACACGCGGACACCGCGCTGTACGCCGCCAAGCAGGGCGGGCGCGACCGCTCGACGCTCTTCGATGCGAGCCTCAACGAGCGTGCCATCCGGCGCATCGAGACCGAGCGCGCGCTCGTGCGGGCGATCGCCAGTCACGCCATCGAAGCCCGCTTCCAGCCCGTCGTCGCCGCGAGCGACGGCGCCATCGTCGGTGCCGAGACGCTCGCGCGCCTGCGCGACCCGGTGATGGGGCTGATCCCGCCCGAGGCCTTCATCCGGGTTGCCGAGGACAGCGGCCTCGTGGCCCAGATCGACCGCGCCATGCTCGCCGCGGCCTGCGCGCTGGCCGCGCGGCTGATGCACGCGCCCGGGTCGCCGTGGGTCGCCTTCAACGCGTCCTCGCAACTCGTCGAGCATCCCGATCTGGTCGAGATCGTGCTGGGCGCGTGCCGCGACGCCGGCGTGCCGCCCGGCCAGATCTGCCTCGAGATCACGGAGCGCGCGCTCATGCACGCGACCGAGGGCACGCGCAAGGCGCTGCTGGAGTTGCGCGCGGCCGGAGCCGCGATCGCCATCGACGACTTCGGCACCGGCTACGCCTCCCTCACGTACCTGCGCGAATTCCCGGCCTCGATCCTCAAGATCGATCGCGCCTTCGTGGCAGGCGTCTGCAACGATCGCAGCGATGCCGCGATCGTGGAATCGGTCGTCCGCCTGGCCCACGGGCTCGGCATGAGCGTGACCGCCGAGGGCGTCGAGGAGGCCGCGCAGCAACGGGCGCTGCGCGCGTTCGAGTGCGATCACCTGCAGGGCTTCCACTTCGGATCGGCGATGGTCGAGGACGAGCTGCTCGCGCTGGTCAAGGGCCAGCGCCGGCTGCGCGCCGCCTGAGAAGCTCCGAGGCTCTCCGAGCGGTTACGCTGGCAGCGTGCTGCTCTACAGCAACCCCGTCTCGACGAACGCGCTCAAGGTGCGCTTCCTGCTGGCCGAGCTCGGGCTCGGCTACGACACGCGAGAGGTTCCGCTCTCGCAGCCCCGGCCCGACTGGTACCTGGCGGTGAATCCGGTGGGCGGAGTCCCGGCGCTCGACGACGACGGCCTCGTGCTGGCCGAGTCGAACGCCATCCTGCGCTACCTGGCGCTGCGCGAGGGCCGCGACGATCTCTACCCGTCGGCTCCTCGCAGCCGCGCTCCCGTGGACGAGTTCCTCGATCGCTTCGCGGTCACCCTGCGCGGGCCGTTCTTCCAGGTGGAGCGCCTCGCGCTCGGCTTCGTGCAGGGCGTCGGCTTCAACGCGGGCCCGCCGGACCCGGAGGGCGCGCGTGCCAAGGAGGCCGAGATCGCGGGGACGCTGCAGCTCTTCGAGACGCTCGTGGCCGGCAATGGCACGGTGCTGGGCAGCTTCACGATCGCCGACTGCTGCGCGGCGCCGGTGCTCTTCCGCACCCGCAACACCGGGCTCGATCTCACGCCGTATCCGAAGCTGCTCCGGCTCCGCGAGACGGTCACGGCCCGCGACGGGTTCACCGCCGCGGGCCCTGTCCTCTAGAGCAGCTCGCGGCTTCTAGACGCGCGCGTACTCCTCGGCCGCCTCGAGCACGCCGCCGGGCGCATGGGCGCCCTGCTCGCCGGGCTCGCCGGCTGCCGCGGCATCGGTCGCCCTGGCGTCGCGCTGCTGCGTGCGCAGCTCCCATGCGCCCCACCAGATCGTGACCGCGGCGAGCAGACCGAGCACGCCCGTGACCGCGTAGGCCGCTCGCGGGCCGGCCGCCTCGATCAGCGGGCCGCCCACGGCGATCGACGCCGACATCGCGACCACGACGATCGCCTCGCCGGCCGCGTACACGCGGCTGCGCAACTCGTCCGGCGTCCGCTCCTGGCGCACCGTCTCCTCGGCCACGTTGACGAACGTGTCGAAGCAGCCGCCGATCAGCTGGGTCAGGCACACGATCCAGAGGAACGGCGCGATGGCCACGCTGCCGAGCATGACGGAGAGGCCGACCGTGCCCACGACCAGCGACCAGTACGTGGAGCGGCGCACCGCGCGGGCCGCGAAGACCGAGCCGATCAGCGTGCCGGCGCCCCAGGAGCTGATCAGGAGGCCATAGCCCAGCGACCCCGCGCCGAACAGCTCGGCGAGCGGGAACTCCGATACCAGCAATGCGCCGACGCCCGCCAGGATCAGAACCCAGGCGCCCGTGATCCAGCGCAGCACGCGGTCGTTCCAGAGGAACCTGAAGCCCGCGCCGAGCCCGCCGCGCAGCTTCTCGCCCGTCTTCTCGTTGAACGAGCCGATGACGCTCCAGGCCAGCACTGCCGAGGCCGCCAGGGCAAGCGCGTTGAACGCGAAGGCGAACGAGCCGCCGACGCTCGCGACGAGCACGCCGCCGGCGATCGGGCCGAGCATGAAGCCGACATTGCTGAGGCGCTGTCGCGTGGCGTTCGCCCACGCGAGCTCGTCGGCGGGCACGAGGTTCGGGATGGCCGCGGTCGACGCCGAGAGATACGGCGACTGTGCGACCGCGCCCAGCGCGGCCAGCCCGATCAGGATCACGGGCGCGTGCACGAACACGAGCGCGAGATTGACCACGGCGCCGGCGGCGTCGGAGCAGATCATGACGATGCGGCGGTCGAAGCGGTCGCCGAGCATGCCCGCGAAGGGAGCCGCGAGCCCGTAGGTGCCGATCACGGCGAGCAGCGCGGCGGAGCCCCAGACGGCCGAGTGGGTCCGGCCGAAGACGAGCGCCATGAGCGCCACGAAGGCGACCTCGCCACCGGCCACGGAGAGCATGCGGCCGATCGAGAGGCGGTGGACTGCGGTCTTGTAGGGGGTCGTGCTGTGCATTTCAGTGACCTTGCGGACAGGGGTGAACGGAGACGCCGGCGTCGGCCGGTACCTCAACCCAGAGAGAGCGCAGTCGGTGGTGCTAGTACGCCGCGCGGGCAGCGACCGGACGCACCGCTACGCCGGCCCTCGGGGCCGGGGTAGTTGGCGTAGGTTCGGTCGGCATGCGCATATTCAGGCGTCTTTCGTCGCGGGCGCGCTGTCGCGCCCACCCCTTCCAGGATAGCAGGAGCGCCCGACGCGAAGCGGCTCGCTCACGCGGCGCGCGAGCGTCGCGCGTGCAGCGCCCGCCGCAGCAGCGTCTCGCCGTCGAGCAGTCCGTCGAGCTTGGCCCGGAAGGCGCGCAGGTCGTCGGCGCCGTAGACGAGCGTCCGCCGCAGCTCGAGCAGGTCGCCGCCGCCGCTGTTCACGCCGGGATTGGTCGTCACGGCCGCCGCGTAGCCGGCGCTGCGCACGAACTCGACCTCACGAGCGCCGTACAGGCCCGCCGGATAGCAGAAGCTCGTGAGCGAATACGGGACGTGTGCCTCGATCGCGCGCTTGGAGCCCGCGATCTCCTCGTACGAGCGCTCCGCGTCGACCTGCGGCAGCAGCGGATGGGTGAGCGTGTGCGACTGCACGTCGACGAGGCCGCCTGCGACGAGCTCGCCCACGTCGTTCCAGGAGAGCGCGGGCGGCGGGTCGTCGTACCAGTCGAAGGAGGCGTCCCCGTCGATGATCCGGCTCGGCACGAAGATCGTCGCGGGGATGTCGAGCTCCGCGAGCACCGGCGCAGCCTCGAGCAGGTTGTCGCGGTAGCCGTCGTCGAAGGTCACGCACACGTAGCGGCCTGCAACGGGCGAGCGCAGCAGCTCGATCGCGCGATCGAGCCGGATCGGCTCGGCTCCGCTCTCGGCCACGGCACGCATCTGCTCGCGGAACCGCGCAGGGGAGACCGAGAGCGAGTCGACGGTGTCGGCGACCCGGTGGTACCCGAGGATGCGCACGCCCGACCAGGCGGCTGGACGCATGCGGGCCCCCGCGATCCGCGCGCGCTGGTAGGAGCGCGCCGCCAGGTAGGCGGGGCGGAGCGTCGGGAGCCGCTTCTCGGCCACCTCGTGGTACAGCCGCTCGATGCGGTCGATCATGACCTCGGTCGAATAGCCGCGCTCGACGAGCTCACGGCCCAGGCGTGCGCGCCGCGCGCATTCGCCTGGATCGCGCAGGGCCTCGATGATGGCGGCGGCCAGCGCCCCCGGCTGCTCGGGCGGGACGAGCCAGCCGGTCTCGCCCGGGCGGACGACGTCGGGCGTGCCGCCCACGGCGGTGGCGACGACTGCGCGCTCGAGCGCGAGCGCCTCGAGTGCCGAGAGCGGCAGGCCTTCGCGTCGCGAGGGGAGCACCACGAGATCCGCTGCGGCCAGATAGGCCGCCGGGTTGAGCTGACGGCCCGCGAAATGCACGGCGTCGGCGAGGCCGAGCTCGGCGACGCGGGCGGTCAGCGCGTCGGTGTCCGGTCCGCCTCCGACCAGCACGAGGCAGGCGCCGGGGACGGCCTCGAGCACCTCGGGGAATGCCTCCACGAGCACGTCGACGCCCTTGACGGGGAAATGGCGCGCGATGCACGCAACCCGCGGGCGGCGGTCGGGGAGCGTCGACGCCGGAGCTTCGAGCGCGGCGCGCTCGAGCTGCTCGATGTCGACGCCGGGCAGGACGAGCTCGACGCTCGGCGCCAGGCGGTGGCGCCGTACGCCCTCGGCGGAGGCCTCCGAGACGGCCGTGACGCGCGCACGGCCGGCGCGCAGCAGCAAGGCCGCAGCGCGCTCCTCCGACTCCTCGATGCCGTGGACCGTGGTGATCAGGGGCGTGCGCGGAAGCGCGATCGCCACCATCAGCATCGACCGCACCGACTGGGTGTGCGCGACGTCGGGCTGGAACTCCCTCGCGATCGAGCGCAGCGAGCGGAACCAGTCGGGGAAATGCCGGGGAGTGGGGCGGTCGGGCAGGCGACGACGCGAGACGCCCGCGACGTCGGCGTCGGAGAAGCGCTCGGGCGGCCCGTGCACGACGAGCACTTCGTGGCCGCGCGCGACGAGCCCGCGCGCGTAGGCGAGCGTCAGTCGCTCGCTGCCGCCCAGCCCGAGGCCCGGTGTGACGAGGAGGATGCGCACGTCTCTCACTATCGTCGAGCCGGGGCATGTCTGCCTGGCCGGCTTGACACTACGGTGGGAGACGTGAGCGCACCCACGATTCCCGCTGCGCGCAGGACTTCCGTCGCAGGCAGCGCCGCCGGCGTCATGGCCTCGACCGTGGTGACGCTTGCGATCGGCTATCTCGCGTCGATTCTCCTGGCGCGCTCGCTGGGACCGGCCGGCCGCGGCCTGATCGCGGTCATGCAGGCAGATGTCGCGCTCATCGTCAGTCTCATCGGGCTCGGGACACCCGCCGCGATCACGTACTTCGCCAGCCGCCGCGTGCGCCATCAGGCCGCGCTGAGCGGGTTCGCGCTGATCTACGGCTGCCTGCTCGGCGTGCTGTCGTTCGCGACCGTCCTGCTCGCTGGCGACTGGATCGCGAACCATCAGGGCAGCGGCTTCGACCCTCGGCTGTGGTGGCTCGTGGCGGCCCTCATCCCGCTCATGTACATCGAGTTCTTCGCCACCAGCCTGCTCAACGCGCGGCGGGCGTTCGCGCTCTCGAACCGGCTCAACATCCTGGGGCGCGTGGGCACCCTCGTGGCAACTGCCTCGCTCGTGACCGGGCTGGGCTGGGGCATTGCGGGCGGCCTGATCGCGGCGTCGCTGATCTCGCTCGTCAAGATCGCCGGCACCGTGCCGACCGTCGCGCAGATCGGCCTGCGCCTCCCCTCGCCCCATCTCGTCGGGGCGACGCTCAGCTACGGCTGGCGGGTCGCCATCGGGCAGATGTTCCGCTTCTTCTCGGGACGTTTCGACGTGCTCGTGCTGTCCTGGCTCGCTCCGCTGGCGACGGTCGGCAACTACGCGATCGCGCAGACGGTCGCCGAGCTCGTGCTCATCATTCCGCAGTCGTTCGGGTTCGTCGTCATGCCGATGGTGGCCGCGGGTGAGGATCACCGCGCGGCGCCGGCGCTGCGTCTGGCGGGCACGCTTGCGCTGCTCGGTGTGCTCGCCGTCGCGCTTGCCGGCCCCGTCATGATCGTGGTCGGCTTCGGCGACGCCTTCCGCGGTGCGCTCGTGCCGTTCTTCATCCTGCTGCCGGGCATCTGGATGCTCGCCTACGGCAACATCTGCTCGTTCGTCCTGGCTGCCAAGAAGCGGCCGCTCTCCTCCTCGATGCTCGCCGGCGCTGCGGCGGTCGTGACCGTGATCCTCGACCTGGCGCTGATTCCGCCCTTCGGAGCCGTCGGAGGCGCGATCGCCTCTACCGCTGCGTACTCGCTGTTCGGGATCGCGAGCCTCGTGACGGTCGCGCGCGCCGTGGCCACGCCGGTCTACGGCCTGCTGTTCGTCACGCCCGGCGAGGCGAGCGGCTACTGGAAGATGGCCGCGAGGCGGCTGGCGATCGCCCGCCAGGAGTAGCGCTCGACGATCGCGGCTCGTGCCGAGAGCCCGAGCGCGTCGGCTGCGACGGGGTCGGCCAGCAGATCGCACAGCGCGTCCGCCATGGCCGCCGGGTCGTGTGGCGCCACGGTGATGCCGCCGCCGGTCTCGGCCAGCATCTCGGTGATGCCCGGGATGGCGGAGCCGACGACCGCCCGCCCGGCGGCGAGGTACTCCGCGAGCTTCATCGGCCGGCCGATCGCGAGCTCGCTGCTGCCGGGCGAGAGACAGACGCGGGAGGCGGACACGTACGTCGCCACGAGCGAGCGATCGTCCACGAACCCCGCGAAGAGGACGCGCTCGGAGATCCCCCGGGCACGCACGAGCTCCTCGACGGCTTCCCGCTCGTCACCGTCTCCGACGAACACGAGCAGCGCGCGCGGTCGCCGTGAGAGCAGTAGCGAGAAGGCCTCGATCACCGTCGGGAAGTCGTTCCACCACGCGAGCAGGCCGACGAACAGCACGTGCTCGTCGGCGGGATCGAGCCCGAGCTCGCGCAGGGCGAGCGCGCGGTCGCGGGGTGCGAAGAGCTCGGTGTCGGCGCCATTCGTCACGATCTCGACTCGCTCGGCCGGCGCGCCGAAGACATCCACGAGCGCATCCCTCAGGCGCTCCGTCACGGGCAGCAGCCGGTACGACGAGCGCCAGGCTGCACTGACGGCCGCGCGCTTCACCTTCTCGCGTGCGCCGATCACGAGCCCCAGCCGGGCATTCGGATCGAGGTCGACGGACGTCAGCGCGTTGACTTCCAGGACGACGCGATAGCCCAGCGCTCGCCCGGCGACGATCGTGGGGAGGAGCCCCCAGTCGTAGCGGGCGTAGAGGGAGCGCGCGTCCCGCCGGCGCGCGACCGCGCGCGCGACCGCCACGGCGTTGACGCGCGCCAGGCGGGCGATCCTGCCGCTGCCCGAGCCGGCCGCGGCGCGGTAGCGAACCCCGTCGATGCCGGGGTCGGGGCCGCGCGAGACGAGCTCGACCGCGCAGCCTGCGGCCTGCAGTCCGCGGGCGATCTCGCTGACGTGCACCCGTCGGGCGTCCGGAAGGCCGAGGTCGATGTCTGCCACCATCAGCACGTGGCGCGGGTCGCGTGCCATCACGCGTGCTCGAGCCCTTTCAGCAACGCGCGCTCGACGGCCTGCCAGGCCGCAGGGCTGTCGGCGAACTCGGCCGTGCCGGGGAGCACGCGCGCGAGCAGGGCCCTGGCCTGGTCCGGGTGACCGCGCCGGCCGAGCAATGCCGCCTCGTCCGCGATCTGCAAGCCGGCGGCGACGAGCATGAGGCGCAGGGACGGATTCGGCGCCCGCAGGCCGAGCGGCCTGCCCGGGTAGAGGAGCACGCCATCGCCGTTGCCCACGCGCGCGGGCTCGTCGATGTGGTTGCGGGCATCCGTGTATGGATCCCCCGTGTAGTCGTTCACGGACCAGTAGAAGAGCCCCGCCGCACCCTGCTGCCAGGCGGCCGGTGCGACCGCCAGATTGCCGACGGCATCCTGGTCGAGCAGGAGCGTCGGGTCGCCGGGCGTCTCGCAGCACGACGAGTAGACCCAGGCCTCGGCGCCGAGCCCATGTGTCGCCGCGAGCACGTCGGGCGTGAGTGCGCGCAGGTGCATCGCCCAGGCGCCGACGCTGCTGCCGAGCGACGGATCGGTCGTCGCCGTGACGAGCTGTCGCACTCCCGGCGCATCGCGCGCGAGCGCGTCGCCCCAGCGGCGGACCTCGCCGAGCTGGTCGCCCGACGGCTCGTCGATGACATAGGAGTAGGGCACGGCGTCGGGCACGCGGGCACGTAGTTGGGCCGCGTTGGAGGCGACCCCGTGGGCGATTCGCTGCAGCGCGGCGTCGGAGGCGTCCGCGGGGATGCTGTCGGGCCGGACCCCGATGGCCGCGTCGCCGCCGGCGGCAGTGCCGTCGCCGACGCCGTAGCGTGCGAGGACACGCGTGTACGCGAGCCCGGCGTCGGGGTGGTGCTCGGCCTCGTCGGCGTGCGTGCTCCAGACCAGGAACCACGTGTGCAGGGCGCGCCGCTTCGGAAGCGTCACGTCGGCGACGCGCAAGCGGTAGCCGGCGGATCGGCTGCCGACCTGCACACTGCCCCGGTAGACGCCTGCGCGCAGCGTGCGCGGAACCTCGATGGAGATCCAGAAGACCTGGCGGGACGAGGAAGTGCGCGGCCGCACCGAGAGCGGCACGAGTGGATCGGGAACATCCCCCATGAGACCCCGCGCCACGGCGGTCGAGCGCGCCGTCACGGGGACCGTGAGCTCGCGCAGAACGCTCACGGCGCCGCTGCGCAGCTCCGCGCCGCCCGGCCCGCGCAGGCTGCTCGGGACGGGTTTGACGGTCTGGCCGCCGTCCACGACCAGCTGGAACGAAGCGCGCCCGCCCCGCGGCGCGCCGAGCACCGGCTTCCAGGACGCCACCGCGGTCGCGGCCTGGAGCTTCACGTAGGGGTTGGCGATCCAGACCCGCTGCGCCGCGCCGTGCTGGCTCGTCCAGCCCGCGGCGACTGCCGCGAGCGCGACGGCCAGCGCCGCCGATACGAGGCGGCGGGTCACGACGCGACCCGCCGTAGCCGCGCGTTCTGCTCGTCGGCGAGCTCGCGCAGGCCCGGACCGTGTGGAGGCAGGAGCGATGACCTCGCCTGGCGCGCGAGCTGGCGCGCGAGCCCGGGCGTGGTCTCGCGCGGGCGCAGACGCGCCGGCAGGGCGCCGGCGACGCCGACGACGGCAGCCAGCGCGAGTCGCTGCAGTGCCGTCTGCGTCTCGATCGCAAGCGCGCCTGCGGCCGAGTGATGCTTGCGCAGGTAGAGCCGCTGACTGCGCCAGAACTCGGTCTCTCGTCGTGCCGACGCGCCCGTGCTCGAGCGTGCCTCGAGGTGGACGACAGACGCGCTCGGCACGAGCTCGACGGTGTAGCCGGCGTCGTGGATGCGGCGGCAGAGGTCTTTCTCCTCCGCGTACATGAAGTAGTCCTCGTCGAAGCCGCCGATCTGCGTCAGCACGCTGCGGCGCAGCATCAATGCGCAGCCGGAGACGTACCCGACCTCCGCGGGCGCATGGCCCGCCGGCCGACTGCCTGCGACCACGTGCACCGCCGCATTCCAGACCGTCGGGAACGTCCAGGCTGACAACTGCGCCTCACCGCCGGGGCCAACCACCCGTGGGCCGGCCGCTCCCACCGCCGGATGCTCGTCGAGGTAGCTCACGAGCGTGTCGAGGGCGCCGTGCTCGACGAGCGTGTCGTTGTTGAGGGCCAGCACGTAGCGGCTGGAGGTGGCCTCGATGATGGCGTTCTGATTGGCCCCGAAGCCGCGCCTGACCTCCTGCGCGATCACCTCGACGTCGGGATGCGCGCGACGGATCGCCTCGACCGAGCCGTCGTCGGAGGCGTTGTCGAGCACCACGACGCGGACGCTCACGCCGCGCTCGGCGTCGCCCCGCAGCGACTCCAGGCAGGCCAGCGTGTCGTCGCGGTTGGAGTGGTTGACGATCGCCACGACGAGGTCGGTGATGGCACTCCTCATCGGGCATCCCCGCCGCGGGGCAGCGCATGACAGGCGAATTCGTCCACTAGCTTGAGACTATGCGCGCCGCCGTTGCCTCGCTCTCGGCGCCCGATCTGCGCGGAGGCGCACGCCTTCTCTGGATGGGCTCCCTGGTCGCGATGTTCCTCCTGCTCTGGGAGGCGCCGCGGCAGCCGATGCTCGTCCTGCTCGTGCCCGTCGTCTGCGTCGGCGTGATCCTGGCGGTGCGCTCCCCGGCCTGGCCGCTCGGAGTGATCACCGGCTCGATCCTGATCTCGCTGCTGCTCTACGGCCATCTGCCCAAGGGTGGCACGGTCGCGGCGTACACCGCGTGGCTGCTGCTCGGCCTGGCCGTCACGATGGTCCGCAGCGATCGCGTGCATCCGCCGCTCCGGCTCGTTCTCGACATCTCGGCGGCAGGCACGATCGCGCTCGCGGTGCTCATGCTGGCGCGGCTGCCCGCCTCCGGCGACTACTCCTACGGCGTCAACAAGATCGAGCTCTTCGTGCTCATCGGCGTCCTGCCGTACATCGTCGGCATCGTGGTCGGGTTCGTGCGCACGGATCTCGAGCTGTTCTTCCGCGTCTACGTCGCGATGGCCGTGGCTGCGGCCGTCTACAACTCGTTCCAGCTCGCGGCGGGCACGGCCAACCAGCAGTTCTCCGACCGCTACTCGCTCGACTCCTCGATCGACGTGATCGGGCTCGGGCGCACGATGGGCGAGGTCTCGCTGATCCTGCTGTTCCTGCTGGTACGTGCGCGCTCGCTGCGGAACCGGGTGCTGATCGCCCTCGCGATGGCGCCGGTGGCGATCACGTTCATCAGCTCGGGCTCGCGCGGGCCGGTGATCGGCATGGCCGTCGCCCTGCCCTCCGTGCTGCTCTGGCGCGCGGCGAGCCCCGCCATCGCCCGCCGCCTGGCGTGGTCGCTGGTCGCGGTCGGAGGGCTCGCCGTGATCGCCGTGATCGCGTTCGTCCCGCCCGAGGCCACACAGCGCTCGCTGTCGATCTTCCAGACGACGCAGGAGACCGGCGACACCTCGCGGATCATCCTCTGGGGCGAGGCCATGCACGCGTTCTCGTCGAGCCTGATGCACACCCTGGTGGGCGTGGGCACGGGCGGCTACGCGTCGATTGCGACGACCGGGGCGCTGTATCCGCACAACATCGTGCTGGAGATCGGCTCGGAGCTCGGCATCCTGGGCCTGCTCGCGTT
>Ga0157379_10002182_pt1 | contig 16274 bp, 16 predicted proteins | sample S25metaG_FD_121802 | JGI IMG/M metagenome (GOLD analysis project Ga0157379, IMG submission 121802) | Switchgrass rhizosphere microbial communities from Kellogg Biological Station, Michigan, USA - S2-5 metaG | ecosystem: Host-associated > Plants > Roots > Rhizosphere > Soil | place: USA... | reverse complement strand
GATAATCTGGATGGGATGGTTGTTAGTACCGACCAAAAGGTGTACATCCGTCGCCTCTTCTCCCAAAAATTCTTTGGGGATGAATTCGATGATGATATTTGAACTCACTTTGTGTTGTATTCGATTGCGCTTTTATTACAACGACCAGATGTAAAATCTATGTAGAAACTTGTACTAACGGCTTCAATATTAATAGTCACTACTAAGAGACGGAGAGGCAGAGAGGCGGAGTCGGTCCACAGAGTCGCGTGACGGTCACGGTCAGGTGCTTTGTTCGACGCGTTTATTGGTTCAGACTCCGATAGCGTGTTCAACAACTCTTCACACTCGACTACGATGAGCTCGTCTGACGATGAAATATTCGATCTCAACAATATATCCGACTCAGACTCGGAGGGTTATGCTCCTCCAACGAAAGCAAAGGTAACTCATTTATTCGTTGACACACGCCGCGATCTCAGCGCGTGTCTTTTACAGAAGGGAGCCGTGAAGGCCAAACCAGCAGCAAAACCTCGTGCTGGCTCAGGAGCTACCAAGAACAAACCAACGAAGGTTTTGAAAGAAATTGAGAATGGTACAGATCCCATGGATATGGGTTCTGGTGACGACTCGGTTAGCGACGCTGGACCCTCCAAAACCCCAGCTGTCCAAGCTCCAAAGGGAAAAGATAAGACTGCCACAGAAATGTATCAGAAGGTAGCGCCATTTTCTAATAACCTTGAGCGCGTTTTCTCATCCCTCTGCAGTTGACACAATTAGAACACATTCTCAAGAGGCCGGACTCCTACATTGGAAGCGTGGAAGCGCATACGCAAAATATGTGGGTTTGGGACTCTGAGAATAAACGAATGACGAACAGGTATGTGTCGGCTCTATTCTCTGGAGGAGGCGTTGACTCGGAGATTACAGGGAAATAACCTATGTGCCAGGATTTTTCAAGATTGTCGATGAAATTCTCGTGAATGCCGCCGATAACAAGGTGCAACTGTTTATTGCTCTATAGCCGATTGACCTGACGAAGTATTTAAGATCAATGATCCTAATATGTCAAACCTCAAAGTCACTATCGACGTCGAGGAAGGTACAATCTCAGTGTTTAACGACGGACGCGGTATCCCCATTGAGTTACATGCTCGAGAGAAGATCTACATTCCCGAACTCATCTTTGGACACCTCCTCACCTCCTCGAATTACGATGATGATGAGAAGAAATTGACTGGTGGTCGTAATGGTTACGGTGCAAAGCTCGCCAACATCTACTCACATGAGTTCACCGTCGAAACCGCGGACAAAAACACGTCTCAGAAGTATAAACAAACTTGGACAGACAACATGTCTAAAGTTGGGAAAGCCAAGATTACGAAGACCACTGGGAATACAGAGTTCACCCGCATTACGTTCCGCCCGGATCTCGAGCGATTTGGTATGGATAAGATCGACGATGACACTGTCGCATTGCTGAAGAAACGCGTCTATGATATGGCTGGAACTGTCAAAGACATCAAGGTCTTCCTCAACGATGAACGACTCAAGGTCAAAGGCTTCAAGCAATACGTGGAATTGTATCTAAACTCTGTGGCCGCTGAGGCAGCGGAGAACGCCGGAGGCGCTGCTCAAGTCAAACCCGTCATCATTTATGACCAAATTAACCCGCGTTGGGAGGTTGCATTCGCTGTCTCCGACGGTACCCCTCAACAGGTTTCCTTCGCCAACTCTATTTCGACCATCAAAGGTGGTACACATGTGCTACTCATCCAAGATCAGTTTGCGAAGTATCTCATAACGCATATCACTAAGAAGAACAAGGCGGCCACCGTTAAACCTGCTCAGATCAAGAACCATATGTGGGTTTTTGTCAACGCACTCATCGAGAACCCTACCTTCGACAGTCAGACGAAGGAAACGTTGACTCTTCCAGCCAGCAAGTTTGGTGGTTCAAAGCCCGTTCTTGGCGAAGATTACTTAAAAAGGAGTGAGCTGTCATTTTTATCTATCTCTACGTTGATGTCTGATTGTCCTGGTTTCCTGACAGCGACCAAGACTGGAATTGTGGAGAATGTATTGAGCTGGGCAAAATACAAAGCCGATCAGCAAATCAAGAAGACTGACGGAACTAAACGTTCCCGGTATGTGCTGAATTTCCAGACAGTAGCCAGTATCTGATCCGTGGTGTTAGTCTTCAAGGAATGGTAAAGCTGTCAGATGCCAACAATGCTGGAGGGAGACTTGCGTCAAAGTGCACTCTCATTCTGACTGAAGGAGACTCCGCCAAAGCCCTCGCTGTGGCTGGTCTGAGCGTTGTCGGTCGTGATAACTTTGGTGTTTTCCCCTTACGTGGTAAATTGCTCAATGTCCGAGAGGCCAATCATACGCAAATTATGAAGAACGAAGAAATCCAGAATATCAAGAAAATTCTTGGTCTCCAACATAATAAGGAGTACAACTCAGTGTCAGACTTGCGTTACGGAAGTCTTATGATCATGACCGATCAGGTAGGTTTCGAGCTTTTCTTCTACTCACAGTATGCTGAAACTCTTCTAGGATCATGATGGTTCGCATATCAAGGGTCTTATTATCAACTTCCTTGACCACTTCTATCCGTCATTGTTGAAAATCCCGAACTTTCTGGTCGAGTTCATTACTCCTATAGTTAGAGTACGTATTCCGCTTCTTTGCATACCGCTGTCTAATATCGTGATTAGGTAAGAAAGGATAAGCAAATTATCAACTTCTATACCATGCCAGAGTACGAGGAATGGCTGGAGAACACCCCAAATTCGCATAAGTGGAAAGCCAAGTACTACAAGGTGCGCTTCCGCTTGCTCGTTGTTCTATATAAACGTTAATGACACTGTCCTTAGGGTCTAGGTACTAGTACGGACGAAGACGCTCGCCAGTACTTCAAACAAATGGAGAAGCACATGATTCCTTTCACTACCACACAGGAAGGGGACCGAGAATTGATTGAACTTGCTTTCAGTAAGAAGAAGATTGAGGAGCGTAAGGAGTGGTTGCGTAACTTAAAGGTAAGCTTAGGTTTCGAAGGGTTGCAGCCACAATTAATATCCTCTCAGCCTGGCACCTACCTCAATCATGATGTCGATGAAATTGCCATCTCCGACTTCGTCAACAAGGAACTTATTCTTTTCTCGATGGCGGATAATGTCCGTTCTATTCCTTGCGTCCTTGATGGCTTAAAACCTGGTCAACGCAAAGTCATGTTCGGTACATTCAAGAAGAAGCTGAAGTCCGAAATTAAAGTATGGCATCCTCCGATTAAGTCACTATTTCTATTTCTTATGCGTCGTATTTAGGTTCAACAACTCGTTGGTTACATATCAGAGCATGCCCAATACCATCACGGAGAAAACAGTTTGACTTCGACAATCGTCGCGCTCGCACAAGATTTCGTTGGTAGCAACAACGCCAATCTGCTTGACCCCAATGGCCAGTATGGTACTCGTGAAAAGGTTGGCTTTTGTGGCTCTTTCCGTTGTACCTTTCTCTAACGTATTGAAAAAGGGTGGGAAAGACCACGCCTCGCCTCGTTATATTCATACAATGCAATCGTCCCTCGCTCGTGTACTCTTCAATCCAGCAGACGATCCTCTACTTGCCTACCAGACGGAAGATGGACACATCATTGAACCGGAATGGTATATTCCCATTTTGCCAGTTGTCCTTCTCAACGGTGCTGAGGGTATTGGCACTGGTGAGTTGCGTCCCTATCTTCATCTTGCCTTAGACTCAAACTATCCATTTAGGATGGAGCACCAACATCCCTAACTATAGTCCGATAGATGTCGTTGCGAATCTGAAGCGTCTCATGGCTGGTGAAGAGCAAGTGCCAATGTCGCCGTGGTGGCGTGGGTTTACCGTGGGTGTCTTAACACCATTTTCATTTGGCCTTCGTCTGAAATTGTATATTCTAGGGTGAAGTGAAGAAGGTCGGCGATTACAAGTATGAAGTCTACGGAAAGGCAGAAGTTGTCAATCCCACAACCATCGAGATCAGTGAATTGCCGATTTATAAGTGGACAAACGAGTTCAAGGCCGAATTGGAAGCATTGTGTGGAGAGAAGGGCGATGGTGTCTTGAAGGCATGTCGAACTCAAACTTCATTGCAGCGTCTTACTGATGATTGTTATTACAGGACTATAAAGAACATTCGACGACTACGACCGTTTCTTTCACGTTGACTATGTCCGAGAAAGAAGTCGAAAAAGCTGTCGAACAAGGCTTGACAAACTACTTCAAGCTCGTTACCAAGATCAGTACCAACAACATGATGTGCTTCGATCCTGAGGGGAGGATCAAGAAGTATGATTCGCCCGAAGCTATTATCGAAGACTTCTACCCCGTTCGCCTTGCTTATTATCAAAAGCGCAAGGCAAGTCTTTTATACCATACATTGCTTCTGTCGTCTTATGCTGCTATTCAGGATTACCTTGCCAATGAGCTCAGTGTACAACTGGAAAAGTTTACTAACCAAGTACGCTTCGTCCAAATGATCATCAAGAAAGAACTCGTTGTCTCCGGTCGTAAGAAAGTCGATATTGTTGCTGACCTGCGTCGGAAGGACTTCAAGCCTTTCCCGAAGGTGATCAAGAAGAAGACGGCAACAGAACTCGCAGCCGAGGAGGAAAATGCAGATGAAGAGGACGAAAGTAATAATGGAAACAATGCCAACTCTGATTTCGATTACCTCCTTGGGATGGCTATCTGGAGTTTAACTGACGAGAAGGTAATAATTTATCTCGTCCTTTCTTTCACGCATCCTGATATTCCGTTATAGGTTGAAAAACTTAAGCAACAGCGTGGCGAGAAGGAAGTAGAGCTCATGGCGTTGCTTAAGCGAACGCCAACTGAGATCTGGACTGAAGATCTGGACAATTTCTTGGTCGAGTGGGAGGTACGTTGAATGGATATAAATCTCTCCGCAAATACTAACCCTTATCCTTCTTAGCATGCTTGTGAACAATGGGTGCAGATGCATGGTGGTAATGACAAGAAGCCCAACAAGAAGAAGCAGGCTACTCTGAGGACAAGAAAGTCGCTCGGAGCACCAGATGATTCAGAGGACGACTTTAAGCCCAGTAAAGCTGCTGCAAAGCCGAGGAAGCCAACAGTGACTGGAGCCATGAAACCTAAGAAGCCTATTGCTACTCCGACCAAGGTTGAAGACAGTGACGGAGAGGCAATCTTGATTCCCGCTGCGAAGGTAAAGGCAAAGAAGCCGCCTGCTAAGGCCAAACCCAAAGACGATTCAGATGTTGAGATTGTGGAAGCTCCAGCTCCGAAGGACAAGGGTAAAGGGAAGGCAGCTTCCAAACGCAAAATGTTCGCTTCTCTTCAATCATTTTTATTCTTTACTTACTTACACTCGCCAGCGATTATCTGGACTCGGACGATGATCATGAGAAACCTGCGAAGAAGGCGAAAGCGGCCAATCAGGCTGATGTCTTCAAAGGGAAAACAACGAAGGCGCCTACAGTTGATCCAAGTAAAGCGAAGCCCAAGCCTGCCCCGAAAGAGAAGAAACCTGCAACGAAGAAGAGCGGTGGTAGCGATGATGAGGAAGACGATGACTTTGGTTTGACGGCTCCTCCACCCCGCGAAACTGCCCCGAAGCGGACTGCCCGGGCAGCACCGAAGAAATATATCGAGATAGCGTCTGACGACGATGGGGATAAGGATGACTCGTTTGTAATTTCGGATTAATATTCTTATTTTAGTATAGCTGTAGTACTTCTTTGTATAACAGTGTTTTTCTATGCACTCACCCAAATTCATAGTCCGTACCACATCAGTAAAATCATAAAATGTATTGAGCGAGAATTGCTCGGCGCTAATTGGTCGGGCGGCACCAAAGTTCTTGATGGTTCCCTGTTCTTAAGGGTAGATTTCACTCACCTCACCAGACTATCGTCTTCACTGTTTCCTGGGTCGTCTAAGGGCACTGCTACTGTAGTGGTGGTAATAGCAGAAGTCTCTTAGTTGTTAGTTCGATCGAGGTATGTCCGTATCCATGTATGAATCTGGCTGTCGTTGAATAACCTCCATGATCTGTATAGGTGTTCAGAGGCCCACCTCCATCCCTCCTTCCCACAAACTCATTGTTATTTCGTATTCGAGGTGGGCTTGTAGTGTGGACACGTAGCATTTGAACCATACCCTCCAAGATGGCGTCCCACCATCCTCGGTTAACCCCTTTACATATACCCCAGCCGGGAGCGGGTCAGATTCCTCCTGCACTATATACCGCCGGATTACCCTCTGCTATCGGACCTAACTTTCCTATGGCTACTCCACTAAATACCACGTTTGGCAACCAGATACCCCAGCGTCACCCTATGCATCGAGCACACCCCTCCCTCGTATTTAACAATCCCGCAGCGTTTGCTGCCACTATGGCAGCTCAGGCTGGAATGCCTATTACACCTGGAGCAATTCCTCCGGCTGGAATGTTAGGACCCCAAGGATTCCAACGTAATAGAAGGCAGCAGAGTATCAGTCTGGGTGGACCGCCTAAAGCTCCACTTGGTGGTCCAAATAGGAAGCACAGTCCTATGCCCGTAGCCGTCGTGGTAGCTAGTGCAGCGGCTCAAGAGAAACCCAAGACCAAAAAGGTAGTGGTGAAGTTACCCTTGGAGAGTGTTCCGCGCACAGGGCAAGAGGGGGAGGGCGAAAGCGAGATCAAATATTCATTATGGTCTCGTATACCCGTGAAGGATGCTGATTTACCCAAGATAAAAGATATCCCTCTACCGGATATGACCACTATGGAGCAGCACCCTATCGAACAGCGTGGTCCATTTCCGGCCACAATTGATGTCTATTTACCTGGGAAGGTACGTATTCTCTCCTCTTCGTGGTATAGATCGCTAACATTTTATTTGCATCTATCTTAGGCTGCTTGGGATGAGTATTATCAGAGACTTGTCGACGAGCGACTGGAACGTCTTGGGGTGGAGAACGGCGGCAATTCCGCCCCCGTTAATCAATCACATTTACACGGACGCGCAGCTTCGGTACGTTCTCGTCACCTCATGTTCGCCATGCAGCATTACCTAAAGTTCATTGCCCCTCAAGATTTCGTCTCCTGCAGACCCTGCACTTCTAATGTTCAAACTAAACAAACTCCAGCAATCACAGAACGGCTCCCTTTCTGTTTCTCCCCAACCGCCATCCACCTCTACATCCCCAAATCCACAGGTGCCACCACGCTTCCAGTCAAATATAGGTCCAGGCCTCAGACACGGGTATAGCTTCTCGCTTGCAAACTATAATCCCTCCCAGGTCTTCCAGCCGTCAGGTATTTTCAATCCTGCGGTTAATCCGGAAGGATTCATTCCAGATCCGATAGTTACGCAGCGCATCTCCCCTGTTCCAGGCATTGATAATTACGCTGGCCAGGGCTTACCAGAGCAACTACACGCACCACAAGGCGTAGCACCCGTTTCTTTCAATATTCGTTCGGAGACAGCGACGGCAAGCAGCGGACCTAGCCGAGTGGCGAGTACAATTCCGGACTTCAATAGAGGCTTCGGATTAGATATCCCCGAGGAAAATGAGGAAGAGCTGCAAGAGTTTGGACAACTAGAGCCCCTTCAAAGCGATATCAAAAGAGAAACTATGGTCGAGGATGATGATGCGACGACTGCTGGAGCACATACGAGACACGCGTCCAAAGCGTCTCTGGCTGTATCGTTGGGCGGTCGTGATGTTGAACTTCGTGAGCCCATTGAGGAACACGCACCCCCGGAACTGGAGAATCCTGTAGAGTGGAATCTTACTGGAACATATTCCAGTCCGCCCCAACCACGACTTGATGTACAAGCAGACCCAATAGCGGAATGGACCGCAACTGAGGTATGCCTTTTGATCCTGTTTCACTAGGTTATTTCTTGATCCCAATTTTCTTTGCAGAGTCTGGAAGAGTTTTCCAATCCTTCGGACGAGGAACGTGCTTTGCATGCTCGTCATGAACGAAGACTTGCTCGTTCTCTTCAACGACCTTCAGCGGACATGGAAACTCCTCGTCGTTTGCCTGAGTTCCCGAGCCCCCCTTCACTAGATCGTGCTGTATATCACCAGCCCCGAACCGAGGATGACATTGTCTCCAACCCCAGCGATGAGGAACAAGGATATGTTCAGAATGAATGGCTCCAGCCTGGCCATTACCAAATGCAACAGGAATATGCACAGTACGAACCTGTCGTTGATGGACAGACCCGTTCTCCGAGACCGCTGCCTCCACTCCCTCATTCGCGAACTGCGTCCGGCAGCTTTTCGCATCCGTCAATGCAACATTCTCGTCAGCCTTCCAAATTCAACGAAGCAGACATACCCAACATTGGACGTCGAGAATCTCTTAATCCTTTCGCGAAACCATTTGTGTTTGGCGGTGCACCTAGCACTCTTGCTATTACATTCACCAACCCTAGGCCGTTCGATTCGCCCGCAGGTCATAGCCGTGAATTGTCGAACAGTGGTCGCACCTTGAACGTTGCCGCTGCTGAGTTCAAACCAGGATTCACCTTTATTCCTCCTCCTGGAGTCCCCAAGATTTCTTTCCCCACTCCAGAACCATCTCGGCCACTTCCTCACCCTCCTGTCGGAATTTCACCTTCTCGGGTCCAAGGACGAGAGAAACGCCAACGTCGCGATTCACAAGATTCTTCGAGTGTTATCGAGGAGGAAGAGGTTCTAGAAGAGAGAGAAGGTCGTGACACGATCAAAACTTTCCAGTTCCCTCCTCCTGCCATGCCTGTTCCTCGTGCCCAGAACCCTGTCCCATCCGACTTGTTGCAGGAAACTCGCCCCATCTCTCCCTTACCTCAAAGAAAGGCTGGTCTTAATGCCGCAGCTCAGCCATTCACTTTCGTCCCGTCAGCTTTGTCCACTGTCCACACACTTCGGCAAGGCGCGAACGATCAACCCAGCAGCAATCAAGAAGACCAGGATGGTGAACTTTTGGAACCAACAAGGATGTTCGACACCGGTGACATCGTTTCGGAGCCTTCCATGTCCCCTACCGTTACACGGAAGCGGCCCCCAGTATTGGATTTCAAGCATCCAACTTCGACACATACTGTTCCAGCTGCGTTATTCAGAAAGGCTATTGTAGGAAGTGATCTTGATGGGCCTACACGATCTGCTGTTCGATCACGCTTAAGTTCCCGCGAGATATTCGAGCATATGAACAGTCCTTCATTGGATGACCTTAATGTTCCAACCATATCTCGGCGAGGCGTACGCTCCGATGTCCAGAATCCGGAGCCTACCCAGCAAACCGATCCAGTTTCACCATCTACCCAGGCGGATGGATCGTTTAGATCGCCCGAAAGACTATCTGATTACACAAGGAGACAAGAGGAAGCGGATCAGATTGAGCAACGCTTGGAGGATATGCTCGATGACCGGATGGAGCTGGCTAAGAAGGATCTTGCCGAAGCACACAACCAAGCTACCGATGCAATGGTATCTGAAATCATCTCTGCTATGAAGGTCTATGTTTCGGAAATTGCAGATCGCTTGGAGGAAGGAACTGCTGATGCTCGTGGTGAGGTCGATTTCGAGCTGATTCGTAACATCTTGGAGCATGGTGTCATGGATATCCGAACGGGATTGCGACGAGATCTTGAAGAGGTTTTGCGGAGCGTTGAAGCGGCGCATTCCCAGAGGGAGCGTACTGCATCGGGCTTACCTGCAGAATTCCACCACATAATGGAAGAATTCGGAAATCGTACAGTCAGTGCTGTTACGAATGCAGTCGTCAAATTCGCGAATCGCATTGACCAGATTGACGACTTTGCTCGAAGTAGAGCTGCAGATGACAGGGAGTCATTGATGCACGAACTATTAAATGTTCTTGTACCACATCTCGAAACTCTTCGTCAGCCTACGATGGATTTCGACGCGATCACAGCTCGTCTCGCCGAAGCCGTCAAGCCTCATATTTCTCAACTAATTGACCTCACTTCTGATAAAAAGGAGACTGCTGGCCTTATCTTGCAGCGTCTTCTGCCTGCCCTTTCTGCTCTGTCTCAAACCCCGGCCCATGTTGATACGGATGCAATTGTGGCTCATCTCAGAGTAGAGCTAGCACAAATGGTTCCTGCTGCTGATCCCCATGTCCTTAAGGAAGCTGTCGCAGACTTGGTGGTCGAACGGTTGGACTCGAGGTTGGCCGTTAGGGAGAAGGCAAACTCGAGTGACAGATTGTATTCCTTCATTTCGGAGCGTATCGACGATCTGCATGCTCCTGTTAGCGATGTCCGCAAAGCTGTCGAGGATTTGCACACTGGTCAAGACACACTCCTCGAACAAGGCGCTGCATTGAATAAGTTACATCAAGATATGTCTGCTCAGCTTATGAGTTTACCTGCGACAGTCGACAATGCTGTATCTGCGATCAATGCTGCCTGCAAGCAACTGGGCGAAGTCAAGGACGTCCCTACTTCTAACAGCGAGGTTCCGCAGATTCTTCCTGAGTTGGAAGCAGTCGGAAGCACAGTTCGCAAGTTAGCGACGAATAATGAATATCTCGCGACTCAGTCTGCCAAGCTTGTTTCTCTACACGAGACTCTACAGGCTTCGGTGGCCTCCTTGCCTCAAGTCTTCACTGAGGCAGTGAACTCCCTCCAAGAAACGCAAGAAAGCCTTTTATCTCGCACGCGTACTCCCGACCAATCCAATGAGATTCGCAGTCTTCTTACGGCGAATGCTGACCTCCAAGTTCAGATTGCCAAGGCTAGAGGAGCTCATGGTCAGATTAGAGTTGAAAAGGATCTGATGTTGGAGAGGATGAATGTTGCGGAGGCTGAGCGCGATAGGCTTCGCAAAGAGCTTGAGGAGATGAGGACCCGGAGCGCAGCGAAGGAAACTGAAGTCACTGCTTCTGGTCTGAGGATCACAGAACTTGAAGATGCTCTGTCGCATGCGCTGGCACGGCTTGAATCTTCTGACATTACAGCAAAGGCCAAGGAAGACCGCATCGCAACTTTGGAGAAGCAGAATCGAGAATACGGTTTGGAGCAATATCAACTCAAATCTCAGGTTGGTTTCTTTCTTTTCTTTTGTTTCCTCTTGCGCATGGTTGACGTGTTTGTCAGATTCAAAAGCTGGAGTTGCAACAGGAATGGGCTAATAGGGACAAGGAAACATTGGACCAAAGACTCGTGCAGCTCCAGAAGGATAGGGATGAACTTGCTACGCAGCAATCCCGTTGGGAAGAACTTCATCGCACATCCGAGCAGGTTGAGAGGTTGACCCAATTGATCGCTGCAGCAGACTCGGCTGAAATCGCTGAGCTCAAAGCAGCTAGCAATCGTGCCAGAATTCTCGAGGGCGAGCATACATCCCTGCAGAAGAGGTTCAGAGAGCAAGAAGCCAAGATCGTTAACCTCGAACGCGCCGCTCAAAGCGCCCGTCAGAACTTCGCTCAAGCTCAACAGCGCATTACGGAGTGGGAGAAACGGGCCAAAGAGATGGAGACTGAGGTTGAGGCAACCCGTTCAAGACTTGAAGAGGCGGATGAGGCTAAGCTGCAACTTGATTCCGATTTGTCGCTGGTTAAGATGCATCTTGAGGAGAAGGAAGCTGCCGAACAAGCCAGCAAGGTAAGAATCATGTGATGTCCCAGACGAATATTCTGACTTCTCGACTTTAGGAGCAGGAAGCGAAGCTACGTGGAGATATTGCAACTTTGGAGAAGCAAGTCGCAGATCTCAAGGCGGAACTCGAAGCATCGAAGCAGGCTCGAACTGCAGCATCTCTTAACATTGCTGCAAGAGCCGCTAGTCCTCATCCACCACAATGGTCAACAAATGGATTGGCCAACGGTCAGTCTGCTCGTCCATCGTCTCGTGCCAGCACTATCTATGGTGGCAAATCGCCTGTCACGCCAACTGGCAATCGCAAATCTCAGTATTCAAGCCGTGCAGACTCTGTGACATCGAGTCCTCCAGAAGACATTTGGGCCTCCATACATGCACCTCGATTCCCTACCCGTCAATATCCATCTCGTGGGTCTGTGGCTTCACCTACTCCCAGCACGGTCAGTCTAGCACCAACTCAAGGTGACGACGGATGGTGGAGTTAAAATTTTCCTTTCCCTTCCCCCTTTTCCGGTTTGTCCTCTATTTTACGATGCGTGATTGTGTTCGATTGCGTAAAATTAATATCTCTTTTACCCTCTCTTTGTTTTCTCCACTTGTTCTCTCTCATTTCCCAATGCCGTTCTTTGGTTTTTGGTTACCCTCTTATGCATTGGTCTCTCACTCATTGAAACATTTGTTCATACTCCTTGCATTCTCTCTACAGTCTCTATCTCGGTCTCTTTTTCGGCTAGGAACGCATTCTTGTTATAATATATGTCCATTGTGGATAACATAGCAATAATTTACACAATCTATCGAATATACTCTCTTCTCTACCCTTTCCACAGAACCCACAAGGGTATAAGTGCTCAGCGATCCTGCCATCTCCGATGGTTTCTCACCACTCCAATTCCCACTGCTCGGTCCCTATGCGCGAATCCTTCACTATCTACACGTGAAATCCGGCTCTGCTTGTTTCCTGAGCTGGGATTATCGTATCCATCACTCGAGGCGTTGTTGGCCTTATTGTCGAGTGAGATGTTGTTAACGCTGATAGCGTTCCCCTTAGGAAATAAATTCCTCCATTGCTCTCTGCTGATGCGGAGTGGGTAGGGGTGTGACTAGCGGCTACGCTGCTGTACAGCGAGCTCGGAGCATCATTATTGAGAGGAGTTAACTCACTCTCGACGGTCGGAGCGTGGTCACCGAGTGTTCAATTCGGGAGGGTATCGACAAGGTCTCATGAATAGATATAGAGTTCGTGATAGCGAATAGGAATATTGGTGATTAGGTAAGAGACTCCGACTCCAAAGGAACGGCTCGTCTGACGAACACCCTCGACAAGTATAAAAAATATACCGACCGCGTACTTCCTTCCGCACCACCAGACGTGGTTATCCCTCAGGAAGCGTCTTGTCCCCGAGGTTGAATCCTCCATGGACATTACTGGTGTTTCGAAGCAACTGAGGTCGCTTGGCACAGCTCTCAGATTGCATTGCTTGTAATAACACTGCCTGGCTTCATAGATAACACCTGGGTATCGTGGATTTGCCTCTTCATATGTTGACTCCAAGCTGCTCATTTAGAGTGTATCCAGAAGTACCTTCTTTTCCGCCGCGGAGAGTACCGACTCCAACTTCTATACTTACACGCAGATCATGCAGAGCCTGGAAAACTATATCTCTCAGTTTTCCTATACCGCACCCCGTCTATCTTGGCCCCTTTTCCCCCAGACCGTACCATTTACTGGTGTGGCCAAGCATCGTTTTCTTTGGGTTCGATGATAACAATCATGGATTCAACTGCGCAAATATGGTCCGACCACCTACTTGTTTAGGTGCTCTAGTCTTGCCAATGCCTTCAAATCCTAGCCAGTGCAATGTATCTATCGGTCTGCCTTACCCTTCTACATCTCGGATCTGTCTCTCTTGTCATACATTTGTGTGAGTAAACCAAGGTCTGTTGACTGTGAAGCAGTTCAGAGTTCAGAGCTTTCAGCGCATCAAGCAGGCGAACTTAACTATTCAGGTCCCATCTTGACTTTCATTTTACTGGTCTCCTTTTTGGGGACTTAATCAAGTACATTGGAGGGGAAATAAAATTCCAATGGGTCCGCTTATCCGTTAATTTGCAAACTTCTTATGATCCAGGATGACACTGCCAACGAAGAATTGCCATTGATTTTGGCATCTTGGATCACTTGAAGATCTAGTGATGGCTATGCACAGTTAACCACGGAAACCGTTAAATGGATTGGCGCAAGATCATGGAGGGCGAAAGTGGACTCGGGGTGTAGGCCAGGACTGTCCCCTTATCGCCAACTTGCCTCAACCCCTTCTCGAACACTCTTTCCCAAATTACTTATTTCCGTCAACGATGCTGTGTCTGTCATAGGATTGCATGCATACATATGTACGAGTTGTACACTACTGCAACGCCCGCCTTTCCCATGTCCGCAGACTTCAACATTACCGCCCCAAATTGCTCTGGACAGGATACTGTCTGCAATTTCACCTGCGGTACCAAGATTGGGCTTAGCTTGGTCACTCAGTCGGCCACAATTTCATGCATTTTTGTGCTTTCCCTCCTCATCTATGTGACGGTACGGTTACAATCCCCCACCTGCCCTGGCGTATTAACTGAATTAATCTCAGATTAAATCACGCTGGGCAGACGAGAGACACAGGCTCTTTCGATCACACCTCGACTTTTATTTCTTTGGTCTCCTCCTGTGTGATTTGATTCAATCCATAGGTTGGATGATGAACATTAAATGGGTTCATCAGTCTGTGAGCGATATGTGTTTTGTTTACCACTCTATTCCCCACCTAACGATCCGGTGTAGGGTGTGTCTGAAGGTACATACTGTACAGTCCAAGGAATGCTCGAGCAAGTGAGATAAGTTTCATCATTTTATTCCACTTATTCTAATATGGGGCAAAGTTTGGTGATGTAGGAGTTGCACTTTGGTAAGTCCTCTGAACGCATTCGCATCAATAATACTGATTCACCGAGAAGCACTATGGTTTGTGCTTGTCTTCCCATGGTAAAAAGGCCGTCTCAACTCATCCTTCATTGTAGGCCATTGCTGCCCACACATTTGCTGAGATGATCCTTCGTTGGCAGGAACCCAAGAGCTTCTTACTTCCTATCATTGTATTGGCTGTCTACGTTGTCCTTTTAACCCTCTTTATTGGTATTGGATATGCTACTCATCTCCAGAAGCAGCAACTTTATATTGGCCAGACTACATATTGTCAGTACAAGTGTTCTTCTGTATGTCGTGTTGTTTCACAATTTTCCGTTCAGGGTGCTGGATAAAATCCAAATACATTGCCGAGGGCATAGGTCTTGAATATGCATGGATGTGGTTTGCTGCGGCTATGAACCTCCTTTTTTATATCCCAGTCTTTCTAGTGCTTCAGGGTCTCATGGTTGTTGAAGACGACGAAGACACCCGGTCCTGGTGGAGATATACCTTCAGGCGCACCACACCAGAGGAGAAACAACGCATCAAAGCAAATAGCTTGGGTTTTAAGGCTCACCGTATGCTTTTGTAAGGATCAGATCTATACTCGTTCTTTTGACAACTTCCTATATTTTGTATCCCAGTTATCCAGTTATTTATTGTCTAACTGTAGGTTCTATTACCTATGATCCGGGCTTTATATCATAACCTCGCTTTTGCTTTGAACAGGTCATCCCTCTCGCCATTCCTAGGATCCACGCATTTGTCTCGCCCCATTCCAAAGTCCCTCCTTCTGCCACCTTCTTCACCGGAATCCTATTTTCAGCTTCAGGATTTTTCAATGTGGTCGTTTACACGTTTACAAGACCTGCACTGTTTCGACCAACGCCAATTGCTGGGCCCGTCGTTACACACAGGGATATTCTCTCCAATGAAGAGCAAATTGGATCTCGGTCCAAATTGCACGTACCCAACTGTCAACGTAGAGCGTCGGCTGCTGGGCGGTCTGAAGACTCAGCTCTGGGGATAGCACACAAAAATGTTCCCTCTGTAGTCGCAGCTGACCGGGAATAACCTTTAATTGTCGAGGAAGCACGCTATAACAACTTCAATTTAAATTTACAATAGAGCATTTATATATCAAGTACTTTGTCTATTGGACAGGTGGCCTGCTTACATGAGCCAACAACAGTGGTTTACCCGCGCCCGTTTAAGCACGAAATACTCGTGGCTACTAAACTCGCTAATCTCCATGCCCAATAAATAAGTATCATTTCGGTGAGATGCTGTAGGCCAGGAGGAGAAAGAGGGAGAGAATCGACGAATTCCATTTTATTGGAAGATCTGAAGACAGCGAAACATTCAAATTTGAGGGAAATAACAGCAACCCTCCGGAAAATATATCAGACCAAAAACAACTCTCCAACCATTTATAGTCTGCTTGTCTTGTGTAGGATGTCTGGGATCCTATTGAAAGAGCGGGACAATATCCCCATCGGTACACTAAATGTGTTTCTGCCCGTATCGCTCTTCCCTCTATCCCATCAGACTGGACCAATACTCTTGACAGACGATTTAATTTTAGTAGGAAGTGCGTTCCCCGTGTCTGTCGAAGATGTACCAAACACATCCAATCCACGAGCTCATAAAGATAACTGCTTTGGTCCCTTCGCCACCTGCGATAGATCCGTGTCAAACAAAAT
>Ga0157379_10002178_pt1 | contig 16286 bp, 9 predicted proteins | sample S25metaG_FD_121802 | JGI IMG/M metagenome (GOLD analysis project Ga0157379, IMG submission 121802) | Switchgrass rhizosphere microbial communities from Kellogg Biological Station, Michigan, USA - S2-5 metaG | ecosystem: Host-associated > Plants > Roots > Rhizosphere > Soil | place: USA: Michigan... | reverse complement strand
CGCTGGCGGTAATGTTTCCCCCACTGTCAAGCGATTCTACTGAGATCTGATGTGTGCCCGAGAAAATCTTCAGTGCTGTATTGAGAATGTCGCCGTTGGCAGCGTACGCTTGATGTCCATCGATCAGGATTCTCATAACAGAAACAGTGGTTCCGGGATCGGCAGAGGCAACCAGCGTCGTCGGCCAGTCTACCGTTGCGCCATTCGCGGGAGTCAAGATGGTGACACCAGGTGACGAAGGCTTAATGGAGATCTGTTGCAGTGCGACAGCCGAGGCGCCGGCCGCATCGTATGCGGTCGCAGTAATAACGAATGCTCCGACCGTCCTATAGGTGTGCGAGGCGGATGCTCCACTGACTACGGTGCCGTCGCCAAAGTCGATTGTCGTGTGGTCTACCTCGCCCGATGTAACTGAGACCAAAGCCGCGTATGTCAGCGAACCGATTTGGGTCAGGCTGAGCGAGATGTTGGGCGCCTGATCGCCGGGATGGTACGCAATGGGAGGCGACATTTTATTCTGAAACGTCGGCGCGCCGGTTGCCTTGATGTACACCACGTACGTGGCGGGAGGAAGCTTCAAGTTCTTCAGGTCGAATGAGTGTGTCCCCCGCGGCAGATCGATCAGCTTCGACAGGTTGGTTCCATCGGTGCTAATGAAGACCGTGTAGTGATCAATTGTGTTCTCATCTCCTCCCTGTATAGTCCAATTAATGGTCGTGCCGGACTGTGAAGGTGTTAGATAGATGCAATTGTCGATGCCTGGCTCGATCGCGGTGCCCTCCTCATAGTCATTCCAGGTTGCGATCTGAATCGCGGGCAACTGGTTTCCATCGGAGTAGAATTTTCCAGCCTCGCTAAAGGTTTGTTGCCAGGCTTGGCCGCATTGCTGATTGATGAGACGATTCGTTCCCCACGCAGCCTGAGTGTCATTGAAACCCTTGTACGCGGTACCCACTGCGAGGCGTACCGGTGTCTGTTGCGCGTCCTGGTAGAAACTGTCTTGACTCACCAGATTGGGGTCAAAAGGATTACTCGAGTTTATGTTGACCCAGGAGAACCCTCCATCAGAAATCTCCCTGCTAAAGCCGTTCGTCCCCTGAAAAATCAGCAATGGATTGCCCGGGGCTAAAGACCTTACGCGGTCCCAATCAATGTAGTATGCGTCAACGCCGAAGAAGAAGATGACCGGCCGGCCGTTCAGCCGCATGTAGGCTGGCGACGATTCATATTGCGTCGCGATATAGGTCAAATCCGCGATGACCTGGTCGGTCACCTCGCATCCATTGCTCGCGGCGGCGGAATTCAATGCTCCCACATCTTCCATGATCGCAAATTCGAATTGACCCACATGAGCCTCGGCCTCTTCTCTCAGTAACATAGTGGCATGGTCAGTCCTGGTTTTGGCCGTACCGAACCAGTCGGCGATCGCGCCTTGTACCCCGCGGCTGATCATATCCTCCACCTGGCGGTGAACCTGTCCGGGATCGTCCGAGGTGTAGCCGACGTTCATATGGTCTGTTCCCCCAAACCAACCAAGCCAGGTCACGTAAATTTTGGTATTGGACCCGTTGTAAAGCAGGGATCGGAGCGGAACCTTGCTAACATTGCCGGCCGGGGCGTTTCCATTCGGCTGCCGCACAAAGGAGTCCGCCGCGCTGGTATTGTTGCTGCTCTCTGCTTGCACGGTGGTGCTCGCGGTGGGCAGCGAATCGACCGGCGGCGATGGCGCGCTGGGCCCGGAAGATGAGCCCCCGCAAGCGGTGGTAATTGCTAGAAATCCGGCGAGAAGTGCAAGTATAACTTGAAATGCATACCGGCCGAATCTCATCCTGCCGAGTCTCATGCTGAGTAACCGGCAAAGTACGTGCGACCTCTGCTTGCAATCTGCCACAAACCCCTTCAATGCCGCATGTTCATGTTGACGTTGTATTGCACCCGGTAAATAACCCAGCCGTGTCCCATGCTTGAAGGGTGGTGATGTGCGTGCCGGTGGGAGCGCTATTTGCGGGAGACACCATGGTTGGGTCATGCGACATCGCTACCACGGTATTGTCGAAATAGGCTTTGAGGGTTGTGATGGAACGCGGGTTATGCAGGATCTGTTTCTGGATGGTGAAGGAATTCCCCATATAACTGTAGGGCTCGGGTATGAATACCGTGTCGAAGCACGGGCTGCAGCGATCGTTTCCGGGACATCCTACCTGGGTGTATGTGCAAGTGGGATGGATTGGGCGCGAGCTTAAGTCGTTGCGGCTGTTGTCATACGCAGTGAACTTAACGATTTCCGTTCCAAACGCAGGAGTTGAGTTGAAGTCAATCGCTGGGGTGTAAACCACCGTGGCATTGGGACTCGGCGAACAGATGCGCACCCCTGGCTTGGCCGGAGCTGCACAATCAGCCCTGGCAGCAACCGGCAAAAGTAATAGGAGTACGAGGAGGAGCAAGCAGTAAGATTGGAAGCCCTTAACCATACGGCTCTCAAGCGGGAAATTAGATAACGATGCTCCGTGTCAGGTTGCTTGCTCTCGCTACCATGTCTTTTTGAAACCGTATCGCCGAAGCCGCAATCTAGCTGCATGTGCTGCCGCACGAGCGGGGTCGGTTCGAGCTGCGTTCTGCAACAAAAAAGGCAGGCGCCTTTACGGACGACCTGCCATAGCTTCGCGTCGGACTAATAGCGATATCCTTTATGTTCGACTGATCTGGGGCAATACATTAAATCTCGTATTTCGAGTACTGGATTTACTGTAGGCACCGGTCCGAATTGTGCAAATCGTCTTACCAGATGCCCTTGTCGCTACCGGTGATTCTTTGCTCAAGCACTGCGGCAGTGGCCAGGCAGGGTAAAAGGCTCAAACGCAAAGTGCCCTGCACTTCCCCGTTCAGGGCCAACCTTCTCAGCTCAGAAGTATAGAGCCGCACTGAGTGCGGCATGATCGGTATCCGCAGGAAATGTTGGAAAGTCAGCTGGTTGCCGCGAAATCGTGCCGCCGATACGACGAAGGCAGGCAGGCTCAGGCCGCAACCACGGAAGCGCTCAAGATAGTCGGACACCACGGTCAGAAAAGTGGCAGCCCCCTCCCAGATACCAGCTGTCTGTGTAATGGATCGCAAAAAGTCATAATCGACAGTGTCTTTTTCCACAAGTTGGGCGGTGTCCGCAACATCGCAAAGGCGAAGATAAAAATGACGATACATCCGCTGCAGAGTGCTGAGGATCACGCGCTCCTCGGGAGCGGGTACCCGGAAGCTGTAACTTTCGAAGGGTAGCGACCTGCCACGCCGGATCAACGACTTGGCAAGGGCAACGTGCTCTCCCGTCTGACCCAGGCGGCCAACGTGCACCTCGACTAGTTCCCTCAAACCGGGGACGATGAAATTCCATTTGTTCGCCAGCCGGTCTCCCCAACTGCGCGCTGCCAGCGAGGCACTAAAGTGGCTTTTCATGACCTGGATTACGTCTGCGGCTGGAGCGGAGGTGAAGAGGTCGAGGTCACTGCCCAGGTCCGGCCAGTGATCGAGAGATTTGATCACCATCGTGTTCAGGCCTTCCGCCTGCAGCGTGTCGCAAATCTCGCTCAGGAAAGAAATCGCGTCCCCGATTCGCGCCCGCTCCTTTCGGAGCGCTTGCGCGGCCCAGCCGGCCGATTCGTGATTTCCCGCGGCCGACGACATTTGCTCGAAAGGCTCCAGCCCTCGAATCACCACATGATGCGAATCGGCGAGCGCCAGCAGATCGGGTAATTCTTCAGGCCGCAAAGCTTCGGGAGACAAATCAAGAATGCCGGATGCATTTTCGAGCCGAGTTGGGTCTTGTCCCTTCTGTGGGCTGAAGAGCAGCCGTGATAGGATTTTGACGCTCTTGGTTGCCCCGGCCGGGTACGTCGCCACTCCATCAGGATGGGTGATTGCAGTTGGTAAAGGATGCGCGCTCAACGGCTGTTCCCTCCTCGTAGTCGTTCCAAGTTTCAATCAGCAGGAATGGCAGCGTGTTCGAATCGCTGTAATAACGGCGATAGAAGCCCAGAGTCTCCTCAAACGTCTTGCCGCATCTCGCATCCATGTGCCGGTTCAGGCCCCAACTGGCGCGAGAGTCATCGAAACCCGGCCAAGCAGCGCCGACTGCGATTTTGTCGGCATGCTTGGTGGTCATGTTTTTATAAAAGTTGTCGAGGTATTGCTCTCCCCAATCGCTCCCGTCGGAAGCCCAGCCACCGTGTCCGGGATGAATCCAGGCGTAGTAGCCGTCAAAAGTGCGGGCAAACTCCGCTGCCGGCTCGTCTTTGTAGATAAGGAGCGGCGGTGAAGACCATGCGTTTACTTTCTCGCGAACTCGGTTCCAATCAGTCCCGCCGCGCTTGGGAAATATAAAGACGACCGGCCGTCCCTTGTAGCTTAGGTAGGCGTCACCATACCGCGCCTGGGGGCCGATATACGCCTTGTAGGCTTTATCGAATGCTGCCAAAGCTTCGTCCGTTGCCTGTCCGTTGTTGTTCTCAGTCTCGTCGTACATCAGGGACACCTGGAAGTGCATCTCGCTGGCCACCTGCTGCAGAAGCGCAAAGCTTTTGTCGTGAAATGGCCGCCGTTCTCCGTACCAGTCAACCACGAAAGCTGAGATGTTTCGATCCACGGCTTCCTTGATTTGCCGCCGCATGACTTGCGGGTCCTGACTCGAATATCCAACGTCAATGTGCTTGTGATCGCCGAACCATGGCATCCACACGGCCAGCACTTTCGGCCCGCTCCGGGCAGCCTGCGAGGGATCCGTCCCGCGATGAACGCCTTTGCTGGCACATCCATCAATGATGACCATGGATAGCAGCAACATAGCGACAAGCAACTTCGACAAGCGTTTAAACCTCTTTCTCAATTTGCCGTTCTCAGAACTCGGAGACCGCCTGAAGCTGGCGAATGACCCAGCGATCGGCACTCGGTGTCATGAGAACGACGTAGTGCAGAGTCGCCTGCTCATGGTGAATTGGCGCTTCCCCGTCCAGCACTTGCAACTCGCACTGCAGGGTGTCGTGCAGTTCCACCAGGTCTCCCTCGGGAGCGTAAAACACCACATCGATTTTGTGCCGCTGGGTCAGGTAGCGCGAATGCATTCCGACTCTCTGCTGATCGGAAATCGCCGTGGCCAGCCGATCTCTTACGGCGCCGACAAAATAATTGTTCAGTAACGCGGGCGAGCTGTAAGTGAAGGCATCGGCCAGATCTTGCCATGCCTTGCCGTAGTGGCGACTTATATTTTGCTGGGTGAGACCCTCCAGACTTCTGGGAGTTGCGTTGTTGCCGTTGAGATCTACTTGGGGCAAAGAACCGGCTGGAGACGAAGCGGCGCGCACCACGGCAGGGCGTGATGGAAACAAAGCGAGGAAGGCGAGAGTCGAGACGATGGCCACGCCTAGAACGGGCCGGCAGAAAACCGTTGCCCAGCCCCGGCGCCTTATCATTTCGCCTCCATGCGAAGCTGATTGCCCATCACAACGCCAGAGGCTACTGAAATTACGACCGGCCCGGTGGCTAGCAACTGGCCCTGGGCGATCCCCTGCTTCACGGGCGTGTCCACCGAACTCTTTCCGTCTGGTCCATTTTCGGTAAAGGTGACGATGGTTCCATCGGGGACAGGATTTCCTGAACAATCCCGAACTGGTTGGGTCTGCACCAAAATCCCCTTTGCATTGCGCTGGCCGGTCATTCGCAGATTGCAGGGATCGCCTGCCACCTGCTGCACTATCCGGCGCACCGACAGCTGGCCGATGGAAGCGGCCACCTGCGCCGACCCTGCACGAAGGCCGGAGCTCGCTCGAAACCATGCCACGCCATATCGAGTGGGCACCGCTCGCGACATCCCTTCGCCGGAACTCGACTTCAATTGAAAGTCAATGGTCAGCGGGGCAGCCACCAGGTTATGAAACTTGTCATACGGAATGGCGACTCCGCTGATCGCATCTGGCTGCTTTACCGGCACCCGCGATGGGTGCACGAGAAAACTGAGACTGGCAGGGCTGGTCGGTGACACATAGAACGCTGCACTTTGACACTTCGTCGAACACAGGATCGCAAGATATCTGCCGGCAACATTCAGTTGATCCGCGCCGATCGTTATGTCTTGCCCAAGGCGCACCTTCTGTTTGGAAGCATGCCCCGGACCCAGCACATAAAACGTTCCATCTCCGCTCCCGGAAGTGCTGATCGTCGTAGATTGGCCGGCAGTCACGGCCGACGGCGGCCGGAATTCCACGCCTTGACCGAGGCATACACTGCTCAGGCATAGCAACAAAGACAAAGTCGCCGATTTAAAGCTACGATTTGGCACTGTAGTAGTTGACGACCACATGATAGTTCTGCACTTTTCCCACGATCGGTCCGGGAATCTCAACCGAGAACGGCTCCGGCAGTTGCGGGAGCAAGGGACGATCCACATATCCATCGGAAACCCAGACCACTTTGCCATTGTTGTCGTAGAAGGTGGCAATGACATGCGGAATGGCGACTACCTGCCCGCTCTGATTCAGCAAGTTTCCGCGTAATACGTTCCGGCCTTCGCCATCGGTCTCCACTTTCTGATCCATTACCCCGATGACCGGATCAGCCGATGCCGGCACCAGAGTCGCCCTTACATCCATGCGAACGTTCTTCACTCCGTCCAGGCCAACGTTGGGAAAATCCACCCGGTAGGGCGAGACCTGCTTGGGCAGGAGAACGTGCGAGATTTTGTCGAAGCTATTTTCTTCCGCAATTGCCTTGTCGCTTCCGTCTACCAGAGTGGCATTGACGTTTACGTAGGCAGGAATGGTGTCTTCATTCACCACCTCACCCATGACTACACAGCCGTTCTGATAGGGGATGGCATTCATCGAGACGATTCGGACGCGGGGTGCGTCCACGGCCCGGTCTCCCCATTCCCCTTCGCCCGAGGGCGTCACCAAATCCCATCGTAGATAGGTCACCGGTATTACCTGGGCGGGGAGATTGGGAAATTTTGGCACCGGCCAAACCACCTTCCAGGCATCACCCTGACGAACGACTCTCAGATCTTTCACGTCGCGAAGAGGACCAACCGCGGTTGACCAGCGCAAGGTGGAGCGGACCTGAGCCTCCTGGTTGGTCGCATGAAGAGGCGACAGTTCCCAGCTCTCCAATCCCGAAAGGGTGCGGAGGCTTCCATTATTGCCGGTCAAATCGCGAGTAAACAGCGCCTCGTCGACATCTCCCTTATTGGCAAGTTCAGAGTACGCAGCGCGCCACTCCCGCTTCTGAATCTGGTTGAGCAGCCTTTCAACCGCTTGTTCCGGGGTGGCCGCCGCTGCCGAGAGTCCCGGCAAAGCCGTGCCTGATGTGATGCCGGTGGTAGCGCCCGGGCGAGTCGGCCCCAGCGTACCCAAAGCGACCAGCCCAGCGGTCACAACCAGAATGATGATGGGTATCAGGTACTTCATCTGACTTCCTCGGCCACGTAGTGCTTTTGCACCCGCGGCGCAATTTCAACCGGCTCCGCCAACCGCGGGCGACCGGGCAGCAGTAACACCAGAGCCATAGCCAGGAAACTGCTTCCCATGGGCAGCGTTCCCCACAGCAGTCCTTCCCAAGGGGCCGGCTTGGCATCGGACTCAATCGGGTGAGCGGGGGGAACGTCGTCTTTTGACCAGGCGGTGATCGCCCCGTTGTTGTAAGTCTCTATTTTTCGCCAGCCCGAGAAGGTGAGCAGCGGTTCGTAATAGGAATCGTGGACGAATACGTACTTGAGGCCGTACTGGTTGGCGTGCTTCAACATAGAACGCAGAGATTCCATGCCTGCAGTCGCGTAGAACTTGGCATTGGTAAGTTGGGCTGATCCGTATCGCGTCATCTCGGGCAACAGGCGCGCCGAGTTGTAGTCTCCGTCGACGCTATTCGCCTCGGTGTAGGTAGAGACTTTTGCCAACAGGTTTCCAAAGCCCAGGGTGAGGTAACGGTATTGATCGTGACCGTCACGGTTCAGGAACGCGACCACTGGCGAGACATCCAGGGTTGAGGCCGGCCGGTATGGATTGACCACGAGCCAGCCCATGGCGCCGCCCAATGAGGCAATGGCCGCCAATGATAAGGCCAGCACGGCCTTGGTACGGAACCGGTCCATCAGCTCTATGGCCAGCAGCCCCACGATTGGAGCGGACATCAGCACCGCCCAAAAAGCGAAACGTTCAAAAGTTAAAACGTCGAATGCGCGCCCCAGCAGCCATTTGGGCAGAGGTGTGGTGCCGCCCAGTCCAAAGAGAAAAGTGACCCAGAAGCTAAACAGCAGAGGCCGTAAGCGCCGGACCGTGGAGCCGCGCAGAATCAGGAACGGCAGGGCGAGAATCAGCGCGCCATAAGGAATGACGAAATAATTCACTCCGGTAATCGAATTGAGCAAATAGTTGTTCCTACTGTCGTGCGGAATGGGAATCTGCACAATCGGGTGCCGGAGTATGGTCATCCAGTAAGGCAACAAAACCACTCCGATCCCGGCGCCGGCCGCCACCGCGAACCCTACGGCGCGGGAAATCACCGCTGCAATCGAGCCGCGGGCACGGCCTTCGCCAGCATCGATACATGCCAGCCACAATACCGGCCCCACAAACAAGACTAGGCCAAAGATCAATGTCACGTGGTGAGCCGCGGCGGCAGCTAGACTGATGGCGATCCCTTTGATCAACGAACGCATATCAGCCTCAGCCGACCACTCATAGAAGTAAGGCAACGCGTTCAAGAACAGCGAAGCAGACGCAACCGTCGCAAGCTGTCCGGCCTGGTACACCATGAACGCTAAAGCGCCAAAGAACACACTCCCTAACGCGGCGTAACTCGCCGACCGTTCATCCACCCAGATCCTGGCGAAACGGTACATCCCCACCGGCAGCAATAAAATCGCCAGCAATTGCACCAGCATGTAGGCCATGTTCAAGCCGATCACATTGGAAAACAACGCAATCCATTGGTGGGTAAGAGGGGGATACGTGGTTTGTGAGAATCCGCCGAACCACTTTTCGTTCCACGGATTGAACCAATGCTGAGCGTAATGAGAAGCAAAAAAGATATGGAAATTGGTGTCGAAGGAACCCGCCGGAAGCTGCATCAATAGAAGCGGTCCGTGAACCGCCAAGGCAATCAACACGATTGCGAGCATGGGGACTGCACAGTAAGAGTCCCTGCCAACGGGCGTCACGTAACCGCGTTCCATAATTTGTACCTTCAAGTTTGTACCTTCGAGGAGTTTTTGATTCCGCAAGGCCGCCCGAAGGTTGCTCAAAAGCCGTTTGGATCCACCCGGCAAACCTTACGCATGCAGCCTGAAGAAGGGCGGCAGCATCTGAACACTACCGCAAGGTGCGAGCTGGCAAAACCACGAGGGAGGCCCTGCTTCGGGGGGGACAAAAATTGAACCACCGGTCGCCGACTGCAATTGCTTTCATCCTCACACTGGCCAATCTGGCTCTAGGCCAAACCTTCGATCTCAATAAGGGGACGGCTTCAACCGCAGCCAAAGAGCAAAAACAGAGTCAGGCCGGCAGCGGAGGTTCTTCTACCCAGAATCTGGGATGGGGATCGAGCATCGAGGTGGCACGCCAGGCCCGCGCGGCACAAGACGCATTGAAAAAAGGAGATTACGGCGCGGCCGTCGCGTTTGCCGAACAAGCGGCAAAGGCTGCGCCGCAAAATGCCGACCTCTGGTTCCTGCTGGGATATTCTGCGCGGCTGGCAGACCGCTATCCACTTTCTGTAGATGCCTACAACCACGGGCTGCAGGACCGGCCGAATTCAACTGCGGGGCTCGCCGGTCTGGCCGAAACTTACGCCAAAATGGGCCGCGGCGAAGAAGCCCGACAACTCTTGATGAAAGTCGCCGAAGGCAATCCCAAAGATGCTAACGCCTTGCAGCTTGCAGGCGAACTTTCTTTGAACTCCGACCCGCAGATGGCTTTGGACCTGCTTCGTCGCGCCGCGGCTGTGCAATCCTCACCCCGCACCGACCTGTTACTGGCGCGGGCTTACCAGCGGCTTGGGCGTCCGGAAGAATCCAGGCAATCTCTGGCTCGCGCCCAAAGCCGTGCGCCCCGTGATCCGGAGATACTGCGCGCCATCGCCGGTGAGTACCGGGAGAGCGGCCGATATGACCAGGCGATTGCGATCTTGAAAGCCCTGCCTGCGAAAACTCCGGACGTGCTGGCAGAGTTGGCCTACAGCTACGATCTGGCGGGCCGCAAACAGGAAGCTGCGGCCCTCTACGCGCAGGTAGCAAAGGCTGCCAAAGGGAATCTGGCATTCCAGTTAAGCGCCGGCCAGGCACTGTTCAATGCGGGCCAAAGCGACGCCGCGCAGGCTTTCCTCGAACAGGCAAAACGGTTGAATGGAAACTACTATCGCTTGCATGCAATTCAAGCGCAAATAGCCCTGTCGGAGGGACGCCCGGAAGACGCGATCCATGAATACCAGGCTGCATTGAGCAATCTGCCCGCCACGACTGAAGAGGGACCATTGTATTCGCTTCAGCTTCGCCTGAACCTCTACGACATTTATCAGCAGGCGGGCAACCCAGGTGAGGCCGGGAAGCAGCTGGACCTTGCCGCGAGCGAAATCCAGCAGGTACAAGTCTCTGATGCCGCCAGGCCAGAATTTCTACGGCTGCGCGCGGCAATCGAGTCGGCCTCCGGTAATCTGGCGGCAGCTGACAAAGATTTGCAAGAAGCATTGGTGCTGGCGCCATCCAATGTCAATTCCCTCCTGAACTACGGAAACCTGCTGTGGAAGTTCGGCCAGAAGGACGCTGCCCGCAACCTGTTTCTGAAAGCTCTCGAACTGGATAAACACAATCAGCAGGCGATGATCTCGCTGGGTTATCTGGCCCGCGAGCAGGGAGACATGAAAAGTGCGGAAGACTATTTTTCGCGGGTCGCCCGGCTCTACCCCAAGGAATTCGTTCCCCATTTGGCTTTAGGGGACCTGTATTCCTCGCAAAGAAATTTCCGCGCTGCCCAAGCCAGCTATGAAGCCGCCCATCAGAGAATGTCGGCCAATAGCTTGATCGTGGCCGGCGGAGCGAACGCAGCTCTCGAAGCCCGCAATCTTGTTCTCGCGAAGCAATGGCTGGACCGCGCCACCGGAGCGATGAATGACAATCCGCAAGTGATGCGCGAGCGGCAGCGCTACCTGACCTGGACGGGCGGTTACCAGGAAGCCGCGGACCTGGGCCACAAAGTGATCGAGCGACTGCCGCGAGATCCGCAAGCGCCTGTCTATCTCGCTTATGACCTTTATTATCTCGGCCGCTACGACGACGCGCTAGCCCTGGCAGTCAAGTACGAGCCGCTTCTTCCAAACAATCGGGACCTGGCCTTGATCGAGGGTTACGTTCACGCCCGAGCCGGCCTGTTTCAGGAGGCCTTGGAAGACTTTACCCGAGCGGTGCAACGCGATCCCAAGATGGCTACCGGTTACGCCAACCGGGGTTTCATGCGCAATAATCTTCGCCAGGCAAAACAGGCGGTGGCTGATTTCCAAACCGCCATCAAACTTCGCCAGGACTACGGCGAAGCCCACTTTGGCCTTGCCTACTCCTTCTTACAACTTCATCGTCCGCAAGCTGCGCTTGAACAGCTCACCATTTCGCAGAAATTGTTAGGTACGCCGCGAGCCTGGCATCTGGCCCGCGCCGAAGCCTTCCGGCAGCAGCAGAAACTCTCGTTTGCGGAAAAAGAGTATCGCACCGCTCTGGACGAAATGCCGAATGACCTGACGACGCAACTGGCGCTGGCCGATACCTTGTACCAGATGCATCGCTACCAGAATTGCCTGGATAGCCTCGACGCGGCTGTAAAGCTGGCGCCGGAGAACCCGGCGATTTATGCCCAGATGGCACAAGCAAACGCCAAACTAGGCCATCGCGAGGCTGCGCTCCGCAACGTTCAACAGGCGGAGCAGTACGCCAAGGGTCAAGTGGACATCCTGATGGCCACGGGCAATGCATTGCTGACCTTGGGCGACGGAGATGCAGCAATGCAGCATTTTTCGCGTGCACTCGAAGACCCCAAGGCAAACCGGTTGGCGATCCGGTTAGCCATCGCTCACATTTTTGTGAATGAAGGGCAGAACGACAAAGCTCGCCGTCAGATCGGGCTGGGATTTGCCGAAGCTCGCGTGAGCGAGTCGCCACGGGTTACCTCAACTGACTTCGTTGACGCCGCCAACATCTTTCTTGCGACGCAGGACTTTGATCTGGCCAAGACCTTTTTCGAGAAAGCCCGCCTATCGGGCGCCGACCCGCGGGTGGTTTCAATCGGCCTGGCAAATACCTACCTCGCGGAGGGAGACAGCCAGGCAGCTGCGGCCTCGCTGGCCAAGCTGGGAAATCCCAACGAATTCAAAGACGACTATGACTACATGATGGCCAGGGCGAATCTGTATCGCCAGAGACAGGAAACGGTGAATGCCCTGTCCGCATTTACTCGCGCGGGCATGCTGGCCGCGCCCGACGCGCAACAAGCCGGCCAGAGTGCCGAGTTTGCACTTGCCGAAGAAGAAGGGCGGCAAATCAATCAGAAGGTCAGCCTGCTTCCTCAAGCGTCGTTTGAGCCCGTTCTCGAGGACATCAACGTCTACACGCTGGATGCCAAGTTGTTGCCCGGAATTACTCCCGCCACTCTCCCCCCGCCGAGGCATTCGTTTCAGAGCCTGGGCGAGGCGCAGTATCGCGTGCATCTGAATAACTTTCCGACCATCGAAGGCTTCGTCGGTGAAAGCCTCACCAGTGGAAAATTCTCGTTCCCCAGCAACGACCTCATTCAGAACCGCAACACCTACGACACCATGCTCAATGGGGGCATCAGCCCTATCTTTCAGTTAGGTACAAACTCGTTGCGGGTCCATACCGGGTTGCAATTTACCGTCCGTCGGGACACATCGTCGCCGGTGGACATGAACCAGGACCTTTTCCGCCAATATCTCTACCTGTCTACCAGCTCGTTTTTTAACTGGGTCTCGATACAGGCCAGCGCCATCCGGGAGGCGGGCCCATTTACGGAGCAAAACCTGCACTCGCGCGATGCTCTGGCTAACCTGGAGTTCACCGTAGGACGTCCTTGGGGAAAGACTTCGCTGATTGCCGGATATTCAGTGCGCGATCTGCTGATACGTCCGTTGATTCGTGAGTACTACTCGACCTCGACCTATGCTGGCCTGCAGCGCAAAATCGGCAGCCGATTGACGGTCGCGATCCTGGGCGAATATCTACGCTCCTGGCGGGTAATCGACGAAAACTTTGCCATCGCCCAGGCCATGCGGCCGGGCGCTAGGTTCGACTACCGGCCCAATGCCCGATGGCAGGTGTCCGGTTCTTTCACGCTCTCCCGTGGCGAGGGTTTTCACACCTATGACAATGCCCAAAGCGAGTTCATGATCTCGTATCTGAAACCAGTGCGAAGAAGTTTCGACGACGGCAGTGGCAGCGTCCCGGTCTCCTACCCCTCGCGATTCTCCTTCGGGTTGCAACAGCAGACTTTCTACAATTTTGGCGGCCAGGTGAAGACCACTCTTCTGCCTGTGGTCCGCCTCAACTTGTTCTGACGGCTCCGGCCTTGGATCGCGAGCATACGACACTCGGTTGGAGAACTCATGAAAACCCCATCGCTTGAGGAAGATGTTTTACGAGTCGCACTCACACCGAAGCCAGGTTTGTGGACCAAAATCCTCAGCGGCAGCCTGACCCTGCTCGCCGGCTCTGGGCTAGTCGGCGGAATGAACCTGGTTTACAACCTCGCGATTGCACGGCTTCTCGGACCTGTCGGATTCGCACACGCGACCGCCGTTTACACGCTTCTCATGTTGATGTCGGCGGTCACTCTCTCGTTTCAGATCGTGTGCGCCAAACTGGTGGCTGGTCACGATTCCGCGACAGAGAAAGCCGCGGTTTACTCCGGGCTGCATCGCCTTGCCTGGATCGTCGGCATCGGCGTCGCCGTGTTTCTGATCGTCACCAGGAACATGGTCGCGGCATACCTGAATCTGCCGGATGCCACTCTGATTGTTTTCCTCGGACTGGGAACGGCGTTCTACATCCCACTGGGCGCCCGCCGCGGATGCATGCAGGGCGTTTACGCTTTCAATTCACTGGCCGTCAATCTCATTCTTGAAGGATTGGTTCGCCTGGGTGGCGCCTTCGTGCTCGTGAAACTGGGGCTGGGCGTGAAGGGCGCAGTCCTGGCCAGCGTCGGAGGTGTCATTCTCGCTTATATATTCGCCCGGCCGGGAGTTAAGAACACCGGGTTTTTGAGAATCCCGGCATCGTTTCGTGAAGGGCTGCAGGCCATCGTGTTTTTTGTGGGACAGGTAATCATCAATAACTTCGACATCGTACTGGTGAAGCATTTCTTTCCGGCAGCGGAGGCCGGCCTTTATGCGGCCGTCGCCCTGGTCGGGAGGGTGGTGAACATGTTCGCATGGTCGGTAGTCGGCACCATGTTTCCCATCTCCGCCGGAACTCGTTCGGGGGAGGCTGAAGGCCGTACCCTGCTTTTGACTTCTCTGGCGCTGGTCACAGCGATTGTCTCGTTTGTAGTGTTGGGATTGTGGATGCTCCCCGATCTGTTCTGGAAGGTTACATTCGGGGCGCAGTTCAATCTCAATGCCTACGGCAACATATCTTCGCTGCTGATGCTGTACGCAGTCACCACCGGCGTCTATTCCCTCAGCTCGGTCATCATCGCGTACGAAATGTCGCGCAAGATTGTTAACAGCGGGTGGATACAACTGGCGGCCAGTATCGCCCTGGTGCTTGGGATATTCTTTTTTCACGCCGACCTTCATCAGGTCATTCTCATACAGTTAGTGATGATGGCCTTGTTGCTCTTTGTCGTATCGCTTCCAATTCTGAACTCTGTTCTGGGTTTGGGGGAAGCGGCGCGGCTTCCAGAACCTTATGGAAGGATCCGCAAGCTGGGTTCTCTATCACAGGAAGAAATCATTGCCGAGTTCCTGAAGAATGAGTTTCATCACCCGGAATTCGACCCTTACCGCGGCCGGATCGAGCGGGTCGCGATGAAACCTGACCTGGGCGATCCGGCGGAAAACTCATTGCGCCGCGCGCTTCTTTTTTTGCGCCGGGGCGCAATGTGGCGACAGCTGCCCGATGACACCCAATGGTTCGAGGTCGAACTCACCACCCAGGATCTCGCCCGCATCCGCGTCTTTCCCCGTGCTCACTGGCGACGGATGGCGCAGGAGAGTTACTTTCTGGGCGACGTCGTGGAACGAATTCGCGCCGAATATGACAACCGGCCGGAGGATGAGTTTTTTGGAAAATTGCGCCTTTTGAGTACGCTGCTGCAGAACGAAGTGGTGAATTCAACCGTCCTGCTCATAGGAATTGACGAAACCCAGCCCTTGACTATTCTGGACGGAAATCACCGCATCACGGCGGCCATGCTCGCTGAGCCGTCTTCCGTCTTGAAACAATTCCGCTTCATCTGTGGTTTTTCGCCCAAGATGGCCGAATGTTGCTGGTACCGGACCAACATGGTTACGCTGGCGCGGTACGCCAGAAATATTTTGAGAAATCTAAATTACAATCCGGAATCCGATATCGGGCGCTTGCTCCAACGACAGTTCTAACTTACTGAGGACGGTTATCGTCTAGCGGCGGCTGGGTCGGGGATGGTTGCGGTTGCGGCACCAGCTCCGGGACGGATGGCTGCGGCGGTCCCAACGTCGGCGATCCCTGAGGAGTCAAATCCTGGGATTGCGGCTGCTCCTCTTCTTCGATCGGCCTGCCATCTCGGCGTTTGAGTTGGATGGGACCAGTTTCGCGGCGACGGAGTTCGCGCTCCTGGGCGATCTTGACGTCCACCTTTTGATTGCTCTGGTCGGCCACTTCGAATAATTTCATTCCTTCGGCTGCCTGCCGGGTTGCGGAACCAACGCGAACATTGGCCCGCTGCGCTTTGCGCGCCTTCTCATAGTAAACCTGGGCCGTTTCCGAATCGCCATCGAGTTCCGCTATGTAACCCAGATTGTTGAGTGAAAACGCGTTTTCGGGATCGAGGGTGTAAGCCTGTTGAAAATACTGACGGGCGTTTACCGAGTCATTGCGATTCACAGCGGCGACCCCGCGCAAGTTCAACCTCGCCACTCTGGCTTGGTTGCCCTCGTCGGTCTGAAGGCGCTCCCGGACTTTCTTGGCGCTATTGGCCGCAACTTCGCTGATCGGCTTCCCCCTCATCTTGCGATCCAGGGTTACGATCACGGGGTCTTGAGAATGCGAATCGGCG